>CAJDVZ010000001.1_pt1 | contig 23888 bp, 18 predicted proteins | sample 7391481 | NCBI WGS metagenome assembly CAJDVZ01 (sample SAMEA7055721, study PRJEB34461) | soil metagenome | biome: terrestrial ecosystem; feature: Peninsula; material: soil | place: Antarctica | collected 2016 | reverse complement strand
TTTTGCTGATCAGGGAATACAGGACCTATGATCAGATCAGCCTGATCAAGTGCTCCTGATGAGACCAGAGTGGAGACTTTGGAGGCTTTCTGTTCCGTATCATAGACATCCAGTTTCACCTTGATTCCTCCGGCAACCAATGAATCGACTGCCAGCAATGCCCCTTCATAAAAATGGATAAAATTTTCACTGTTTCCATGAAATTGGATAAATGATTCTTTTTTGGATGAACCCATCGTATCAGGCTCCCTGGTCTCAGAATCGGGATCATTGCTTTTATTTCCTGAAAGAAAGTCAGAATTAAGGTAGAGATTGGTTTCCAACATGATGGGCAACAACAATGCGATCCGGATAGTGCCGGTTTCCGATGGATTTCGCTTCACTTCCAGACATTCAGCTTCATTCCTGGCAGTTTTTTGCTCTGGCAGCACTGATTCTGCATCTATTCTGGCATTGGCAATGAGCAGGGTATCACCTGCCCGGGGCGTCCTGGATTCCAATACCGGATTACTCCTGACAATGTCGGCAACAGCTACTTCATAGCGCATCGAGAGGCTATACAAAGTTTCACCCTGTACCACAACATGCCGTACAATTTTGGCATCTTCTTCCACAACCACCTTCTCCGGTTCAACGAACACTTCAGGAATAAGGATTACTGTTCCTGCCTTGAAGGATTTATTCATTCCAGGATTCACTTCAATCAACCGTTCTGCAGTCACATTGTACTTTTTGCATACAGCGTACAGTGTTTCACCCCGAACGATGGTATGTTCAACAAACTTTTCCTTTGTTCTGACGGGACCAGCGCTTTGATCGCTCCCGGCCGAAATGGATAACCTCATTCCCGGTTTTAGCTTCTCCGAATCAGGATTTTCATCAAGGATTGAAGCCACTGAAACACCATATCTTCTGGAAATCGAATACAAGGTTTCTCCAGGCTGAACCCAATGAGTAACTGAGGCTTCCGGTTTCAAAGGGTTCACGGCATTGTCCTGCCCCGTTGGTTTCCCGCTCTTATCCCATTGAGGAATTCGCAGTGTATCCCCCCTTTTCAACTGTGAAACTCCCGGATTGTAGGCCAGAATGTCATCAATGGTAATTCCGTATTTCCGGGAAATGAAATAAAAAGTCTCTTTTCGCTGCACCTTATGCAGGATAATGTGTGCTTCCTCTTTCTTCGGTTCAGGAGTGGGATTTCCCACTACCTCACTCTTCATCGGGATTTTCAGTTTCTCCCCGGTTTTTATTCCATTTGCAGCATGTGGATTGTGGCTGATAATCGCTTCCCGATCCACATTATACTTTTTGCCTATGGAATAGAGCGTTTCACCAGCTTTAACCGGATGCACCAGGAAGGTTCTCCCTTCATCCACAATCCGTTCGTGGCCACCAGGATCCTGAGCCAGAACGGGGAGAATGGAACTGAACCACACTGCAAGAATCAGAAGAGTACGCATTATCAAACCAATCAATTTAGTACAGATCAAAACAACAACCAATAACTGACAAAAGTAATAATTATAAATTTCAATGAATAGTTCTGTGATTTTGATCTCTCTTTTCTCTAAAACGTATTCCAGGTTAAATCCGTACCTGATAGACAGCATTATTATTGCAGTTCTGCCGCGTTGAGATATATTTGTGCAATTGATTAAAGGCGAAAATGCAGGAAAAAATCTTAATTCTTGATTTCGGATCGCAATATACCCAGCTTATTGGCCGTCGCATCCGCGAGTTAAATGTATACTGTGAAATACACCCGTTTAACCATATTCCGAAAATTGACGGGACCATTAAGGGAGTGATCCTCTCGGGCAGTCCTTTTTCAGTTCGTGATCCTTTTGCTCCAGTTCCCGACCTTACCCACATCAAAGGCAAGATACCGCTTCTTGGAGTATGTTACGGGGCCCAATACCTGGTTCACTGTTATGGAGGTGAAGTTGCAGCATCCGATTCGAGGGAATATGGGCGGGCCAAACTGGATTTTACCGATCAGGAGTGCATGCTTTTCAGTGGTATTCCCCCGCACACTCAGGTTTGGATGTCACATGGCGATACCATTGTAAAACTCCCCGGGGATTACCACACCATTGCCTCAACGGAAGATATCCTTTACGCAGGATTTAAGATAGATTCAGAAATGAGCTGGGGAATTCAGTTCCACCCTGAAGTGTACCATACCACCCAAGGAATGCAGCTTCTCGGAAATTTTGTAAACGGGATCTGCGGGTGCAAAAACCAATGGACGCCCGAATCATTTATCGAAAGTACTGTGGATGAACTGCAGCAGAGACTCGGGAACGACAAGGTCGTCCTGGGGTTATCAGGAGGTGTTGACTCCTCAGTGACCGGATTGTTGCTTCATAAGGCTATTGGGAAAAACCTCACCTGCATTTTTGTGGATCACGGTCTCCTCCGGAAAAATGAGTTTGAACAGGTAATGGCTTCTTACAGTGATATGGGGCTGAATGTAACCGGAATTGATGCCCGGTCGAAATTTTACGACGACCTGAAAGGAATAACCGATCCGGAAGAAAAAAGAAAAATTATTGGCCGGAATTTTATTGAGGTGTTTGACTCCGAAGCCCACAAGATTAAGGATGTGAAGTGGCTTGCACAGGGTACCATCTACCCCGACGTGATAGAATCAGTATCGGTAAACGGACCTTCAGCTACTATCAAGTCGCACCACAATGTGGGGGGGTTACCGGAAAAGATGAAACTCAAAATTGTTGAACCTCTCCGGGCACTCTTCAAAGACGAGGTCAGACATATTGGCAGAGTCCTGGGATTGAAACAAGAGTTGCTCGGGCGACATCCTTTTCCCGGTCCAGGACTTGGAATAAGGATACTTGGGGAGATCACCCCCGAAAAAGTAGCCATGCTCCAGGAGGCCGACTCCATTTACATCGCAGGATTAAAAGAGTGGGAACTCTATGACAAGGTTTGGCAGGCAGGAGTCATCCTGCTTCCGGTACAATCAGTCGGGGTTATGGGAGACAAGCGCACTTATGAGAATTGTGTAGTTTTACGGGCAGTATCTTCCACCGATGCCATGACAGCCGACTGGGTGCACCTGCCCTATGAATTTCTGGCCAAAATGTCGAATGAAATCATCAACAAAGTGAAAGGAATAAACAGGGTCGTTTATGATATCAGTTCCAAACCTCCGGCTACCATTGAATGGGAGTAGTTAAAATACCTTGAATCGTACCCGTTGGCACGATATTGGATGATGAAATCCTGCCCGTTCAGCGTTTCGGTGCTTCAACGGGAACATAAACTTTTAAATTTCAAGAAAATGAAAAGCTTCTTCTGTAAATCACTGACCTTTGGAACTCTGCTGTTAATGACCACATTTTTTACAGCCTTTTCCCAGAAATCGCAGGAGAATACCCTGAAATTCGGAAGATTACTCCGGCTGGTCGAATCTTATTATGTAGACACCACCAACATCAATAAACTAACAGAGAAAGCCATTGTTTCGCTTCTCCAGGAACTCGATCCTCATTCTGTTTACATCTCAAAAGAAGAGGTGGAGAAAATGAATGAGCCACTGAAGGGCAATTTTGAGGGTATCGGGGTTGCTTTTAACATTTTCAAGGATACATTGCTGGTAACCTCTACCGTTCCGGGAGGCCCTTCTGAAAAAACAGGAGTATTGGCGGGTGACCGGATATTGTACATCGATGGGAAAAATGTAGCCGGTGTGGGATTGACCAACAATGATGTATTTGAAAAACTCAGGGGAGAGAAAGGCACCAGAGTTGAGCTGAAGATTCAACGAAAATACCAGAAAGAACTACTCGATTTCACCATCATTCGTGACAAAATTCCCATCAACAGCCTGGACGCTGCCTATATGCTTGATAAAGAAACAGGATATATCAAACTGAACCGGTTCTCCGCCACTACCATGGGTGAATTCAAAACCGCCATGTCAGCGCTGAAAAAGGAAAAACTTAAGAACCTGATACTGGATCTCCGAAATAACGGTGGAGGCTATCTGAACGCGGCCACTGACCTCGCGGAAGAATTCCTGCCCGCCAACCGGCTGATAGTCTATACCGAAGGAATAAACAACCCCAGAAAAGCCTTCATGGCCACCAACAGTGGTTCTTTTGAAGAGGGTAAGCTCATTATCCTGATCAATGAGGGATCCGCATCGGCAAGCGAGATTGTGGCAGGTGCCATCCAGGATTGGGACCGCGGACTCATTGTCGGCCGGAGGTCATTTGGGAAAGGACTTGTCCAGCAACCTTTTGGCCTGACCGATGGCTCGATGGTAAGGCTGACCACAGCGCATTACTATACCCCCAGCGGACGATGCATCCAGAAACCCTATGAAGATGGAATCGAAAACTACCGCACCGATACCCAAAAAAGGATGGAGAAGGGCGAATTGTTCTTTGCCGACAGCATAAGTTTTCCTGACTCTCTAAAATACAAGACACTGAGCAGTGGAAGAACGGTATACGGTGGCGGGGGAATTATGCCCGACATTTTTGTCCCCCTCGATACATCAGCCCTCTATCGGTACTATAACCGGTTGCAGCGAAATAATATCGTCTACAATTACATCCTGGATTACATAGACCATCACCGGGAGAGGATTTTAAATGAGTACCCGGATTTCGAACGGTTCAAACAGCAATTCGTGCCTGGTGATGAAATGATTGAGGCAATTGTAGCAGAAGGGATAAAAGAGGATATTCCCCGTGACCAGGAGAGTATCAACTTCACGAAGGCAACTATTAAAAAAGAAATGAAAGCACTGATAGCCAGGGATATTTACACAAAAGATCATTTTTACCAGGTCTACAACGAGGATGATATCACTATCCTGAAAGCGCTTGCACTGATTAATAACCAGAAACTTTTCAAGCAGCTTTTGCTCTCCAATGAATAACTCCGGCTGATGGTTGAAACGGTAATATCGTGGCTTTTATCCAATCTTACAGAAATCCTGGGTACTCTCCTTGGACTGGCGTACATCATTCTTTCTGTCAGGCAGCGAATCTTCACCTGGCCAGCAGGTATAGCCTCGTCCATGCTGTATGTGATTGTCTTTTTTCAAGCCAGGTTATACGCAAACGCCCTGTTGCAATTCTATTATGTTGGAATGGGAATTTACGGATGGTACTATTGGCTGAAAGGGAAACGCGAAACTTCATCAGGACAGCTTCCCGTGAAAAGACTGAGGCTTTCTCAGGGCGTAAAGCTGGGGATGCTCTTAATTCCCCTGTTTGGAGTATTTTACTACATTTTGTCGGCACATACCGATTCACCCGTCCCGATTATGGATGCCATGACTACCTCCTTAAGCATCGTTGCCACCTGGATGCTTGCCCGCAAGATACTTTTCAACTGGGTCATATGGATTGTCGTTGACCTTGCTGCTGCGGGACTTTACATTTACAGAGAATTATATCCAACTTCCATACTTTACATGGTTTATACCGTACTTGCTTTTTATGGATACCTGGAATGGAAAAAATCAATCCAAAAACCAGAATATGTTCGCCAATAAACAACCCCGTATCATTGTCGTCACCGGGGCTGAATCTACCGGCAAATCGGAATTGAGTATACAACTTGGCTCCTATTTTTCAGCGCCTGTTTTTCCGGAATACGCACGGGAATACCTGGAGAAATCAGGGATCCCATATACCCGTGCCGATGTAGAAAAAATTGCCGGCGTACAAAAAGCACAAATGGAAGAAGCTTTCGCCATGAAAACCGGACTGGTCATCTTCGATACCTGGCTCATCATCACCAAGGTTTGGTTCGAAATAGTATACGGGGAAGCCCCTTCCTGGATCCATGAAACAATTGCCACAGCGCCTGTGGGGCTTTTTCTCCTCTGCGAAACCGATCTCCCCTGGGAAGCTGACCCAATGAGAGAAAATGGAGGAACAATGAGGGAGAAACTCTCAGGGATTTACCGTGAGAACCTTCGGCAATATGGTTTTTCCTGCCGGACAGTCAGTGGCTATGGCCTGGAAAGGATGCAAAACGCATTACAAATTATCAGGGAATGGATGTAGCTTTTCCCGGAACATGGGTTAACTTTATTGTTTATTTTAAAAAGATATTGACATGAAGATCAATCAGGATATAACCAGGCTGATCGGAAAGACCCCGTTGATCCGGTTGAATCGGCTGTCAGAGGGAATTGATGCACTTATCCTGGCCAAGATGGAATCAATGAATCCGGGAGGATCGGTTAAGGACAGGCTTGCCCTGGCCATGATCGAAGCTGCAGAAGCAGCTGGTTTGGTTGACAAGGAAACCTTCGTGGTAGAACCCACCAGTGGCAATACCGGCATTGGATTGGCCATGGTCTGTGCAGTAAAGGGGTATTCCCTGACCATTGTAATGCCAGAGAGCGCCTCTTTGGAAAGAAGGATTCTAATCTCTGCTTATGGTGCTTCCGTTGTCCTTTCCTCTGCAGCCGGAGGAATGAAAGAGGCCATAGCCAAGACAAAGGAACTGGCATCGATGCATTCCAAATCCTTCATACCCATGCAATTCAGCAATCCTGCCAATGCACGGACTCACATGGAAAACACAGGTCCCGAAATCTGGGAACAGACTGATGGACAAGTGGACATTTTCGTGGCAGCTTCCGGAACCGGAGGGACCATTACCGGTGTCTCAACCTTTCTGAAAGGAAAAAATCCCAGGCTTAAAAGCATTGTGGTAGAACCATCAGCGTCACCAGTACTTTCAGGTGGAGAACCAGGGAAACATAAAATTCAGGGAATAGGGCCTGGTTTTGTGCCGGAAGTGCTGAACCTTGACATTATTGATGAGATTTTCCAGGTTACTGATGACCAGGCATTTGAATTCGCCCGTAAGCTGGCCATCCAGGAAGGGATTCTGGCTGGAGTCTCTTCCGGAGCCAATTGTTATGCTGCCCTGGAAACGGCAAAAAAGCCGGAAAACAAAGGAAAAACCATCGTTTTCATCGTTTGCGATACAGGAGAAAGATACCTGAGTACATCCCTTTTCAAACACAATCACCATGAATGATTCCATTACACCCGATAATTTTCAGGAAACGATCCAAAGACTTTCGGATCCCGAGTCCTTCAGCATGGTATGCTATGAGCACCGGCAGAATGAACCGTTACCCAGCATCCAAAAACTGAGAAGGGTGATAGAGCTGATTCGGGAGATCATTTTCCCGGGCTATTTTGGCAACACCTCCTTAAGGTACCAGACAACCCAGCATTATATGGGGGTTTACCTCGATGAACTTTATGAGATATTGACCAGGGAAATCCTCGCAGGGTTGTGTTTCGAATGCACCGACCCGTCGGTAAAAAAGCTGGAAAACCACGAGGACAAGGCATATAAGGCAGCTACCCGCTTAATTCAGGCGCTTCCTGAAATAAGAAGGAAAATGGTGAGTGATGTGAAAGCACTTTATTTGGGTGATCCAGCCGCCAAAAGTTACGGTGAAGTTATTTTCTGTTATCCAGCCATTCGGGCCATCACCAATTACCGCATTGCCCACCAGATGGTTGCACTCAACGTCCCCCTGATTCCGCGCTATATTTCAGAAATGGCGCACAGTGAAACCGGGATTGATATTCATCCGGGAGCTGAGATCGGCGAATTTTTCGCCATTGACCATGGGACAGGAGTAGTTATCGGATCAACATGCATCATCGGGAACCATGTCAAGATATACCAGGGTGTAACGTTGGGTGCGAAAAGCTTTGAACTGGATGAAAACAACAATCCGGTTAAAGGAATTCCACGACATCCCATTGTAGAAGATAATGTGGTTATTTATGCGGGAGCTACCATTCTGGGCAGAGTGACCATCGGGAAAAATTCAATCGTAGGGGGAAATGTCTGGCTCACCAGGAGTCTGCCTCCCCATTCAAAAGTAATTCGGGACCGACCCAAAGAAAACAGTTTCTCAAACGGAACTGGAATTTAGTTTTTCATACTAAACCAATCGAACTTGGAGAATTATTCAATTACCGTAAAAACCATGGAAGGACTTGAAGAAGTCCTTGCGGAGGAGATCAGGGAAATCGGTGGTACTGAAGTGGAAGCAGGAAACCGGGCAGTGCATTTTAAAGGCGATAAAGCCATGATTTACAGGGCCAATTACAGGCTTCGCACCGCACTCAGGGTCTTTAAACAGCTTGACACATTCAGCTTCTCAAACATAGATGATTTTTACATCAAATGTTTGAAAATCAAATGGGAGCAGTTTATGAACCTCCACGACACCTTTGCCATTCAAAGCACAGTGAGCCAGTCAGAGCTTTTCCGAAACTCGATGTTCGCCTCCCTGAAATTAAAAGATGCCATTGCCGACCGGTTCCGCCAACGGACCGGGAACCGTCCCAGTGTGGATACATCAGAACCTGATATCATTTTCCACGTCCACATTACCGGACAAAACTGTTCCATCAGCATTGACAGCTCAGGTGAGTCACTCCACAAGCGCGGGTACCGGCAGTCTCAGGGAGATGCCCCCCTTAATGAAGTGCTTGCTGCAGGAATGATTCTCCTGTCAGGCTGGAAAGGCGATACTGACTTCCTGGACCCCATGTGCGGATCGGGAACATTACCCATTGAAGCAGCCATGATTGCTAAAAATATTCCGCCGGGAAAACTCAGGAAGAATTTTGCATTTATGAACTGGAGAGATTTTGACAGTGAGCTGTTTGAAAAAATCAGAGAAGAGGCTCAGCCTGTAACCTTCAACCATACCATTTATGCTTCTGACCTCCTGTCCAATAATATCGTTTCTTCCCGGACCAACGCCCGGAATGCCAGGGTCTTTAACTTGATCCAATTCAATGTGATTGATTTTGGGAATCTTGAATTACCGCTCACTGGTTCTGTGGTGATGATCAATCCACCCTATGGTCACAGAATGACAGGCCCTAATCTGGAGGAATTATATGGGATGATCGGAGAAAGGCTGAAACATCATTTTACGGGAAACACTGCCTGGATTTTGAGTTCTTCAACCGATTTGATTCATAAAATCGGATTGAAACCATCCTTAAAAATCAAACTTTATAACGGAGCGCTTGAGTGCAGTTTTCTGAAATTCGAATTGTTTGAAGGAAAAAGAAAGCTGGTGGTGATCAGGAAATAACAAAAATTTAGGGTAAAACAGACGGTTTTACCCTAAATTCAATCATTGGGACACTTGTATGGGATGATTTGTTAATCCTCACGAACATCGTAGACATCAATTTCTTTGGTTTTAATTTTATCACCGTCACCGCCACCTCTAATCTTATACATTTCAAAATCATTTAACAACTCAAAACCTGCATTAACAGATATTTTTATATCTCGGTGAACCATTTTTAAATTTTTCATCGTACGATTGTTTAACTTATTGCCGTTTATATTTACACTCACTCATCTAATATCCCAATAAACAGGAAAAGGTAACCCATCGGAAAACAGTTTTTTTTTAAAGAAAAATAAAATAATTTTTAATACGCTGAATGAATGAGGCTTACAGTAATGAAAAAAAATATCATTTTAACCATTATCTGGATGATCCCCTTATTTTCAATTGCTAAACCGGGCAACAATCCTCAGGACAGTATTCAAGCAGTGGAGCTTTTCAGGGATGCCGTCGAATACGGCAGGAGTGGTGATCCGGTAAAGGCATTAGAAACCTTTGAAAAAAGCCTGTATCACAGGAAGAAGGTATTTGGGGAAAAACATTATCGTTTAGGAAGCACCTACATGGGAATGGCCATCCAGTATAAGAACCTTTTTCAACTTGAAAACGCATACAGATACTATCAGATGGCAGAAGAAATGTATCTTTTCAATGCTCCGGAGAACGACTCCCGGTTGGGTGATATTTATATCAACATGGGAAATTATTACCGGTTGAATGGTAATCTGGGCGAAGCCATCAGGTATCATGAAAGGGCACTTTTCATTTATGAGCATTCATCCGACAAAATCGCGGAAGAAAATTACCTTGCAGTTGTTTACAACCTTGCTGACTGTTACCACCAGGTGAACCGGGAGGAGGAAGCCCTGCAACTGGCCCTCCGTTTCAGTAAAGCAGGGTCGTTTCATAGCCAGATCAAATACCTGAATCTGCAGGCAAGCATTTATGCATCCTCAGGGAAACCAGCCAAAGCAGAATCAATCTATCATTTGATATTTGAAAAATTCATCCGAAGCAATGAAGCAGATGCACTAAATCTGGCCGACCAATACCTTTTTTACGCCCAGTTTCTCAACCAGGCATCAAAAAAAGACTCTGCATTGCTGTACCTCCATAAGGCTGCCGGCATTTACCACCAATTCCCACACACGCAGGGCGACCTGGGCGATTTATACAGCTTAATCGCCGATGCCTGGACAGGTAAAAAAATAGAAGCTTCCACCCATGCTGATTTTCAAATTCAAAAAAACGCAAATCTGCTGACTGCGGTACAAAATTACAATAAAGCGCTTAATTATCTGAATGATACAAACGAAGCTAACCTACTGGATTTTTCCCTGTTCCGGGAAAGTAATTTTCCGGTTCAAACTCTGAGACTATTACGTGATCTGGGATTGGCCTATCATCAGTTAGCTGGATTAGCGGGTAATGAACGGAAAGAATCAAGGCTTCACTATCTGAATAAAGCCCTCACCTGCTTTACTACTGGCAGCGAATTGGCCGAAAATCTGCGTATAGGTTTTGTTTCCGAGGAGAGCAAAGCCCAATTCACGTTATTGGAACAGGAGATTTTTAAACTTGTCATCAGGGGGGCCTTTGATCTACACCAGATGACCCATGAAGCACAGTGGGCGGAGATTGCCTTTTATCATGCTGAAAGGAATAAGGCAGTCAGTTTATTTGACAAAATCAGTGAGACGAAATCACGGGTTTTCAGCACGATTCCCGATAGTTTAATTCAAATCGAATCCCAAAGCAACAGCAATCTTGCCTTTTACCGTGAAAAGCTATACGATGAGATGCATTTCGATCAGCCAGACCAGAAAAAAATCACAGAGTACAAAACAAAGATATTCAACAATGAACAGCAAATAAACCGGTTACGTAATTTCATGGAAGAGAATTACACGGAATATTATCAGATAAAATATTCCCGTGATCCCTTTACCTTTTCCGTGTTCCGAAAAAAACTGAAACGCAATGAGGTGCTCCTCTCCTACTCAATCGATCCTCCCGGAGAATCAGAGGCAGGGAGTATATACATTTTTGCAATCTCGAAAAAGGAATACCAGTTTTCCAGACAACCTTTCACGGATGAGAGCATCGCCCATATCAGAAAGCTACATGCAGTTATATCCTCTAACGATTTTCTGTCCATCAACACCAGCGATTTCAAAGCCTATTGTGATGCTGCCTGCTTTCTCCACGATAATCTGGTCGCTCCCTTTAATAAGCTACTCAAAGAGAAGCGAATAATCCTTATTCCCGATGGGATCCTGAATTACCTTCCATTCGAAGCATTGCTCACCGAAAAAGTCGATGGCAATTCGGTGCATTTTCATGATCTGCCCTATCTGATATACGAAAATACCATCAATTATGCCTATTCTGCTGAACTGATCAGAAATTCAGCCGCGAGCCACACCAGGTACAAGAAACGGTTACTGGCCTTCGCACCGGCTATGCCCCTTACCGGCACACTGAACAACGACACGATAGATCTTCCCGCTCTGCCCGGAACTATTGACGAGGTTAATTATATCCGAAAAAAAATCAAATCTGATCTGTTTACGCGGGAAGAGGCTACTGAACGGAATTTCAGGCAATATGCAGCTGAATACCAGATTTTGCATCTGGCCACGCATACGCTGATCAACGATTCAGTACCTCTGTTTTCCAAGTTGGCCTTTTCCCCAGGAAATGCAGATTCCCTGGACAATGATGGTTGGCTGAACACTTCTGACATTTACAATCTCAAACTGAATGCAAAAATGGTTGTTTTAAGCGCATGCCGGTCAGGAGGAGGAAAACTGCTTCAGGGAGAAGGAATCATGAGCCTCGCCCGTAGTTTCTTCTATGCAGGATGCCCATCGGTAGTTCTCTCACTTTGGGAAGTGGAAGACCGTTCAGGCACTGAAATTATGAAAACCTTTTACCAGAATCTCCGATACGGAAAACCAAAAGATACAGCACTGAGAAATGCAAAACTCATGCATATCAGGAATGCCGATCCGATGACTGCACACCCGCATCTTTGGTTAGGTTACATCACCACAGGAAATCCGGATCCACTTTTCAATGGCATCGACAAACCCCTGATGGCACTCATGGGTTTAATTCTGCTGGGGCTGGTTATCGACCTGCTTGTCCGGAAGAACCCGCGGCACCCATCCGAGTAAACCAAACCGTTTATCGCTTTTTCTTTTCAAGCGTAGCCAGCAATTCACGTGCATTTCTGGAATAAAACCCTTTACGGACTACAATAGAACTGAGTTGTCCTTCGGCTTTGTCAAAATCACCCGATCCCAGGAGAGACAATGCCCTGTACCATTCCGCCTGCTCTACGAACAAATTTTGTTTATGCAGAATTACCTTATCATACTCGGTGACAGCCTTCCCTAACTGTTCAAGGTTTTGATAACTTGCACCGGAGAAGAAAGCTGCTACCGGATTAATCGCTCCCTCTCTGTCTGTTTTCCCGAAACTATGCAAGGCTGCCGGATAATCACCCTGATTATAAAGTGCGATTCCTTCACTCAGGTAATCATTGGCATGGGAACTGGCAGAGCGAAAAGCGGAGAGCGCCCGTGGAGAATCATAAACCTGGTCATAAATATCCTTGACTGATGGATCGTTCAGCCTGAAAAAGAGTGAAAAACCAAATACCACCAGCAAGAAGGCTGCAACAGTCCCGAGCTTCTTCAGGTTTCTCAATGCGGGAGATAATACTGCCAGAAACGATTTGGTTTCCTGCTGGTATATTTCGTGCGATAAATGCTGAAGGTTGCTTCGCAGGTTCACAATATCGCTTTCCGACAAGGCGGAATTGACCTCCTTTATCAGGTTAACTTCATCTCTGAGTCCCTGGCTTTCATTCATTTCTTCAACAAATTCCGCATATGCTTCACTGTCAGACTCACCCTCAAGAAAAGCATCTATCTCGGCAACACCATGGGGAGTAGAGTTTTGTCGCTGAAAAAGACTCCCCATCAATTCGCGCAGTGCCATGATATCTTTTTCCGCCACGGCTTCTTCCAACTCCAGATTCAGCGCAATATCTACCTGTAAATCAAGATTTAAAGCCAGTTCATCTTCAAACGCCTGCAATTCTCCGGGCAGCATACTGCCTTCGAGGTATGCTTCGATTTCTTCAGTACTGAAAGAGTAAGTAGATGTGCTGTTTTCGATGAACTGCAACTTCTGGCGGAGTTCCATGATATCCTTCTCCTGAATGGCTTCCGCTACCAGTGCCCATTCTTGATCGGTTACAAAGGATGAAGGTTCATCGGCAAGTTCATCAGATGGTTTGAGCTGTTCTTTGTAAAAATGATGGATGGTTTCCCCGTTGCTCCTTTGATGATGGTGAAAATGAATGCGCGGGAGCGGTTCAAATATATCATTCATGTCAGGCATCTCCTGGTTCAGTCCATCTGAAAGGGAGTCGATATCTTGCTTTTCAATCAAATGAAACAGATCACCTGGATCAAGAAAATTTTTCTCTTTTTCTGCAACAATTGTCTGCAGGTTTTCACGAAGGTTGACAATATCTTTTTCCGAAACGGCTTCCCGAATCTCTCTCCAGAGATCGTGACCATTGAGTTTTGGGGAATTTGAATTTTCTATCTCATGGGAAAGGGGGTTGAGATGGTCTCCGGGCAGATTGTCATATTCATGTTCAACAACTTCTGCATCTTTAGGTTTATGTGTCATCTTCAATAAGTTTTTTATATTCTATATCTTGCTTTATTCTTTCAATTAACAACTCTTTGCATTTATATTTCCTGGACTTCAAATACTTCTCACTTTTAAAACCCATTATCTGGGCTATTTGCCTGGCCGGTACCTTGTCGAAGAACATCTGCATAATCTTTTGGCAATCGGAACTGATATTTTTGAAGTGTTTCTGATAAAGCAGGTATCTTTCATTCTTTTCGATCACATTGGCTAAATCGTCGTCGTACACATCCATGCTGAATACAAGGCTTTCATTGATCTTCTCCCTCTCCACTTTTCGTTTATGCAGAGTCTTCAACCATAAAAACCGGCACACCGAATAGAGATAAACTTCAAAAGAACGGTTTTCAAAAAGAAGGTTATTTTCCTTCAGTTTGCGATAAATGACAATGATCGCTTCCTGAAAAATATCGTTGACATCTTCATCGCTTCCGCTGTTCTTTCTGACAAAAGCATTGACTTTATAGAAGTACTGCTTATAGACATAGGAAAGCACCAAATTGTCATGTCTCAATATACCTTTCAGTATCTGCTCATCCGAGTAATTCTTCATGCCACTGTATATTAATCCTGATTTTCGCCAAAAGGTAACCCATTTTCAGGATAAAAATTTAAACAATAAATATAGATTGAATGCAACTAACTGCATTACAACGACTTTCGACAAAACTGAATGTTGGAAAATTTAAATTTCCGACTTAACGAAAATATAAAATATTGGCTTATAAAAACAAAAGGATAGAATCAACATTCTATCCTTTCTCTTTAAACTAACTAACCTAACTAAACCTAAACTTATGAAAATAAACGTACTGCAAATATAGGCATAAGATTACCTTGTCTGCAAATATTTTTCGTTAAATGATGTTAACTAAAATGTTAAAAAATCATTAACCTACTGGGAAATAAATGTATAACGGATAGTTCCTGTCTGGATTTCCGGTGCAGAAGGGTCAGCATTGAACAGGGTTCGCTGGGCAGCAGTCCGTGCATAAAGGAACATTTGCTGATCGGCTGCACTCGCCTGCCCCGTCCGGGCTGAAACGACTTTTCCTTCCCTGTTGACAGCAATTTCAACTGTAACAATCCCGCCTCCTTTGGCCAGGTATACCGGAATGGGCAGCCGGAGATGATATCGGTTGGCAAGATGATATTCAATATTGCTTTCACCTGAATAGACAATATTGCTGATTTGTTCCTTTTCCCGACCTTCAGTAACGTCTTCCGGCATTTTGATGGAATTGATATCCACTATATCCTGTGCGAGCTGACGGTCGACATCCGACGATAGTTTTTTTGCTGCGTCCACTTCCCGCTGAAAATTTTCATCAAAAAACTTATCCTTGCCTGTCACCCCCCTGTTTGAAGGCCGGTTGGATAACTTTTGAGGCATGTTCGCAGTGGATGAGGGATCGTTTGAAACCGTGCTGGTTTCATGCGCTGCATCAGCCTCCATTTCCACCTCTTCCATTAATTCCAGTGGGATTTCTATGAAAATCTCCTTTTCCCTGATCTCCTGCTCCCTGTCCATCTCTATCAACAACATAAAACCTACCACCACAATGTGGAAAACCAGGGCCCCGATAATGCTGTAAATGTTATGCCGGTATATTTTTAACCATGATGTCATTGCCTGCAAAATTATAAATAAAGCGGTGCCCACACAACAAAATATAACGACTCCATATGGTTTCGCCGGTCATGCTTTATTTTTCAATCCCAGATACCCTTCACAACCGTCAAACCACACTGCCACAATGCGATGCCCGATTTAACTATTTTTAACATATTGAAATACAATGGCTTAACTGAATTATTTTTTAAATTCGGCCCCTATTGCCCCGGAATGGGGTATAACAGCGCAAAAGAAAGGTCAGGGAACTGCCAGGTATTTGCCAGTAGATTACCAGGGATTTGCCCGGATGTACGCTGACCAGATAAAAATGAAGCCGGAGAATGAAACTGAAGGGATTATGCTCAGCGATAGTATTGGTGTTGCTCATGCTGATTCAGCAGGGGAATGGTATTGCTCAGACTTTCCGGGAAGATACAATCAGAGTAGAAAAGTACAATAACTTTTATGATTCCCTGAAATCAAAGGCACAACAGAAGAAAATCACCTGGTTACTTCACAACCTGTTAATTAACAATCCCACTAAAGGTGACTCCCGCGATTCTGCCTTTTTGAATGCTCCGCTTGAAGGAAAAACCATTGCTGACATTCGCATCATCAGGCTTGAAGTTTTCGGTCCAAGTTTAAGGGATACTTCCAGGAAAGCAAAACTATGGTACGAAAAAGCCGGTAATCTGATACATACGCGAACCGACCTGCACAATATCAGGAAAAACTTGCTTTTCAAAAAAGGAGATCTTCTGCACACCAGTGAATTATACGAAAATGAGAGGTTACTCAGAGCGCTTCCCTATATCAAAGACGCCCGCTTCATCGTGGAACCCGACACGCTCGTTGATGATCTGGTGCGAATTCTCCTCCTGGTTCAGGATCGCTTCTCCATCGGGGTTACCGGAGATGTTACCGGTATCAAATCAGCGGCACTGGAATTTTATAACAAAAATATATTTGGTATTGGTCACGAACTATCCACCCGCCTTGTAGGACACCTTACACGGGAGCCTTATATGGGATTTGAAACTTTCTATAAAATCAACAATATCAGTGGGAAATTTATCGATTTTTCCTCCGGCTACATGAATACATACCTGAATGAAGGGGCATTGGTACGCTTAGACAAACCCTTTCTGCGTACTTCCGACACCTGGGGATATGGGACAGCAGGGTATTATTACAAACGAACGCCCTATCTTCCGGGAGAGCACCACCTTAAAAATTCAATTTCACTGGGTCTGAAACAGGCCTCACTCTGGGGAGGAATCAATATTCAGCTGGGAAAGGATGTTCCACGGTCACAATTGACCCTGTCAGGACAATATATCCATCGCCATTTCAGTGACCGCCCCCCTCCCCTTCCTAATGGAGAACAGTACTATTTCCACTCCGACATGTTTCTGACAGGGTTCACCTGGTCAGAGAGGATATTTCAGCCTGATGAGCTGATCTACGGCTACGGAATCACGGAAGATATTCCCAGAGGATTCAAAAATGAACTGGTGATAGGGTATGACCATACTGAAACAGGCGGTCGTATGTATAGTCACCTCCATCTCGCAAATGGAAATCTGATTCTTACTAAACCAGGCTACATGCATTTTTCGGTCACAGCGGGGGGGTACCTGCAATCGGGGAATTTTCGTCAAGGACTTATCGAGTTTAGCGGGAATTACATTTCCGGGTTATTTGGCACCGAGCGCCGAAGATACCGTCAGTTTATCAATGTAGACTATAAACTGGGAATCAACCGGTTTGAAACAGAGAAACTGGTATTCGAAAAGACCAATCTCATCAGAGGATTTGAAAGCAACAAGGTTTCCGGCAAACAGCGGCTGAGTGTAAACGCGGAAACTGTTTATTTCCACAAGCGTGACTTTTACAGGTTTAACCTGGCATTCTTCATTTTTGGGGATTTGGGAATTATTGGAAAGGAAAATTACTCTATTTTCAAAGGATCATATTACAGCGGTCTTGGAACAGGCTTACGGCTCCACAATGAATCACTCATTTTTAAGACCATTCAGATCAGGCTGACCTTTTACCCCAATCATCCGAAAGATGTCGGATTGGTCGGTTTTTTGCTCAATGAACAATCCAGTAAAAGCTTTTACAGCTTTCAACCAGGCCCCCCTTCTCCCAGGAGATTTGAATAAACGACATAACATAACCGCCTCTTTGTTAATATTGGGCTGATTTTCAGAAAATAAACCAGCACTAAAATTGTACTGCTAATAAATAAGATACCTTTGCGCCCTTAATTTTTACGTACATATTTTCGAATGATTTTATTTAATGAGATGGGGCTTGACCCCCGCATTCTGCAAGCCATCGGAGAGCTTGGCTACGAAACTCCCACCCCCATTCAGGAAAAGACAATTCCCCTGCTTTTAAATGAACAGACTGATCTGGTTGGTTTTGCCCAGACCGGCACCGGCAAAACTGCTGCTTTTGGATTACCCATTGTGCAACAGATCGAAGCCACCTCGCCTGCAACACAGGCATTGATACTTTGTCCGACCCGTGAACTCTGCATGCAGATCACAAATGATCTGATCAGTTTTGCCCGATATCATACCGGAATCAATGTTCTGCCGGTTTATGGCGGATCTTCCATCAACGACCAAATCAAGAAACTGGACAGAGGAGTACAGATTATCGTGGCTACCCCGGGACGGGCTGTTGATCTGATTAACCGCAGAAAACTCAAACTTCAGCAGGTCCGTTGGGTCGTACTCGACGAAGCTGATGAAATGTTATCCATGGGCTTTAAAGAAGATCTGGACACCATTCTTTCCCAAACTCCGGAGAGAAGGCAAACTATGCTGTTTTCCGCCACAATGCCTTCCGAAATGGTTGCCATTGCCAACAAATACATGAAACATCCGGTAGAGGTTTCGGTTGGCAGAAAAAATGCCGGCTGTGATAATGTTTCACATGAGTATTTTCTGGTGCATGCCAGAGATCGTTATGAAGCATTGAAGCGAATTGCCGACCTGAATCCCCGAATTTATGGGATCGTATTTTGCCGTACACGTGCCGAAGCCAAAGAGGTAGCCGACAACCTCATCCGGGATGGCTATAACGCCGATGCACTTCATGGTGACCTTTCACAAGACCAGCGTGATATCGTCATGAACCGCTTCAGAATTCGTCACCTGCAGTTACTGGTAGCCACTGATGTAGCTGCCCGTGGGCTTGATGTAAACGACCTGACCCATGTAATTAATTACAATCTTCCCGACGACCCTGAAATTTACATTCACCGGAGCGGACGAACCGGAAGGGCAGGAAAAAAGGGAGTATCCATCTCAATCCTTCATCTGAAGGAAAAAGGAAAACTGAGGGATGTGGAACGAATGCTGAACAAAAAAATCGAAAATAAACCGGTTCCTTCGGGCAAGGATATCTGTGAAAAACAGCTTTTCAACCTTGTTGACAAAGTAGAAAAAGTCGAAGTTAACAATGAACAGATCGAACAGTATCTCAAGGTAATCTATAAGAAACTTGAATGGCTCGACCGGGAAGAGCTGATCAAACATTTTGTATCAGTGGAATTCAACCGGTTTCTCGAATCTTACCAGAACGCCCGCGACCTGAATGTGGATACCTCCTCTAAAAATGGCCGTGAATCGGGGGATCGTCGGAGTGAAAGGGAAGACTTTGGTTCGCGTAACGGACGGGGCACACGTGAAAATCGCGAAAACCGGAATAACCGGAGAAATGACACCCATTTTTCACGCCTGTTTATGAACCTGGGAAAAAATGATCAGGTAGACAAACTGTCAATTATCAATCTAATAAACAAGCAGTTACCCGGAAAATCGGTGGAAATCGGACAAATCGAAATATTGAGGAATTTTTCCTTCTTCGAAGTGGATAACCGCTACGAACGGGATATTCAAAAAGCATTCTTCAAGGCTCAGTATAACGGGAAACGGATTGGATTGGAGACTGCCCGCCCCAAAGGTTAAGATCACCCGAAAAGCGAAAGGACCTCTTCCTGCACGACCGGTCTAAACAGAAGCTACCCCTAGTCAGATTTCCCGAATCCAGATATTCCGGAAACTTACCGGATTGCCATGGTCTTGCAGAGAAATACTGCCCGGACCATGAGGTTTTACGAAGTACTCGGGAACTCCTATATAAACTGTAGGCCCCCGAAGAGCTACCCCATTTTGAACCACAATGCCGTTGTGAAGCAGGGTAACCCTGGGTGGAACCAGGTAAGTTCCGTCTTTATTGAATAGCGGAGCTGTGTAAACAATGTCATAGGTTTGCCATTCCCCGGGCTTTTTACAGGCATTGACCATAGGCGGATACTGTTTGTAAAGACTTGCAGCCTGACCGTTACGGTAAGTACGGTTGTTGTAGCTGTCCAGCACCTGCACCTCATAGGTTCCCTGAATAGAAATGCCGCTGTTTCCTCTGCCCTGGCTCTCTCCGACCACCTCAGCAGGCGAACGCCATTCAATGTGAAGCTGGAAATCTGAAAATTTCCGTTTTGTCCGTATCGACCCGGTTCCCTTTACAACGGTAACCACCCCATTTTCAACCTTCCATCCTGGCTTATCACCTTTGGAATTAGCCCATTCCTCATCAAGATTACTGCCATTGAAAAGAGAAATGGCATCTGATGGGATGTCACCATAATTTTCTCCGGGAACAACTATGGAAATCTCGGGCTCCCAAACCTCAGTCATTTCAGGTTTCATAGGCATCGTGGGCACCTGCTGCCCTACCACGGCCGGCATAATGAATACCAGCGACAATTGAACGAAGAAAAGTTTTTTGTACATAACTAATTAACTAACAACTGTAATATCATTATAAATTTCTGATCACGCAAGCCCCATCTCTTCCATCATCGTTTCAATCAGCTCATCGGCTTTTGCATCTTCCGCATCATAATCACTGCGTGAAGAGAGGTTCCCTTTTACCTCAAAATAGAACTTTATTTTGGGTTCGGTACCCGATGGCCGTACCGAAATTTTAGTTCCGGCCTGCGTAAAGAACTGCAATACGTCAGAGGTTACTTTTTGATTGATGGGTTTTTCTTCTCCGGTGATCAGGTTTTTCATTACCAGGCTTTCATAATCCTTGACCCACTCCAGGGGAGAACCACCCAGCATTGCGGGTGGAGTGGCCCGGAATTTCCCCATTAACTGTCTGATCTCCTCAGCACCAGCCTGTCCTTTTCGGACCACATATTTCATTTTCTCCTTTGAGAATCCATATTCCAGATAAATATCCTGCAACAATTCAAACAATGACTTTCCCTTGCTTTTTGCCCAGGCGGTGATCTCTGCCATCAAAGCACAGGAAGACACCGCATCTTTATCACGGACAAAATCAGCAGGCATAAACCCAAAGCTTTCTTCGCCACCCCCGATATACTTCTTTACACCTTCGTTTTCCCTGATCACTTCAGCGATAAACTTGAATCCTGTATACACATCAAATATCTCTACCTGGTTCCTTCGGGCAATTTCAGCAATCAATTCCGTGGAAACGATGGTTTTCACCACAAATTCATTTCCTTTCATCGCACCATTCTCCTTCATCTTCAAAATGATGTAATAAATAAACAGGAGTACAGTCTGATTACCGTTGACAATCACATAATCACCGTGGTTGTTTTTAACCACAACTCCAATTCGGTCAGCATCCGGATCAGTAGCCAACACCAGGTCCGCATCCACTTCACGTGCCTTTGCCATGGCCATTTCCATGGCTGCAGGTTCTTCGGGATTGGGAGAAACCACTGTGGGGAAATTACCGCTTACTACATCCTGTTCAGGGACATTGATAATATTGGTGAACCCAAATGCCCTCAAGGCCCGTGGCACCATTTTTACGCCTGTGCCATGTATAGGGGTATAGATGATCTTGAGATCATGGTATTGTTTAATGATATCGGGCGAAAGAGAGAGCGTCTTGACTTTCTCAATGAATTTCCGGTCGGTTTCTTCGCCAAGAATAGTAATCAGCTCCTTCGGTCCGTTAAAGCGGATCTGGTCGGGCCTGATGGTCTTCACCTCATTGATGATGTTCACATCGTGTGGTTCCACTATTTGCGAACCATCATCCCAATAAGCCTTGTACCCATTGTATTCTTTAGGATTGTGTGATGCTGTGATGATAATTCCGCTCTGGCAGCCATATTCCCGGATAGCAAATGACAATTCAGGGGTAGGCCGTAAATCTTCGAACAACAGAGCTTTAATCCCATTGGCAGTAAAGATACCGGCACTGCTCTCTGCAAACAACCGGCTGTTGTTGCGGCAGTCATAGCCGATAGCTACCTTGATCTCAGGGAGATGTGCAAAATTCAGTTTCAGGTAATTGCTGAGTCCCTGGGTAACAGCTCCTGCGGTGTAAATATTCATCCTGTTGGTACCGGCCCCCATGATCCCTCTCAGCCCGCCAGTACCAAATTCAAGATCCTTGTAAAAGGAGTCAATCAATTCGGTTTTATCACCATTATCGAGCATTCGCTGTACTTCTTTACGGGTAGCTTCATCATATACCGGAGAAAGCCAGTTCTGGGCCTTTGCCACAACTTTTGTCAGTAAGTCATTGTTATCCATAGCATTATTCGGTTTTAATCAATTGAATACATCTTGTAAGGCTATCCATCCACCAGGGAATGGTTAGTCCGAAAGTTAGTTTAATTTTTGTTTTATCCAGCACCGAAAAATGAGGTCTTGGGGCAAGTGTCGGAAATTCAGCAGAGACAACAGGCACTACCTGACAATCTATTCCTGCAATTTTGAGTATGGCCAGGGCAAAATCATACCAGCTGCATACCCCCTCATTGGAAAAGTGATAAATTCCAGGGTACCATTCCTCTTTATTCCGGACCGCAACAGCAATGATCTCCATGATAGCGGCAGCCAGGTCACCCGCATAGGTTGGGGTACCAACCTGGTCAAACACCACTTTCAGGAACTTATCCCTGGTTCCTTTCTCTATCATGGTCTTCATAAAGTTTTTTCCGAACCGGGAATAGAGCCACGAAGTACGGATCACCACGGAAGGGCCCTCCGACAAGCAATTAACCTCACCCTCCCGTTTAGTTTTTCCATAGACCCCCTGTGGAGCTACCGGATCATTTTCCAAATAGGGACGATGGTTGCAGCCGTCAAAAACATAATCGGTGGAGATATGGATCAGCCTGGCAGAATAATCCCTGCATACTGCAGAAAGTATTCCCGGTGCCTCCCCATTCAGCATGGCAGCAGCTGCCGGTTCTTTCTCCGCTTGATCCACTGCGGTGTACGCAGCACAGTTAATCACAAAATCAGGGTTCTCCTTTCGGAAAAACACTTTCAATGCATCTGCATTCGTAATATCCAGGGTATCAAAATCGGTAAAGCTGAAACTATACACCGGATAATGGAGCGATAACTCCCTTAATTCACTGCCCAACTGCCCGTTGGCACCTGTTATAACTATTTTTTTCACTTTATAGAAAATTCATTTCAGCATGTGCGAAAAGAGGAACCATTTGGTCCTTTTCTGATACCAGCCACTCCTCCTCAGGGATTTGCCAGTCAATGGACAGAAAAGGATCATTGAAACGAATCCCTCTTTCAGCTTGCTTGTTGTATAAATTGTCACACTTGTATGCGAATACCACTGTCGGGGAGAGCACCGAAAATCCATGTGCAAATCCCCTGGGAACCAGCATCTGGAGTTTATTCTCTCCTGAAAGTTCTGTTCCAAACCATCTTCCAAAGGTAGGAGAACCTTTCCGCAAGTCCACAGCCACGTCGTAAACCGAACCGGAAACTACCCTGACCAGCTTTGCCTGTCCAAACGGATTCAACTGATAGTGTAATCCACGGATGACGCCTCTTGAAGAAAATGATTCGTTATCCTGAATAAAACCAGTCGTAACGCCGGCCTGCCGGAACTGCTCCTGGTTGTATGTTTCTAAAAAATAACCTCTTGGATCCTTAAAAACTGCTGGTTCAATTATTTTTAAATCTGCCAATGGTGTTTCCAGTATCTTCATCTCTAATAATTTTCAATTTTCAGCGGTCAGATGCAATTGCTATAATGGACCTATTCCTGCCAGTTGCTCCAGCCTCTGACAGGCAGGTTGCTCTTTCTAAAAAGATTTAATCTGGTCACCGGCCAGCTTGAGCAAGTACTGACCATACTGATTCTTTTTCATTGGCTCAGCCAGCATGATGAGTTGTTCGCGGGAAATGAATCCTTTTTTATAGGCAATTTCCTCGATACAGGAGACCTTGAGACCCTGTCTTTGTTCAATGGTGGCAATGAAGTTGGATGCCTGAAGCAAACTGTCGTGTGTCCCCGTATCCAACCAGGCAAAGC
>CAJDVZ010000018.1_pt1 | contig 24167 bp, 16 predicted proteins | sample 7391481 | NCBI WGS metagenome assembly CAJDVZ01 (sample SAMEA7055721, study PRJEB34461) | soil metagenome | biome: terrestrial ecosystem; feature: Peninsula; material: soil | place: Antarctica | collected 2016 | reverse complement strand
AAAGGTAAAGCAGAAAATGAAGGGACAGCAAATTCCTCAGCGCCAAAAGCCCCACAGTCACATTCAGCCGGTAAAGCCAACAAATTTATAAATATTTGTTGCTATTAGCGAAATTTTAAAGTGCGACCCAAAATTTTTATTCTGCTGGTGGCAGCACAATTGCAGATGCCCTGGAGGAAGCATAAGCCTCAAAAAAACCAATAGCCCCGTTGCTGACATTTCCTTTGACATTGGCGGGAGGTCCCGAGAACAAAGGCCATGACTCCTGATTTACTGACTGTATCCCCTGGATAAAAAGAGCATATTCACGACTGATCCTGTCCATCTGAATAGTTACCCGGTCACCAGGAGCCAACGCTTCGCTCCGGCGGTGCTGATGCAGGAAAGCAACCGACCAGCCAAATATATACCGCCCGTTGAAAAACCGGTCATCGGTGACAAACCAATCCGTAATGGCATCGGAAACCAGCTCTGAATTCCTGTATACCATAAAGCGATAATAATCGGGGCCAGGAGGATCTTCAAAATAGCCCCTTACTTCCCACATGCCCTCTTCAGAAAAGTCGGAATAATAACCAAGGTGTATTGAATCCAGTTGAACCGGATTAGTAATTGTGGAAAAAGCCTCATAATCAGCATGTCCGTCTAGAGCTTCCTTTAATTTGATCTGCAGGGTGTACCGCTTCCCAACAACACCCCGGAACTGAGGAGTGGTTTTATACTTGCCGGAAGGACTCTCCTTCAGCAGATAGGTTTGAGTTCCATCCATAAGTTTCACGACAGCCCCCTTAGCCATCACCTGCTTCTGCCCCGACAAATATCCGGAAGTCACGGATAAAATTACGGTATGTGCTTTGGCCTCGGTGTTCAATGATCCTTCAACAACCAACCTGGCATTATTTTCTTTCATGTCCACATCAATAGGCTCGGTACACGAGAAAAACCAGAACGGAAAAAGAAGGCAAACTGCAAGAATTGTATGCTTCATTCTTTCAGAATTTGAAATTGTAAGTGATGGCCGGAATAACCGAAAAAAGGTAGGTTTTTTCAGCACGGATGAGATTATGGTCGAGATCATCTTTCACGAAGTTGATCGACCAGGTATTGTGTCGGTTGTATGCATTGTATACCGAAAGGTTCCATTCTCCCTGCCACTTTCTTTCCGGCTTTATTCTGCCCCGGAGTGTGAACGAAAGATCGAGCCTGTGGTAATCGGGCATCCGGTATTCGTTTCGCCCGGAATAGATGGGGACAAGTTTGTTCCCCAGAAAAGCTCTCCCGGTGGGAAAGGTTACGGGCAGACCTGTGGAATAGACCCACGTAAAAGAAGAGGAGATCCGTTTCCCCGGATCATAACTGGCAATCAGGTTCAGGGTGTGAGGCTTGTCATAGGGTGCATTGTATCGTTTGCCTTCATTGATCTCCGGAATGGTTCTGAAAGATCGCGACCAGGTATAGCTTATCCATCCGGTGAGCTTGCCCCTATTTTTTCTCAGCAGCGTTTCGATCCCATAGGTAGCGCCTTTTCCGAATCGCAATTCACCTTCAAGATACTGATTCATGAACAGCTGTGCCTGGTCCCTGAAATCGGTGACATTAGTATAGTTTTTATAATAGGCTTCCGTGGAAAACTCCACTTCAGGCTTAGAGAAGTTCCGGAAATACCCCAGAGCAAACTGATCGCATACCTGAGGCTTCACATTGGGTGATGCCGGGAACCAGATATCCAGGGGCGTCCCTGCTGTGGAATTCTGGGCCAGCATCAAAAATTGAACCGTCCTTGAATAACTTGCCTTTACCGATGACTTCTCACTGGCCAGAAAAGTCATCCCCAACCGGGGTTCCAGCAGGGAATAGGTATTGATCACATCCCTCCGCCCATATCTGACACTGTCGGAGGGAACATAGTACTCATTGTACTGGTAATAGATTCCGGGACCGATATTTCGAAACATCGATAAGCGTAACCCTGCCTTCAGGGTGATTTTTTCATGAGCCTTGAATTCGTCAGAAATATACAATCCTTCTTCCAGGGCATTTTTACGGGGAAGCGAATAGCTGGAAAAACGGCTTTGATTACCCGTGCCGGCTATATTTCCCGGCGAAAACCGATGGTGTATCAAAGTTAACCCCCACAGCAACGTATGATTTATGGACAGATAAGCAGTGAAATCAGCCCTGGCGGAATAATCGCGCAAAAGAGAAGTCCACCGGAAGGAATTTTCAGCCTCTTCAGGGGTTCCCAAATCATAGGTGAAATCTGACCTGATCAGCGAAAGATTGAAAAACAATTTCCTGGATAAAATTGAATTCCAGCGCAGGGAAGCAGTCTGGTTCCCAAAACCCATGCCGGCAAACTGATTCCTGAAAATGTCGCGGCCGCCATAACCCGACAGGAAAATCCGGTTATTCTGGTTGAACTGATGGGTCAGTTTAAAGTTCAGATCATAGAAAAACAGCTGGTTATCGCGAACATCCTTATTTTTTGCCAAGGGGAGAAAGAGGTCGGCATACGTTCTTCTGCCGGAGAATAAAAAAGTTGTCCGGTCCTTTTTAAGAGGTCCTTCGAGGGTCAGTTTGCTCGACACAGTGCCGATACTGCCAGTTGCCTCAATCTTCCGGGCATTCCCGTCCCTCATCCTGATATCGACCAGGGAAGAGAGCCTTCCGCTGTATGCTGCCGGGATATCTCCCTTGTAGAGCGTCACTTCTTTGATTGCATCGCTATTGAATACCGAGAAAAATCCCATCAGGTGCGAAGCGTTGTAAATGGTAGCTTCGTCGAGGATGATCAGGTTCTGATCGGTATTGCCTCCCCTGACACTGAATCCCGACCCCCCCTCACTGGCCGTGGTGACGCCCGGCAAAAGCTGGATTACCTTGATCAGATCGACTTCGCCCAGAAATGCAGGTATTTTGCGGATGGTCCCGGTGCTGATTTTCACCAGGCTCATTTCCGGTGCTGCAATCTGCTGACCCGATCCCTGGCCGGTTATCACGACTTCACCCAACTCCTCGGAGACAGGCTTCAGGTAAACGTTCAGGGAAAGATCCCTGTCAATGTAAAATAGCTCTTCCTGTGATTGATACCCCACAAAGGAGTAACGGAAGGTATAGGTGCCCGGAGCAACACTTGCTGAATAAAACCCATAGAAATTGGTTACCACTCCTGTTTCCAGCTCCTGGATCCAGATAGTAGCCCCAATAAGCACTTCCCCGCTGGTATGGTCCTTCATGTAACCACTCACGGTAAACCGGTTGCCAGGCTCCGGGTCTTTATCCGGAGAAGCTGCAAGCAGGAAAGGAAGTGTAACCAAAAAAACCGTAATCCACCTGCGGAAATCCTCAGGCTGGTATGCAAACAAAACCTTCAATAGTCCTCATTAATTTGGCTCAAGATAAACATGAAAACCGATTATCGTTCATCCTCCGGCAAAATATTACCGCGAAGGAACAAAACATTTTATTCGATCAGGCCAAAGGTTTGATGCCAGCCTGATGAAAGATTATAAGCGAAAATGCTAATTTTGGGAATCGAACTGAAATCTAAGCTTGAAATTTCACAAACCATAAACCAACCATGAACTTTCTGAATCCAAAACTGGCACTTGCAGCTTCCCTGGCCGGAGTTACGGCCTTCGCGTCGGGAGCAGTCGACAAAAAAGGCGCAAATACCAATACTCCCAACATCATTCTTATTTTCACGGATGACCTGGGCTACGGCGATTTAAGCTGCTATGGCGCTTTACAATACCTCACTTCCAATCTCGACAAGATGGCTGTCGAAGGGGTTCGGTTCACCAACTTCATGTCGGCCCAGGCTGTATGCAGCGCTTCCCGGGCTGGAATTATGACCGGATGTTATCCCAACAGGGTTGGCATATCAGGCGCTCTTTCCCCCCATTCAAAAATAGGATTGGATCCTTCGGAAGAGACCCTGGCCGAACTCCTGAAAAAACGGAATTACCGAACCGCGGCCATCGGCAAATGGCACCTGGGTGATTCGCTTAAATTCCTGCCCCTTCAGCAGGGATTTGACGAATACCTGGGGATTCCCTATTCCAACGACATGTGGCCGGTGGATTACGATGGTTCACCCTTTTCAGCCCAAAAGCGGAACCGACGGGCTGATTATCCCCCACTTCCCCTGATTGAAGGCAATGAGAAAGTGAAAATATTTCATACCCTGGAAGACCAGGCTGACATTACGACCATCTACACGGAACGGGCCGTGCAGTTTATCAACCGGAATAAAAGGAGTCCCTTTTTTATCTACATGGCGCATTCCATGCCGCATGTACCCCTGGCAGTTTCCTCAAAATTCAAAGGCAAAAGCGGACAGGGACTTTATGGCGATGTGATCATGGAAATCGACTGGTCGGTGGGTGAAATCATGAAAGCGCTCAAAAAAAACGGCCTGGAGAAGAACACCCTGGTGATTTTCACCTCCGACAATGGTCCCTGGCTCAATTTCGGCAACCATGCCGGTTCCTCCGGGGGGTTCCGCGAGGGCAAAGGAACCAGTTTTGAAGGCGGACAGCGGGTTCCCTGCATCATGAAATGGCCCGGACAAATCACAGGGGGGACCATCTGCAACAAACTGGCAGCCAACATCGATATTTTACCCACGCTGGCAGCCATCACCAAAGCCCCACTTCCGGAAAGAAAAATCGACGGCGTAAATATCCTGCAGCTGCTACTGGGGAATAAAAAAGCCAATCCCAGGGAATCATTCCTCTATTATTACCGCAAGAATAGCCTGGAAGCTGTCCGGGAAGGTGACTGGAAACTGATCTTTGCCCATCCGGGTCGCAGCTATATGGGCAATAAACCGGGAGACGACGGATTTCCCGGCAAGGTCAGTGAGGGTTTCCCCTATGAAGAAGCGCTTTTTGATTTACGCCGCGATCCCGGGGAACGGTTTGATGTAAAGGAATATTACCCGGTAATTGTGGCCAAACTCCGGAAACTGGCAGATGAAGCCCGTGAAGATCTGGGGGATGACCTTCTGAATGCACCTGGTAAAAACCGACGGGTTCCACAGCCCCTTCCCTGAGAGATGGCCATGGAAGATCATTTTCAGGTACCGGAAAAATTACAGTCTTGCATCCATTGAGAATCTTTTTTCTATATTCGGAAAACCAAAAATTACAACCTATGATAAAGGAAATTACGATACAAAACCTTGAGACCAAAGCATTCATTCATGAAAAAACCGAAGAGATCAAAGCGGCTGTAGGGAGTGGAATTGCCATCAATGCCCTTTCGGGAGGTGTTGATTCCTCCGTGGTGACCATGCTGGGGCACCTGGCCCTGGGAAAACAGCTGCGGTCCGTTTTCGTCGAGAATGGCCTGATGCGGCAGGGGGAAGCCGACCGGGTGAAAGCTCTTTTTCAGGAACTGGGGGTGCTAGTGGAAGTTGTTGATGCACGCAGGGAGTTTTATGGCGCCCTGAAGGGGATCACCGATCCCGAGGAGAAAAGGGAGGCCATCACCCAGACCTTCTACAGGGAGGTCTTCGGGAGAATCGTCAGGGAAAGCCAGGCCCGGTTTCTCCTGCAGGGCACCATCCTGACCGATATTGACGAAACCGTGGCCGGCATCAAACGGCAGCACAATGTCTTTGAGCAGCTGGGCATAGACCCGCTGAAGACTTTCGGATACCGGATTCTGGAACCCCTGATCCAGCTCCGCAAGGAGGGAGTCCGAAAAGTGGGGGCTGCCCTTGGTCTGCCGGCGGAACTCTTCGCCAGGATTCCTTTCCCTGGGCCGGCCCTGGCCGCACGCGTGATCGGCGAGGTGACTCCCGAAAGAGTTGATACGGTCAGAAAAGCAACCATCATCGTTGAAAAACATCTGAAAAACAGCGGCGCCTTCCAGTACCTGGCCATCCTTCACGAAGACCGCGTTACCGGGATGCGTGACGGGAAAAGGGATTTCGGCCAGCAGATTGAAATACGCTGCTGGGACAGCCTGGATGCCCGCCAGGCCACTCCAACAGCCCTCCCATTCGAACTCCTTCGCCAGATGGGTGATGAAATCACCGCCACTGTGCCTGGAGTCGTCAGCGTAACTTACAATATTGCTTCCAAGCCGCCGTCAACCATTGAAGCCATCTGACGGGGCTTCTCCCCTGGGCAGAAAAACCAACCCGTCGTTCAATTTTTCAACTATGAATAAAAACAATCACTGGAACATATCCTTTGTGATTTTTATCACACTTATCGCAGCCATGGGAGGGTTGCTTTTCGGTTACGATTATGTAGTGATCGGAGGGGCTAAACCTTTTTATGAACGTTTTTTCGGGATCGCGCAATCACCTCACCTGCAGGGTTGGGCCATGGGAAGTGCCCTGGCCGGATGCCTCGCAGGAGCCTGGTCCTCAGGTTATCTTTCCGAACGTTACGGCCGGAAAAAATCGCTGATTGTGGCAGCCGCCCTTTTTACCATCTCCGCCATCGGCACGGGGGCAGTTTCACATTTTGGCGCTTTTACCGCATTCCGGTTGCTGGGAGGAATAGGAATCGGCCTGGCCTCAGCCATATCTCCCGTTTACATTGCTGAAATCTCCCCTGCCCATCTACGGGGAAGACTGGTTTCCGTCAATCAGTTCACCATCGTGATTGGCATCCTTGCGGCTCAGATCATCAATTTCCTGATTGCTGACAAATTGCCTGCCGGAGCTACCGACGCCGCCATCCTGGAATCATGGAACGGGCAAATGGGCTGGCGCTGGATGTTCTGGGCAGAGGTGTTTCCGGCAATGGCATTTTTCATACTGGTATTTTTTATCCCTGAAAGCCCCCGTTTCCTTGCCAAAGCCGGGAAGTGGTCTCAATCCCTGAAAATCCTGGAAAGAATCGGAGGAATTGGCCATGCCCGCTCTGAGGAGACAGAAATCAGGGAGTCCCTGAGTGAATCCACTGCCAGTGTGGACTGGAAAGGACTGATGGCCAAAAAAATAAGACCTATACTTGTGCTGGGCATTTTTCTTGCAGTATTTCAGCAGTGGTGCGGAATAAACGTGATATTTAACTATGCAGAAGAGGTTTTTTCCGCAGCTGGCTATTCTGTAAGTGACATGCTTTTCAACATTGTGATTACCGGAGCCGTAAACCTCATTTTCACGCTGGTAGCCATGCGGGTGGTTGACAACTGGGGCAGACGGAAGCTGATGATCCTTGGATCGGCAGGGCTGGCCTTTATTTACCTGTTGCTGGGAGCTTCCTACCTTTCAGGGGTAAAGGGAGTGGCTGTACTGATCCTGGTATTGCTCGCCATTGCCACTTACGCAATGACCCTCGCTCCGGTAACCTGGGTCATCCTTTCCGAAATCTTCCCCAACAAAATCAGGGGTGCAGCCATGGCAGCCGCCACTACAGCACTCTGGGCTGCCTGCTTCGTACTGACCTATACCTTCCCCCTGCTAAACCGCCTGCTGGATGCCGGAGGAACATTCTGGCTCTATGCCCTGATCTGCCTCTTTGGATTTTTCTTTATCTTGAAGAAACTTCCCGAAACAAAAGGCAAAACCCTGGAGGAAATCGAAAAATCATTATAATCCGGAGTGACAACAGCCCCTATTTTAAAAAAACGTAGCTTTATAACAAAAAGAGAATTATGGAAAATCTTTCAAGACGCAATTTCATTCAGCGGGCAGCTATCGGAACAGCAGGATTAGCAGCATTTCCCCTGATCCGCAGCTTTGGATACAGTCCGAATAATACCATCCGGATAGGATTCATCGGATTGGGTCAGCAAGCCAATAATCTCATCAATGGCTTTAACAAAGTTCCAGGTGTACAGATAGTAGCCGGAGCAGATGTGTATGGCATTAAACGGCTTCGTTTTGAAAAAAGAGTGAATGCATTCAACCAGGCAAAAAACCTGAAGGAGGAGGTGTTTATCTGTAAAGATTATCGTGAAATTCTCAACCGAAAGGATGTTGATGCCGTAGTCATAGCCACACCCGACCACTGGCATGCTTTAATTGCCCTGGATGCCTGCAGTGCCGGCAAGGATATATACCAGGAAAAACCCATTACCTTCACCATCAAAGAGAGTCTTAAGGTAGCAGCGGCGGTGAGAAAAAACAATGTGATCTTTGCCACCGGCAGTCAGCAGCGTTCTGACAGAAATTACCAGCATGCGGTGAACATGGTACACCGGGAAGCCATTGGGAAACTCCGGAAGGTCTATGCCTATGTGGGCCCGGGTCCCGACCCCTACGATCTTCCGAAAGAACCTGTTCCGGCCGACCTGGATTGGAAACAGTGGCTTGGTCCGCTCAAACCGTTGCATTACAATGCATTTCTCAACCCTCCCATATCGCTCGATCCTCCCCAAAATGAAACTTACTGGGCCAAATGGCGCTATTTCAAGGAAACCGGAGGTGGCTTCACGTGTGACTGGGGAGCCCATAATTTTGACATCGGACAGTGGGGATTGGGCAAAGACCACAGTGGTCCGGTAACAATAATTCCGCCAGGATACCAGGATACCCGGGATCTCACATTTGTTTATGACAATGGGCTGGAAATGATCAATCAGCCTTACGATGAAAATAAGACCCTGGGCATCAAATTCTGGGGTAGCGACGGGTGGATTGAGGTCTCAAGAGGAAGTATTGCTGCCTCTGACAAAGAATTGCTGCCATCGGCAGAAGAAGTCGCCGATGCAGGAAAATATGAAGGAAGTCCGCTCCACATCATCGACTTCATTGAGTCGGTAAAATCGCGCAGAGATCCGATTGCCACTGTGGAAATCGGGCAGCGGACCGCCACAACCTCCATGTTGGGAAACATTGCCCTTGAATTGGGAAGGCCTGTTCATTGGTCTCCTGAAGTTCAGTACTTCATCAACGATCCCGAAGCAGAGAAATTTTATCACAGCGCCTATCACAATGGTTATCAGCTGTAAACCAAATATATGATTATGAATGCGTTTACAAGAAGAAAGTTTGTACTGACACTCATGGCTGCCTTTATCGGTGCCTTGCTGATTCCGGACACGATGTCCGCCTCTTCGGGGGGAGATGATGCAACTCCTGCCCTGAAAGGGAAAAAGGTCCTTTATGTTTACGGAGGATGGGAAGGACACGACCCAAAGCCTTCGGTCGACCTATTTGTACCCTGGCTCAGGAGCGAAGGGGCAGAAGTCGTCGTCTCCGATAACCTCAACAGTTATACCGATGCGGAACTGATGGCCTCCCTCGACCTGGTCATTCAGGTATGGACCATGGGAAAAATTAGCAAAGAACAGGAAACCGGCCTTCTGAAAGCTGTCAAAAGTGGAGTTGGGTTTGCGGGATGGCATGGAGGTACCGGAGATTCCTTCCGTGAAAATGTGGAATACCAGTTTATGGTGGGCGGCCAGTGGGTGGCCCACCCGGGAGGTGTGATCGATTATTCCGTACACATTTCTACTGAGACTGACCCGGTAACAAAAGGGCTGAAAGACTTTAAAATGCACTCTGAACAATACTATATGCATATCGATCCCAATGTCAGGGTTCTGGCTACTACCACATTCACCGGGGAACATGCTTTCTGGATTGAAGGGTCCGTTATTCCGGTGGTATGGAAAAAATATTACGGGAACGGCAGGGTTTTTTACTCCTCTCTGGGGCATGTAGTAAAAGATTTCACCGTTCCGGAGGTATCGGAAATCCAGAAAAGAGGGATCCGGTGGGCTGCCGGGAGCAAAACCCAGCCGAAGGAAAACTGGGTGGAACCACGTTACCGTTAGAATTCCCTGATGGCATTAACCATGGCAACCAGGTTTTCCACAGGTACATTGGCCTGGACATTGTGAATGGTATTGAACACAAATCCCCCATCTCTGGCAAAAACAGGTCGTTGCCATACTTTCTTTTCAGGGAAACGGGGTCCATCCCGCGTGCACTGATCTGCACCGGATTGAGGATATCAAAACCTGCATCAATAAATCTGGTTATCAGCGACTCCACAGCACCACAGGAGTGTTTGAAGGTTTTCCATTTCGTATGGGTATGCACCCAATCGTTGATTTTCCGGTAATACGGCAGCCACAGCTCATCGAACTGTTCAGGCGAACAAAAAGTAGACTCCTGGGTGCCAAAATCGGTCCCGCAAATATTGATCACATCGACGTATTCACCGGCCACATCGTTCAGCCGGGAAAAATTCTCAAGGGCTATCTCCGTCTGGCGTTCAAAGATGGCTTTGATAAAATCAGGCCTGATCAGTAAGCTCATATACCATTCTGCAATATCGCGGATCCCTTTGGGTCGTTTCAGATGGATTGCCGGGACCAGGGCTATATCGCCCAGAGCAGTACCCCCAAAAGCGGCAACAACTGCTTTGCCGGAGTTCCTGGCATTCTCTGCTGACCTTTTCCAGAAATTCAGCTCCGCATCGCTGATCAAACCAAACTCCTCAAGGTTGTCGCTGACATCGGGATTGACGTCATCAAAGGGTTCCTGCCTGATGATGGCATCAAAAAAGTAACCACTGGCAGGCATCCTTGAAGAGGGTGAAGCTGTCAGATCGCTCCCAGGATAAATAAGTATATCACCTTTCTCATCCCGGGTAGTCCTGAAACCCTCCGGAACCATTACTTTCTGCCCCCAAGGTGTAAAAAACTCACAGAAAGGCTCATGGTTGTAAAAGCCAAACATGTTTCCCGGTCCCCAGGCACCCACAACATCGATGCCCATGGCATCAATCAAATCAGGTTCAATTTCCCCCAGCATCTGATAGGGTTCTATCACCCTTACCGGCTTCATTTCCAAACCATAATACCTCCTCAGGTTTTCAACAGCAAGCACATGAATTCCAGTTACCGATGTAGAACCAAAATCTACAACCAGCCTGTCAGGCTGCCGATGATTCACGGTCATATCAAACCGTTCTTTTGAAGTCATTTAATTCCCTTGTATAATTATTTTTCAAACTTAAAGAAAATGTTTCTACTTTAGGGGAAAACCTACAGAATATGCGACTGAGAATCCTCATGCTGTTTACCTTCATTGTGTTAATAGCTCCGGAAATAAAAGGTAAAGAAAGCCCTCTTAGACTTTGGTACGAGCGGCCTGCGGAGAAATGGACCGAAGCCCTGCCCATCGGGAACGGCCGGCTGGGAGCGATGATTTTCGGTGGAACTGAAAAGGAGCGGATCCAGTTCAACGAGGAGACGCTCTGGACAGGAGCTCCCCATGATTACGTCAGGAAGGGGGCCTTCCATTACCTGGATACCCTGCGTCAGTTGCTCTTTGCGGGGAAGCAGAAAGAGGCGGAAGAGCTGGCCATGCGGGAGTTCATGAGTGATCCCCTGAGACAAAAGGCCTATCAGCCCTTTGGTGACCTGGAGCTTCTTTTTTCCGGGCATCAGGAATTCTCGGATTATTCCAGGGAGCTTGATCTGAACCAGGCTCTCCACAAAGTCACCTACCGGTCGGGAGGGGTGACCTATACCCGGGAATATTTTGCCACCCTTCCGGGGGAGGTGATTGTCATCAGGCTGACTGCCAGCTGTAAGAGGGCCCTGAATTTCAGCATCGGCCTCGATGCGCCTCATGAGGAGAAAAGCGTGGAAGCCCTGGGACACCGTCTGAAACTGGAGGTGAGGGTAAAAGAAGGCATATTGCGGGGGGTCGCCCTGGCAGAGGTGGTCACCGATGGAAAAACCGAAGCCCGCGCCGGCAATCTGTACGTATCGGGGGCAACCAGCGCCACCCTTTACCTCTCAGCAGCCACTAATTATATCAATTATAACGATGTGAGCGGGAATCCTGCCGTCAGGGCCCTCGAAAACCTCGAAGCAGCCCTGGCCAGCGGCTACCGGAAGCTCTTTCAGGAACATCTCCGCGATTACCGGGAACTTTTTGGCCGCTTTGCGGTGAGTTTCGGAGAGAATGAGAATGCCCTCCTACCCACCAACCAGAGAATCATTAAGTTCAGCAAAGAAACGCGTGACCCCCAATTGCTGGCCCTCTACATCCAGTATGGCCGTTACCTGCTGATCTCTTCCAGCCGGAAGGGAACCCGCCCTGCCAACCTCCAGGGGATCTGGAACGAACAACTCAACCCGCCGTGGGACAGCAAGTGGACGGTTAACATCAACACCGAAATGAACTACTGGCCGGCGGAGGTCACCGGGCTTTCCGAATGTCATGAGCCCCTGTTCGAAATGGTGGCCGAATGTGCCGAAACCGGCCGGTCCACCGCCAGGGAATATTACGGCTGTCCCGGCTGGGTGCTTCACCACAATACCGATGCCTGGCGGGGTACTGCTCCCATCAACCATTCGAGCCATGGCATCTGGGTCACAGGAGGCGCCTGGCTGAGCCTTCACCTGTGGGAACACTTCCTCTTCACGCAGGACCGGGAGTTCCTGGCTGAAAAGGCTTACCCCATCATGCGGGGCGCCGCGGAATTCTTCACCCACTTCCTGATCAGGGACCCCCGCACGGGAACCCTCATCAGCGCCCCCTCCAGCTCACCCGAGAACGGGGGACTGGTAGCAGGGCCAGCCATGGACCACCAGATCATCAGGGCGTTATTCAGGGCATGTATAGAAGCTTCGACCCTCCTGGGCACCGACACAGAATTTGTAGATTCCCTCCGGAAAATGCTCCCGGAAATCGCCCCTGATCAGATCGGCCGGCACGGCCAGCTCCAGGAATGGATGGAGGACAAGGACGATCCCGGAAACAAACACCGCCATGTCTCCCACCTTTGGGCCGTCCACCCGGGCAATGAAATCAGCTGGAAAGAGACCCCGGGACTGATGAAGGCCGCCCGCCAGTCCCTGCTGTTCCGGGGCGACGAAGGAACCGGCTGGAGCCTGGCCTGGAAAATCAACTTCTGGGCACGCTTCCTGGATGGAAACCACGCCTGGGAAATGATTAAAATGGTATTCCGGCCCGTCCAGATAGACCACGAGGTCTATACCGGGGGTGGCGGATCCTATGCCAACCTTTTCGACGCCCATCCTCCCTTCCAGATTGACGGCAACTTCGGGGCTGCCGCCGGCATCATCGAGATGCTCGTCCAAAGTCATCTCGGTGAAATCCATATCCTCCCTGCCCTGCCCGATGCCCTGCCTGATGGATGGATAAGGGGCGTTAGGGCCCGCGGTGGATTTATCCTCGATTTTGAATGGAAAGCAGGGAAGCTGCGAAAGCTAAAAGTACTTTCCACAGCCGGAAATCCCTGCAAGGTCAACTATAACGGAAAAACAACTGCGTTTATAACCAGGAAAAACAAAAAATACTCCTTCAACGACCGGCTGGAGAAAAATAATTAGACACCAGCGAACTGACATGTAATTAACTATAGAAAAATAACTAAAACCCAATGAGAAAAGTCCTGTTTCTTCTTCTGCTCACAGGATGTCTGATGAATAATCATCGGGCATTCAGCCAGCCTTATACTCCCGACTGGGCCTCGATCGACAGCCGCCCGGTACCTGAATGGTTTGCCGATGCCAAATTCGGTATTTTCATCCACTGGGGACTTTATTCCGTTCCAGCCTGGGCGCCGGCGAGCGCCGATATCGGGGTATATGCCAAATATGCCGAGTGGTACTGGTGGCGCACCAATGAGAAAAGCCCCGCGGGCAAACTGTTCCGGGAATATCACGACCAGATGTACGGACCGAAATTCCAGTACCAGGATTTTGCCGGCAGCTTCAAGGCCGAACATTTCGATCCCGGGCAATGGGCCGGTCTGTTTCAGCGGTCAGGAGCGCGGTATGTGGTTCTGACCTCAAAGCACCACGAAGGGTTTACCCTCTGGCCCAGTGCCCAGAGTCCCAACTGGAACAGCGTGGATGTAGGACCTCACCGCGATCTGTGCGGCGACCTGACCCAGGCTGTAAAATCGGCCGGTTTGCACATGGGCTTTTACTATTCCCTCTACGAATGGTACCATCCCCTTTACCACAGCAATGTGAACAAGTATGTCGACGACCACATGATGCCCCAGTTGAAGGACCTGGTCACCCGCTATGAACCGGAACTCCTCTTCACCGACGGCGAGTGGGATTACCCCTCCGAAACTTGGAAAAGCACGGAGTTCCTGGCCTGGCTTTATAACGAATCACCGGTAAAAAGAAACGTAGTGGTCAATGACCGCTGGGGTAAGGAGACCAGGAGCGTCCATGGCGGCTATTTCACCACGGAATATGACCTGGTGCACAACAAGGAGATCGGCGAGACCACCCGCCCCTGGGAGGAGTGCCGGGGCATCGGTACCTCTTTTGGCTACAACAGGATGGAGACCACGGAAAACTACATGAGTTCCGATGCACTTGTCGACCTGCTGGTAAAAAAGGTAGCCGCCGGAGGCAACCTGCTGCTGGATGTGGGACCCACTGCCGATGGCCGAATACCGGTGATCATGGAACAGCGGCTCCTTGACATGGGCGCCTGGCTAAAAATAAACGGCGAAGCCATTTACAACACCCAACCCTGGAAAAACCGCCCGGCCCCCGGAAAAGAGCAAACTGTTTTCTTTACCACCCAAGGAAATGACCTGTATGTGATCTGTACCCACTGGCCCGGGAAAACAGTGGTAGTACCCGGTCTTCAGAGATCAGGAAAAGTAACGCTTCTGGGAAGTAGCCTTCCGGTCAAAACAAGCTGGTCGGGCAGAACAATGACCATTACCCCGCCATCGGTCAACCCAGGCAATATGCCCTGCGACCACGCCTGGGTCTTTAAAATAACCCATGCGCTGTAAAACAGGGATTTCAAGCTTTCCGAAGGCGGATAGAACCCTCATTTTGTGGGACTTCCCGGGGTTTATCCGGGCTATTTTTGCTGCTTATTGAGTTGTGGTCATCACATGCTCAGTATCCCCATGATTTAACAACTGCCAGGTTCTCCTTCATGCAGTCGAGGGGTTCCAGGCCCTGGTAAGACTCCTGCTCAATGACGAAGAGCGTTGTCCCTGAATCCCGGGCCATATCGGTGATCTCCCTGATGGGAAGAACCCCTTTCCCCAGAATGGTGCTTTCGTAACCCTGCCCGTCGGCCTTCTGGATCATATCCTTAATATGGATGTTGTCATACCTTCCGGGGTATTTGGCCAGCAGATCCTTGGCCAGGGCACCCGCCATGTACATGTTCCCCGTGTCGAGCTGCAACACCACCTTGTCCTTGTCGGTATGCTCCATGATCAAGTCAAAAAGCATCTCCTCGCCGATCTTGTGGCTAAATTCGAAATCGTGGTTGTGGTAACCAAAACGCATTCCCGCCTCCTGGCAAAGCACCCCGCATTTGTTGAAAACCTCCATGTATTTCAACAGGGTATCCAGATCGCTGTACATACTTTGGTTGAGCGACGGACTGACCACATATTGCTGCCCCATGTAAGCCGCATCGTCGACCAGCTGTTTCCAGTCGTCGGTGAAATCCTGTGTGGCCTCATCCCAGTGGTTCTTCCCCAGAACAGTATGGCCGGAAGGCATCTTCAACCCCAGGTCGTCGAGTACCTTCTTAAACTCTTCGGCCGTCCAGCCATAGAACTTGTGGTCCACATAATTGGCATGTTCCACATGGGTATATCCCATTTCAGCCAATTTGGTCAGCGTCCCCTGAGGATCGATTCCCATTTCCTTACGCACGCAATAAAGCTGCAGGGCAATGGTCAGCCCCGATAAGGCAGGCGCTCCCTTTTTCCCCGGCGAACAACCCAGTGCGGGCAACAAGGCCATACCACCTACGGCAAAAGCCCCGGTTTTCAAAAAATCCCTTCTTGATGTTTTCATAAGTCTTTGATTAATATACAGGGTTAAAATAGTAAATAGAATTGAGTTTTTCCTGTTTTTCCCACAATTACTTTTTCGGTATCTATTTTTGAACTATTTTCAAAGCATAATTAAACCGGGTTTTTGATTTAATACTTTTTCGACAATACCGTTTATGAAAAAACTGATTTTAAGCGTACTGGTTATACTTACAACCTGGGGAGCCACAGTGGTGGCCCAGGAGCAGCCTTCAAAGGAATATCTGGAGAATTACAACAAGGTGATGGAGCGTACCCAATGGTGGCGTGAAGCCCGGTTTGGGATGTTTATCCACTTCGGGGCGTATGCTGTGCCGGCCAGGGGAGAGTGGGTCAAGTCAAACGAGAAGATTACCACCGAAGCCTACCAGAAGTATATCGATGCCTTTTATCCGGAACAATTCGACGCCCGGGAGTGGGCACGTATCGCCAGGGCTGCCGGCATGAAATATGCCGTGCTCACCGCCAAGCACCACGACGGCTATTGCCTTTTCGACAGCAAGCTGACTGATTACAAGCTCAGCCCCCGCTTTGACGGCCGCGACCTGGTCAGGGAATTCCTCGATGCCTTCCGGGCAGAAGGGCTTAAGGTGGGCCTTTATTATTCCATCATCGACTGGCACCATCCCGACTACCCCAATGTGGGCAACCACCCGCAGCGCGATGACAAAGAGTACGCCACCCAACGAAAATTCAACTGGGACAACTACCTGAAATACATGCACGGACAGGTGGAGGATCTGGTCACCAACTATGGCAAACTCGACATCATGTGGTTTGACTATTCCTTCGATGACTACAGCGGCGAAAAGTGGAAATCCAAAGAACTGGTCAGCATGGTGCGGAAGCACCAGCCCGGCATCATCCTCGACAACCGGCTGGAGACCCACGTGGGGCTCGTCGCCGGAAAACGGAAGGTAAGCCTGCTGGGGGATTTTGAAACTCCCGAGCAGGGGATCCCCGATGCTCCCATCCTCGACCAGTACGGAAACCCGATTCCCTGGGAAACCTGTCTGACCCTCAATAACTACTGGGGTTATAACGAAATGGACAAAAACTGGAAGTCCCCCGAACTGGTGATCCAAAGCCTTGTGAACTGTGTCAGCAAAAACGGCAACCTGCTGCTGAATGTGGGTCCCGATGCCCGGGGAAAAATCCCCGAAGAGAGTATCGTGATTCTGGAAGAAACAGGACAATGGCTGAAACGCAATGGCGAAAGTATTTATGGTGCCGGGGCCTGCAAGCTGTCGAAACCCGACTGGGGCCGCTATACCCGGAAAGGGAACTCCATCTTTGCCCACTGGATGTACCCCAACCTGGGTCAGCTCAACACCCGCGGGGTTCCTTCCGACAGGGTGAAAAATATCTTTATTCTCCATTCGGGAACCGAACTTTCCTGGGTGAAAAACTGGTGGGGCAATATGGAAGAGGGCAACCTCTTCATCAATACCGGCACTTCGCCCCAAAAGCCCTATCCTTACGATACCGTGATCCGCATCGAATTGAAGGAGTAGTCAAAACAGCCACACAGCAAAAACAGATATAATCATATTTCCAAATAATTCAGAATTAAACCATGAAAACAACGCCTGACCAAAAATCAAAACATGAAATGCAAAGAAGATGGATGACCCTATCCCTTCTATTTTCGGCCATTTTCCTGCTTTCGTGCAACAGTGGCACCGCTCCGGAAGTAAAAACCATACCCCTGTCCACCCTGGGTGATAAAATCGCCGGAGGCTGGGCCGGCAAAATGATTGGGGTAACCTATGGCGCCCCCACTGAATTCAAGGCACAGGGAAAAACTTATGAAGACTCCATCCTGTGGCAAACTGCCGATGTCAGGGGAGCGCTCTGGCAGGACGATATCTATGTGCAGCTCACCTTCCTGATGACCATGGACCGCTTCGGTATGGAGGCTCCGGCCAAAAAATACCAGGAACTGTTTGCCAAAGCTGGCTATCGCCTCTGGCACGCCAATGTCCAGGCCAGAAAGAACTATTTCGACAGCATCTTTCCCCCGCAATCAGGTCACCCCGACAATAACCTGCATGCCGACGATATCGATTTCCAGATCGAAGCCGACTATATCGGCTTCATGTGCCCCGGGATGCCGCAGACCGCCAATCAGCTGGCCGACAAAATCGGGCATATAATGAACTATGGCGATGGCGTTTATGGCGGAGCCTTTGTGGCCGCACTCTATGCCGAGGCGTTTTTTGAGAACGACATCCCCGGGATTATCGAAAAAGCGCTGCTTTCCATTCCTGCAGAAAGCGATTACGCCAGGATAGTCCGCGATGTCATCCTGCTTCATGATCACTACCCTGCCGACTGGCGTGCTGCCTGGCAGGAACTGGAGACCAAATGGGGAAGTGTTCAGATCTGCGGAGCCGGAACCTCCTTTAATATTGATGCCAAGCTGAACGGGGCGTACATCGTAATGGGACTGCTCTACGGAGAAGGCGACCCGCTGAAAACCATGGAGGTGTCGACCCGCTGCGGACAGGATTCCGACTGCAACCCCTCCAATGCCATGGCCGTCATCGGTCTCATCAATGGCTTCAGCGGATTGCCTGAGTCGTGGCAACAAGCCGTAAACGAAATCAGTGATTCCCTCTTTATCCATACAGACTATTCCTTCAACAAAGCAGTGGATAAAACCATGGAATATGCACTGAAGCTGGCGATAGAATCAGAAGGTAAAGTTACCGACAACGTACTCTATATAAAACCTGAAAAACCCATCGCGCTTCCGCTTGAAATATCATTCCCCAATCTGGTTTTCAGTCAAAGGGAATCCATCTTCGGAGGTGCCGGCTGGGAAATGACAGGCAATTGGGAGGGTTTCGGATGGGGGGATTCCCATTCAGTAAAGGGAAAGAAAGAACAGGCCATGGTAGCTAGCCAGGCAGGTGACACCCTCCGCTTCAGCTTCGAAGGAACCGGAGTTTCCCTTATGGGCAACTGGCTGCGCGACGGAGGAAAAGCCGACATTTATCTGGATGGGAATTTTAGCCGCACCATTGACTGCTGGTTCGATTTCGCGGAACAGCAACACCTGAACATGGATTTGGTTCATTTTACCGGGTTGCCTGAAGGGAAACATATCCTTGAAGTAGCGGTCAAAGGGGAGAAAAGGGCTGAATCATCCGGAACAAAGGTCTATATCACCCAGGCAGTGGTGTTTCATACCGCTTCCAAAACCAACGAAACCCTTCCGTTTTCATTTCAATGAAAATAACGATGTCTCATCGATTGAGAATTTATCTTCTTCTTTTGGACTCTATGGCCTGAATAACCAGTGCCTGTCCATATGAAGAAAAGGTGATCGTCGCTTTTAGCCCGGACAGCCCCTATTATCCTTTTTTCTTTGAATATTTTGCACTGTAGGTGCCACTGATTCTTCCCTTTGGTGTCCTGACCACACACTGAAGGGTTACCGGCGAATCTCCCAGCCTTATGACCAGTGGTTTTGTATAAAGCTCACCCTTTAACAGGGGATCCTCCCCGTTGAGGGTATACAAAATCGATGATCCCTCTACCGGCGGTTCAAGCTGAACAGTAATCTCAGCATCACTGGATTCCGTATCTTTCAAACCGTAGGGTTCAGGAATACGGAAATTTACCGACTTTTGCTCAAGCCAGAGCAAATTTGTACGAAGCCTGCTGGTAAAATCTTTATAATCCTTACCCTTTGGGCTCCATCCGGTCTCTGCCAATGCAATTAAGCGGGGAAATCCCATATAATCGAGCTTGGGTACGCTGTGAATAAATTCCATCCAGATATTCGCCTGAACCCCGACAATGTATTGATGATAATCCGGATCGATCTGATCAGTTAAAGGCTCATAATTGTAAACCTTTTCGAGCGGCAGGTTACCTCCTATATTGAAGGGTTCGCCTTCAGGTTTTCCCTGGTAATAGTCGAGGTACAAGTAGGTTGTTGGAGTCATCACCACTTCATGTTTCTGCCGGGAAGCCTCAATACCACCTTTTTCACCCCTCCAGCTCATCACCATGGCGTTAGGGGCAAGACCCCCTTCCAGAATTTCATCCCATCCTATCAGCTTACGTCCTTTTTTCTCGAGATACCGTGAAATTCTCCCAATGAAATAACTCTGAAGTCCATGTTCATCTTTCAATCCTTCTTCCCTGATTTTAGCCTGGCATTTGGGGCACTTGCTCCAGCGATCCTTGGGGGCTTCGTCACCCCCGACATGGATGATGGGCGAAGGAAAGATTTCCAGGAGTTCATCGAGGACATCCTCCACAAAATTGTAAGTGGCCTCATTCCCCGCACAGAGAATATCTTTCTGTATGCCCCACATTTCCAGAATCTTAAATGGCCCCCCCGTACAGGACAACTCGGGATAGGCAGCCAGGGCTGACAGCGTATGACCCGGCATATCGATCTCCGGTACGATGGTGATATTCCGCTGCTGTGCATAGGCCACCAGGTCCCTGAGCTCATCCTGGGTGTAAAAACCTCCATACGGAAGATTGTCAAAAAAATCAGGTTTCCGGGTGCTCTGGGTTCCCCTCCTCCATGCGCCAATTTCGGTAAGCTTCGGGTACTTCTTGATTTCCACCCGCCATCCACCATCCTCAGTCAGGTGAAAATGGAGGGTATTCAATTTATAAAAAGCCATCTGATCGATGAACCGTTTGACTGATTCCGTGGTGAAAAAATAACGGCCCACATCCAGCATAGCCCCGCGGTATCCAAACCTGGGCTTATCTTCAATGGAAACCTGCGGGATCAACACCTGACTCCCTTTAATGGCAGGCATCAGCTGGATCAGCGTCTGCATCCCGTAAAATAATCCTGACGGACTGCCTTTGATTGTGATCCCTTGAGGGGTTACATCCAACTTGTAGGCTTCCTTCTCAAAAGCAGGATCTGAAACCAGGTTGATCCCCTTTCTGATCTTCCGGGATTGTTTTACCTCACCCGTGCACTGAAAGTGGCTTTTCAGAAATTCACCCAGCATTTCAGCCACCGGAGCAGCATCAGAAGCATTGAAATAAATCCCCTGGGTGGTAGCAAACAGGTAATTTCCCTGGTGTATCTCCATCCGGTAAGGCTTGGGAATAACTCCCGGTATCCGGGAAGAGGGATCAGCAAAAGCTGCCAGTGAAAACAGCAATATAAACAATCCGGCAAATAACTTCTTCATGGGTATTGATTGATTAGGTTATGGATAATCAGCTACAAACTCTCTTATTCAGACTTCGGAGTAAGGGGTACCAGTATTCGCTCCATCAAATCAGCAAAAATGGCAGCCATCCGTTGCTGGATATAGCTTTCTTTTCCCCTTGCGGGGTGCCACCCGTAAAGAACACCGTCAATTTTTTGGGTATCGGTCGAATAAATAAGGCTGGTCTGTTCTCCGGTGACCGGATTCACCTGGTTCTTCGAAAAACCGATGTAGCTGTCAAATTCCACAACCGGGAATCCCCATTTGGCAGCCAGTTTACGCACCGAAGTGTTGTAGGTCTGCCGGGCATTGTGCCAGTCAGTGCACAACACAATAACTGCTGGTTTTCCATAAGGTTTTCCATAGAACCTGGACTTCGGATCGAATTTCAGATTATAGCAATCGGTAAGATAATGCTTAATCACATAATCGAAAGCAGCGGCATAAATCGACTTATCAAAGGGAGTGGTGTATTCCTTGTACGATTTTTTCAGCCCCGATTCGTCAAAAACATCCCGGTCATGGACCTGCATGATCACAAAGGCATCGATAACCTCCAGTTCTTCGCGGGAATAAAGCGTGCCGTCGATCATTCTATTGGCGGTATGGGCAATCGCTTCACCCCCAATGGCCCGGTTTAATGGGGTGGCATCGAGTTTTTCACATCCCAGTTCAAACCAGCCGTTGGCAGAAGTAGCAAATGAAGCTCCCGACAAAAGAACCGTATATTTGGAGGATACAGCCTCCTGTGAAACGGCCAAAAAAGTAACTGCCAGGAGAAAAGCAAAACAAAAACCAAACTTTTTCATAGTTTATGTAAAATATCCGCAAAACAAACGGGGAGGCAAGATACCAAATATTATTATAAACTACATAGTCCCCGGCAAGGGAATAGCATGCACATTATTTCCATACTGCACCTTAATTCTTACTATATTAGTGCTTTACGATTTTTTACTCAGACGAGTTTTTGTCAAACCGTACATTCGGCAATCCAATTAAACCTCGCAGAAATCCATAAATAATTGCAAGCTGAATAACTGGCCGGGCATTCTAAAATTCTGGTTACAAAAGCTTCTTTGATCGTTTCTCTTCTTTATACTCATTTATCAACGATTGGAATACCTCCTTTACCGAAGAGATTTTGGTTGCCCTGAAAGCATTTGATCCGGCAAAGGCATAACCATTTTCAAAATTCCCCTTTAAAGCATTTGTCAGTGCTAAAATGATACAATAAGGACTTTTGGTGATATCGCATGTTTTGATACATTTGAAAGGGCATCGCTTAGGTTGTTTTTTTCCATCTTTTACTTTGGTTATGAAATTACTGAGGATGGCTCGTCCCGGCATACCAACCGGACTGTTTATTATCACAATGTCTTTCTCTTCAGCATCAATGTATGATTGTTTGAAAGCCGGAGATGCGTCACATTCATTGGTTGTTACAAACCTGGTAGCCATCTGTACTCCGGCTGCCCCCAACTCCATTATTTCAAGAATATCTTTGCCTGTATAGATTCCGCCTGCTGCAATTAGCGGAATACGCTTATCATATTTATCCTCATAAGATTTCAGTTCATTGACGATTTCCGGAACAAGTTTTTCAAGACGATAGTCTTCGTTATTTATCTGTTCCTCTTTAAAGCCAAGATGGCCACCGGCCTTTGGTCCTTCCACAATTACAGCATCGGGAAGATAATCATAGTTGGCCTTCCATTTTTCACAGATTATCTTCGTTGCCCTGGCAGATGATACAATTGGAATCAATTTCGTAATGCTCCCCTCTTTTAAAAAGGATGGCAGGTCAAGTGGAAGTCCTGCACCTGCAATTATAATATCCACCTTTTCTGAAATGGAAGTCCGGATCATATCTGCAAAATTGGTTAAGGCCCCCATTACGTTCACTCCAATGACACCAAGAGTTTTTTCTCTGGCCTTGCGTATCTCTTCCTTAAGCCCCAATATGCTTGCCTCAAGATAGTTTTCTGATAATTCCCTGTATAATAATCCGAGGCCTGCGCTTGAAATGACACCAACTCCACCTTCGTTTGCTACTGCTGCTGCAAGTCCCGATAGTGAAATACCTACACCCATTCCTCCCTGAAATACAGGAACGGCAATAGCAAGATTTCCAATTTTTAATCCTTTCATCTTTATATTTTTACTACCCAAAGGTAGACCTTTGATAAAAGTAGAAGCAGGAGATGAGTTTATTAACGTAAATTAACGCCAACGTAAGGGCATTTTATTCAACGTTTCTCAAAAAATAGAATGAAAAATTCTTAAACCCAAATTATTCTATAGGAGAAAAGATGAAAGAGCCTCCTACGTAACCAAACCCTTTTTTTTTCGTTTAATGACTATTATGAGAAACCAACATAAACCTATGAAGAAAAAAACGGTATTGATACTGACATTCCTCGTGCTGGCGCTGGCGGGGCTGGGGAGTCTTCTTCCCTTCGGGGGAGAAAATTCAAGGAATGCTGCGCAAAGGAAAGGAGCCGCTGAGAATTACAGCAAGTTCTGTGCAGGGTGCCATGGTGAACGCCTGGAGAAGTTTGCAGCAAAAGCCTGGATGGACGAGGAAGGAACTGCCTCAGTCTTCCGGAGTATCAAGTTCGGAATTGAGGAATTGGGGATGCCCTCCTTTCAGAAGACTTTCAGCAAGAAGGAGATAAAGGCACTGGCAACCTATGTGAAAGCAGGGATTCCTGAAGACCGGGGACAACTCAAGTCTGCCGCTACCCCTGGTGAGGTGATTGGGTCGGAGGTCCAGCGCTTCGTGGTCGACACGGTGGTGTCGGGATTGAAAGTGCCATGGGGATTGGCGTTTCTCCCCGGTGGTGATCTGCTGATATCGGAACGCGAAGGCGTGTTATACCGTTTTTCTAAAGGTAAACCGCTGGAATCGATTCAGGGATTGCCTAAGGTAATGGCTTCGGGCCAGGGTGGTTTGCTCGACCTGTGCCTCCATCCCGATTATGAGAAAAACGGGTGGATTTATATCTCCTTTTCATACCCGGAAACCGAAAAGCCCAAACTGACCGGCAATACGGCTATCCTAAGGGCCCGGCTGGCAGGGAACCGACTGGTGGATCAGGAAGTGATTTTCAAGGGGATGCCTGCCACCGACCGGTCCCACCATTTTGGTTGCAAGCTTGCCTTTGACCGTGAAAACCGGCTCTATTTTGGCATC
>CAJDVZ010000003.1_pt1 | contig 24852 bp, 20 predicted proteins | sample 7391481 | NCBI WGS metagenome assembly CAJDVZ01 (sample SAMEA7055721, study PRJEB34461) | soil metagenome | biome: terrestrial ecosystem; feature: Peninsula; material: soil | place: Antarctica | collected 2016 | reverse complement strand
TGCCTGATTACATTGGCTACATCGTGGAAGGCACCGCCACCTCCAAAATTGGTTTTCCCCTGCATGCGGACATACTTCCTGGCTTTGTCGGAGTAGGCATGGTATACCACGAACATCTCAGAAAGATCAGCCATGGGTTTCTTTAACCTGAGCATCTCCGATTCAAAAAAGGAGAGGCCGCTGAATGCCCAGCAGGTTCCTGTCCGGTGTTGGTTTTTAACCGGAGAAGAAGGTAAAACCAACTCATCGGTAAATTTAAATCCTTCAGGTTCTGCTTTAACCTCCTGTGAAAAAACGGAAAAAACCGGGATCACCAGTATAAGTAAAGCAAACAGGGATAATTTTCTCATAACAATAAAGGTTGTTTAACAATTTTATGCCAAATATAAAAAATTATTGGTACCCCTGAAAAGATATTTCTCACTGTCAGCAATAACCCTGTGTAGCTTCTCCTGTACTAATCGTTAAATATCATTAAGCTGTGCCGGCCACTGTGCCTTAAAATACTATTTTTGCTTTATGAAAATTCCGGTGCCTAAAAAATATTTACTTGCCTTCGTGCTTCAGCTTTTTGCAGTCTCCTCGTTTTCACAGCTGAACATCAACCATTACATGCGGGTAGGGCAAACCCGGATTTCAATCGGAAATTATGTGGGAGCCATTGAATACTTCAACATTGTGATCAAATTCAAACCTCATATGCCCGAGCCCTATTTTTTCAGGGGAATTGCGAAACATCAGCTGGAGGATTTCCTCGGAGCCATTCAGGATTACGACAAGGCCATCGAAATTAAACCATATTACCCTGATGCATACAGTTACAGGGGAATGGCTTACCATCAGCTGGACAAATTCGACAAAGCCATTGAAGATTACAACAGGGCGCTTGAACTGGATTCCCATAACGAGGGGGTTTATATCAACCGGGGCATCGCAAAAATTTCGAAGAAGGATGTGGATGGCGCCATTGAGGATTATAACAAAGCGCTGGAAATCAATTCGGTTTCCACTACTGCTTTGATGAACCGGAGCAATGCGAAGATTATAAAGGGTGACACCAGGGGCGCCATTCAGGATCTGAACCAGGTCATTACCATACGGCCTCATTTCGCGGGAGCCTACCTGAACAGAGGTCTGGCCCGCTTCGAACTGAACGATTATGCCTCAGCCCTGCGCGATTACGACCAGTGCATAAGGCTGGAATCCGGGAATGCCCTTGCATACAACAACAGAGGGATCGTGAAACACAAGCTGGAAGATTACGCTGGTGCCATCATGGATTACGACATGTCAATCAAACTGGACCCCGGGATGGCCAATGCCTATTTTAACCGCGCCATGGCCCGGGAAATATTGGGCAAACCCGGATTTGAAAGCGATTACCTGATTGCAGGAGACCTGAATCCCCGTTACGACCTTTCCAGATTTTCCCTCAACGCCGGCCAGCTTGCGCAGCAGGCATCCGGGTCAGGAAAACAGGGGGGAACACCCCCTTCCGGCACTGCTCAGCAGAGTAGCTCCCAAGCCCAAGCCGGCAGTCCGGCTGAAGATGCCAAAGAAAAAGAAAAAGAAAAGGAAGAGGAGATCAGGCGCCGCAGGCGGCTTAACCTCATCGTTTCCGACAACCGCAACATCAGGCAGGAAGAAAAAATCCAGCCTGATGACCCGTATGTTCAAAACCGGAATATTACCATCGACATCCAGCCCCTGTTCGTGATCTCAGCCTTCGCCAGGAATTCGGTTAATTATGAACGGCTCCAGTACTACAACCTGGAAATCGAAAAGCTTAACAATACGAATAACTACAATCCGCTGCTTACTTTCACCAATAAACCGAACACCGATTATATCAAGCTCTTCCGGAATTTCGTACTCTTCTTCAATGAAAAAATCGGAATCGCACCAAACAGTCACAATTACCTGAACAGGGGGATATTTAACTTTCTCACCGGCAACTACAATCAATCCATTCTTGATCTGGAGGAAACCATCAGGCTTGATTCAACCCTTTCACTGGCTTATTTCACCCGGGGCAACTGCCGCTATAACATCGTGGAACACATAGAAACATTGTCTGCCTTTCCGGATGAACTGGTTGTATCCCGTGAAGCAAGGAAAAGTATCAATACCCGGGAAACCCAATCCACGGTGTTGAGCAACGACTACGATATCATCCTTGATGATTTCAGTAAGACAATTTCCCTGAGACCTGACCTCTTTTTTGCCTATTACAACAGGGCGTTCATTTACCTTAAACAAAAAAAATATGAAGAGGCAATCGTGGATCTGAACAAGGCTATTGAGCTGGAACCAGAATTTGCCGAAGCCTTCTTTAACAGAGGATTGACCAAAATATTCCTCGATGATACCAATGGCGGTGCGCTTGATCTTTCCAGGGCCGGAGAACTGGGATTGGTTGAGGCGTACAGCGTCATTAAGCGGTATTGCAATTGAGGTACGACTTAAGATTTTGAGGATGCAGAGTACAATACCACTTGCCGAGCGTTTAAGACCCCGGAGTCTGGATGAGTTTGTCGGCCAGGAACATCTGGTGGGCGCCGATGCCGTTTTGAGGAAGATGATCCAGTCGGGAAACCTTTCTTCCATCATTTTATGGGGACCTCCGGGAGTAGGAAAGACAACCCTCGCCCGGATCATCGCTACCACACTCGATCGTCCTTTTCACACCCTGAGTGCGATCAATTCCGGCGTAAAGGATATCAGGGAAGTGATCGAAAAAGCCCGGAAGCAACAGTTTTTCGGTCGGCCCAATCCAATCCTGTTTATCGATGAAATCCACAGGTTTAGCAAATCACAGCAGGATTCTCTGCTAGGAGCCGTGGAGTCAGGCACAATCACACTGATCGGTGCGACCACCGAAAACCCCTCGTTTGAAGTTATTGCTCCCTTGTTGTCGCGCTGTCAGGTTTATGTACTGAATCCGCTTGGCAAAGATCATCTTCTGAAACTGGTCGAGATAGCCCTGTCAAAAGATACGGAGCTTAAACAAAGAAAGGTGATCATTGAAGAAAATGAAGCACTCCTCCGCTTTTCGGGTGGTGATGCCCGCAAATTGCTGAATGTGCTTGAACTGATCGCCAATGCAAATGATTCCGAAGAAATAACCATCACCAACGAAATGGTCCTTACGCTGCTTCAAAATAACATGGCGCTTTATGACAAACAGGGAGAGATGCATTATGATGTGATTTCTGCTTTTATCAAAAGCGTAAGGGGCAGTGATCCGGATGCAGCGGTGTATTGGCTGGCCAGAATGATTGAAGGTGGTGAAGACGTGAAATTCATTGCCCGCCGGCTGGTGATCCTGGCTGCTGAGGATATCGGACTGGCCAATCCCAATGCCCTTCTGCTGGCACAAAGCAGTTTTGATGCTGTTCACCAAATCGGAAATCCTGAATCAAGGATTATCCTTTCTGAGTGCACCATTTATCTGGCTACCTCCCCGAAAAGCAATTCAGCCTATTCCGCCATCGACGCAGCATTGGAGTGTGTGAGAAACACCGGCGACTTATCCGTTCCGCTCCATCTGCGCAATGCTCCCACCAAACTGATGAAAGAACTCGGATACAGCGAAAAGTACAAATATGCACATGGTTTTGAGGGCAATTTCACAGAACAGGAATACCTTCCTGAAAAAATCAGCAAGGAAAGGTTCTACATTCCGCAAGGGAATGCCTCAGAAGCTAAAATCCTTGAGAGGCTGAAAGCCTGGTGGGGAAAACGTTTCTGAGATAGCCGGTACTTAACACCTGATTCAGTCAGTTTTTCTACTTATTAATAATAACAATTCCATGAAAAGATTACTGGTTCTCCTCGTTTGCACATTTTTTCTTCTGCCTGGCTTTGCCCAGAAAGAGGCAAATTATGATGAAAGCAAAGTTCCATCCTTCAGCTTACCCGATCCGCTGATTCTTGACAACGGGAAAAAAGTCAAATCGGTAAAGGTTTGGGAAAAAAAACGGCGTCCGCAGCTTCTCAGGCTTTTTGAAGAGCAGGTATACGGGAAGATGCCTTCTGATCTTAAGATGACCGGATTCAGGATCGTGGAGGAGAGTGAGGAGACACCCTATCCCAATGGCCGTCGCAAGCAGGTGGAGATGGTGCTAAAAAAGGGAGACAGGGAACTGGCTGCTCAATTGCTGATCTATCTGCCGAAAAACAAGGAGAAGGTTCCTCTATTCCTGGGTTGCAATTTTTCCGGGAACCATTCGGTCACCAACGATCCTGAAGTGAAAATCAGCGGATCGTGGAGCAGGAATAATCCCTCACTGGGGATCACCAACAACACCCTGACCGAGCAAAGCCGGGGGGCAAACGCTGCACGCTGGCCAGTTCAGATGATCCTGGATGCCGGATACGGAGTGGCTACGCTTTATTACGGAGATATCGATCCCGACCGCAATGATTTCTCTGATGGGGTGCATCCGTTTGCTTATAAGAAGGGACAGGAAAAACCAGGGCCTGCGGAATGGGGTGCCATTGCAGCCTGGGCATGGGGATTAAGCCAGGCGCTCGATTACCTGGAAACGGATTCACGCGTGGATGCAACCAAAGTAGTGGTACTGGGCCATTCCCGGCTTGGAAAAACCTCACTATGGGCAGGCGCCGTTGATCAGCGGTTTGCCATTGTCATTTCAAACGACTCAGGGTGCGGGGGTGCCGCCCTCTTTCGCCGGAAATTCGGGGAAACGGCCGCCACTATCAACACCGCCTTCCCACACTGGTTCTGCGACAACTTCCACAATTACAACAACAACGAGGACAAGCTGCCGGTCGACCAGCATGAACTGATCGCGCTGATCGCTCCACGGCCGGTTTATATCGCCAGTGCCGATAAAGATCAATGGGCTGACCCCAAAGGAGAATATCTTGCCGGGCATTATGCTTCACCTGTATATGCACTTTACGGGCTGGAAGCACTCCCGTCACCGGTAATGCCACCCCTTAATCAACCGGTAATGAACCAGGCAGGTTATCACATCCGTGAAGGTGTACATAATATTACCGAATACGATTGGCTGCAATATATCAGGTTTTCGAACAAACATTTTTATGGGAAATAGGCTTAAGAGAGCCTTAAATCGGGGGCAAAAGCGTAAATTGCACCATTTAAATTTGAATCCATTATGAAAGAACATCACTTTTTAGCCTTTGACCTTGGAGCATCAGGCGGAAGGGCTCTTTTGGGGAGTCTGGTGAACAACAAATTGAACATAACAGAAATTCACAGGTTCAACAACCAGATGATGCTCCTCCATGGGCATCATTTCTGGAACATTTTTTCACTTTTTGAAGAATTGAAGACCGGTTTATCGAAATGTATCCGGGAGTTTAAAATACAACCTGAATCGATAGGGATCGATACCTGGGGTGTCGATTTCGCACTGGTTACATCCGACGGGCACCTGGCAGGGCTACCCTTTGCTTACCGCGACGGGAGAACCAATACCAGTATGGAAGAGTTTTTCAGGCTGATGTCGCAAAAGGAGACCTATGAATTATCGGGCATTCAGTTTTTACAATTCAACACCCTTTTTCAGCTTTTTTCAGCATACCAGTCAAAACTGGAGACTTTGAAAGTAGCTGACAGCCTGTTGTTCACCCCCGACACCCTTAATTTTTTCTTTACGGGGATCCGGAAGAATGAATATACCATTGCCAGCACCTCCCAGATGCTGAAGGCAGGTAAACCTGAATGGGAATTCAGATTGTTTGACGCAGCAGGGATTCCTCATGATCTGGTGGAAGAGATCGTTCCCCCCGGAACAGTCCTGGGTCCTCTGCTCGAAGAAGTGTGTGCTGAAACCGGAAGTGAGCCTATTCCCTGCATTGCTGTGGCATCGCACGATACGGCGTCAGCGATTGTTTCTGTTCCGGTAGAAAAGGGTACATGGGCTTATATCAGTTCCGGAACCTGGTCGCTGATGGGGATCGAAAGCCCTGTCCCCCTGGTTTCAGAAGAAGTCAGGGCACTCAATTTCACAAATGAGGGAGGTGTCGATGGCACTTCACGGTTTTTAAAAAACATCATGGGACTCTGGCTCATCCAGGAGTGCAAACGCAAATGGGACAGTGAAACGGTGCTTTCATGGAGTGATATTGTAGAAATGAGCATGACTGCACCCTCTTTCGTGAGTCTGATCGACCCCGACGACAATACCTTCCTTAACCCCACAGATATGCCGGAGGCAATCCGGAATTTCTGTGACCAGACCGGACAACCTGTACCGGCCACCAAGGCAGCCATCGCCCGCTGCATTTACGACAGTCTGGCACTCAAATACAAATACACACTCGACCAGATCGAGAAGCTGATCAGAAAACCTGTGGAAAAAATCCACATCATTGGAGGAGGTGCCAATAACCGTTTTCTCTGCCAGCTGACAGCCGATGCCACCGGCTTACCCGTCATTGCCGGACCGGTAGAAGCTACCGCCATCGGGAATATCCTGATGCAGGCCCGCGGATTGGGTTATGTGGAATCACTGGCTGAAATAAGAAAGATTGTTACCGACTCTTTCGACATGATCCAGTATCTTCCCTCTAAAACATTGGACTGGCAGGAAACATACCTCCGGTTTAAACTGATTGTCCAGGCTAACCAGGAATGACCCCCCTCTTAAAATATCAGGTATGAAGTTCTTATTTATCACGCTGCTGCTTTTATGCAATGCCCCCGGATCAAAGGCAAAGAAAGCCATTGAACCAGAGATCAGGAAGATCTGGGATGCCGGCCAGCACAATGCTTTCACTGACCTGATAAAATTCCGGAACAGCTACTATTGCGTTTTCAGAGAGGGCTCCGGCCATATCCCTGGGACCGACGGCGTAATCAGAATCCTCAGATCGGGAGATCTCAAAAACTGGAATAGTATTGCTCTTCTCAAAAAAGAAGGCATTGACCTGCGCGATGCCAAACTTTCTGTGACTCCTGATGGCCGGCTCATGGCAATCCTGGGCGGATCAATTTATAAAGAGGGAAAAATCCAGGGAAGGATACCCCACGTGGCCTTCTCCGATAAAAAAGGATTGAAATTTTCAGATCCGGAAAAGGCCTCCCTCGATCCGGAACTGGTTTCCTGGGGAAACTGGATCTGGCGGGTCACCTGGCACAAAAAAACCGGTTACGGAATTGATTACCAGATCGGACCTGAAGAACGCAAAGGACCTTCCTCCCTCTGCCTTGTCAGTACCAGAGATGGCAAAAGCTTCGAAAAGGTCTCCACAATCGGCCTGGACGGCTTTCCCAATGAGGCTACTATTCGTTTCGACAGGTCAGGGAAAATGTACGTACTGATCCGGAGGGAACTCGACGACCAGATGGGAGTCTGGGCTACCAGTACAGCTCCGTTTACCCACTGGGAATTCAGCAAACTGGGAGTCCGGCTTGGAGGCCCCAACTTTATTTTTACCCGGAACGAAAAGGTCATTATGGGTACCAGGGTCCACGAAGGCAAAGAAACTTTCACCGGAATCTTTACGGGTGACAAAGCAGGCCATTTTCAAAAAGTGCTGCGGCTCCCCTCAAGTGGTGACAACAGCTATCCGGGACTTCTCCTTGAAAAAAAGCGGCTGATCGTCTCCTACTATTCGTCGCATGAAGGGAAAACCGCCATTTATCTGGCGATCATTCCGCTCAGCCAGCTTCCGGGAATCAAATAACGCATAACTCCCGGGAATTGGCCAGATCAACATCATACAATGCCTCATCGGCAACTGGTCATTGACCTATCCGCGCCATCGATAAAGCCAACAAATACCTGGTTAAAAAACTTTTATTTTAGATTGAGCTGTATTCGCTATTATTCTATGATTTGCCAGTCCAACTGATTTATTTTTGAGATATAGTTTTTTATGGCCTCAAGCATCGCTTCAAAACTTGGAGAATCAGCATAAATCATTTGTTCCTGCAAGATTGAATAATCTCTTTTCCAGGCATCCTGCAAATTGGCCGGAGGAATAGGATTGATTGTCCCCGGATTATGCAGCTTATAGTCAACACCTCCAAGTTTCGTGAAAGATCGTCGATGTTTGACAATCTCAGCATAAAGTTTTTGATTTGACAGAATCTTGTCTGCAAATGGAGAAGTCGCTAATTTATAGATATCAAAAAGATGACGGCTCATTCGGTCAACCCTGACCTTTTTTTCCGGACGCTGAAACTCTTCGTGTAAGAGGAATATCTTTTCCAAAAGGGTTCGTTCAGGATCAACAGTCGGAACATGAATTGGGTGCTCTACAAATGAAGCATCAGGATAACTTTCATCCAAAATTGAATTGAAAGTACGAATTGAAAACGGCTCAATAAGTGACCGGCATCCCAACTCTATCTGAACCCTCGACCTTAAGTAACCTGGCGATTCGATTACATTGGGGTAATTAACAAGAATGATTATCGGATCCTGATCTCTCGTTGTTATTTCTTCCAATTCAAGCCTAACGTCCAATCCATTTTCTTTAAATCGGAAACGTAGTTCCGGATAAAGCTGTTCTGTAATAAAATTATTTGCTTCCTTCCGTAGATTTGTCCGTTGCCTTTTCCCTAAGTCACCCTCAAAACCATAGAATCTGCGATCAACTGCCAAATCAATATTTTCAGAAAAACGTGCAATCAGCCCCCAGGCTTTGCTCAATGATGTACCACCTTTAAAGACCATGTGTTTTCCGATCTCCATATCGAATAGAATAGCAAGGGTTTGTACTACCCACCAGTCCTTTTCGACAGCATAAGCAGGCAGGTTGGCTCTTTCACCAGCAACCCGAAGGATTTCTGCTTTAGCATCAGTGGGTATATTATAGAATTTATGCATCAATTGCTTCATTCATAATTTGTTTAATCCATTCCGGTGCCAGCTTAATGTCATGTTTTAAGAGTTGCAGCTCTTCCTCTTTTAATAGTTTAATGATCTGTTTTATTTCAGTTTGGCTTACCTTATCTTTACCAATTTCTCGCAATGCCTGAATCACTAAAGAACTAATTATGCCTTTAGCCATCAGGTTTTTGGGAGTAGTCCTTTTCAGTTTTATGGTTCTTTTACCGACTTTTATAGTACGTGCAGCTCCGTCTGTTAAAAAGACTAGCTTTAATGGAATCTGTGTACTTAAGCCCAGTGCATGTAATGCATATACTCCTGTTGGAACAATTCTTATTTTATCTCTTTTAGAAATACCTTCAGCAACTTCCTCTGCAGTGGGCATAACTTCTCCTATATATGAACTTTCTTTTGGTCGTACATATATTCCATGAGCTACTCTTTTTATGGTTCCTTTGTTTTCTAATCGCTGTAAAGCTTTGCGTATAGCCTCTGATGAACCAACATGTTCAAAATCTTCAGGAAAAAATAAAGTTCCTTTTGGCTTACCTATAACTAATTTCCCTATTTGCTCTTCAATGCTTTGCATCTTTGTTCTACTGATTGTTTTGTCACAAATTTAGTAAATATTTGTGACAGCAGTATTACTTCTATTCATCCTTTTTCTCCTTCTACTACTGTTAAAGTTTATACATATGCAGCCCTCAACGTAGATGCCGAGGCCAAATCTGCACCCATCATTGGAAGAACCGTGATATCTTATTTCCCGGAAGCGCCGTTGCTGAAAAATTGAAACTGGGTGCTGCGATTTCCAATCGCCATAAATGAACTAATGCGATTGGAAATTAGCCCAACCTGGGTTTAATACCTCAATATTTCTTCCAGCCCCTGTTTGATCTCAGCTAACTGAGTTTCCGTTATATTGCCTTTTTTCCTGACCAGACGCTCTTTTGAAACAGAGCGAATCTGAAAAATGACAATTTCAGATTTTTCAGACAGACCGTTTACTGAATCAGGTTCTAAGATTACATTTCCTTTATATCCTTTGATTTTTGTAGTTAACGGACACGTGATCACCACCGGAAGATACCGGTTAAGTGTATTCCCGCTGATAATAACGACAGGCCTGAATCCCTTCTGTTCACTTCCTTTAACCGGATTGAGATCGGCCAGCCATATTTCACACTGCTTCATGGCCTATTTGTTTCAGGTAATCAACCATTCCTTCTTCAGCCATGGCGAGAATATTTTCATCCTGGGAAGAGTGCCCGTAAGATTTGATATATTCTGCTTTTATCAACTGGTCTAAATAGATTCGAAGCGCTTTTTCAATGATCTTATTCTTTGGAAGCGACAATTTTGAGGCCATGTCATTCAGTCTGGAAATAAGATCATCCGGTAAAGAACTGGTAAATGTGGTCATGATGTTGGTTATTTATATTTCTAAAATGCAAATATAAATTATATTTACATTCAATGTTGCATCTCTGTGGCACCCAAAAATAAAAAGAGAGCCAGACTTTCATCTAACTCTCATTTGCAGGTGGGCTGTACTGGATTCGAACCAGTGACCTCTTGCGTGTGAAGCAAGCGCTCTGAACCGACTGAGCTAACAACCCGTTTACGGGAGCAAAGGTTGCATTTATTTTGGTTTCTGCAATAATCAGCCGAAGTTTTAATGTGAATAAATGGTTTGGTTTAAAGGACAGAGGCATCATCCATGATCCGGGAATTACTCCACATACAATACCAGGCCTTTCAGGTATTCACCCTCCGGATGGTAAATGCTTACAGGATGGTCAGCAGGCTGGGTAAGCTGGTGCAATATCCGGACTGAACGGCCACTGATGGCAGCGGCACTGAAAACCGCTTCCCGGAATTTATCACGGGGCACACTCTGTGAACAGGAAAAAGTAAAAAGAAGACCCCCGGGTTTGATAATCTGCATCGCTCTGGCATTGATTCTTTTATATGCCTTGAGCGCCTGAGGTATTGCCTCCTGGTGTTTAGCAAAAGCCGGAGGGTCCAGGATAATCAGGTCATACATTGATTCAGCATCCCTTAAAAATTCAAATGCATCGGCAACGAATGCCTTATGCCGGTTATCGCCCGGGAAATTAAGCTCCATATTGGCATGGGTAAGATCCACGGCCTTCACGGAGGAATCGACCGAATGCACCAGATTAGCCCCCCCTCGCAGGGCATAAGCAGAAAAACCACCGGAGTAACAAAACATATTCAGCACATTCTTGCCCCGGGAATAACCTTCCAGTAACCGTCTGCTTTCACGCTGGTCGATGAAAAATCCCGTTTTCTGGCCGGCAACCCAGTCTATGTTGAATTGCAATCCATATTCACTGGCCCTGTGCGGTATAGTGGCCGATCCGAAAAGATAACCGTCTGCGGGGGAAAGATTGGCTTTAAAAGGCACACTCTTCTCGCTTTTGTCATAAATGGCTGTTAAGCGGTCTCCCATGGCATGGCGGAGCGCAATTGCCAGTTCATGGCGTGCAAGGTACATTCCTGATGAATGGGCCTGCATCACCGCAACTCCGTTGTAATAATCCACAATCAGACCGGGAAGTCCATCTCCTTCGGCATGGATCAAGCGGCAGATGGAGTGGCTGTCATCAAAATCTGACCCGGCAATCCTTCTCACTTCCAACGCCTTCCTGATTTTATGGTCCCAGAAATCCTGGTCTGCCACCTTGTCTTCAAAGGAAAATATCCGGACGGTAATCGACCCGATCTGGTAATGTCCCACACCCAGGAATTCATTGGCTGCTGAAACAACACGTACGGTATCCCCTTCCCTGACAGTTGCAGGAAGAACTCTGACAGCCCCCGAGAACACCCAGGGATGAAAACGTAAAAGGGAACTTTCCTTACCGGGTTTTAAAACCATAGATTCATAATTACTCATTGCCTGCCAGGGATTGAAGTTTTTCATAAATTTTAAGGGAAGCCCATGCATCTGTAGCCGCATAAACCATTTGCTGGGGAGTAAGCTGCTCTGCCTCCCAGTTGGTAAGCTGCTGAGATTTGGAGATCCGGAAGCCAAGCAATATGGCACATAACTTCTTCAGACTGAAATCTTTGATCCCCAATTCCTGCGCCATTCGCTGCAATTCCATAAATCCACCGGGATTGAACCTGCTGATTTTCTGAAGTCCCTTAATATCATCGTGAATGGCAACACCTGTTTTCAGCAGGTTGGGATCAGAAAGTAATCTTTTTATCTCGGGTGGTAACCCCGTCATATTAATCCGGATCAGGAATGCTTTTTCATCGGTAGAAAGCTGAAGCAGGGCAACCTGGTGGTTATCTCCCCTTTTGAAAGAGGGCTTGGTTTCCGTATCGAACCCGATAATTTTCCGGGTGCTGAGATAATCAGCAACCCTACGGGCCATTGCAGGTGATTCCACCACCTCAATATCTCCATCGAATTGCCGCAGTGGAAGCTTAACCAATTCTTCTGTAGAAATGGACTCCCTCAGTATAAAATTCTTGTCACTCATCTTGCTGTCTGAAAAAGCGGTCAACCCAACCTGAAGATTGCGGTTTGTCCCCGGGTTCGATTTCATTGTGTCTTAAATGGTAATCGTCGGGCCTTCCATTAAAGACCAGTTGGTGAAGGGCCCTCAGCACATTCACGAGTCGCTGACCCCAAAAATCACCAAAATGGGCTTTGCATTCAAACAAAGCATCATTCATTACTTCTTCGTTTCCTAAACTGTAGGAAGTAATGAAATCCTTCAGATCCTGGTAGATATCCATCAGGTTCTCCGAAACAGAGGCAGTAACTGTTTCACTGCCAAACTGAATGTCGGGATCAAAAACTTCATAATAGGTATCCGAATCTTCCAGTTTCAAGGTCAATTTGCGGAGCAGCACGATGTAGTCCATTTCGCTGACATACTTTTCGAGTGGTTCCTCCAACACCTGCCGGACCTCTGGCAGCAAGGAGGCCTTGAAATAAAGAAGCGGGAGGATTTTTCGGGTGAGATCCACCAGAGCAGGGGCTGTATACTCACCTGTCCCTTCCATTATCCGGCAGAATTCGCTCCCAACAGCCACAAATTCAATGACCTGCCGGGCATATACTAGACTATTTAACTCTTTTTCATCCATCTTACCGATTTCTGTGAGAGGGCAAAAATAACAAAATCACTGTTCACTGTTCCACTCCAGCTTGTTATCAATGCGTCTTACCACCTTGTGGTTGTCGGTAAGCCAGCGTAAAACCTGCCGGATATTCTCATTGTCGGGCCCTAGTTTAAACAGCAAATCTTCGGAAGATTGCGGTATTTTCAGTTCCTCCCTGATCATTCCCATCCAGTTATCAAATTCCAGCTTACTCAATCCCAACTGGTTCCGTTTCTGACACACATCACAAATACCGCAACGTAAGGAGTCAATCTCCCCGAAGTATTCGAGTAAAATCTGACTCCTGCATATCGAATCGGAGGAGGCATAATGAATGACAGCCTCAATGCGGGCCTTAAAATCCTTTTTCCGCAATTCATAACTTTCTTTGGAAAAGGTTAGTTTTTCGGGCTCCACCCTGTCGCGGATAAGGCAAATGTAGGGGGTCTTTTTCCTGGGGATATAATCAATGATTTTTGCAGAATCAAGGTTCTTGAGGAAGTTGACGATCACCTCTTTTGTCGTACTGGCGCGGCTTGCAAGCAACTCCTCGTCGGTGTGCACATAGCCTGTAAAGAGTCCGGTGTAGGAACGCAGGAGGAGTTTAATAAAACTGTCGAAGGCCTCATTGGCAACCTGAAAGCGGTATAAATCATCCCTGCTGACCAGGAAGTAAACCCTGGACGGAGAATCAATTTCTTCAGTGAATTCAAAATATCCCTGTCGTTGGATAATCTTCAGACTATGGTAAACCTGGGTCACCTGGAACTTATATTTCTCAGCGAAAAGCGCCAGGGGAAAATCCAGCACCTGGTTCTTTCCAAAACCGACGGCTATCTGAAGGAAGTTACAAGCCGCCTCGTAGATTCTCTTGATATAGGAAAGATCCGGGAATGTGACTGACAGGTGCTTTCTCAATTTTAATTTATCAGCATTGTTGTAAAGGAGGACTGCCACAGATTTGTTTCCATCGCGTCCCGCCCTTCCGGCTTCCTGGAAATAGGCCTCCAGGGAATCAGGGAGGTCCACGTGGATCACAAACCGGACATCCGGTTTGTCGATGCCCATGCCAAAGGCGTTGGTAGCAACAATTACCCTGGTTTTTCCGCTGATCCAGTCATCTTGTCTGTGGTGACGTACTTCACTGTTAAGTCCGGCATGATAAAAATCGGCCGAAATTGAATTTTTCCGCAACAGTTCTGTTACTTCCCTGGTTCCACGACGGTTCCGTACATACACAATTCCGCTTCCCCTGGCCTTCTGGAGGGTTTTAACCAGGTACCCCATTTTGTCTTCCTTTTCCCGGACCATGTAGGCCAGGTTATTCCGGGCAAACGACATGGAACGGACGTTCATTACGGGGAAAAGCAGCTTTTCCTGAATATCTTTCACCACAACGGGAGTGGCTGTGGCTGTGAGCGCCAGTACCGGAATCCCGGGAAGCAACGGCCTTAGGTTAGCAATTTTAAGGTAGCTGGGTCTGAAGTCGTATCCCCACTGGGAAATGCAATGGGCTTCATCTACTGTGATCAGATTGATTTTCATCTGTTTAAGCCGATCAATAAATCTTTCCGATTCCAGCCGTTCGGGAGAAACATACAGGAATTTATAGTCACCCCACACCGCATTGTCAAGGGTGGTTTTAATTTCCATGCCTGACATCCCGCTGTGAAGTGCCAGCGCTTTTATTCCCCGTCTGCGTAAATTTTCCACCTGGTCTTTCATAAGGGCAATCAATGGTGTGATCACCAGGCACATGCCCTCTGCTGAAAGTGAATAAATCTGAAAAGTGATCGATTTCCCTCCTCCGGTAGGAAGTAGCCCAAGGGTATCCTTACCGGCAGCTACTGACTCAATGATTTCAAGTTGTAGCGGCCGGAAAAAGGAATATCCCCAGAATTCCTGCAATATTTTCTGAAAATCGCTCACTGTTTTACAAATTAACTAAACCCCTGTTGCTTTAACAATTTTTATGGCTAAATTCCTGTTGTCCACAAAATTTATGGGCTGAAATAGTCTAAAATTTGTAGTTTTGCGGATTAATAAAACTTAAAAACTATTCTGATGTCGTTTCTTTCGGAAAAAGTGAGATCAGAAGGGCTAACCTTCGATGATGTACTGCTGATTCCTTCGTATTCTGAAGTATTACCGAGGGAAGTTGACCTCAGGACGCAGTTTACCCGTCATATTTATCTCAACACCCCCGTGGTTTCAGCAGCCATGGATACGGTCACTGAATACAAGCTGGCCATAGCCATAGCCCGTGAAGGCGGAATAGGGGTGATCCATAAAAATATGGATATAGAGGAACAGATGCGACAGGTAATCAGTGTGAAACGGGCAGAGAATGCGATGATTTTCAACCCGGTAACGATCGACAGGAGTAAGAAGGTTGCAGATGCCCTCGGACTGATGGCCAGCTTTAAGATCGGGGGTATTCCGGTGATCGACCGCGATGGGTACCTTGTGGGAATTGTCACCAACAGGGACCTGCGTTTTGAGAAAAACATGGAAAGGCCGATTGAAGAGGTAATGACCAGCAAAAACCTGATCACCACCAATGAATCGACCAATCTCGAGAAAGCCGCAGAGATCCTTCAGAATTACAAAATTGAGAAGCTTCCTGTTGTCGATAAAAATGGAAAACTGATCGGACTGGTGACTTACAAGGACATCACCAAGGCGAAAGATAAACCAATGGCCTGCAAGGATGAAAAGGGGCGGTTACGTGTAGCAGCTGCCATAGGAATTTCGGGCGACAATTTCGAAAGAGTTGATGAACTGGTAAAGGCACAGGTTGATGCAGTAATAATTGACACGGCCCATGGTCATTCCCGGAGTGTCCTCGATATGCTGCGCCGGATAAGGAGCCGCTATCCCGATCTGGAAATCGTTGTGGGGAACATTGCCACGGGAGAAGCTGCCAGGGATCTTGTCAACGCCGGTGCCGATGCCGTCAAAGTCGGTATCGGACCCGGGTCCATTTGCACCACCCGGGTCATCGCAGGGGTTGGGATGCCGCAGCTTTCAGCCATCTATAACGTGGCTCAAGCAATCCGTGATTCGGGAGTACCGGTCATCGCTGATGGCGGAATCCGTTATTCCGGCGATATTGTGAAAGCACTTGCAGCAGGCGCCCACTCCATTATGGCAGGGGGTTTGTTTGCAGGTGTGGAAGAATCGCCCGGGGAAACTATACTTTTTCAGGGAAGAAAATTCAAGGCTTACCGTGGGATGGGATCCATCGAAGCCATGCAAAAAGGATCTAAAGACCGCTACTTCCAGGATATGGAGGAAGATATCAAAAAACTGGTTCCCGAAGGAATCGCAGCCAGGGTACCCTTCAAGGGAACCCTTGAAGAGGTGCTTTATCAGATGATGGGCGGACTGCGGGCCGGGATGGGCTATTGCGGAGCAAAAGATATCCGCATGCTCCAGGAGTCAAAATTCACCCGGATTTCAAATGCCGGAATCCAGGAAAGCCACCCCCATGATGTAGCTATTACCAGGGAGGCACCCAACTACAGCAGTAGGCAGCTGTTATAATGAACAATGAGATATTGAAAAACAAAAAATGAAAAGGATAGTAACGATAGGCTTGCTGATAGTACTCCTTGGTTTTTCATCCGCCGCGCAGAAAAAAAAGGATATTCTGGTCACCATCGGGGGAAAAGCTGTGACCCTCAATGATTTCATGCGTATTTATGAAAGAAACAATGCCAACATTCAGGATCCGGAAAATAAAAAGAGTTCGGCTGAATATCTCCAGCTTTATATCAATTTCAAACTTAAAGTACTGGAAGCACAGCACCTGGGACTGGATACAGCTGCAGCCTTCAGGAGCGAGCTGTCGGGATACCGGAGTGAACTTGCCGCTCCTTATCTTACTGACATCACTTTAAAAGAGAAAGTGATAGAAGAAACCTATCACAGGATGCGCAAAGAGATCAATGCAGCCCATATTATGTTATCCATTCCTGAGAATCCATCTCCTGACGACACTTTAGTTGCTTATAACCGGATTGCGACGATCAGAGAGGAAGTGATGAATGGTCTTGATTTTAACGAAGCTGCTTTCAAATATTCACAGGACCCCAGCGCACAAACCAACCGGGGGGAATTGGGTTGGTTTACAGTTTTCCAGATGGTGTTTCCTTTCGAGGATGCGGCATACAACACCCCTCCCGGAGAAGTTTCCCGGCCTGTGCGTACGGGGTTTGGATATCATCTGATCAAAGTAAACAGTATCAGGGATGCCGGGGGTGAAATCCAGGTAGCTCACATCATGAAAGTCTATCCGCAGAATGTCAATCATGAACAAAAAGAGAAAGTCCGCGCTGTTGCCGACAGTTTGTACCAACTGATCCTGCAAGGAGAAGATTTTGGCCGTCTGGCACGCGAAGCATCAGATGATCAGCAAAGTGCACAAAGCGACGGCGAAATGCCCTGGTTCTCCAGAAGCCGCATGATTGCCTCGTTTTCTGATCCTGCTTTTGCCCTTACCCAAAATGGAGAAGTTAGCAAACCAGTGGATACCGGCTTCGGGTACCACATCATCAAACGCCTTGACTTCAAGCCAATCCCTGAATTTGAAGATGTCAAACGGGAAATTGAAGAAAGAATCAAACGTGACCAGGCCAGAAGCACCCAAAGCAAGGAGATTTTTCTGACCAGGCTGAAAAGTGAATACAATTACACCAGAAACCAGGAAGCTATCGATCAGATTCTCCGGGAATCGGAGGCATGGCTGCAGAAAGAAGAACCGGAAATCCCCGGCAATCCTGATCAATCACCCATTTTATTCTCTTTTGCTTCCAAAAATTTCACTCCCCGCGAATGGGCAGCTTATTTGCAACAACAATCCCCATCCATGGGAAAAGAAGCTCCACATGACCTGCACGCATTGTTTCACACCTGGGAGAATGAAACCCTGCTCGCCTATGAAGAGAGTCAGCTTGAGGCAAAACATCCCGTATTCCGTTCCCTGATGGAGGAGTATCACGACGGCATCCTGCTTTTCAATATTTCTGAAATGAAAATATGGCAGCAGGCTTCGACAGATACAGCCGGGCTCATCAGGTTTTACGAAACTAACAAACAGAAATACCTCTGGCCGGAACGGGTAAAAGGGATGATCGTCATAAGCCCCTATCCATATCTCAGGGAAGAGGTGGAAAGAAACCTTGAAGCGGGCATTCCCGCCCAGGAACTTGACGACCTGCTGCACATGCAACAGGGTACCATCTCCTTTACGGAAGGGAAATGGGCCAGAAATGAAAATCCCATCATCGACTACTTTTACTGGAATGGTCCGAAACCGGATGACTGGAGCGACGATTTAGGATTCGTACAGGGCTCTGTTATCCCCCCTGAACCCAAAACCCTGGATGAATCCAGAGGGTACCATATTGCAGATTACCAGCAGTACCTCGAAGAAGAATGGATCAGGGAACTCCGCGCCAAATACCCGGTGAAGATTAACAAGAAGTTGTACAAACAACTTGCCGATGCGTAATCCCCGGTTGCACTATCTCTTCCTGGCATTCATGCCTTTTTTGATGTCCTGCCAATCCATGGGCAACAAAGAGAACGTACCTCTTGCCAAAGTGGGTAGTGAAATCCTCTACCTCCCAGAACTCAGGAGTGTGATTCACGACGACATCTCCAAAGAGGACAGCCTTCTGCTGGCTGAAGACTATATTCACAAATGGATAAGACATGAATTGCTCATCGGAAAAGCTGAGGAAAACCTTACCGTATCGCAGCGCGATGTGAGCAAAGAGCTAAAAGAATACCGCAATTCACTGATCATCTACCGGTATAAAAAAGAGTTGCTATTGGGCAAAATGGATACCACCGTTGCGGAAACTGAAATCAGGGATTTCTACAATGCCAACAAGGACAACTTTATTTTGGCGAATGATCTGGTAAAGGCTATATTCGTCAGAATACCCCTGGAGGTTTCCAAACCGGAACAGGTAAAAGCCTTTTGTAATATCACAAACGGTGAAGGCCTTAAAGAGTTGCAGGAGTATTGCCTCAGAAATGCCGAAAGCTTTGAAATCTTTGCGGACGAATGGATCGATGCCAGAAACATCTTCCGGAAACTGCCCGGAATCAATATGGAGGATATTTCAGCTTTAATCAGAAAAAGCAGTTTCCACGAAACACGTGATGAAAATTATTATTACCTGGTTTCCATACTGGGATACCGGCTCAAGGGAAATGTAGCTCCCCTGGAATATGAGGATGAAAATGTCAGGAACATGATCCTCAACAAACGGAAAATTGAGTTCCTGAAAAAAATAGAGGATGACATCTACACAGAAGGTTTACGAATGCGAAAGTTCAAAATTTACGAATATGAGACAAATTAGATTGAAATACAAAGAGATATTATTGGGCATCCTCCTGTGTGCTCTTGCCGGATTGGGGCAAGCAGAAGCACAGGACCGGGTAGTGGATCAGATTGTGGGAGTTGTTGGAAATAATATCATTCTGAAGTCGGAAATCGAGGAGATGTTCAAGCAACAGCAAGCCCAGGGACTAACCACGGAAGGAGATATGAAATGTGAGATCCTCGAAGATTTCCTCGTTGATAAGCTCCTGGTTGCTGAAGCATTGCTCGACACCGATATTGTGGTTACCGACAACCAGATCAATCAGAACCTTGACCAACGGTTGCAGATGTTTATCGCCCATTTCGGATCAGAAAAAGAGGTGGAAGGCTACTTTAAGAAATCTATTCCGCTGTTAAAAGCCGATCTGCAGGATGTGATCAAAAACCAGCTGCTCAGTTCCCAGATGCAGCAAAAAATCATTAAAGATGTGACAGTGACACCCTCGGAAGTCAGGTTGTATTTCCGCAACCTGAAAGAGGAGGAGATTCCCGACATTCCGGTGCAGTATGAATATGAGCAGATCACCATCATTCCTGAAATTGAAATAGAGGAAGACAACCGGGTGAAAGCGCAGTTGCGCGATCTGAAGAAAAGAATTGAAGACGGCACCAGTTTTGCAACCATGGCCGTGATGTATTCCGAAGCACCTGAACAAAGACTTGGCGGGGAAATCGGCTACCTGGGAAGGGCTCAGCTCGACCCTGCTTATGCATCAGCTGCTTTTAACCTGAAAGATGATAAAATTTCCAATGTAGTGAAGAGTGATTTCGGGTACCATATTATCCAGTTGATTGACCGGAAAGGAGAAAAAATCAACACGCGTCATATCCTGATGCGGCCAAAAGTTTCACCGGAAGCCCTTGAAGTTGCATCCATGCGGCTCGACAGCATTGCCGACCTGATCAGAAAAGAGAAAATTACCTTCGAAAGAGCAGCCATGATGTTCTCCCAGGATAAAAACACCCGGAACAATGGAGGTCTGATGATCAACTCCGAAACACTGTCATCCCGTTTCAGCGTGGAAGAACTTGATCCCGATATTAGTAAAATCGCTACCAAAATGAGGATCAATGAGATTTCTGATCCTTTCCAGACTACGGATGAAAATTCGAGGCAAGTGGTTTACAAAATTGTTAAGCTGATTAACAAATCAGAGGGTCACAAGGCCAATCTGCAAAGTGATTACCAGCAACTGGCTGAATTGTACCTTTCAAAAAAGAAACAGGGTGTATTGGAGGAATGGATCACCACCCAGCAGGCTAAAACCTATATCCGCATTGACAATACATACGCCAACTGCAATTATAAATTCAAAAACTGGATTAAGTGATCCCTACCCCTAGCATATGAAGCAATATAAAGATGATGTTGAAGCACTGGATGCTTTACATGCCAAATACAAGGAGCTGCATAGCGAAATTTCGAAGGTTATTTTCGGCCAGGACCATATCGTAACGCAAGTACTGAACACGCTTTTCAGCGGAGGCCATTGTCTGCTGATCGGTGTTCCGGGATTGGCCAAGACATTGATGGTGATCACCGTAGCCAAAGTTCTGGGATTGAAATACAGCCGCATCCAGTTCACCCCTGACCTGATGCCTTCGGACATCATTGGCACAGAAATACTGGATAAAGACAGGCAGTTTAAATTCGTACCCGGTCCGGTCTTCGCCAATGTGATTCTGGCTGATGAAATTAACCGCACTCCGCCAAAAACCCAGTCGGCGCTGCTGGAGGCCATGCAGGAAAGGGCTGTAACCTCTGCAGGGCAACATTTCATACTGGATCCGCCTTTCTTCGTGCTGGCTACCCAAAATCCGATCGAACAGGAAGGAACTTACCCCCTTCCGGAAGCCCAGCTCGACCGCTTTATGTTTTCCATCTGGCTCGATTACCCAAAATACGACGATGAGATAACCATCGTAAAAAATACGACATCCACCTACCAATATCATCCTCCGACTGTGATAAACGGAGAAGAGATCCTCTTTTTCCAGATCAATGACAATGTGATCCATTATGCGGTGAAACTAGCCGCTAAAACCAGACCCTCCACTCCCCTTGCAGCAGAGGCAGCCAACCAATACCTGAAATGGGGAGCCGGTCCCAGGGCATCGCAATACCTGGTGCTCGGGGCCAAAACCCACGCAGTCCTCAATGGAAAATATTCACCCGATATTGAAGATGTGCAGGCTGTTGCTCCCTCCATCCTGAGGCACCGGATTATCAAAAACTACAAGGCGGAAGCTGAAAATATCCATATCGACGATATCATCTCCCGGTTGATGTAAATGAGAAATTTCCTGTCATACCTCCCCTTTGCAGCAATCAGAAGATTTCTTCCAGTGATGCTGTTTCTCTTTGCTGCCGGCGAAATTTTTTCACAGGACAAAAAGCGGATCGACATTGAAGAGGCTGATTATCTGGAATTCAATGAAACCATTGTTGCCAACGCCCAGCGTTTGATCGGGAATGTGCGGATCAGGCACAACAATGTGCTGATGTGGTGCGACAGTGCATGGGCATATACAGGCACCAACCGCGTGGATGCTTTCGGGAATGTCCATATCAACCAGGGTGACACCGCCCATCTCTATGCTGATCTGGTCTATTACGACGGAGACCGGAGTTTTGCCCGGGCTATGAGAAATGTGAAACTTATCAACAAAACCGCAACACTTACCTCCGATACGGTGGATTATGACCTGATCGGAAATATCGGGTACTACGATGACAACGGGAAAATCGTAGACAGCACCAACATCCTCACCAGCAAAATCGCGCGCTACTTTGTGAATGAGAATATCGTTTTCTTTTACCAGAATGTCGAAGGCCACAACGAGAAATATAACCTGGTCAGCGATACCGTCCAATACAATACAGAAACCGGTATTTTCTATATCCAGGGGCCTACTACCATCCGTGACTCTGCAAATACCATTTATGCAGAAGATGGCTGGTACAATTCACGGACCGGCGAAGCCCAGCTATTGAAAAATCCCCTGGTCTACAACGAGAAGCAGCAAATGAAAGGGGACGTCATCGACTACGACCGGGCAAAAGGGTATGGGAAAGCCCGGGGAGTCATTGAAATCATCGACATCGAAAATAATTTGATCGTCAAGGGCAGGAATGCCTGGTTCGATGAAGCGACTGAAACAGCCTTTATCACCGACTCAGCCCAGTTCATCATGATCAGTGAGGGAGATTCGCTCTTTCTTCACGCCGACACCCTCATATCGGTAGCAGATACCGTCGCCGATGAAAAAATCATCAAGGCATTTTACGGTGTCCGGTTTTACAGAACCGACCTCCAGGGAAAATGTGATTCGCTGGTTTATTTCAGCCGCGACTCCACCATTCAGCTCTATGCAGAGCCTGTACTGTGGTCGGAAATCCACCAGATGAGTGCTGATTTCATTGAGATGAAAACCAACGCTCCCGCCCCCGATGAAGTTCATCTGGTTAACAATTCATTCATTATTTCGAAGCAGGATTCGGTCATGTTCGACCAGGTTAAAGGAAAAAACATGACAGGGTATATTGTGGAGGAGCAGCTCGACCATATTTTCGTGGACGGCAGCGGCCAAACCCTCTATTATGCCCGCGACAAAGCGAGTATCATCGGACTGAACAGGGCAGAAAGCAGTAAAATTGCCATTAAATTTAAGGATGGAAAAATATTCCGTATCTCCTTTATTGGAAGTCCTGAAGGTAAACTCACCCCCATTCCGCAGCTTAAAGATGAAGACCGGCGACTGGCAGCATTCGATTGGAAAGAAACCATCCGGCCAGTTTCCCAGGCTGATATTTTTCGAAAGACAGAACCACCACAAAAGAATGAGGAACAACCCGAAAAATCAACAAGCCCGGTGATAGAAAAGAGTGCCCCGCTAGAATAATCAGTCTCTCAGCTCTTTTTCAGCTTCCATTTTCCCTTTCGAAACAAATACCAGGCAGCAATGGCAACAAGCGATTCTGCTATAACAATGGCGATACAGGCCCCGGGGAGTTCCATTTTCATGCTGACGGCAAATAACCAGGCCAGGGGCAGTTCAATGATCCAGAAACCAAAAAAATAAATAATGGTGGGAGTGATGGTATCACCGCTGCCGTTGAAAGCCTGGACCATGACCATACTTAATCCATAAAAGACAAACCCGAGGCTGATAATTTGCAAAGCTGCCACACCGTGGCTGATTACCCCGGGGTCATCGGAAAAGAGGCTGATAAACCGGGAAGCGAATAGCACCAGCACTATTCCCATTAAACCCATCATGAGCATATTCACATAACTGGTGATCCAAACCGATCGTTCAGCCCTTGAAGGGGAGCCGGCCCCCAGGTTCTGACCCACCAGGGTAGCCGCGGCGTTGCTGAAACCCAATGCCGGCAAAAGGGCAAAAACCACGATACGGATGGCAATGGTATATCCAGCAATGGCCAGAGAGCCAAATACAGCGATGATCCTGACCAGCAACACCCAGGAAGAAGTGGCAATCAGATTCTGAAAAATACCACCCATGGACAGCCGGAGCAGTTCACCCATGACCCGGGTTTTCAGCCGCACCTCAGACCACGATACCTTAATCCGGTGATGGCTCCTGAAAAGCAGCCCAAACTGGTACCCGACAGCGATGCCTCTTCCGATGGCAGTGGCAATGGCTGCCCCTTTGATACCCAGTGCAGGAACCGGACCAAGACCAAAGATCAGCAGCGGATCAAGCACAATATTGATGAGATTAGCTACCACAACAACCCGGAGGGAGATGGCTGCATCACCCGAACTGCGGAATACGGCATTGATGATAAACAGCAACATAACCACACTGTTGGTCCCGAAAATAATGGCCGGGTAGAGGTAGTTCGCGGCGGCCATCTCTTCTGTAGCTCCCATGAGCAACAGGAAGTCCTTCGCGAATAAAACCCCGGGGACAGCAATAAGCAACGATACCAGGATAGCCAGCAGGATCGACTGCATGGCGGCAGATCCCGCCTCCCGGATATTTTTTTCCCCGATCCGTCTTGAAACCAGCGCTGTGGTGGCCACACTCAGGCCCGCGGCTGCAGAATAGACAATGGTCATTACCGATTCAGTAAGTCCAACTGCCGCAATGGCATCAGCCCCAAGCCGGGAAACAAAGAAAATATCGGCAATGGCAAAGACCGACTCCATCACCATTTCCAGCACCATAGGTACCGAAAGGATAAAAATTGCCTTGCCAACACCGGTTTTTGTGAAGTCCCGCTCAGTTCCGGCAATCGCCTCCCGCGTATCCTGCCATAGAACCGACCAGTCGATTTTCTTCAGCATGAGAAGCCAGCTATCGTTTTCCTGATTTGCGTTAATCTTTCCAAAAGCGCCTCCAGCCTGTCGAGCTGAAGCATATTGGCACCATCTGATTTTGCAGAGGCCGGATCGGGATGGGTTTCGATGAAGATCCCGTCTACCCCGGCAGCAATTCCCGCCC
>CAJDVZ010000016.1_pt1 | contig 26091 bp, 21 predicted proteins | sample 7391481 | NCBI WGS metagenome assembly CAJDVZ01 (sample SAMEA7055721, study PRJEB34461) | soil metagenome | biome: terrestrial ecosystem; feature: Peninsula; material: soil | place: Antarctica | collected 2016 | reverse complement strand
ATATTGGGAGCCATTGCCATTTTTGTATACGTGGGCGTGGAAGTAGGAACACCTGGTATTATGAATCTGTGGCTTTCTGAACTCCCCACTGTTGGGAAAATCACTTCAGGTTCTGTGGTCGGAACATACTGGATGCTGATGCTGGCAGGCCGCTTGATCGGCGTATCGGTCGGAAAGAAAGTATCCAGCAAAGCAATGCTGGGTGCGACTTCACTTGTTGGATTGGTTTTGGTCACCTTTGCTATGTTTTCACCCGTTACGAGTAATATTTTGTTGCCGGTACTGAAAAGTTCTCCTGCCGGAGCACTCTCTTTCGGATTGGCCAATGTCCCGATCAATGCTATGTTCATCGTCCTGATAGGTTTTTGCACCTCCATTATGTGGGGCAGCATTTTCAATCTGGCTGTGGAAGGCCTTGGAAAATATCTTGCTGCTGCCTCCGGTCTCTTTATGGTGCTGGTATGCGGTGGTGGTATTCTTCCCGCTCTCCAGGGTAAAGTGGCTGACATCGCAGGATTTATGCCCAGCTACTGGGTCATTTTTGCAGGTTTGGCGTATCTCCTTTTCTATGCCCTTATCGGAAGTAAGAATGTGAATAAGGATATCGAAGTGTAACATTTACAGTGCAGAAGCAGAGAACACCTCTTTTTTTGCATTTTTAATGTTTTCAAGACAGCTGCCGCTCTGATTTTTTCAGGACGGCAGTTTTTTTTGAAAAGTATTTCCTACATTTAAGCTTTCCTAACTGGTATTATCTTATGGTTGAATACTACAAGAGCCATAAAAACAAAATAGCAACAACAGATATTATGGACAAAAAATTTACTATCGGAATTGATTTTGGAACTGATTCAGTAAGGTCGGTTATCGTGGATACTCAAACCGGAGAAGAGGCAGGCAGTGCGGTTTACGAATATCCACGATGGAAGCAGGGGCTTTACTGCGATCCGGCAAGAAATCAGTTCAGGCAACACCCTGAGGATTACCTGGAGGGGCTGGAGTTTACCATCCTGGAAGCACTGAGGCAGGCATCTCCCGATGTGGCAGAGCGGATTGTGGGGATTTCAGTCGATACCACGGGTTCCACTCCTGTGGCAGTCGATGAAAGGGGGATCCCGCTGTCGCTCACCCCGGGTTTCAGCAAGAATCCCAATGCGATGTTTATCCTGTGGAAAGACCATACCGCAATCAGGGAAGCCGCCGAGATCAATACCCTGGCTAAAGCGTGGGAAACTGATTTTACGAAATTTGAGGGTGGGATATATTCTTCCGAATGGTTCTGGGCCAAAATCCTGCACGTGCTCCGCCAGGATGCCGGAGTTTTACGCGCAGCATATTCCTGGGTTGAACATTGCGATTGGATACCGGCTCTCCTGACTGGAAATACCAACCCGCGGACACTTAAACGGAGCCGTTGTGCCGCCGGACATAAAGCCATGTGGCACGAGGCTTTCGGGGGACTACCTTCCGAGGAATTTCTCTCTGCCCTCGATCCTTTGCTGAGTGGTTTGCGCGACCGGTTGTACAAAGAGACCTATACCTGTGATGTGGCTGCCGGAAAGCTGACACCAGAATGGGCCATTCGCCTTGGCCTTCCAGCAGGGATTGTGGTTGGGGTAGGGGCCTTCGATGCCCATCTGGGAGCCCTGGGCGCTGAGATCAAACCCTATTTCATTTCCAAAGTAATGGGTACCTCTACCTGCGATATGCTGGTAATCCCTCCGGGAGAATTCGGAGATAAACTGGTGAACGGGATTTGCGGACAGGTTGATGGCTCCATTGTTCCGGGAATGGTGGGTCTCGAAGCCGGTCAGTCGGCATTCGGGGATATATATGCATGGTTCAAAAAAATCGTGGAATGGCCCTTGATGAACATCCTTTCCGAGACCCAACTGGTGGAACCCTCTGTCAGGGATAAACTGATCGGTGAAATTTCCGGAAAGATTATTGCCCGGTTAAGTGAGGAGGCCGAAAAGATCGCTGTTGAAGAAAGCGGATTGCTGGCCCTCGATTGGTTGAATGGTCGGAGAACTCCCGATGCCAACGAAAATCTGAAAGGAGCCATCACCGGGTTAACACTGGGAACCGATGCTCCGGGAATCTTCCGCGCCCTGGTTGAGGCTACCGCATTTGGGTCAAAAGCGATCAACGACCGGTTCAGGGAAGAAGGAGTAAGGGTCGATGGTGTAATTGCGCTTGGAGGAGTGGCCAGGAAATCCCCGTTTGTGGTTCAGGTAGTTGCCGACGTGCTGGACATGCCTATCAAAGTGGCCCGGTCGGAACAAGCCTGCGCTCTGGGTTCTGCCATGGCAGCTGCTGTGGCAGCCGGGGTTCACACCTCCGTAGCCGAGGCACAGAAACATATGGGAGGAGGTATTGAAAGCGAATACTTCCCGAATCCTGAGAATGTGGAAAAATACAGGGTGCTCTATGAAAAGTACCGGAGATTGGGGGAATTTACAGAGACAGAAGGTTAATCCCGGTCCATGTTAATGATCTGGTAATTCCGGAATTCAAATGGTCTGAATCCGGTCAGTTTTTCGAACCAGTACAGCAATCTGTATCGGGAATTCATTCTTTTCTTTCTGACATCAATGACCGGATCCCAGTTCAGCCGGCTGATCCTCTCTTTCATGACCCGGGGATGTGTACCCGTAAACCGTGCCAGGGAATCGTAATTCCTGCTGTAGCTGAATTCCTCAGCAATAACTTTTGACTGTGCCTCTTCCTGCGAAATTTCCCCGTAGAATTGTTTCACGGCATCAACCTTCAGCTGCATATACCTCGGATGGCGAACCCACCCATAATGGTAGATTTCTGCTTCCAGCGGAACTACATGGATTTTTCGGCCTGCTTTCCGAAACCCCTGTGCATCACGGTATGACCTGATCGCTTTGTCGTTCCTGATGATTCTAACTTCCCGGCGATACCAGTGTCGTGAATCTCCGGTGTAATTGAAGGTGCCATAAAAATGACGGTAATTAAAAAGTAAACCCTCTACTCTGGTCTCAGGAAACCATCGCAGCATGGCATCCTTCACAATATGCAGGTACTTTTCATGCAGTATTTCATCGGCCTGGATATAAAAACACCAATCATATTCGGGGGGAATGGCATCGAAAGCCTTGTTGGTCTCTTCCGCATAGACCGCTCCTCCCTGATTCAGATTAGGATCCCAGCTGGTTTCCACTATCCTGATTCTTTCATCCGGAATCGACCGGATGAGTTCCGCTGTGTTATCATCGTCTGACCGGCCCACAGCAATCACAAAAAGATCGCACAATGGTAAAACCGAAGTGATGGCCTCCACAACCGGAAAGTCGTATAAAATGGCATTCCGGATGAATGTGAATCCGGCCACTTTCATTTTGCGGTTTCCTTTCTTTTGCTGTATACAAACCATAATATCTCCACAGCCGCAATGAAAAAGAGGGAGTATCCCAGTAATTCGATTCCCTCTTCTGCTGCATTTTTTGCCCACCGGTTATAGTCTTCTTCCAATAATGTCATCCAGAAGGAGGTTCTGCCAAAAAAACGACTGAAAATGAAGGTAACCAGGAAGCCAGTTACAAAATAGGCGAAAGCCGGGATCTCCAACAATTTTTCAGCCGAAACAAGCAGCTTTTTTCTGTCCCTGAACACCAGCCAGCCGAAAAGCAGGATCAGAGGGATTATCAGGTAGAACCAGAAATCAATCTGGTTGTTGAATTCCCGGATGAACGACATGAAAAAAAAGAGCGCGAAAAGATTGGAAATCGCTGTGAGCTCTTTTTCGATACGGCCTATGACAAGAAAAAGAACTCCCGATAAAATGAGAAATAACTCCTGCATAATCTCGGTGATGGAATTCTCTCCGAATTTGCCGGTAACGGACTCATGCCCGGCATCCCTCATAAAGAACATATTCAGCAGAACCATGATGCCTGCATAAATGGTAAACCGGATAATAAAACAAAGAATTTTTCTGCCTGATTGACTCATAATTCAAAAGGTCTGATGGTAATTAAACACAAATATCGCTATTTTTTCTTTCTGGTTAGCGCCGACAGGTAAGTCGTGTACATCAAGCAGGAAAGATGATTTGTGAAACCACATGGGCAAATGCATCTTCTTCGTTGGAAGGGGTTAGAATGTAGCGCTCCTTGAGGATATCCGGGGCATTATCGGTCAGGAAAGAGTGTTGCGTAAAGTCCAGAAGGTCGGTATCGTTATAATCATTGCCGATACCCAGTGTGTTTTCTATGTTTATGTGGAGTAAATTGCAAAGAAAAAGAAGCCCGTTTCCCTTGGATACATTCTTGTGAAAAATCTCAATCCAGATATAGCCTGTCTGCAGGGGAGAACTGGCTCTGATTATACGGATTTCCTCAGAAAATGCCTCAATCCCGGCCTTCATCCTGGTAAATCTCTCTTCATCGCCTGGAATCACTACCAGAAACTGACACACGTCGGAATCGATCTTTCCGTTTGCAGGAAGGGGAGAGGCAAAATCATTGTGATAATCAAAATAACGTTCAAACTCATCACAATGTTTACTTCCCCTGTGATACCAGAGCAGATGGTTTTCAGGTGCCGGTTTAAAAACATGAAAATTTATATCTTCAGAAATGAAATAGCCCACAAGGTGATTGGCAATTTCTGCAGAGATATTTTGTATGTAAATGTGACTGCGGTTGGACCTATTGAAAACTCCGGCCCCTGAAGCGTAGATAATATAATCAAAAGGTACGTTTTCTGCAATCACTTCTTCTGTTTTTCGCAGATTCCGGCCGGTGGCAGCTACCCTGACTATGCCCTTTTCTCCGAGGAGATGCAAAGCCCTGATGTTGGATTCGCTGATCGTTTTGTTGTCTCTGAGAAAAGTCCCGTCAAGGTCGGTGGCAACGAGTCTGATATTTTTCATCTGTAAATGTTTTCTGTTTCTGAGCGCAAAAATAACAAATGATGTCTGAGGTTCCTCAAGGGTAATAAATCTTTATTTAACCCTTCCCATTCTCCATTCGTCGTATGGAAAAGTGTGCTTGCCTAAAAACATTGCTGTGGCTTCCTGAAGTGACATAGATTCAGTCGAATATTCTATCTTTGTGACCTGTAAAAAAATGTGGAAATGAAAATCGGCCTTGTCGGTTACGGCAAAATGGGGAAGGAAATCGAGAAGATCGCCCTTGAACGGGGTCACACTATCCCGCTGATCATTGATATTGGGAATTCAGAAGAGTTAACCCGTGAAAATCTGATAAAATGTGATGTTGTTATCGAGTTTACGGTTCCTGCATCGGCTGTAATAAACTATCTGACCTGTTTTGAGGCTGGTGTCCCGGTTGTCAGTGGAACTACTGGGTGGCTTCATGAAAAAGAGCGGGTTTTTGAAGCCTGCACCCGGCATCAGGGAACATTTTTCTATGCCAGTAATTTCTCGATCGGAGTCAATCTGTTTTTTGAATTGAACCGTAAGCTTTCCCGCATGATGGTCTCCTATCCCGGCTATCATGCCGGCATAAGCGAGATTCACCATTCCAGGAAGTTGGATGCCCCGAGCGGTACAGCCATTTCATTGGCTGAAGACCTTATCAGGGAAATGCCCGGAAAAACCGCATGGTGTTCAGGGCCATCAGACAATCCTGCCGAAATAGAGATCATCTCTGAACGGACAGGTGATGTTCCCGGGAACCATACTGTCACCTGGGAATCGAATGATGACATAATCGGAATTACCCATTCGGCAAAAAGCCGCAGGGGATTTGCCATGGGGGCCGTCCTGGCTTCAGAATACTGCCTGAGCAGAAAAGGAGTATTCACTATGAAAGACTTACTTAATTTTTAATCCAATTTATAATGAAAGAATTTCTGACTGGCAAATGGTTTAAATTTGGATTGGCCGCTATATTTTATTTGCTGTGGGTCGTATGGTTAAAGAATTATTGGTGGCTACTGGGATTACCTGTAATTTTCGACATTTACATCAGCAAGAAGGTACACTGGGCTTTCTGGAAGAAGAAAAATCCGCCGGACGGAAAGCAGACCAAAATGGTGGAATGGGTCGATGCCATCATTTTTGCTGTGGTGGCTGCTTCATTTATCCGGATGTTTTTCATTGAGGCCTATACCATTCCTACTTCATCCATGGAAAAATCCTTGCTGGTGGGTGACTATCTTTTTGTGAGCAAAACAGCTTACGGCCCGAAGACTCCCAATACTCCGCTGAGTTTCCCCTTTGTGCACAATACCATGCCCTTCTCACGTGCAAAATCTTATCTGGAATGGATAAAGTCTCCTTATAAACGTTTGGCGGGTTTCAGTAAAATTCAAAATGACGATGTCGTCGTATTCCATTTTCCCGAGGGAGATACAGTTGCCCTTAAGGTACAAAACCAAAGTTATTACCAGCTGGTCCGTTCCTATTCCCGTGACAGGCTCTGGAGTGATGAAATGAACTTCGGAACGATTGTGGCCCGGCCGGTTGATAAACGTGAGAATTATATCAAGAGATGTGTGGCGATACCCGGAGATGAGCTTCTGATCAGGGAAGGAGCTGTAATTGTGAACGGAAAACCCCAAAAGCATTTGGATGGAATGCAGTATAACTACCTGGTTTCAACGAGCAGTTCCATTAATCCCAAAGCTCTGGAACGCCTGGGTATTTCCAGTGACGACAGGCAGGAATATAACAGCATGCAATACATTTTACCGCTAACCGATAAGATGGTGGGGGAATTAAAAACATTTGCCAATGTTACAGGTAACGAAAAATTGCTGGACAATCCTGAAAGATGGGATATCAGTATATTCCCTTCAGACAGCCGTTATCCCTGGAACGTCGACAATTTCGGACCATTGAAGATCCCGGCAAAAGGGGAGACCATTTTACTCACTGTTGACAATTTGCCGATTTACAGACGCATCATTGCGATCTATGAAAACAACGAACTGGAGGTGCGCGACAGCCTGATCCTGATCAATGGAGAAGCTGCTGTCAATTATACCTTTAAGATGGACTATTACTGGATGATGGGAGATAACCGGCACAATTCAGCTGACTCCCGTTACTGGGGTTTTGTTCCTGAAGATCATGTAGTGGGCAAAGCTTCATTTATCTGGCTCTCGCTTGACAAGGACAAGAAATTCCTTTCTAAAATCAGGTTTAATAGATTGTTCAGAAAAATCAGGTAAATTCGTTTATAAATTCTTGATTTTAGGATCAATCTGCGGTAATCAGAAACCAGGCAATACAAATGGATCAGGAGCCCAGTCAGTCAACAGGAAAAAATGGGGTCAGCCTTCAGTGGGTTGTGATCTTGGTTTTGGCTGTATTGCTGGTGATTTTTACTTTGCAGAATCAGGATAAGGTATCCCTGAAACTGATTTTCTGGGCAATCAGGGATATTCCGGTTGCATTGCTCATTGTGGTCTGCCTTTTACTGGGATATCTTATTCATTATTTTTCCCAGGTTCCGAGGATTTGGAAACTTAAAAGCGAATTGCACAAGGCAAGGCTGGAAAAGGAAGAACTGGAAGTAACGGCAGGGGAGGAATCAGCGAAAAGGAAAAAACCTGATCCGGAGGGCATCCCATTCGATGAGGACGAATCCAATCAGGGTGATGGGACACACATCTCAGGAAGGTTTTTCAGGGAATAGGTATGCCGAAATTGCGTAAAGTATTGCTTTCAACGGCTTATTGTGGTCCGGTTCTCTATTTTTCCCAGATTACGGGCTTTAACGGGATCTTCATTGAAAAACACGAAAATTTCGTCAAACAAACCTATCGGAACCGTTGTGTGATCCTGGGATCAAACGGACCACTTCCCTTGGTGATCCCCGTGGAGCAAGGACGGAAACCGGCCTCCCCGGTAAAGGATGTGCGTATAGCCTGGTATGAAAGCTGGCATAAGAATCATTGGAGGTCTATTTGTTCAGCATACCGAAATTCTCCCTTTTTTGAATTCTATGCCGATGACATCCGCATCTTTTATGAGAAAAAATGGACCTACCTCTTTGATTTCAATATGGAATACCTCCTCACTCTGCTTGAATTACTCGGGTTGGAGCAGAAAATCAGCTTCACCGAACAGTTTGAAACTGTGCCGGATGATTTTGTCAACCTGAGGGAGGCCATTTCACCTAAATATGCCCCACCTCGTCATATGCCTGCAACCCGTAATATCCCTTATACCCAGGTTTTCGAAGCGAAATTTCCTTTTATTCCAAATTTGAGCATTTTGGACCTGCTTTTCAATACTGGTCCCGAAGCCTGCGAAATCCTGAAGGCTTCCCTGCTTCCCTAAAGCAGTTCTCTTTACCCATATTGGAAGGAGAGCCTATTTGGGCATCACCACAAAGTCGGAATTGTTGAGATAATCAAGGCTCATCTTGCAACTCTCGAATGGTTCGAAATTGTATCGTTCCACCTCTACAATTCCATATTCCATTCCGGAAAGTTCCAGCGACGGCCAGATGGCGGCAAAATCAACCTTGCCACTGGTTCCCACTTCTGCCTCGTCCTTGATGTGCCAGAGAACAAACCTGCCCGGATAATTCTCGAAATAGTCAACCGGATTTTTACCACCCACTACGCACCAGTAAAGGTCAATCTGGAACAATACCTTTGCCGGATCGGTATTCTGAAGCATGAAATCATACACGGTTACATTGTCGAGAACCGTTGAAAACTCCTTGTCATGATTGTGGTAGCCAAAACGGATTCCTTTGGCATTGCACTTTTCCCCAATGGCATTAAAATAATCGCAATACTTTTTCAAACCACCAATGCTTTCATAGCCAACTTTGCCCATCCAGGGTTGTACAATCCATTTTACACCAGCTGCAACATGGGCGTCGATGCACTGATCCCACCAGGCCATGGTCTCTTCATAATTCGTGCTGTCGGGAAGATCGCGGCCAGTATGCGATCCCAGGAAGGCTAGTCCGTTAGCCTCACATAATTTCCTGAATTCTACAGGTTCCATTCCGTAAAATTTTCCATCACGATACCCTGCGGCTTCCACAAAGGTATAACCCATTTTCCCAACCTTCTCTATCGTACCCGGAACATTTTCCTTGATCGAGTCACGGAGCGAATAAAGTTGTAACCCAATGTTTTTATGGGGTGTAGGTTTTTCACAAGAGATCACTGTCAGCATGGTCAACACTAAAACGGCTGGTAAAATCCATCCATTCTTAAAAACTGTCTTTTTCATATTGTTATGTTTTAATACTATAAATTCAGGAAGATAGATAACTGAGCATAAAAGTAGAAAATTCATTTTTCATGGGAAAATTTGACGGTTGAATTATTTGACAATTAACTCCATTTTAATCCAGTACGCTTCATTTTTTTTAATTTTGGCCCTTCAAATAATCAAGGATGTGAAAAAACGGGATTTGAAACCCATTTTGACAGCATTGGGTGCCATGTTTTTCTGGAGCTTTTCTTTTGTCTGGATAAAAGTAGCTTATCTGGCTTATGAACCTTTGACTGTTGTTTTACTCCGGTTGACTTTTTCTTCTGTGCTGCTCTTCCTTATTTCGATTTCGATCAGGCGGTTGCAGATTCCTACAAAAAAAGATGCTGCAATTTTTGTGTTACTGGCTTTTTTTGAACCATTTCTCTATTTTATGGGGGAGAGTTTTGGAATGAAATATGTCTCTTCCACAGTTGCTGCAGTCATTGTGGCCACTATACCACTCTTTGCTCCCATTTTTGCCTGGTATTTTTTCAGGGAAAGGTTAACATTTATGAATGCTTTAGGTTTGTTAGCCTCGTTCATCGGAGTTAGCCTGGTAGTCATGAATGCCGACTTCAGTTTTTCGGCATCACCCAAAGGAGTGGCTCTCGAATTTGTAGCAGTTTTTGGTGCGATTGCCTATTCCACGGTATTGCGAAAACTGGCGTTCAGGTACAATACATTCACGATTATTGCCTTCCAGAATCTGATTGGGGTATTCATGTTCCTGCCTTTCTGGCTTATTTTTGAAATGAAAGGATTTTTGGTGACTCCCTTTCATCCGCAGGCGTTCAGGGCAATTATCCTGCTGGCAGTTTTTGCCTCGACCCTGGCTTTCGTTTTGTTTACCTCCAGTGTGCGGACCCTGGGCATCAACCGTTCCAATATGTATATCAACCTGATTCCTGTATTTGTAGCCATATTAGCTTATTTTATCCTGGGCGATCAGCTTACACTGAGGAAGATTGGCGGAATCGGCGTGGTGATCCTGGGGTTGTTTTTGGCACAAATCAAGCGGATAAGAAAGCAACCTTTAACCGGTTCTGCCAGGGTTGATCAACCTTAAAATAAATAGGTATATTTGGCGTTATGGATAAAACCACGGTTGGAATGGCTCAAATTAGATATCTGTTTCTCATTTTTTTGCTGATCACATTCCGGATTTCAGCTCAGGTAGGCGGTGAAACTACGTACCAGTTCCTGACGCTTACCAACTCGGCGCGTATTGCCTCACTGGGAGGTATCCAGGTGGCCATTAATGACTCAGCGGATCTGAATCTCCCTTTTTATAATCCGGCTCTGCTCAGGGAGGCCATGACAGGGCAGTTGTTGGTCAGTTACGTCAATTACATGACTGACATCAATTACGGATATGCATCCTATGCCGTTTCATTAAAGAAGTATGGAAACGCTGCAGTGGGAATGCATTATGTAAATTATGGTGATTTTATCGCTGCCGATGAAGACGGTATAATCTCTGGAAACCATTTCAAGGCTGGAGAATATGCCCTCAATCTGATATGGGCAAATCAATGGAGAAAATGGCGCTTTGGCGTAAACCTGAAACCCGTTTTTTCGGTATTTGAAAGTTATCGTTCAATGGGACTGGCTGCGGATGCCGGAGTTGCCTGGTTTTCTTCTAATAGCCTGACTACCTTCGGGATTGTTGCCCGAAATTTCGGGACACAGTTCACCACCTATTATGAAAATGGCGTCAGGGAACCGCTCCCCTTTGACCTCATGGTTGGCATCTCACAAAAACTGGCCTATGCACCCATCGTTTTTTCCGTTACTGCAAATCATCTGAATCACTGGGATCTTGCCAATTTGGATGAAGACGAAATTCCAGGTGAATTTGTCATAGAACCACAGGAGAATTTTGCCAGGCAATTTATGCGCCATCTCCTTCTGGGGATGGAAGTTCTCCCATCTAAAAGCTTTACACTCAGGGCTGGGTATAATTATCATCTCCGACAAGAATTAAAACTGGATCAGAGGCTTTCAACTGTAGGATTTTCTCTGGGTTTCGGTGTGAAAATCAAGCGTTTCAGACTTGATTATTCCACAACCCGGTATCACCTGGCAGGATCTTCCAATCTGATTTCCCTGGCAGTGAACCTGAACAGGAATTTTTGAACAAGCGGATACTCTCCTTTTTAATAATGGTATCTTAGCACTCCAATACTATTTCATGGCACAACAAAAGATCATTATCGCCATTGATGGCTATTCTTCCTGTGGAAAAAGTACACTGGCCAAATCGCTGGCACGTGAACTTGGCTACATTTACATTGACAGCGGAGCCATGTACAGGGTTGTTACCCTTTATGCTTTGCGGAACAACCAGATAAAAGAGGGCAAACCGGATGTGGATGCCCTATTGGACGACCTGAATTCCATTGCCATTACCTTCACCTTTGACAGTGAGCTTGAAAGAAACACCACGTATCTCAATGGTGAAAATGTGGAGGAAGAGATCAGACGATTGGAAGTCTCTGAAAATGTGAGTCCCGTTAGCGCAATTCGGGAAATAAGGGTGGCCATGGTCAGGCTTCAGCAGAAAATGGGTCAGAACAAGGGAATTGTGATGGATGGGAGAGATATTGGCACGGTGGTTTTCCCTGAAGCTGAACTCAAGATTTTCATGACTGCCGATCCGGAAATCAGAGCTCAGCGGCGATTTCATGAACTCATTTTCAAGGGGTTATCCATTACCATGGATGAAATCAGGGAGAATATCTCCAGTCGCGACAATATGGATCAGACCAGAAAGGAAAGTCCGCTGAGAAAGGCAGATGATGCAATTGAGCTCGATAACAGTTATATGACTCCTGCCCAGCAACTTCAATGGGCACTTCAAAAGGTTTATACCATAACCGGAGATGATGAAAATTGAAATTGACGAACAATCTGGTTTTTGCTTTGGAGTGATCCATGCGATCAGTAAAGCTGAAAGTGAGCTCAACAAGGGTGGAAAACTCTATTGTCTGGGCGATATCGTGCATAACGATGCAGAGGTATCGCGGCTGAAGTCGCTGGGATTAATCACAATCACCCACGAAGAGTTTTTCGGGATGAGCAATTGCCGGGTGTTAATCCGCGCACATGGAGAACCCCCTGAAACTTACCGGTATGCCAGGGATAACCAGATTGATCTGGTTGATGCCACCTGTCTCGTTGTGCTGAGTCTCCAGAAAAGGGTAAAAGATTCTTTCAGTAATCTGTCAAAAGAAAACGGACAGCTTGTTTTTTTCGGGAAGCCAGGACATGCTGAAACAACCGGAATCAACGGACAGATTAATAACAAGGCTATTATTATCCGGGGGATGGAAGATTTGGAGAAAATCGATTTTACCAGGCCAATAGAGTTTTACTCACAGACCACTATGCCCATGAAAGCCTTCAATGAACTGGCGGAGGCCATCAGGGAGCGGGCAAACGATCATCAAAAGGTAGTTGTCAGTGACACCATCTGCCGGCAGGTTGCCAACCGGGGCCCTCACCTCAGGGAATTTTCAACCAGGCATCAGGTGGTGGTTTTTGTAGCCGGAGAAAAAAGTTCCAATGGAGCTGTATTGTACTCCATTTGCAAATCGGTGAACGATAATACCTACAAAATTGCAGATGAAGCCGGTCTTGACCCGGCATGGTTCGCGGGAGTGGAGTCTGTCGGTATCTGTGGTGCCACCTCCTCTCCACGGTGGCTGATGGAAAAAGTAGCCGAAAGGATCAGTGAAATTTGCTGAACCAGGAGTGACAGAATTAGATTAACCTTATGTAACTGCAAGAGCTGTAACGGATGAACGAACTTTTTGCCGAAGTCATACTCCCGCTTCCCCTTCATAACACTTATACATACCTTATCCCTGTAGAATGGGAAAGCCGGGTTGTACCAGGTATAAGGGTTTTGGTGGGCTTTGGCCGGAAAAAAAGTTATTCCGCGTTGGTGACTGCCGTCCATTCCAATGCTCCTTCAGGTTTTGAAATCAAACAGATTGAACAATTGATTGATGAAGAGCCTTTGCTCTCACCCGATAATCTGGAACTCTGGAAATGGATTTCCCATTATTACCTCTCCCCCATGGGGGATGTGATGCGTGCTGCCCTTCCATCAGGGCTGAAGCTGGGTTCTACTACTGAGGTGATTCTGAATCCCGATGCCGAAGGGATGGAGGTGACAGATGAGGAACAGAGGGTTCTTCTGGCTTTGGGCACTAAGAGACTGCCTGTCAAGGAAATCGCGAACCGGTTGGCTGAAGGGTTTTCCTTTATGCAGCTGAAACGGATGGTGGATAAAGAGATCCTTCTCGTGGAGGAAAATGTAAGGGAAAAGTACAAACCCCGGATGGTTCCGTTTATTACGATCAATAAGGAGATTTCAACCCCGGAAAAGTGGAATGATGTTTTAGGCGGATTAGCAAATGCCAGAAAACAAAAAGCTTTGCTGGTGGAAATCGGCAAGCTGATGTTGCTCTTTACCAGCGGGCAGAAAAGTGAAATCCCCAAAAAACTGTTTTTAAAGTCGGAACACTTCTCTGATGCTGCCCTGAAGCAACTCGTTCATAAAAATGTCGTCTGTGTAACAAATAGAAAAGTATCCCGCCTGGAGCCCCAACCTGTGGAGAGTCTCCCCCTAAATTTGCTGAGTGATATTCAGCAGGAGGCATTTCTGGAGATCAAAGAGCAATTCAGTAAGAAAAAGAATGTTCTGTTGTACGGAGTCACAGCAAGCGGAAAAACGGAGATCTATATCCGGTTGATCGAGGAAGCACTTTTACAGCAGAAGCAGGTGCTTTACCTGGTTCCGGAAATCTCGCTGACACCGCAGATCGTGCATCGGTTGAGGCAGGCATTTGGTAATAAGGTGGGAGTGTACCATTCAAAAATGGATGATGCCCTCCGGGTTGAAGTTTGGAACAAGGTCCGCTCTTTCGGTTCAAATCCTGCCGATTCCTATCACATCATCCTGGGGGCCCGTTCTTCGCTTTTTCTGCCCTTTGTGCGTCCGGGACTGATTATTGTGGATGAGGAACATGAGAATTCCTATAAACAGAGTGATTTGTCTCCCCGGTATCATGCCCGTGACATGGCTGTAGTGGCCGGTATGATTTATAAGGCTTCTGTGCTGCTGGGTTCAGCAACTCCTTCTTTTGAGTCGTGGCACAATGCCAGAACCGGAAAATATGGGTTGGTAACTCTGATGTCGAGGTTTGGTGTTGCCGCCATGCCCGAAATTGTCATTGCCGATACTGCCCGGGCACGGAAACGGAAGCAAATGCATGCCATGCTGACCCCGGAGCTGTATGGAAAGATCGGAGAGGCACTGGCGAAAAAGGAGCAGGTAATCCTTTTCCAGAACCGAAGGGGATATTCGCCGTTCATCGAGTGCATGAGCTGCGGATGGGTCCCGAAATGTGTAAATTGCGATGTGAGTCTTACCCTTCACCGGAAATTGAACCTGTTGAGCTGCCATTATTGCGGGTATCGAATACCTGTCCCCGCATCGTGCAGCAAATGCGGCGCTGCTGAAATCAAAGGTCGTGGCTTCGGAACCGAAAAGGTGGAGGAGGAACTCAAACTTCTTTTTCCCGGGGCAAGGATTGCCCGCATGGATTTTGATACAACCCGTTCACGCACTGCATTTGAGAAATTGATCAGTCAGTTGGAACAGCATAAAATCGACATCCTGGCAGGGACGCAAATGGTTACCAAAGGACTCGATTTTGGAAATGTCAGTGTGGTTGGCATCCTCAATGCATCAACTACCCCGATTTCAGGGCTTACGAGCGGGCTTTCCAGCTGATGACGCAGGTGAGTGGCCGCTCGGGGAGGAAAGAGAAAAAAGGATGTGTGGTTATTCAGACATCTCATCCTGACCATCCGGTAATTCAGTATGTGAGGGATAATGACTATGAAGCTCTTTTCAATGCGCAGATGCCTGAACGGAGGCTTTTTAAGTATCCTCCCTGGTTCAGGCTGGTGAAAATTGTTGTCAGGCATAAGGATCCTGTTCGGGCTTCAGAAGCTTCCTCCTGGCTTGCAGAACACCTCCGTTCAACGACGCCCTTTTCTATCCTGGGACCTGAATCTCCGTTGGTTAGCAGGGTACAGCAGTGGTATATCCGTGAAGTCTGGCTAAAAGTAGCCAGGGACAGCCATGCAGGCGAAATGCAGCGCCTGGTGTCGGAAGCAGTGGAAATGGTGAAAAAACGGACGGGTAACAGCGGAGTCATGATACAACCCGATGTGGACGCTGTCTGACCTGTTTTCCGGAGATGCCATTTCTTCCTCCCTGTTTTTCATTTGAAAAAGTGATTGTTTGCAATGGACACCTTTAATCGCCATGAGGAATGTTATTCATTCCGGTTTGTGGTTTGTTAATCATGGCGATTTCAAATGATATTTTTTAGTTTTGCATTCGTAAAATATTCAAAGCGTGAACCAGAACGAAATAGAACAGCTTTTTCATCAATTTGAGGGTCTTACGGTGTTGGTAATCGGTGATGCCATGGTTGACACTTACTTCTGGGGTAAGGTCGAACGGGTTTCACCGGAAGCCCCGATCCCAATTGTGTCGGTGACCCGGAAGGAAAGCAGACTTGGAGGTGCGGCCAACGTCTCTCTGAACCTGCAGGCCCTGGGGGCAAATCCACTTCTCTTTGCAGTTACCGGGGATGATGACAAAGGGCGGCGTTTCAGGAAGCTGATGGAAAAGAATAACCTTTCGCCCGAAGGTGTTTTTGTGGACCCTGAGAGAATGACCACAGTGAAGAGCCGGATTATCAGTGACGGACGTCATATCGTCAGAATTGATGAAGAGTCGACCGGTTTTATCAATCCAAGCCTGGAACTGCAGATCTTCAGTGCCATCAAACGCACAATTGATGAGCGAAGGATCGATGTAATCATCTTTGTCGACTACGACAAAGGGATGATCACTCCTACGCTTTTTGAAAAGGTGCTCGTTATTGCCAGGGAAAGAAAGATTTTTACATCGGTTGATCCCAAAGGACGCAGTTTTTCGCATTATCACCATGTCGACCTATTCAAACCCAACTTTAAGGAGTTTGTGGAAGGAACAAAAATGCCGATTGTCAAAGGCGACCTTGATTCGCTGAAGAAGGCTGCGGAAGCGTATAAAAATAAAAAATCGTTCGGATATATTTTTATTACCCTCTCAGAACTTGGTGTATTTATCAGTAATGGGATAGATCGGAATTATTTCCCTGCAGTGATCAAGTATATAGCGGATGTATCAGGTGCTGGAGATACGGTACTTTCCGTGGCCAGTCTTTGTTTGGCAGCTGGTGTGAATCCCGAAACGATGGCTTTACTGGCAAATATTGCAGGAGGCCTGGTATGTGAGCAGGTCGGTGTCGTTCCCATTGACCGGGAGCGCTTGAAAAAGGAGATGGAAAAAGGGAATTTCTGAATTAATACTAACTTTGAGGCCTGTTAAAAAAATTGCTTATTTATGGGTAAGATAATTGCTTTGGCCAATCAGAAAGGAGGAGTCGGAAAAACCACTACCACCATTAATCTGGCAGCCAGTCTGGCAGTGCTGGAACAGAAGGTGCTGGTGATAGATGCTGATCCACAGGCCAACGCCACTTCCGGTTTGGGCTATAATCTGAAAACCATCAAGACCAGTATATATGAATGTATTGTGGATGAGGTGGATATCCGGAAAATTATCCTGAATACCGAAATCAGTAACCTCGACCTTATCCCCTCCCATATTGACCTGGTTGGTGCAGAAATTGAAATGCTGAATCTTCCTAACCGGGAGAAAGTGCTGAAGCATACCATTGAAGGGTTGAAAGAAGAATACGATTTTATTCTGATTGATTGCTCCCCTTCACTGGGATTGATTACAGTCAATGCACTTACTGCTGCTGATTCGGTAATCATCCCTGTACAATGCGAGTATTTTGCGCTTGAGGGTCTGGGAAAGCTGCTTAATACCATTAAAATCATTCAGAACAGACTGAATCCTGCGCTGGAGATCGAAGGATTTCTTCTGACCATGTACGATGGCAGGCTGAACCTTTCAAACCAGGTATACGATGAAGTAAAACGCCATTTTCAGGATATGGTATTTGATACGGTAATCCAGCGGAATGTAAAATTAAGTGAAGCTCCCAGTTACGGCAAACCTGTTGTGCTTTACGATGCTAGTTCAAAAGGGGCTATCAATCACATGAATCTGGCCCGTGAAATATTGCAGCGTAATGACATGACCCGTTTACGCCAGGGAGAAAAAAACAATCAATAAAAAACAGGTCACAGCATGGTGAAAAGAAATGTATTGGGAAGAGGCCTGGGGGCACTGATGGATGACGCGGACATCATCAAAGAACAAATTTCGGGGATCGCCGAGGTGGAGATGAGTAGAATTGAAGCCAATCCGTACCAGCCCAGGACCACTTTCGACCAGGAGAAGCTCGACGAGCTTTCTGTATCGATCAGGGAACTTGGTCTTATTCAGCCCATTACCGTTCGCAGGATCGATGGGAATAGATTTCAGATTATCACCGGGGAACGCAGGTTCAGGGCTGCCCAGTTAGCCGGCCTGGCAAAAATCCCAGCATTCATCCGTGAAGCTGACAATGATTCCATGCTGGAGATGGCGCTGGTGGAAAATATTCAGCGGGAAGACCTGAATCCGATTGAGATTTCGCTCAGTTACCAGCGGCTCATCGATGAGTGCAACCTTACTCAGGAGACGCTAAGTAACCGGATGGGCAAAAAAAGGTCGACCGTTACCAACTATCTTCGCCTGCTCAAACTACCGGCTGTCATCCAAAAGGGTTTAAAGGAGAGGCAGATTTCAGTGGGCCATGCCAAGGCACTGGTCAACATTGGGGATGCCGATACCCAGTTAATGGTCTTCGGCCAAATTACCAGATATGATTTTTCAGTCCGCAAGGTAGAGGAAATCGTACGGCAATTGAATGAACAAAACCATGAGATAATTCCAGGTGCCAAAAAGGAAGTCAAACTCCCCGAAAAGTATCTTCCGGTCAGGCAACTTCTGGATCAGGTTTTCCCCCTGTCGGTGAAATTCAGTGCTGTTAAAATTCTTGAAAAAGGGAATAACCCGTCTTGATACTACCCTTTGTTAAAGTTATTCCGGTAATTTTGACCCAAAACAGGCAATCGTGACGAAAGCAGGCAAGGGTAGGTATTTGTGGTTATGTTTTAGTTTTATTATGGGGCTGACTGGTTCGGTACAGGCTGGTATCTTGCCTCAGGACACCCTGAAAAGGGATACAGCCGCTATCCGGATTGACAAGGTGAATGTTCGTGATACTTTGGCTGTGGAGGTGCATTCCCCTCGTAAAGCCTCCATTTATTCTGCTATACTTCCCGGAATGGGACAAGCCTACAATAAAAAATACTGGAAAATACCTCTAGTTTATGCGGGCTTTGGAGCATTGGGCTATTTTATAGGCTGGAACAACAAGAATTTCAACATTGCCAAAAGGGCATACACCGACCTGGCCGATACGATTCCCAGCACGAACTCTTTTATGAAACTGAAGCAGATTATCTATTATGATCTGACCAAGCCTTCAGATGTGGAGAACCTCAAACGGGGGCTTACCTCCAGCCAGGATTATTTCAGGAGGAACCGTGACCTGCTGATCATTGTGACAGCTGCTTTTTATGGATTGAATATCATTGATGCCAGTGTCGATGCCCATTTTTTTAATTTCGACATCAGCGATGACCTCACGTTCCGTTGGGAACCTGTTATCAGGCAATCAAATAATCAAAACATTTTTTGTGTAAATTGCTCGATCAAATTTTAAAAAACTTTACAATGAAACTAAACAATGATCAGCTATGATGAAAAAAATATTCGAATCATTATTTCTGACCCTCCTGTTTGTAAACCTTGTTCATCCCGCTTATGCTGATGATCCGAAAAAAATCGGGCAATATGTATTGATTTCTCTTGATACTGCGGGGGTTCAGACACTTTATCTTGAACCCGATGAGGTGGGGCGTGGTGTTTTCAGTGAGAAACTCGACGATCTGGTAAGCAGTTGGTACATCAATAATATTTTTCTGTCGGGCAGGAGCGTCGATTCCGACTTTACCCTTCACCGGCATATTAGTATTCCTGATTCAGTTTTAATCCGGAGGCTTCAAAAAGCGGAAGCGGCTGTCAGACTATCCTATAATTCCGTTGTCCGCGACTATATTGAGATGTACACAACAAGGAAGCCCGGGCAGGTAGAAATGATGCTGGGGTTGTCGGCCTATTATTTTCCGTTTTTTGAAGAAATTTTCGACAAGTATGGGCTTCCCCATGAGCTTAAATACATGGCCATTATAGAATCGGCTCTCAATCCGCGGGCCAAATCCAGGGCAGGTGCTATGGGGTTGTGGCAGTTTATGCTGGGAACAGCGAAGGGGTTGAATCTGGAAGTTACTACATTTACTGATGAGCGGTGCGATGTACTTAAGGCGACTGATGCAGCAGCACGATACCTGAAACAGCTGTACGGCGTTTATCAGGACTGGCATCTGGTTATTGCTGCCTATAACTGCGGACCGGGAAACGTCAATAAAGCCATTACCAGGGCCGGAGGGAAAACCGATTATTGGCAGATCTATTATGCCCTTCCCAAGGAAACCAGGGGATATGTGCCTGCTTATATTGCTGCCGCCTATGTGATGAATTATTACCGGGAACATCAACTGACCCCCAGGTATCCGGCATTGACACTGAATACGGATACCATTATGGTTAACCAGATGATCAACCTGCAGCAGATAGCGGCCAATCTCAACATTGAGCTGGAAGCTTTACAGGATTTGAATCCTATGTACCGGCTTGATGTAATTCCGGGATCGTCCGATAAAAGCTATCCGGTTAGGGTCCCTATCGAGCTGGTTTCTGATTTTATCCTTCAGTCTGACACCATCTTCCGGTATCAGCGTGATGTGCATTTTCCAGAAAATAGAATCGTTATCCCACAGACTTCAGCCAGCAAGTCGGAAGGGCGATATTCCCCTTCACTGGAGGGAAAAGCGAAGATCTTTTATACGGTAAAAAGTGGAGATAATCCGGGGTTTATTGCCAATTGGTATGATGTTCCGCTCAATGACCTGAAAAGCTGGAACAACATCCACAAGAACATGATCAGGGTGGGACAGAAGCTGGCGGTGTATGTTCCTGAAGGCAAATCGGATTATTATAAGAAGATCAACAATCTTTCGTTAAGTGCCAAGAAGGCGCTGTCGGGTAAAAGAGTTCCCGCCAATCAGGTCAGTTCTCCGCCTTCAACCAAGGAAATCAGCAGGGAACCTGCCGTAGCATCGGTGAGTGGGGGTTATGAATATTATACGGTCAGACAAGGGGATAATCTCTGGTCAATAGCCCGGAAATACCCCGGCATTTCAAACCAGGACATCATGAAGCTTAACAACATCACGGATGAGAAAGGGCTTCGTGCCGGCCAAAAACTAAAAATCAGACCCAAGAGCTGAAAAATTCTGTATCTTTGTACCGGCTGACCGCTCTGTCGTGCCGGTAATTACCGGTAAGGAAAGTCCGGGCAACAAAGGGCACCATGCTTCCTAACGGGAAGTCGGGCGAAAGCCTGAAGCAGCGTAACAGAAAATAACCGTCCCACCTACGGCGGGATAAGGGTGAAAAGGTGTGGTAAGAGCACACCGGTCCCGGGAGTGATTTCGGGAGCCGTACGTCTCATGGGTTGCAAGGCCAAATATATCCCGGTCGCAAGGCAAGACGACCCGTTTTGCTTCCGCTCCGCCAACCGGCGGACCAGCGGATACCGGGAGGGGTAGGCTGCTGGACTGTACCAGCAATGGTGCAGCAAGATAAATGGCAGAGGTCCGCCGCAGAAATGCGAACGGATACAGAACCCGGCTTATAGGTCAGCCTTTTTTTTAAAGATTTTGAGGGGTGCAGGATTTATACCCTGAATTGTATACCAGTGGAAACATACCACTCCACAAATCGTTTTACCCCTTCAGTGATTGGGGTAGAGGGGTGGTAATTGAGTTTTTCCTCCAGGTCGGAAACATCGGCAAAGGTTTTATACACATCGCCGGGCTGCATGGGGAGGTATTCCCTGACGGCCTTTTTGCCCAGGGCATTTTCGATGGCTTCGATATAATCCATTAGCTTTACCGGACTGGAATTTCCAATGTTGAAGAGTTCTGCAGGAGGTATTTTAGTTTGTGGAGCGTGGTCGATGACACGAACCACACCCTCAATGATATCGTCGATATAGGTGAAGTCGCGGTACATGTCACCGTAGTTGAAGACCTGGATGGGTTTTCCGTCAAGGATGGCCCGGGTGAATAGAAAAGCGGCCATATCAGGTCGTCCCCATGGGCCGTAAACCGTAAAAAAGCGAAGCCCGGTGGAAGGGATCCCGAAGAGGTGGCTGTAAGCATGGGCCATCATCTCGTTACTTTTCTTGGTGGCAGCATACAGGCTTACCGGGTTGTCGGTACGATCGGAGGTGGAAAGCGGCATTTTGGTATTGCTGCCATATACACTCGATGAACTGGCATACACCAGATGAGCCACAGGATAGTGCCGGCATGCTTCCAGGATGTTAATGAAGCCGGTGATGTTGCTGTCGATATAGGCCTGGGGGTTACTGAGACTGTAGCGCACTCCTGCCTGTGCTGCAAGATTGACCACCCTGTCGAACTTTTCCTGTCCGAAAAGCCGGTCGATGGTAGTTTTATCCTCCAGGGAAGCTTTTATAAACCGGTATCCCGGGAAAAGCGCACTCCCTGTCATTTTTCCGGAATCTGCCTTTTCACGGTTGATTCCGCAAGCTTCCAACCGGGCATATTTCAATTCGGTATCGTAGTAGGCGTTGATATTGTCGAGTCCAACGACCTCGTCACCACGGGCGATGAGTCGTTTTGCCAGGTGAAAGCCAATAAATCCTGCTGTTCCGGTGACTAATATTTTCATTGCAGTGAGGTTTTTAGGGGAGTAAAAGTAATAAAAAATAGATTCCTGCCAGGGGCTGCTTATTCCCGGCCTTCTGCCCCGGTGTACTTCCCGATGGCGGGGGATGGTTTATTGTTTGTCAAAAAGCCAGTTGAAGGCAACCTGCCAGGAAGCTCAATTTTATTCCTTTATTAAATTAACTGTTTCCTCAAACAAAGATTTGTGAGAAAAGAAAAAATAGCTAATTTTGCACCCGCCTTTGACCAACAAAGGCATAAGAAGGATGACTCAGTAGCTCAGTTGGTAGAGCACATCCCTTTTAAGGATGGGGTCCTGGGTTCGAATCCCAGCTGGGTTACAAATGCCACTATAATCGCTTGATTCATAGTGGCATTTTTAAAATGTATACACTTATTTACCCCCTTCGTAACCTGAAAATTGATGGATTTGGCTTCTGCAACAGTGATGTCAAGGTTGTCCTCGCTGTGTCAATTAACAATGCCTGATCGCCTTTAGCAACGCTAATGCCTTTTTTTCGCCAGGCGTAATCACCAGTTAGTAATGAATACCTGGAAGGTGTACAAGTTGCAGCCGTAGCATACGCGTTGTGAAAAGCAATGCCTTCTTGTGCGAGAGCGTCAATAGCTGGAGTTTGAATTTCTGTTGGACCATAACAACTAATATCACCATAGCCCAGGTCATCCGTGTAAATGAAAGAGTTATGATCGAGTTAATTAAGCTCGATTCTAAAACCCGTTATAGGGATTTCATTTTCAGAATATAAAGGCATTTCAATTTGTAACCCTTCAGTTGTTTGAGTCCATTTTACCTTTTGCTCTGTTCCTAACCTCCTTATATTTTCAACTTTTAATTGTTTTTCAAGAGCAAGCGATTTAATGAGCACATTCCTTTCGGTAGCGCTACACACATAAGCATACAAAAAGCCATCTTTCGTTGTAAAGACAACTTCTGGGAAAATAAGTTTTGAGGTCGCGTCATTTTCCGCATCCTTCATCGTATTGTTTATACCCGATTTTTCTTCATAAGAAACCTTTGAAACATCAGGCAGTAATTCATTTGTAATTTTCCATGGAGACGAACCATAAATACCTTCAGAATTTTGTTCCATCCAAATCCCTATCTGTGCTAATCTATCACTGGCAAGCTGGGTTATTTCACCTTCTGGAGTAGGGCCATTATTTAGTAGGAGGTTTCCGCCTTTACTGACAATTTCCAGGAGTTGTCTTGTCATTAATTCAGACGATTTGTAAGTGGTATCGTATTTTACGTATCCCCAATTTTTGCTCATTGTAATACATGCTTCCCATGGTTTGTTTTCCACACCCTTTACAATTTCCTGTTCCGTTACTTTGTAATCTCCCAGTCCATTACCAATCCTACTGTTAATAATACAATTAGGCTGAAGGTTGAGAATAAACGACCGTAATTCTTTGCTTTCCGCAACACTAATCAGCTCAGGGGTGTCAAACCACATAATATCAATTTCTCCGTACTGTGTAAGAAGTTCTTTAATTTGAGGCTTCACCTTTCTTTCGAAATATTTATTAAAAACTTTGGCATCTTCATCAGGAAAATCCCAGGTATTGCTCCTTCCTGCTTTTTCTGGCCAGTTGGTGGGTACATCCGGGTCTTGCCAATCACGGCCCAAGGAGTAATAAAAGCCAAATTTCATATCATACTTGCGACATGCTGCTGCTAGCGCTTTCATTGGGTCTTTAGCATAAGACGTGCGGGTTACTATGTTATAATCACTTGAAGGCGAATCATACATCGCAAAGCCATCATGATGTTTGGATGTTATAACAATGTATTTCATTCCAGCATCTTTAGCTGTAAGCACCCATTTTTCGGCATCGTAATTCACAGGGTTAAAATCGTCAGCTATTTTGGCATATTCTTTCCAGGGTATGCGTTCATAAAGCATAAAATGCTCTTTTCCTTTTGCCTGGCGTCCATCCCAGTATCCGGCAGTTTTAGAATACAAACCCCAATGCATAAACATTCCAAATTTAGCATCCTTCCACCAGGTCATTTTGTCTGGGGTATCTTGCGTTTGTGCTTGAATATTAAATGTCAACAAAAGAAATGAAACACTTAAAATGTGAAAAATAGTTTTTGAAAATGTAGTCTTCATAACGATTTTTACAGTTTTATCAATTCAATTCTGTTCAGTCCCAATCCTTCAGTCCATTTATCAGCACCAATCTTGAACCCTTTCAGTTGCAGCGTATAAGTTCCTTTTTTCAAAAACTCAATCTCACCTACATTGCTTCCTATTTCTTTATAGAAGAATAAAGTAGGGTTTATATTTTCAGTATCTCTTTTCAATGCTACTGGTATTATTTTACCAGCTACCTGAACACTGCCTGTTTGCTCTGAACCTGTCCAAACTGGCTTGGAGTGATTTCCTTTTTCATTTGAAATGATACTAATTTTAAATTTTCCAGGCGTATGAACCTTAAATTCCCAAGAAGACATCAATTCATCTTTGATATAAGTACTGGTAATTCTGTCTAAACGAATATCGTTGTGTGAACCTTGTGAAATCTTGAGATCAATCCTTAATTCATCATCTTTGTATTCAACAACCAATGGTGTTGAGAATTCTTGTTTTTCTACACCAGATAAGTCTATGGTTAAAAATCGCCCTTCTTGTTTATATTTTACATTTTTTGATGTTCCCAAACCATGAATCTTATCCACTTTTGTAAGCATCCCATTCAACTCAATTTGATTGTTTTCAGGCCAATTGAAAATGTTTAAATAAATATTATTGGGTTTTTGAGTCACATATCCCCAACTGTAATTCCATGGAAAAGGAGATGGCGTTGTATTGTAAACTGATGCTCCATTATTTTTCAACCACTGACCCGCAATTTTCAAGTTTCCAACAGGTTCTTCAGGAATCTTTCCATTAGCCATGGGTCCAACATTCAATAAATAGTTCCCATTTCTGCTTACAGATGCGATCAATGAATTTAATATAAAAACGGGTTTACGCCACTCCGTATCATCCTTTCTATACCCCCAGGAGGAATTTGTTGTTCCTGCCATTTCAAAAGGAATTGCAAGCTGATCTCCTGTAAAATAATTATCGGAAGGCGTATAAAAGTCAAAATACATATCTTTATTAAAGTTGATTGGATCTTGTTCGTCGCCGATCCTGGAACTAATTATAATATTAGGTTGAAGTTCTTTTGCAATTTTAACAAATTCGCGGATTTCATCATTGTTTAATCCCTTTCCCATGTCAAACCAAATAATGTCAATTGTACCGTAGTTCGTTAAGATTTCTCTAAGTTGTGGAAAAGATTTCTCCTTTAAATATATTGAACGATCCATTTTGAAGGCATCATAATCCACGGTATTCATGCGCTCTTTTAATGCGCCTTCGCCTATATATGCCTGTGGGTGTTCCCAATCAATAGCATGTGAATAATACAATCCAAATTTTAAACCCTGTTTATGGCAAGCCTCTTTAAGCTCTTTAATAATATCCCTTTTAAAGGGCGTATTCATAATATCATATTCAGAAACCTTGGAGTCAAACAGTGCAAATCCATCATGGTGCTTTGAGGTGATAATAATGTATTTCATTCCTGCTTCCTTTGCAATGGAGACCCATTCATCAGCATTAAATTCTGTTGGATTGAATTGAGCCATCAGTTTTTTGTACTCACTCAACGGTATTTTCAAAGTATTCTGAATCCATTCAGCGATTTTCGGTGTTACTTCGCCATTATATTCACCACCTAAAATGGAATACAAGCCCCAATGAATAAACATACCATATTTTGCATCTTTCCACCATTGCATTCGTGCTTGATACTCTTCTTCAGTTTCATAAGGGATTTCAACTTTTGAAGGTGTATTGCTTTTGAAGTAAGCATCAAAA
>CAJDVZ010000009.1_pt1 | contig 28937 bp, 25 predicted proteins | sample 7391481 | NCBI WGS metagenome assembly CAJDVZ01 (sample SAMEA7055721, study PRJEB34461) | soil metagenome | biome: terrestrial ecosystem; feature: Peninsula; material: soil | place: Antarctica | collected 2016 | reverse complement strand
GTCTCTAAGTCTCTAAGTCTCTAAGTCTCTAAGTCTCTAAGTCTTATTTACTTTTTATCCGGGTCCACCACATCCGCATCTTCCACCTTTTTGCCTTTCAGGTAATCGGGAAGTTCCAAACCGGCCATTTTGAAGAGCTCCTCAAAGGGAGGAATGGATCCCAGCATTCCGGAGAGAAAATTGGCCGTAGACGGAGATTTACCATCCTTGCCTGAGCCCAAATTGTCCCACACGGTAATCTTGTCGATCTTAAGATTTTTGATGGCTTCGACCTGGGTCCTGACCAGCTCGGGCAGCTTGTCGGCAATCATCAGCATCACGGCGCTGCGGGAGTCGTCACCCGCGGCATTCATCAGCTTATGGAACCCTTCAGCCTGCTTGCTCAGGATCTCATAGATCCCCCTGGCCTCAGCATCCATCTTCATGAAGATAGCATCTGCATCTCCCTTGGCCTGACGACGGGTCCGCTCAGCCACCGCCTCGGCGGCTATCTCAACACGGGCTTTGTCAATCTCGGCAGGAATAATAATGTCGGCCTGCTGGCTGGCTTTGTCACGCACGGCACGCACAGTTTCCGCATTCCTTTCTGCAGAATAGGCCTCCTCCAGCGCCTTGGCCCCCGCCACTTTCTCTGCCGCAACGGCAAGTCTCTCCGCCTCAGCCTCCTTCTGCCGGCGTTCGGCATTCGAATTGGCAATGGTTATCTTGGCCGTATTCTCGCCTTCAACAGCCGTGGCATTGGCCCTGGATACCTCCACCCTTTGCTCCTTCATAGCCTCTGCCTCCCCGATAGATCCGTCACGGTTCTTCTGGGAAACACTGATCTTGGCATCGTTGATCGCCTTGGCTGCCGCCTCCTTCCCCAACGCCTCGATATACCCCGACTCATCGTTAATGTCGGTCACATTGACGTTGATCAGCTTCAGACCGATCTTCTTCAGTTCTGCCTCCACGTTCGAGGATACCGCCGCCAGAAACTTATCCCGGTTGTTGTTGATTTCCTCAATATCCATGGTGGCAACCACCAGCCTCAACTGTCCGAAGATGATGTCCTTGGCCAGGTTGCTGATGTCAGCGATCGACAACCCCAGCAAACGCTCGGCAGCATTGTTCATCACCCCCTCCTCAGTCGAGATCCCCACGGTAAAACGCGAGGGTACATCCACCCTGATATTCTGCTTACTCAAGGCACTGGTAAGGTTGATCTCAATGGAAAAAGGCGTCAGATCCAGAAAAGAGTAATCCTGAATAACCGGCCAGATAAAAGAGGCACCCCCATGGATGCACTTCGCCGACCGCGATTCCTCGTCAACCCCCTTGCCTACCTTCCCGTAGACCACCAAAATGCGGTCAGACGGACAACGCTTGTACCGCCTGAAAAAGGAGATAATAAGAATGAAAACGAAAAATACAGCCGCTGTTACCAAAAGAATAATGAATTGCCCCATAGTTGTTTATTTGTTAAGTTTATTTATACTCCTGATTCTTTTTTTTCACTTAAGACTCAATATTTAAGATTTAAGACTTAAGATTCCTGCACTCAAGACTCAAGACTCAAGATTTAAGACTCAAGATTATTCACCTCACCAGCAGGATATCCCCGTTGAGTAGCCCGATCACTTCCACTACCTGTCCGGTTTTGAGACCATTCAGATCATCGGTCATTGCTTCGAGGGTCTGCAAACCCTGCACTTTGACCTGTATCTGGCCGATCCCCCCTCTTTTAGGTGGTATAGGAAGGTAGACAGTTCCTGATTTGCCGATGGCGTTTTTCAGCTTTAGGGTGCCATCATCGCTCAGCTTTCCCATGCCGTAAATCAGAGAGGCCATGATCAGCATCATCACCAGTCCGGCCAAAAAGGCCAGCAGCACCGCAGGGAGTAACTTCATGCCCGATCCCAGGCAGATCACACCGGTCCAGCCAAAAAGGGTAAAAAAGGCGATCAGGTTTTTCAGGGTCAGAAACTGAAAATCAATTCCGGTATCCCCATCCACCGCAGCATCGCTGTCGCCCGTAGCATCGGTATCATCTGCCCCCAGACCAGTAAAGGTGAGAATCGTCTGGAATAGAAAAAGCAGGGAAAAGGGAATGGCGAAGGACCAGAAGATTTTCTGGGCAAGGGTTAGAGTCAGCCACCAATCAGACATAACATAAGTTTTTATGGTTTAAAATTGATGCAAGTTAACCCTTTTTTCATGAAGGAACTCGCCTGCGCTCTTCTTTATTATCAGAATATGTCGTTAAAAATGACTGTAATTTACATCCATGAATCTCCAAAATTGTTACCCTTGAAATTATTGGATTTGAATACACTTTTTATAACTTCATGGATTCAAATTTAAACCACCACGGCGATGAAAAAATTTAGTAAATCAGGAAAACTCAAAAAGGAATATTACGAATCGGAATTAAAAGAATTGTTTGTTGAGCTGGTCAAACTTCAGAACTGGGTTAAAAATGAAAAGCTGAAAGTGATTATTCTTTTTGAAGGACGGGATGCCGCGGGGAAAGGGGCGGTCATCAAAAAGATAGCGGAACCACTGAATCCCAGGATCTGCAGAGTGGTTGCCCTGGGAGTGCCCACTGAAAGGGAGAAGACGCAGTGGTACTTCCAGCGCTATGTCTCTCACTTGCCGGCTGGCGGAGAGATCGTTCTTTTTGACAGGAGCTGGTACAACAGGGCGGGCATAGAAAGGGTGATGGGTTTCTGCACTGAAGAGGAGTACTGGGAATTCCTCCGTTCCTGTCCCAGCTTCGAACGAATGCTGATGCGCTCCGGCATTATCATCATCAAATACTGGTTCTCCGTTAGCGAGGAAGAACAGGAAAAACGGTTCCTTAACAGGATTACCGACCCCACCAAAAGGTGGAAATTCAGCCCCATGGATTTGGTTTCACGGGATAAATGGGTGGAATATTCCAAAGCCAAGGATGAGATGTTCTCTTATACCGATTCCAAACAGACCCCCTGGTATGTCGTCGAGAGCGATGATAAAAAGAAAGCACACCTCAACTGTATTCGCCATTTGCTTTCCCTCATCCCCTACAAAGATGTTGAGCTTCCGAAGCTGGAGTTGGAGCACCGGCCGAAGCAGAGCGGCTATGTGCGCCCCCCGATCACGGAACAGACCTTCATCCCCGATTGTTATCCGGTTCTGGAAGGAATTGACCAACAGGAAGAAAAGGGAAATGACCAAAAATAGATTTCCTTTTTCATCCATTCATTTCATTGAAACCCGGAATATTGTCGAGGTAACCAGCCGTATGCGCAAGGAAATCAATCTTGCAGAAATAATGGCTTATCCCGTTTGAAACGAGGAAATAAGGAGCTTTTAGCACAGCATTGTAGCGGAGGGCCTGGTCAAACACCTCCTGGGTAATGGGAACTCCGGGAGCTTTAAACTCAGCCACCATCAGCGGATTTCCCTTTCGGTCAAATACCAGCAAGTCAAAACGCTGGGGCAGACTGTTGACCTCCACCTTTTTTTCCACAGCCATCAAAGCTGCGGGAAAGTCCTTTTCAGCCTGCAGAAACCGCAAAAACCGCTGCCTGACCCACTCCTCAGGAGTCAATCGGACCCACCGTTTCCGGAACTGGTCGTAAATCACCCGGTTTCCACCCTGCTCCCTTGTTCGAAAAGTGTATTCAGGTAATTGCAGTTTTTGCATTGTACACTATCCCAAATTGTTAAATTTGTCCTCCGATAAGGGTAACGAAAGTAACATTATTTCCAAATAACCTGAAGAAATGAAAACAAAAGAAGAGATTGTAACCAATTGGTTGCCCCGTTATACCGGGCTGGCGCTCGAAGAGTTCGGGCAATATATCATACTGACCAATTTTCATCTTTATGTAGAGATGTTTGCCCAACGGTTTAACGTACCCGTCAATGGCGAAAAACGAAACATGCCCAATGCCACAGCAGAAGGGATGACCATCATCAATTTCGGCATGGGAAGTCCCAATGCGGCAACTGTCATGGATCTGCTCAGCGCCATTATGCCCAAAGCTGTTTTGTTTCTGGGAAAATGCGGTGGCCTGAAATCAAAAAACAAACTGGGCGACCTAATCCTGCCCATTGCAGCCATCCGCAGCGATGGTACTTCCAACGACTATCTTCCCCCGGAAATCCCTGCCCTTCCGGCCTTTAACCTCCAGAGGGCCGTATCGCACGTCATCCGCGAAAAGGGACTCGACTACTGGACCGGCACGGTTTTCACCACCAATAAAAGGGTGTGGGAATGGGACGATAGGTTCAGGAAATACCTCGAAAAGACCCGTGCCATGGCCATTGATATGGAAACCGCCACCATTTTTGTCGTAGGCTTCGCCAACTCCATCCCATCAGGGGCTCTCCTTCTGGTCTCTGACCAGCCCATGATTTCTGCGGGAGTAAAAACCGAAGCCAGTGACCAGAAGGTGACCTCCCTGTACGTGGAAAATCATTTGAATTTGGGCATTGAATCGCTTCTCGAAATCAAAAATAACGGCCAGTCTGTCAAACACCTTAAATTCTGAGATGGATTACGACCAGATCCTTGAGAATCTCAAAAGAAAAATATACCATCCGGTATATTTCCTCTGCGGGGATGAACCTTATTACAACGATATAATTTCCGATTATATCGAACGTAATGTTCTCACAGAAGCTGAAAAAGGTTTTAACCAAACCATATTCTATGGCAAGGATACCGATATTACCACCGTCCTTGAAGCTTGCCGGCGATACCCGATGATGGCAAGCCAACAGGTTATCATCGTCAAGGAAGCGCAGGCATGGAAAGATCTCAAACAATTGGTTAAATACCTGTCGGCTCCCTCCAAAACAACCCTCCTGGTGATTAATTACAAATACTCCAAACCGGATATGCGAACTGCGGAAGGAAGAGTCATTCAGCAAAAATGCATGTATCTGGAAACCAAACGTTTGAAAGAATACCAGATTCCAACCTGGATTGACAACTATTTTAAAAAAAGAGAGTATACCATCACCCCCCAGGCGTCGCAGATGCTTTCCGACTTTCTGGGAAACGACCTCGGAAAAGTTGCCAACGAGTTGAACAAGCTTTTTCTGGTTGTAAATAAGGGATCCAAAATCACTCCCGAGGATGTTGAAAAAAACATTGGAATCAGCAAGGATTTCAATGTTTTTGAACTAACTGATGCATTGGGATCCAAAAATATTCTGAAAGCAAACCGGATTATCAATTATTTTGGAGCCAATCCTACTGCAAATCCCATCCAACCGGTTACCGTTATTTTATTCAGCTTTTTTACAAAGCTGTTTAAATACCATTTTCTAACCGATAAATCTGAAAAAGCAGTCGCAACGGCCTTGGGAATTCCTCCTTTTGTAGTCCGCAACTACTTTGAAGCCTCCAAAAAGTACAATAAAACAAGGTTGTTTGAAATTCTGGGGATCATCAGAGAGTATGATATGAAAAGTAAAGGGCTGGAATCGGCAACCGGAGTCACCCAGGGTGACTTGCTGAAAGAAATGGTATTTAAAATTCTGCATTAAAATGGTAACCTGGTTCCTGATTATCGTCACCACCATTGTTTCATGGATGGCCTTTAACAACCCGGAATTGACAGAGAAGCTTCAGTTTAATGCGGCCAAAGTCATTCATCAAAAGCAATACTACCGGCTGTTGAGCCATGGTTTTGTTCATGCCAGCTGGACACACCTGCTGGTCAATATGATGGTACTCTATTTTTTCGGACAACCGGTTGAATCGTTTTTTGAATATTATTTCGGGAATAAGGCTTCAGCTTACTTTCTAATCCTTTACGGAGGGGGATTGCTGGTGTCGAATCTCTGGTCGCTGATACGGCACAGGAACAACTATTACTACAATGCGATAGGGGCTTCAGGAGCTGTGTCTGCTGTATTGTTCACCTTCATTTTTTTGGATCCCTGGCAAAAACTCTATTTTTTCGGACTTATCCCGATTCCCGGAATACTCTTTGCGGTAGGTTATCTGGTTTATTCATGGTACAAGGGAAAAAAGGAATCAGACAATGTCGCCCATGATGCCCATTTCCTGGGTGCTGTTTTCGGATTTCTGTTCCCTATACTATTAAAGCCTGGTTTACTTGAAAGTTTTATCGATAAGTTATTGCGCTTGACTTGAAAATATCAGGATGGATTTCATATTGCACAATGGAAAAATAATGCATATTAAGGGGTTTCATCCCGGAGAAATCCGGATGACTAACCTTCTTACCATTCCTGAAGATATGTGGTTTGCGAATGGTGAAATTCCCTTTTTCAACATCCACATGGATAATCTGGAAGCCACGTTATTTTTTTTAGGAAATCCTGCTTCTGTTCAGTTACCTCCCAGAAATGAGATATTGAGGCTTTCACGCCGGATCATCAACAAGAACAAGGCATTTATGGGGGGATGGCTCCGGATGCGATTTATTGTAGCTGACGGAATGCTTCAATATTGGGCATGGATAGAGCCGTGTCCAACCCGCAGCTTTCCCTTTGATCCGACAGGCAAAATGGCATCACTTGGTTCCTGTCAGAAATTCTCCGGCAATCCTCCGGCGCGTTTTGCATGGTTCTCGGAGATATTATGGAAAACTGAACTTCTCCAGCGAGCCGGAACCAGAACAGAAGAATGTATCCTTCTGAATGAAAAGGGGGCAGTCACTGAAACAGCCGGAGCAAATCTCTTTTTAATACGGAAGAACAGTGTAACGACTCCTTCAGACAGCACTGGCTGCTATATCGACCCTATGCGTGAACACGTAATAAATTCCTCCCGTGAGCTGGGATTTATGACCGACTATTCAGGAGAAATCCTTCCCGTCCAGCTGCTGGAAGCGGAAGAGGTTTTCACTGTCTCGGAAAAAAAAGGGTTTACATGGATCATGGGTATTGATACCCGGCGGTTTGTTAAAACAAAAACGGAACTGGTCTGGAAACAGTTCAACAAAAAAGAATTTAAAACCCTCAGTTAAGTGAAGGATTTTCGGGAAAATGCTCCCACATGGAATAGCGTTCGCCTACTTTCTTGACAAATTCAGCCCATGATTCTGCGCCCAGCTCTTCCATAATAAAACGGCTTTCAATGTCATTCACCAACCAGGAGTTTTCCTTGATTTCCATTTCAAGCTGACCGGCGTCCCATCCTGAATAACCCAGAAAAAACCGGATTTCTCCGGGGGTAATAACCCCCAGGTTAACCAGTCTTTTCATCTCTTCAAAATCCCCGCCCCAATGTATATCGTCTAACACCTGAATGCCCCCGGGAATAAGATCCGACCGTGTATGAATGAAATATATAGAATCGGTTGAAACCGGCCCTCCCACATTCACATCTGCCTCAAAGGCATCAAAACCTGAAATATAATCCTGTATCTGTAATTCAATTTTCTTGTTCAGGATAAAACCGATGCTGCCTTTTTTACTGTGGGCAACAAGCAGAATAATTGCCCGGTTGAAAAAATTGCCCGGCAAAAAAGGTTCTGATATCAATATCCTCCCCTTTTTAGGGATTACATTGTTTGACTGGATCTTAAATATGTCAGGATTAAAATTCATCGTCGTTTTCTTACAACTCCCAATATATAGAAAATATTGACTTGATTAAAAATCTGCGGGTTCGATTTCCGGAGTTATTCAAAAAAATTAATGAATACCGGCTTCTGCGTAAGGAGTATAAACCATAAAACTGCCCGTACGGGAAGTTCATTCCACCACAATCAGAAAAAGATCTTCATCTGGCTGTGACATGTAAAATTGTTCACGGGCGTACTTTTCAAGATTCTTGACTCCCGAACTGAGTTCTTCCATCTTCAGGTTATCCGTTTCAATCTTATCCCTGTAAAACGCACGTTGCTCCTTCAGGGCTTTCAATCGTTGCTTATTCCTGTTGTGTTGAATCACATTATTCTCATCGAAAAAAACGATCCAAAGCAGGAACAGGAAAACAGCTATTACATACTTGTTCCTGAGCCATTTAATATTCCGTATCTTGCCGGGGGAAAATTTCATAACCATCACCACAATTCTCTGCCAAGATACCAAAAAAACAATTTACTGTTACAGGTCCTGCATAAAATTAGGATATAAATATTGATGGGATGGATTAAAGTTCTCCTTCAAAGACCGGATATTGACCCAGCGTAAAAGATTGAAGAGGGTTCCTGCTTTGTCGTTGGTACCTGATCCCCTGGCACCTCCAAATGGCTGTTGCCCCACAACTGCACCGGTAGGTTTGTCATTTATATAGAAATTGCCGGCAGCGTTTTTAAGAATTCGGGTAAACTTTTCAATGTTATAACGATTTTGTGAAAAAATGGCTCCCGTAAGCGCATAGACCGATGTGCGGTCCAGGATCTTCAAAGTTTCATCAAGTTTTTCATCTTCATAAACATAGACCGTAAGCACCGGTCCAAAAAGCTCCTCTTCCATGGTGATATAGTCGGGCCTCAAAGCATGGATAACTGTAGGTTCGATAAAATATCCCACCGACTTGTCACATTTTCCACCAAAGATCACCTCTGCATCCTTGTCAGCTTTCGCCTGACGAATGTAACCACTCAGTTTGTCGAAAGAACTCTCATCAATCACGGCATTCACGAAATTTGTAAAATCTTCGGGGGGTCCCATTTTGATCGTAGAGAGCATCTCTCCCACCCTTTCCCTGATATCGGGCCAGATACTGGCCGGGACATAGGCCCGCGAAGCTGCCGAGCATTTCTGCCCCTGGTATTCGAATGCCCCCCTGACCATCGCAACCGCCAGGGCTTGCCTGTCGGCCGTGGCATCGGCAAAAATGAAGTCCTTGCCCCCTGTCTCGCCGACAATACGCGGATAGGAGTTGTATTTGTAAATATTTTCACCGATCTTTTTCCAAACCGACTGAAAAACAGCCGTGGAGCCGGTGAAATGAATCCCTGCAAAATCGGGATGCGTCAATACCACATCAGCGCCAACAGGACCTGACACAAAGACCAGGTTGATCACCCCATCGGGAACACCTGCTTCGCGGAAAATATCCATGATCACTCCTGCAGAATAAACAGCGGTTTTCGAGGGTTTCCAAACCACCACATTCCCCATCATGGCAGGGGCTGCCGGTAAGTTCCCGGCTATCGACGTAAAATTAAACGGGGTAAGTGCATACACAAATCCTTCCAAAGGCCGGAACTCGTTGTAATTCCAGATTCCTCTCTCCGATTCAGGCTGCATCTGGTATATCCGGGTCATCTCCCTGACACCAAACCTGAAGAAGTCGGCCAGCTCACACGCCGCATCTATCTCGGACTGATAGGCATTTTTGGATTGCCCCAGCATGGTGGCGGCATTCATCCGGGCACGGTAAGGCCCGGCAAGTAAATCCGCAGCCTTCAAAAAAACAGAGGCCCTGTGGTGCCATGGCAATTCACTCCAGGCTTCGCGGGCTGCCAATGCAGCATCAATAGCCATCCGCACATGACTGGCATCACCCTGGTGATAATACCCAAGGGTATGTGCGATCTCATGCGGAGGGAACATCCGTTCCAGCTTCTGTGTCCTCACTTCCTTGCCTCCGATGACCATCGGAAGATCAAGTTCCCTGCTCCTTAGTTCCTTGAGCGCAGTCTGCAACTCCAGCCGCTCACTGCTTCCCGGACGGTAACCCAAAATAGGTTCATTGACAGCTACCGGTACATTAAAAAACCCCTTGCTCATATTGTATGTTTTTGATTTTTAAAACATTGTTATTTTGTATGCGAAAATATAGATATTAATCATGCTAAATAATAACAAAAGTCAGGTTAATGAATTCTCATCAGGATCATTTTACAACGAATCACTTTTACAGGTTTGTTTTGATCATCTTTTGACTTATTTTTACCCTGGAAAACAACAGATGTCCGCTTTCAACAAAATAAACGAACCCTGATTGACAAGGTTGGACAAATATCTACAGAATAAGCATTTCTTCGGCAAGCGACCACTCCATGAACGACGTCTTATGTTTAGCATGGGTCTGTTACTTGCCGGCGGATTGATTATAGCCATCCTGCAGTTGGTCTACAGGGAACTTTTCAGGGATGATCTGGCCAATCCGGTAGCTGAAGCCGCTCAAATACTGCTGTTTTCAGTCTCACTTTTTCTGGTGGCCCGGAACAAAATGGAACAGGCTGTTTACATGGTCTTTTTTATACCGGCCGTGATCATTCTTCAATACCTGTCAGGCTTCAGCAATACAGAATCCTCAGCTGAGACCCTCTATTTTTCCTGTTTCTGGCTCTCGTCGGGATTGGTTTTTCTTGCTTTCTTCTCCTCATATGGATTCCATTATGTGGCATTCTTCACAGCGGCCGTTTTAACCCTGGTGTATCACCACTACAAGGCTCAGATTCCCCTCCTCAACCTGTCGGGAACCCAGACTATCATTTCAAACCCTCTTTTCTTACTTACCTCCGTTTTCATTGCTGTAACATTTGTCAGGAAAAACCTGGATAACCAGTTGTCAGGATTAAACAGTCGGATAGCCAAAACTGACCAGCAGTGGCATGACGTTTTCCAGGAGGTTAAAAATCCGATGGCACTCATTAATGCATTGCGTGACCAGGATGGGAACATCACCCGGATGCAACTTGAACGGATAAATCATGCCTTTGAATCGGAATTCGGGATATCTCTTCAGCAAGCAAAGAACCAGGAACTGAATTATCTGTTTAACCTGGTCTTCAGGGATGAAATAAACTGGAATGATTTGATAATCATTCATCCCAGGGAAACAGCAGCGTTTTATTCTCCGGCCAGTGAACATTGGCTGAACCTGCACATTGTATGGATCAGCAGGAATGATTGTCTGGCCTTTTTTTACGATACCAGCCGGGAGAAAAAACTGATCGGCGAGCTCCAAAGCGCAAGAAACCGCTACCTTACCCTGCTGGAAGCCATCCCCGACATATTCTTCGTGATTGACAGGGATGGCATTTATCAGGATGTGGTTTTCAAGGGACAGGAAAAACTCTATCCGGAAACAACAGAAGTAATCGGCAACTCCATCTTTCATGTTGGTTTCCATGAAAAAATGGCCAGGAAAATTTCTGAATGCATCCGGAAATCGATTAAAGAGGATACAATAGAAACCATTGAATATACCATGGACACCCGGGATTCCACCTTATTTTTTGAAATGCGGATTGCCCGTCTCGATGAGAATTCCGTGATTTCGATCGCCCGTGACATCACACGCCGAAAAAAAGCTGAATTTGAACTGGAGATAGCCAAAACAAAAGCGGAGGAAGCCACAGAACTAAAATCAAGGTTCCTGGCTAATTTATCGCACGACATCAGAACACCCATGAGTGCGATCATGGGATTTACCAAAATCCTTACCGAACCGGATTTGCCAGATCACGAAAAGGAAGATTATATGCAGGAGATCCAACTTCAGGGGAATATTCTGATGAAAATGATAGAAAATACCATCCAGTTGTCGAAAATTGAGACGAACACCCTGGATGTGAATTTTTCATATACCAATATCAACCAGTTGTTGCGTGAAATTTTCAACAGCTTCTACGTCCAGCTTCCCGGGAACAAGGATATCAGCCTAAAAATGGTTACCGGTATTAACGCAGAAGAAGTGGGCTTTGAAACCGATCCCAACCTGCTGAAAGAGGTTTTTCACCGGTTGCTCGACAATGCGATTAAATTCGCCTCAGAGGGTACCGTCCAATTTGGATATTTCGGGGTAAATAGTACGCTGGCTGAATTTTTCGTGGAAGACACCGGTCCTGGTATTGCAGAAACTGAAAGGGAGAATATCTTTCTTCGTTTTTACGTCATTGAAAGTGACCGTAAGGCCAACAGATCCGGTCCGGGTTTGGGTCTGCCCATTGCCCAGCATTTTGTGGCTCTCCTGGGAGGGGAATTGACACTCGATTCACCAACCGGTAAAGGATCCCGTTTCTGGTTCCGGCTTCCCCTAAAAAACCCAAAGGGTTTTATGCAGGTCATTCAATAAATAAAGCTGCTGCCACCAAGGAATTCACGCAACAGGGAGGTAGGAGGAATTTCAGTTTCATCCATTTGCCTGAAATAAAATAGAAATTTCAACAGACGGGTCGATTCGCTGTACTCCTCCTGGTTTTCAGTCACTGCCTGTAACAGCGGATAGGCGAACTTTTTCAGCACCGCCAGCTCATAGAGGGTTGCCGAATTGAACATCACATCGGCATTTTCCTGAAAGGGAAAGATATTTTTCTCTTCCCCATTTCTGACCGACGGCCACCGCCTGATGGTCTCCCTTGCCGAATACCCCCGGTACTTACTATCTCTGATCATACGCCGGATAAGGCGGTTATCGGAAGTTGAAATGTGGGTTTGCTCATCGACCGACACCTGTGTCAAGGCCGAAATAAAGACCCTGAAAGCGGTCGCCGGATCGATCAGGGGAAGCAGCGCAGGGTTCATACAATGGATTCCTTCGATGATCAACACATCCTTTTCCCCGAGCTGCAGGGTATGCCCATTGAAAACCCGCAACCCTGTCTGAAAGTTAAATCTTGGAATTTCTATTATCTTACCGGAGATCAACTCCAGCATTTGCTGATTGAGAAAATCCACATCAATCGCCTCCAAAACTTCATAATCATGATTTCCCTTTTCATCCAGGGGGGTTTTTTCGCGATCCACAAAATAATCATCTACAGAGATCGTATGTGGTTTAATGCCGTTGACAGCCAGTTGAATTCCAAGTCGTTTGCTGAAAGTTGTTTTTCCCGATGAAGAGGGGCCAGCAACAAGGACTAACCGGACCTCCCCCCGCCGCTGATTGACCATGTTGGCAATCTCAGCAATTTTCTTTTCATGCAAAGCTTCTGAAATCTTAATAATATCTCCTCCCTTCCCCTCATCGATAACCTCATTCAGGTCGGCAATGGTAGAGACCTTCAGAATTTGAGCCCAATGCTTATGTTCCCGGAAAACACGGAACAAACCGTCCTGCTTAACGGCAACCAGCAGGGTTTTCAGATCCGCCGGATCGGGAACACGTAAAAGGATTCCGTCATAGTAAAGGTCAAGTCCGAAATTGGAAATCATTCCGGTTGAAGGAAGCAAATGGCCATAATAGTAATTCGCCAGTCCGTTCATGAAATAGACATAGCTGTACAAAGTCCCCTGCTGTTCAAATAACCGGGCTTTATGGCCCAACCCCTGCTTCCGGAAGATGGATACAACCTCTTCTGTGGGCAATCCCATTTTATCAAAAGGATAATTCCGGTCGATGATATTCTGCATTTCCTGCTGTATGGCAAATACATCCGATTCGCTAATTGGACGGTTAAGCCCTTTCAACTCGCCGTAGTACCCTTTGGAAATACCATGCTCAATGTCGAGGACCACTTCAGGAAAGACTTCGCGGACAGCAGCATACAGGACAAAAAGAAGCGAACGGATATACATCCTCCTGCCGTCGGGATGAAGAAGGTCTACAAATTCGACGGACTTCGATTTAACCACAGTAAAAGATAATTCTTTAAGTTTGTTGTTCACAAGGGCCCCACAAACCGGGGATGTCATCCGGATATCCATGTCTGCGGCAATTTCCCCGAGGGTAACTCCCATGGGATAGGAGCGCTGTAAACCGCAATTCTTACAATTAATCTCAATACGCTTCATCTGCGAAAAAATTAGATCGCAATTTAATAAGGTTTCTCCGGAGAAAAAATATTTTCTCTCATTCAGGAAAAAGTTCTTGCCTGAGAAATGCAGCAGTATAGGAGTTCTCCACCTGTGATACCTCCTCCGGAGTGCCGGCACAAAGAATCATGCCTCCTTCTCTTCCTCCTTCAGGCCCCATGTCGATAATGTGGTCAGCGGCCTTGATCACATCCATGTTGTGCTCGATCACCACGACCGTATTCCCCTTGTCCACCAATCGTCCAATTACTCCGAGTAACACCCTGATATCTTCAAAATGGAGTCCGGTAGTAGGTTCATCCAATACGTACAAGGTTTTGCCGGTATCCCGTTTCGATAACTCAGCCGAAAGCTTCACCCTTTGCGATTCTCCGCCCGACAAAGTGGTAGACGATTGTCCAAGGGTAATATATCCAAGTCCGACATCTTCGAGGGTTTTAAGTTTCTGGGCAATGGAAGCAAGGCTTTCAAAAAACTCAGCTCCCTGGCTGATCGTCATGTCCAGTACGTCAGAAATGGATTTTCCCTTGTACCTTACTTCCAGGGTTTCTCTGTTATACCGTTTTCCGTTGCACTTGTCGCAGCGGATATAAACGTCGGGAAGAAAGTTCATTTCGATGGTTTTCACCCCAGCTCCCTGACACTCCTCACAACGTCCTCCCTTCACATTGAAAGAAAACCGGCCCGGCTTATACCCCCGGACCTTAGACTCGGGCAACTGGGTATAAAGCGCCCTGATGTCGGAAAAAACACCTATATAAGTAACGGGGTTCGAACGGGGGGTTCGTCCTATTGGAGACTGATCCACCTGTACAATCTTATCCACGTGCTCAAGTCCTTCAATTTTCTTATAAGGTAACGGATCAGCCACTGAGTTATAAAAATACTGGCTCAGGGCAGGCTGAAGGGTCTCATTGATCAGGGTCGATTTTCCGCTCCCTGACACACCCGTCACACAAACCATTTTCCCTAGGGGGATTTTCAAATTGACCGACTTCAAATTGTTACCCGTGCAACCTGATATGCTGAGCCATTTTCCGTTTCCGGCCCGTCGTTGTGCCGGTATGTCAATCTGTCTTCTACCTGTCAGATAATCCGTTGTGAGTGTCTGGAAATGAAGCAGTTCTGCCGGAGTACCTGCTGCCACTACTTCGCCTCCGTGACGACCGGCATAAGGCCCCATGTCCACCACATAGTCGGCATGAAGCATCATTTCTTTGTCGTGTTCCACCACAATTACCGAATTTCCGGTATCCCTCAGGTCTTCCAGTGCATGGATCAGCCGCAGGTTATCACGGTGGTGAAGTCCAATACTGGGTTCATCCAGAATATACAACACATTGACCAACTGGGACCCGATCTGGGTGGCCAGTCTGATCCGCTGCGACTCTCCTCCCGAAAGGGAAGCTGCCGGCCTGTCGAGCGACAAATAATTCAGCCCCACATTGAGGAGGAATCCCAGCCTGCTGCGGATTTCCTTAATCACTTCCTGCGCAATGGCCCTTTGCCTTTCACTCATTCGCTCCTCCAAACCCTCAAGCCAGTCCCGCAATTCCGAAAGATCGAACTGAACCAGTTCTGAAATATTTTTCCCGTCGATCCTGAACCAAAGCGATTCCTTTCTCAGCCTCGTACCGTTGCATTCAGGGCAGGAAATGGTACGCACAAACTGATTGGCCCACTTCTGCGCCTTTAATGAGGGATTCTCTTCCCTCTGACTTTCGATATACTTTACCAATCCCTCATACGTCATCAGATAGTTGATACTGGCTCCCAAAGGGGTATTCTTCAGTTGAATCCGCTCACTGGTACCGAATAATACGGCATCCAGACCTTCTTCACTGATCTCCCGGATTGGGGTTTTGAGGGTAAAATCGAATTTCTCGCCCAACGCTTCTATCTGCCACCAGATCAGGCTGTTTTTTTGAGGACCCAGAGGGATTATCCCTCCTTTGCCAATGCTTACATCCCTGTCGGGGATAATTTTATCGAGGTCAATTTCGGCGATTCGTCCCAGTCCGTTGCATTTTGGACAGGCTCCCTGCGGAGAGTTGAACGAAAAGTTGTGCAGCGCAGGTTCATTGTATGAAATCCCGGTTGTGGGGCACATCAGCATTCTGCTGTAATACCTGACCTCCTCTGTTTCATGGTCAAGCAGCATCATTATCCCACGCCCCTGCGACATGGCTGTCTTCACGCTCTCCCTTAACCGGTTGTCCGAAGTTTCATCCACTACCAGCTTGTCAATTACCGTCTCAATGAAATGGTTCGAGTAGCGGTCTACTTTAAATCCTTGCATGAGCTCCGTGATTACTCCGTCAACCCTGGCATGAAGAAAGCCCTTTCTTCGTATCTGTTCAAAAAGTTCCCGGTAGTGTCCTTTCCTGCCTTTAACCTGAGGCGCCAAAATATAAATTCTGCGACCGTAATATTTTTCCGCGATCAGTTGAAGAATCTTTTCTTCGCTGTATTTCACCATTCTCTCCCCCGTGTTGTATGAAAAGGCTTCAGCAGCCCTTGCATATAGCAACCGGAGAAAATCGTATATTTCCGTAACAGTGCCTACGGTTGATCGGGGGTTTCTGCTGGTGACCTTTTGCTCGATAGAGATCACCGGACTTAATCCTGTGATCAAATCCACGTCGGGTCTTTCCATATTTCCAAGAAACGAACGGGCATACGCAGAAAATGTCTCAATATACCTGCGTTGCCCTTCGGCATAAATGGTGTCAAATGCAAGCGACGATTTGCCGCTGCCGCTTAATCCGGTGATTACCGTAAGCTTGTTCCGCGGAATATCCACATCAATATTTTTCAGGTTGTGCACACGCGCACCCCTGACAATGATTTTCTCTACTTCCGGAATATCGTGTTCCGACTCCTTCACATGCATAGGCTTTTTCTGTTACCGGCGTCGCCGGATCAGACCTTAAAATGATGGCTGCAAAGATAATTGATAATCCTGTTTATACAGGAACATCGATCAAATAGCTTTTTCCGCTTTTATTGGTAAGCGTTGTCTCCCGCAACCAGGGATTGTAGTATTTGAGACTCTTGTACGAGATTCCGTAACCTTTCGCAAAACTGACAAGGTCTGATATCAGTCCTGTCACTTCAATTTTCCGGGTTTTTAAAAGTGGATATTTCTCGTCATCCGCGATCTGGAAGCCATAAGTGGCCGGATCCTCCAGGATCAGTTTAAGGCTAAGGATCCTGAAAACATACCTTTCCGTCTCCTCAGCCAAGAGCAGGTCATAATAATTATTCACTCCCTGACGCGCCAGCTGTTTGTCAATTGCGACAGGACCGGCATTATAGGCTGCAGCCACCAGACTCCAGCTACCAAATTTGCGGTACGCGGCTTTCAGATACTTACAGGCTGCACGGGTCGATTTCTCGATATGATACCTTTCATCCACTTCACACCCGCCGTAACTTTCAGAAACTGCCATATTCCGGCAGCCCCGGCAGGCGAATAAGCCCTGGGATTCAGGTTACTTTCAGCAACAGCCAGATAGCGGAAATCGGGTGGCACGCCTTCTGACTCCAGGATCGGATCTATGATATTGAAATACCGGGGCGCCAGTTTGATCAGCCGGATCGTCTGAGAGTGGAAATTACTGTTGACCAGCATTTCGCGTTCAAGGTTTTCATACACATCGAACCTGTCGAGTGGCACAACTTCCTGCATAAAGAAAAGAGAATCAGGCATGGGTGGGGATTTAAAATAGCACCGGCTGACCTCGTTCGCCTGGCTAACCTCCACTTCTTTCCCCTCCTTTGATTTCAGACCACAGGTGGAAAGCAACACCACAATGGTCGATAGCACAACCAAAATTGCACCACTTAATTTAGTTTTCATTGTTCACAATTTGGAGGCCGCAAATATAGAAAATTCAGCCCGAAAAACCATCAAGGGAGAACCGCAGGCAGAGCTAGTTGTATTCCGGGGCGTTCACTTCGCCGAGGAACAAAATAGCACCTGTTGTCTTTTCGGTAATCGCAAAAAGGAAAGGCCGGTCAACGGTGAAGTAGATCTTCTGAGGGGGGTCTGCGGGCATACTGGTTGTAAACATCCCTACAGCAGTGACAGCAGCCGCTTCGGTACCATTCTCATTTACATCAATATAGCTCTTGTGTATCACATATCCAATGTAGAGGTCCCTGCCGTCATTGATTCCGGAAAAATCGGCCACAAAAGGTTTGAATGCAGTAGTCATTCCCATGGAAACAAGAACTTCATTCAGGGTCATCTTCCAATCGAATTTAAAACGTGGCATTTTCACTACCACCTTGTTTTCCACCCTGAAACTCTTCATCCATTCCATCCACTTTTCATGATCGAGTTTTGCGATTACATCGGCTGTGGATTTGCCGGTATTGGGCAGAATAACCGTCATCTGGTACTGACCCTTGCCATATGGCAGATTCACCGCGCTAAAAAGGCTGTTGTTCATATACTCCAGAGCTGTTTCCTGGCTCATGGTGGCCACCTCTCGTGTTGATCCGTCGCCCAACCGGAACGGCAGGGCATGGGTATCCTTATCTCCGAATTTCGATTTCCATATTCCGTTGAAATAGACTGCATTCAGCAGAATCATCCTCAAATCGGCATCGATCTGGTCAATTATCGTCGGAATTTTTCCTTCAGTCTTTTTACTAACCCACCCGTTGATAATACCTAATGATGCTGCAGAACTGAAATCCAACGCAGTAACAGCCGCATCGTAACTCTTTTTGTTTACCGTAACGAAATCTTCTCTCACCTTGAGCATTCGGTCGTAATAAATGGCATTGGCAATTCGCAATTTAACATCCGGGTCGGCTGACTGGAGAGCCTCCATCAGAGCCTGATGCGCATTGTTAATCTGATCGGTAGTCATCCCGAAAAGTTTCATGCTCTTTTCCATTTCGGCTTTAGTGTTGCCTGCTGCCCCGTTGTAAGCCATTGACAAAGCCAGTGAAACACTGAGCGGAGAGATCATTGTGTTGTCGTTTATCCCGGCACGATCAGCGATTTTCTGGAAAAGAGCCAGTCCGAACTGATTATCGGCACCAATCAGCTGGGCCGACTTTTCAGGAAGATTGACCAATCCCTCTGTCTCTTCCTTCTCCAGTTTCTGACACGACATGCCAGAAAAGAGAAAAAAGAAAACGACGAACAGGAGAAAGAATGACCTTCCTGTTCTCGCTGATGACCAGGTTGTTGTAGTTGAAGTTGTTTTCATGATTGTCATTATTACCGTTGTTATATGCTTCTGTCAGAAAATAAAGTGAAAATGAAATGTATTTTCTATTCTTAGACGAAAAATGAACAGTGATGTTGCGTTGCGGCAACATTTTTTTTATAAGACGCAACGCCGGGGGTCATTCTTGTATCTTCATAGTGAAGATCGGCCGAAAATGACCGGAACCGGATTTGCAAAAGATGATAGCCGGTAATTATCTTTACTTTTAGCTAAAATTTTGAAGCCAGTTTGGAAGACTTCAGAGAAATAATTGATGCGTGTATTTCGGGGGATAACCGGGCCCGCGAAAGGTTGTACCACATACTGGCTCCCAGAATGTACGGTATTTGCCTGAGGTATGCCAAAGATAAAAGTGAAGCTGAAGACAACCTGCAGGATGGGTTCATCATCGTGTTTACCAGGCTGCAGGACTTTAGGCACGAAGGTTCTTTTGAAGGCTGGGTTCGAAAAATAATGGTGAATGTGTCGGTGAACCGGTACCGTAAAAAGAAACAGCTGGTGCTGGTTGATGAGATCTGGAAGCTGGATTCCCAGACCAGTGAGGAAGAAGCCTATGGGAATCTGCCTCTCGAAGACCTTGTCAGGATTGTTCAGGAACTTCCTCCCCAATACCGGATGGTTTTCAATCTTTATGCGATGGAAGGTTATTCCCACGCTGAGATTGCGAAAGAACTGGGAATCTCGGAAGGGACTTCCAGATCAAATCTCTCCCGATCCCGCGAAATTTTACGAAATAAACTTGGTCGCTACGGAGTCCACGACAGAAAAAAGAGAAATTTCTCAACATGAATGAAAACAACCATAAATTAGATGAACTTTTCCGGAGCAGGCTGGAACAGTTCTCGCCGGAACCTCCGCCCGAACTCTGGGAAAAGGACCGGTGGGCAGCTGTGGCCGCAGTGTTACTGATCGCCTTGACCACAGGGATTCTGACCCTCCGCCCTACTACTGAAAAATTACCGCAGATAGCGGCGCAACCTGCAGAATCCACACCGGATGTCCGTTCAGGTGACCTTGAAGAACCTGATACACAATCCCTGACCCAGTTGGCCATAACCACCGATACACCTGAGAAACCGGTTGTTATCAAGGCATCAGCGGTCCGTACACCCACCCTATCCGAAGGAAAAAGTTCCCAGGAAAACAATGCCCTGCATTCCCTGTCGCCCCGGAAATCACTCTCTGCCCTGAAAATGATTGCCGGAGTGATCCGGAATCCATTTCCCGGGAACCAGCTCCATACCATACAATCCAAAGAAAGAAATATCCGGGAAATCAATGACCAGATTCTGGTTGCCTCTGTCACGAATTACCCGGAAACAGATCAGAAACAGAAAATATGGAAAGTAGGTTTACAGCTCTCTCCCTATTACTCATCCTATTCGGCAGACCACAGTTCAGCATATGCCCGCGACATGACTTCCTCGGGTAACCATTCACAGGCTGAACTGGGAGGCGGAATCTCGGTACAATACAAAACCTCGGGAAAATGGAGGATCGAAAGCGGTTTGTACTACTCACAAACCGGGGACAAGTCGACAAATTCCGGAAATTTATTTACCGCCCAGGGAGATTTTGCTGCTTCCCCGGAGATAGCAGGGAGTTACTTTAATACCAAAGTAAACCTTTCCGTCGGAGAAATGGCCATGAACAGCACCGCCGGAGTAATCCGTTTTTCAAATAAACCGGAGCATGCCGGACTGGTTACCCTGCCTGAATCGTTAACCGGACTCAACGCCGTCATGCTTACTCCCGCTGAATTCTTCCAGATTTTCGATTTCATGGAGATCCCCGTAAATTTCAGGTACAGGCTTTCCGACTCTCCCTTCAGCCTTGAACTCATGAGCGGCTTCAGTACCAACATACTGGTCGGAAACAATGTATACATGGAATCCGGAACTTCAAGGGAAAATGTAGGCACAACTGATAATATTTCACTGGTCAGCTTTGCAGGAAATGTGGGATTGGGGATCAATTTCCCGATCGGGAAAAACCTTTCCCTTTCAGTAGAACCCCGGGCAAGCTACTACCTGAATTCCATTAATCAAAGTAGCGAAGTGAATTTTCAGCCATGGAAAGTGGGCATCTACACAGGATTGAATTATGAATTTTGATACAGAGGCATTTTTTTTTTATAAAATCGTTCACCCACGCAACCTTTTGCTTTGAGTTTTCATCTTAAAGAAAAACCTAAATCTATGAAAAGAAAAGTAATGGCTGTTATCGGGGTCCTGGCCTTGTTCCTCCTCCCCTTGCCTGAGGCCTCAGCCCAATATGAAGTCAGCAATACTCCGATCCGCTACCAGCGCGGCTACATCCATCTTAAAGACGGGAGCATCCTGAAAGGGAAATACGCCTTTTCCTCTTCCCTGGAGAAGGTACGGGTAGCCTCTGACCACCAGATACAAATCTTTGATGCGGTGGAAATCGAAAAAATCACCACCAGGCGGCCGCCGCAAGTTTTTGAAGATGACCCCGCCACCCGGGAGTCCCTAACCGCGGTCGTCCCTCCCTCTCCCTGGTTCAACCATACCGAACTGGGTGTGCTGGCAGGCAATAATGATAACAACCAGCCCGCACCGCTGGTTTTTGGGACCTCTCTCAACAGAATCATCAAAGGGAACCTTTCCGCTGGTGCCGGGTTCGGGGTCGAATTTTTGAATGAGACCTATATACCACTTACCGTCAACCTGATGTACCGCCTGCGCAATACCCGCCTCTCCCCCTTTGCCATGGTCCAGGGAGGCTACCAGGTTCCCGTGGAAGACTCCCGGACCCTCTACCAGAGTGTTGTCCCCGAGTATGTCTATTCCAGCTCTATCTGGCCGGGTCCCCGCCCCTCCTATAACTCCGAAATGAAAGCCAAAGGCGGCTTCCTCTTTAACCCCTCCTTCGGGATCATGAACAACATAAGCCAGGGCTTCGGCATGAGTCTGGCCTTCGGATACCGCTTCCACCGGCTTCATTACAAGGGTGAAGACGACTACCGCATCGACGTCGACTACAACCGCCTTTCCATCAAACTGGGTTTCATCTTTAATTAATTCGGGCACCATGAAAACAAAATTCCACCTGTTCGCGCTGATCATCATCACGACCATCCTGGCTTCGTGCCGGGACCAGTTCACCGAAGTGTTCACCGCCAACACGCCGCTCTATATGTCCTATAGCGACTTTCGTGCCGCGGTGAAGTCCGCAGCTCCGCGTGACCTCGAAAACCCGGGAAAGATTTATTTCAAGGACAACACCATCTTCGTAGTGGAAGAACTCAGGGGATTCCATGTCATCGATGTCACCAACCCCGCCTCCCCGCAGAAAAAAGCTTTTGTGGAGATTCCCGGATGCGTCGACATTGCCGTAAAAGAGAACATCCTTTATGCCGACAGCTATATCGACCTGGTGGCCCTTGATGTTTCCAACCTGGGTAACATCAGGGAGATCGAACGGGTGAAAGAGGTCTTTCCTTACACAGTGCCACCAGCCGGCAACGATTACCGCCTGGCTGATGTGGACAAGGAGAAGGGAGTGGTCACTGGCTGGGAAACCAAAAAAGTGCGTCAGGATATGGAATACCAATACTACCCGGTTTACCCTGTATGGAAGAATGCAGCCGAAAGAATGGACGGAGCCTATTCTGGTCTCAGCAATTCATCAGGGGTTGGAGGCACTGCCGGCACCTCCTTTGGTGTGGGAGGCTCCATGGCCCGCTTTGGCCTCTACGGCGACTTCCTGTACACCGTCGACAACAGCAACCTCTACATCTTCGACGTGAAAATCCCGGCCTCCCCCTCTTCAATCGGAAAACAGAACGCCGGCTGGCAGGTGGAGACGATGTTCATCTATGGAGACCATATGTTCTTCGGCACCACCACCGGGATGATCATCTTTGACCTGGAAGTGCCCACTCTTCCCAAATACGTCACCCGCTTCGACCATGCGACCAGCTGCGACCCGGTGGTCATCTCCGACGGATACGCCTATGTCACCCTCCGCAGCGGCGCCATCTGCGGCAACCGGAATCTCAGCATCAACAGACTCGACGTCATCAAACTTTCTGCCGATTACAAAAACAACAGGCTGATGATGTCTTATCCTATGCACAATCCGCACGGACTGGGTATCGACGGGGATATCCTCTTCCTCTGCGACGGCGACGCCGGACTGAAAGTCTATAATGTTTCTGACAAGTTACATATCGATTCACACAGTATTGCCAGCTTCCCGGGGATTAAAACCTACGATGTCATCCCACTCAGCAACTACCTCTTCATGATCGGCGATGACGGTTTTTACCTCTATGACTACAGCAACCTGCAAAACATTAAGCCAATAGGACACATACCGGTAAAAAAATGATCGAACAGATCGTTTCGGGGAATAACCCTGGGGGTTTAGTTTAGTACGGGGATTGATGTTCCGCAAGAACCGTTAAGCAGTTTATCGCCGAGGGTTTGAAGCGTCGTTTTCTTGTGGTCACAGAAATGTTAAAACGGCTTCCCCCGTAGGAGATCATGCGGATGGGGATTCCGTCAAGGGCATTGAAGACCCTGGAGGCAAAACCTGTCTCCTCACGGATAATGTCGCCCACGATACAGATAATGCTCATATCCCGGTCGAGCTCCACCTCCCCGAATTCCTGCAGCTCATGGAGAATCTGCTCCAGGTTCCTGGTGTTGTCGATGGTCAGTGAAACCGCCACCTCGGAGGTTGAAATCATATCGATGGGTGTTTTATAACGCTCAAAGATTTCAAATACACTTTTCAGAAAACCGTACGCCATAAGCATTCTTCCCGACCTGATTTTAATAGCCGTAATGCCATCCTTGGCTGCCACCGCCTTGATACCGCTTCCGTCCGAAAGAGTAGTAATCAGCGTGCCGCTGTCGGCAGGATTCATGGTATTTTTCAGCCTGACAGGGATGTTCTGCACCCGCGCCGGGAAAATGGTCTGCGGATGAAGGATCTTGGCCCCGAAATAAGCCAGCTCTGCTGCCTCGTTAAAGGAAAGCTGGTCAATCTTCCGGGTGTTGCTTACATACCGGGGATCGTTGTTGTGGAAACCATCAATGTCGGTCCAGATCTGGATCTCTTCGACATCCAGGGCTGCCCCTACCAGGGAGGCCGTATAGTCACTTCCTCCCCTGTCAAGATTATCAATCTCACCGGCAAGATTCCGGCATATGAAGCCCTGGGTGATATAATAATCGGAAACCGGCGTGTTGTCCATCATTTCTAACAACAATGTCCGGATAGCCGGAAGATCAGCTGACTGTTCCCCGTCGATCCGCATGAATTCCAAAGCCGGAAGCAGCGAGGTCCGGTATCCTTTCTCTATCATCAACAGGGTAAACAACTGCGTGGATAGCAATTCCCCCTGGGCAACCATGATCTTCTCCGCCCTGTCCGAAAAATCCTTGTAAAGGAAGGACCTCAACAAACTAAAGATTTTTTTGACGACGCTCATTCCTTTTTCCCTGAAATCCTTCGAGGCGTAAAGCTCATCCACCACAATGCCGTACTTATTTTCTAACGCAGCAATTGTTTCAGAAGCTTTCCCCGAGTGGCCTTTACGGATATTTGCCGATATTTCAAGCAATGCGTTGGTGGTACCCGACATGGCGGAAAGAACCACCAGCTTCGATTCTCCATCGGTAATAATCTGCATCACCTGGCGCATATTCGCAGGTGACCCCATTGAAGTGCCGCCGAATTTGTAAACTTTCATTAATTTCCGCTTTATGGTCTGTTTCTGTAAACCGCAAATATGACGATTTTTTGGAATTTTCAGTACCTGACACCATCAGGAAAGAAAGCTTCACTATAAATTAAGATCAGCTTTAGAAACTCCCGAAGATGGCATGATTTTCTGAGTTGAACCAGATTGAGGAATAAATGTGGTAACCCTCTTTATTGGTATGGAATTTTCTTTCCAGGTAAAGGAGAGGCTGACCCGTCTGTAGTTTCAACAAATTACTGATCCGCTCATCGGGAAGGATGGCCTTCAGCTTTTGCTCGCCCCCTTTGATCTCTATCTGATAATCATGCCTGAGAATATCAAAAAGTGATTTGTTCTCAAACGAGCGACGGGTGAGCCTGGGAATGTTGAGGTTGGGCAAATGATTGATGTCATAAAAAAGGGGAAGATCATTGATGAACCGGAGACGCTCCATATAAATGCATCCGGCTTCCTTTTCAGTCCCTGAAAGTTCGAAAGGAAAATCTTCAGGCCATGACTTCACAACCGGTCGCTGCAACATAGTGGTTTTCAATAGGGAGTGCCCTATGGCCGAAGCAGTACCTGCAATGGACAAGATCCCGATACTCTGAAGGGGCTTCCTGACGATACTCCCTTTACCCTGCCGTTTGATGATCAGTCCTTCTTTTACAAGCTCTTCCAGGGCCTGCCGTACGGTAGGGCGCGTAATACCATGAACAGCGCACAACTCATTCTCTGAAGGCAGCAGATCCCCTTCTGTAAACATCCCTTCGAGGATATGTTTGCGAAGGATCTCATAAAGTTTCCGGTATTGTGGAACCTCATTCATGCTTCAAAGTTAAAAAATAAATAACAAAATACTACAACTTGTATATACATGTAAAAAATATTTATCTTTACAGCCGACGAACAATGATGAACTTTACAATTGATAGTTAATTATTTATAATTTTACCCGGATTTCTGATTGTTATTACAAGTACAAAAAACATCAATATGGCAACACCAGTTATTATGCCTCGTCAGGGCCAGTCGGTTGAAACCTGCATCCTTGGGCAATGGTACAAGGAGACAGGAGATGAAATCAAGACCGGAGATATACTTTTTTCCTATGAAACAGACAAGGCATCGTTTGAAGAGGAAGCAAAAGCAGATGGCTTTTTGCTTGTCCGCTATTTTGAACCCGGTGATGAAGTTCCGGTGTTGGCTGAAGTAGCTGTCATTGGGCAGAAGGGTGAAGTTGCACTCCCCAAGGGGGATACGGCTAATCCTGCAGCCGAAGCTGTTACTCAGGAAGAACAGGCCAAAGTAATTGAATTCAAGGTTGAAAAAACCGGTCAGGATGCAGGAAGAATTCACATTTCCCCCCTGGCGCGCAACATGGCAGCTCAGATGGGGATCGATACTGCCGGATTGGAAGGAAGTGGCCCCCAGGGAAGGATCATCGCACGTGATGTGGAAGCAGCAAACCAGTTAAAGAGTGCCGCTCCAGTTTCAAAACCTGTGGGTTCCATGCCCGAAGCCAGATCTGCATCAAAACAGATCTCAATTGAAGACCGGCCCCTTCAGGGAGCTGATTTTGAAGTAAAACCCTTAACCCATGTCCGGAAGCTGATCGCAAAGGCCATGCATGCTTCGCTTCAGAATTCAGCCCAGCTCACGCACCATTTGAGTGCCGATGCCCGTGCCCTGCTTGCCGCCCGTAAAAAATTCAAACAGGAATTTGAAGCGGGGAAAATCAGAGAAAACGTTACCATCAACGACCTGGTTTGTTATGCAGTAACAGGAGCACTGAAGAAATTTCCGCAGGTCAATTCCCATTACCAGGGTGAACAGATTAAATACTTCAACCGGATTCACCTGGGGCTTGCTGTTGACACTGAACGTGGCTTAATGGTGCCAGCACTGCGTGATGCAGACGATTATTCGATTACCGGCCTTTCAGCGCGACTTCAGCAACTGGCTGCCGACAGCCGAAAGGGGAATGTTAATCCCGACCTGCTGAGTCCGGAAGCTGCCACCTTTACCGTATCGAACCTCGGAAACTACGGGGTTGAAATATTCACTCCCGTAATCAACCTTCCTCAGACAGCCATTCTGGGAGTGTGCACCATCATCCTCCGCCCAAAGGAACTCACTGACGGAATCATTGCCTTTGTTCCACATATCGGTTTGTCACTGACCTATGACCACCGTGCCCTGGATGGAGGTGAAGCTACCCGCTTCCTTGCCGAAATCCGTTCTCAGATTGAAAACTTAAATTTTTAAATACGAAGACCCAAAGAAGCAAATCACACCCTGGTGTGCTGGCGTCTTTGGGTTAGAAATAAATAGCTTTCATTATGCCAAAGTCACAATTTATCAATCCGTCTGAAGTCCGTAAGCCTGACTTCATCGAATTCAAACCGATACCGGTAAACCAGTACAATAAAAGTATCACAGATGAGCGTGATAACTTTACCGATGACGATTTCCTGCGTATTTACCGGGACATGGTGGTCATCCGTGAATTTGAAACCATGATCAACCTCATCAAGACGCGCGGCGATTACAACGGGATAGCTTACAACCATCCGGGACCGGCCCACCTCTCCATCGGACAGGAAGCTGCAGCTGTCGGTATGGCCTATACCCTGTCGGTCGATGACTTTATTTTCGGGTCGCACCGGAGTCATGGTGAAATCCTGGCCAAAGGATTGTCCGCTATCAACCAGTTAAGCGACACAAAGCTGATGGAGATCATGGAGTCTCATTTCAACGGTAGAACCCTTCGTCCTGTTCAGGCCGGTCACGAAGGCTCCGTGAAAGAACTGGCCATTAAATTTTTGGTTTATGGTACCCTTGCTGAAATATTTGCCCGTGAAACGGGCTTTAACAAAGGGCTGGGAGGATCGATGCATGCCTTTTTCACACCTTTCGGGGTATATCCCAACAATGCCATAGTGGGTGGTTCGGGCGACATTTCGGTGGGTGCTGCACTGTTTAAAAAGGTAAACCGGAAAAAAGGAATTGTAGTTGCCAATATTGGTGATGCCTCCATGTCATGTGGTCCTGTTTGGGAGGGGCTCTCCTTTGCCACCATGGACCAGTTCACCGAATTATGGGAGGGCGAAATGAAGGGCGGTCTTCCTCTGATTATCAACATTATGAATAACCAATATGGCATGGGAGGCCAGACCTGTGGGGAAACCATGGGATACGGCATTGCTGCCCGTATAGGAGCCGGGGTCAATGAAGACCAGATGCATGCTGAGCGGGTCGATGGGTACAACCCCCTGGCCGTTATCGATGCCTACCGCAGAAAACGCAAGATCCTTGAAGAAAAGCGGGGACCTGTACTCCTTGATGTACTCACATACCGCTACACCGGTCACTCCCCCTCCGACGCCTCTTCTTACCGGTCGAAGGAAGAGGTGGAAGCCTGGGAACAGGTTGACTCCATCAAATGGTTCGGAAACGAACTGATACGGGAAGAAGTGGCAGAGGCCACCCAGCTGGAGCAGATCAGTAGTGAAATTGAAGAATTGATCACAGCGACCTTGAAACTGGCAATCGATGATGAAGTTTCTCCACATATGGATCTGAAATCGAGGCCTAACCTGATCGGGGAAATGATGTTCTCCAATGAATCACTTGATCAAATGGCGGAGGGCACCCCCGAGGTAAATCATCCCCTGGAGGAAAATCCACGGGTAAAACAACTGGCCACCAAGGAAAGATATGCCTTTGACGAGAATGGAAAGCCCCATTCCAAAATCAAGAATTTTGTATTGCGCGATGCTATTTTTGAAGCCATCATCGACCGTTTTTACAAAGATCCTACACTGATTGCCTATGGTGAAGAAAACCGCGATTGGGGTGGTGCTTTTGCAGTTTACCGGGGTCTGACGGAAGCTCTTCCCTACCACCGGCTTTTTAACTCTCCGATTTCGGAAGGAGCCATTGTAGGTACAGCCATCGGCTATGCCATGTGCGGGGGGCGGGTGATACCGGAGATTATGTACTGCGATTTTCTTGGCAGAGCCGGAGATGAGGTATTCAACCAGCTGCCCAAATGGCAGGCCATGAGTGGCAACGTGTTGAAAATGCCCATGGTACTCCGTGTTTCCGTAGGATCTAAATATGGGGCACAGCATTCACAGGACTGGAGTTCTTTGTGTGCACATATTCCAGGACTTAAAGTGGTCTCTGTGAGCAATCCTTATGATGCGAAAGGATTATTGAAAAGTGCCATCAGGGATAATGATCCGGTTATCTTTATGGAGAGTGAGGTGATGTATGGTGATAAAGGAATGATACCTGAA
>CAJDVZ010000005.1_pt1 | contig 30611 bp, 18 predicted proteins | sample 7391481 | NCBI WGS metagenome assembly CAJDVZ01 (sample SAMEA7055721, study PRJEB34461) | soil metagenome | biome: terrestrial ecosystem; feature: Peninsula; material: soil | place: Antarctica | collected 2016 | reverse complement strand
TAAATAAATTGACCTATGAAAAAATCTTTGATTTCTGTCATGCTGGGGTTTATCATGTTTACAGGTATGGCCCAGACTACTGATTTATTATCAGGCCTGACCACTATTAAAGAGGGTGTACGCTCCAGGAGGGTCAGCAGCTATGACCGTACCGGTGGGAATGGCGACAATGTTTATATGATTAAGCCGGGAGAGAGCCGCACCCTGTTTGATGTCAAGGGGGCAGGTATCATTACCCATATCTGGGTGACCATTGCTCCACGGCCGGAACAGCTGAACCGTACCGATATTATCCTGAAGATGTACTGGGACGGATTGGAAGAACCTTCGGTACATTCTCCCATAGGCCCTTTCTTTGGCCAGGGGTGGGATGAGAGTTATGATTACACCTCCCTGCCTCTCTCGGTAGGTCCCGCCGACGGTACGGGAATGGTTTCCTATTTCCAGATGCCTTTCGAACGGGGGGCCAGAATTGTCATCGAAAACCAGGCGGATATCGCCATAGATGCCTTTTATTTCTACATAGATTATGTTGAAATGGACAAGCTGCCCAAGAACAGCGGACGTTTTCATGCCTGGTTTAACCGGCAGATCACCGGGGCTCCTGAAACGGGGGAAAATGAGTGGGAAACCCTGCATAAATTCGGAAAGAACCCGGATGGTGCTGACAATTATATTTTTGCCGAGATTGAAGGGAAGGGCCATTTCGTAGGCGTCAATTATTATGTCCAGAATCCCAGCATTATGTGGTACGGTGAAGGAGATGACATGTTTTTCATTGACGGGGAAAAAAATGCCTCCATCCACGGGACAGGTACGGAGGACTATTTTAATACCTCCTGGTGCCCCCGGACCCGTTACCTCCATCCTTTTTACGGTTATCCCAGGGTTTCCAATGAAACTGGCTGGCTATACCGGACCCATGCTTTCCGGTTCCATATCACGGATCCGATTTATTTTGACAAATCACTGAAGGCCACCATTGAGCATGGACACGCCAATGTACTGACCCTTGACCTGGCCAGCGTAGCGTATTGGTATACTCTTGAAGCAAAAGGAGTTGCCCCTATTCCCGACAAAGAACACCGCAAGTTCATGCCTTTCATTGGTGCCAAAGAGATCCTGCGGTGGAGACATGAATGGCGTAAAAACAATGGGAATGGTCCTACCCTGTGGGGCCATGAAGAATAGGTCGGTCTCTCTCCCGTCCTGCTACCGGGAACTCCTGAACTGATACTCGAAGGCACCTATATCAGGACTTTTGCCTGAGGGTACAGGCTTACCCGCAAAATCGACGGAACAACTCCTGCCGGTGAAAATTCCCTTATCGACGGCAGGACTTCTTTTTTTAAGCTGATAGCTTAGGGGGATCCATTTTTTACCTTTGAATTCGGGATCAACATTATACAGTTCAGTGGGATGAAGGGTTGTCCCTATCCTGGGAAGGCTACCGTCAACAGACCAGTAGAGGTTGTTTGTGTGGTGATGGTCGTCGGTATTGCCTCTGGTAAAAACGGTTACTGTCGAATCGACTACTATAATGTTGTTCCGGATGGTCACTCCGCCGTAATCACAACAAAAAACGGTTGGCTCAATGGCATTTCTGATCTGTTGCCTGCGGAGGATGGTGTTGTTCTCAATGGTGGTTTCATGGGTGGGGGCCCACAACATTACGAAATCCTGAAAATCGTCACTGATATTGTATTCCACGCGCAGGTTATGGGTTTCGGTTTTCTGAATATCGGCATTCCAGCTTACCTCCAGGAACCCCATATTGGATTGGGTATAGTTGTGATGGATATAAATATTCTTTTTGGGATTCCTTCCGTCATCCAGTTCAATGGCCCCTCCGTCGGCTCCGAATTCCCCGCCGACGAAATAATAATCGCGTACAATATTGTAAGAGACTTCCTGGTTGCTGTTTCCCAGGTGAATGGCAATGGGGCCCCATCCCGGATTGGAAAGCGGCCGCCGGTTGGCGCTGTGTAAAAAATTTCGGGTAATAAGGGCATGTTCCCCCGAGGATTGGATTCCCTTCGGGCAATCTGAAAATGCACAGTTTTTTACGGTACAATGATCTGCTCCGTATATGATCCGTATGGCTCCTGTATCCCAGATGTCGGTATAGGTAAGGTCATGGTTCGGGGCAGCGGCACAACCGGTAAAGGAGAGGCCGTCTACAACCAGGTTGTCGCCTGACAACCGGATGGCGTTTCCGTTTAAAACCCCGTGATCGGGGTTGGTGAATAGCGGAGCTGTACCCTTTCCGTAACGGGTCAGGACGATCGGTGATTTTTCATTTCCGGAATCTCTGATCTCCAACCCACCGGTAAAAAGTGAGCTACAGGCAAAATAGAGAGTATCTCCCGGATGGAGGCGGATTTGGCCTGCAGGAAGAGTGGTTTTCCATGCCTGGGATGGAGATTGGCCGGTATTGGAATCAGACCCTTTTACGGAATTAATGTAATATTCTTTTGCACCGGCATTGAATATTCCGGCGAAAATGGGAACCATCAGCAGCAGGAGCTGAAGCCTTTTGGTTTTTGATATTTGTCTCATGTCTCCTGTCGTTTTTTCGTCTTTATTGGCGACCGGTTTTTAGCACACCACGGAAAAGTTTTACCGCGGACGGGCAATAAATTTCTCCCCGAAGTGATCGGCGATCCTGTTGTAAGCTTCTGCTGCCGCCCCATTTCCCCAGTCATAGATGGTGAATTCTCCGATCCCGATACCTTCAGGTCCGGTTACTCCTCCATGGCCGTAATTTTCCATCATGAAACCATAATCCTCTTCACCGAAAAATGGCCACACTTTTTCCCATTGTTCCCTGGTTTCAGGATTCTCCGGACAGTACATCATCTCAAAGGAGGCATAAAGGGCAGCCAGGCCCCTTTGCAGGTACTCTTTTCTGTTGAGTTCTCTGCCGTAACGAAGGATGAGTTCTGAGAAGAGGCTCTGTCTTGAATCATTCCATTCTCCATCGCAGTTCATCACCCCGAAACCGCCGATGGCCTTGATATAGATGTATGGAGGTTGCCAGGAAGCCTGGTACATCAATAGTTCATCCAAGGTTCTTTCACCATATTGAAGATATTTATCCTCTCCTGTAATTTGATGGCAATCCAGCAAGGCTTCTGCTGTCCAGAACATGGAGAGTGTATTCTGCTTGAACTGGTTGTTCCGTGGCACTTTCCTGCCTACAAGGTGATCGCTTCCATATCTGCAGCAAGACCAGTAGGTCTCAAAATCTTCCCATTGTCCCTGTATGATGATATGGTTCATTACGGCATTCATGGCTCTCAGGGCAGGGTCAAGGTACTTGTTGTTGTGTGTGACCTGGTACAATTTGAGCAGAAAGGTCACCGACATGGAGGTTTCAGGAGATTTGCTGAGATCATCCAAAGGTTTCAGGGAGTCTGTCGAAAGCCATCCCGGGAAAAACCCCTGATCATCCTGAAGTTTCAGGAGTGCATCGGCATATCTGGTCACATAGTTTAGCAGCCGCTCATCTTTTTCAAGTTCAATGAACCAGACGAGCATCTGGTTGGCTGTGAAACTCATATCCAGGATGTGGAAGGGTGCCTTACGGGCATCCCAGGTATAGGGATTTCTGTTGCTGTTCCCGAAGAAGCTTGTTTCCCAACCCCTGGAACGGTTATAATTTCTACCGTCAATTGCCATGTTTTCCATTTCTGTCCCAATCAATCCCGGGAAAAATCCTTCTCTCTGCGGAAAAGCCAGTGCCAGTTCTTTGGTTTTTAGGGCATAATCCATCAATTCCCGGTTCTTTTCCCTTCTGGCATAACGGAATAATCCCTGTGCCGACCTGAGGGAACTGAACCAGGCCTGGTTCCATATCGAACGGAATTCCCTTTCATTGATCTCCCCGGGGTAATTGGGGCTCTGGGTCGTATTCACGATAAAGACAGGGGCACCCACTTTTTGCCCGTTCAGTTCAAACTCCTGCCAAACACTCTCTTTCCAGGATCCGAAAGCCCAATTATAGGCATGGGCAACCTGGTTCTTCAAACCGTCGCGGCTTTTCGCCAGGTTTATCCATTCCCTTTTACCCCAGTTTTTCCAAAGGAAGGAATCGATTTTTCTCCAGGGGTTAAAAATGTCCTCTTTTTTGTCGCTGGTTAAAAGGAAGAATCCGAATTCCACTTTTCCGGGAGGATAGACAGTACCGGGGCTCCTGATATAAAGAACATGCTCCCTGACTTCCGATGCGCTCATTCCCAGGGTCATCACATTTTTTTCGGCGTTCAGATCCATATACCATTCCGGTCCTTTCCCCTTGGTTAAAAGGTCAGGGTCGGGTATGACGATCAGTTGCCGGTCTGCAGAAGAACACACCATGGCAGGTGATCTGAAAAGATGTTGTGCAATGATGTGTTCGTCGGTGGGGGTTAGATGGGGTGCCCAGTGAAAACCAGGCGTGAATGCCGGTATAATGTTAACCTGCCAGTCATTCTGCCGTACAGTCTCCTTCAGGTTGAAACTGATCCTGACCCGGATTGTGTTCTTATCAATCGCAGTATAAGTGATGGTCTTATGGCTGTTTCCCAACTCTCCAACCCGGAAGACGGCAATGAACTTTTTTAGTTCTTCCGGCATTCCGGATGGGGTTACCTTCTGACTGCCTGCTCCTGCAAAAATGAGAAGAGAGGCCAGCAGGGCTGCTGTTTTGAGTATTCCCCCTGTTTTCATCAGCCTATAGATCAAAGGTTTTTTCAAGATAGATCCTATGTAGCATGAAGTTGCTCTTTCCGGGGCTTCCCGGATTTTCTTTCAGGCCAATGGTTATGGTATTGGTACCTTGTTTGATATTCAGGGTTCCGGCATATTCCTTTTCAATGAAACGGTTCGTCGGGGCATAAGCATCCTGGTTCATCAGAACAGGAATCTGTCTCTGATTAATGGAAAATGGTCCGCATGCCGGTCCCTTTACATAGGATAAAAAGAGTTTGTATTCGCCTTCTGAGGGAACCTCGAGTTCAAACTTGGCAAAACCGGTTTTGTTTGCATCTATCCTGAAAATGTCATATCCGATGTTCTTTTCTTCATCCTGTATCCGTGTATGGGCGAGAGTGGTCCCATGGCCAAGTGCTTTAACGGGTAGCAGCTGGATCCAGTATTCCAGGGTCTGGGGAGTTTTCGGTTTTTTCAGGAGTTCTATACCGGGAAGTGGGTTTGATAATGGAGGCTGGTCGCAATAGTAAAAGGCTATTGACGTGTAATCGACGGGTATATTGTTGTTTTCGGGTCCGTGTTCAATGGTCAGTTTTATCTCTTTTTCAAATGATATTTTATCCGTCATCAGGAAACGGTACCCACCTGTTCTGGCCAGGGGCACTGAGTAAGCCAGGCTGCCGTGGAGAGGGAGGCTGAATGCCTGATCCCATCTGTCGGGCAGGGCATACCATCCACCGTTAAAATAATCCTCGGAACCGGTTCCGTGCAGTCTGAGTTCACCATCCACATAACACTGGTCATCGCCTTCAAAGAAAAGTGTCATGCCTGGATTCAGCCCCTGGGCTTGCAGCAACGTACCCACATGATGTCCTTTGCCGGTTTTTTGAAGGATGGGAAAAGGTTTCCCCATTTCCGGTTGGATGATCCTTTTCCATTCTGCATAAAATCTTCCCTCATCATGGCCCCTTTTGTGGTTAGTATAAAAAATCCTGACATCAAATGTCATTTCATTGTATATGTTGAGTTCGTTCCTGATATAGGCAAGCTCCAGCCTGGCCCTCTGGTCAAAGGGCATGGGAAGAAAACAGTAATGAGTTTTCCCGGAAACCCCGGAAAGGAGGGATTCCATGGCTGGCTTTCCATAGGCATAGCCAAAAAAATCACCCAGCGGGCAATTGATGGCCGGAGTGGTTTCTCTATCCCAGGAAGCAGAGAGAACAAGATCTTTGAACTCTTCATTCAGAGATTGATGCGGGATGATCTCTATTCCCACGATTCGCCCTCCCCGGTTTCTCTTGAAAAGTTGTCTGGTTTCGCCGGGTTTCAGGGAGATCCTGGTCTGCTCGCATTGAACATCTGAGTATAGAGAGGATAATTTCTCTGTGAGGAAATCCTCCCGGCTTTTCCATATTTCAAGGGCATAAGCCAGTACCTCCTTCTCCCCTGCCGATAATTCTGAAGGGAATGAGGAGATCTCTTCACTTCCTGATATTTCCCTGTATTGGATTTGGATAAATTGCATTCTCTCACCCTTGTAAACAATTTTGCACCCCTGCGCATAAGGAATGGGCAGATAGCAATAATACCCGCCGATTTCATTTCCCACAACCGGCCGCATAAACGGATAGCGGTCCCCTGAAAAAAGGTCCTTGAATTTCAGTTCAAGCCGTGGCTTGTTTTCCCCTTCGAAAAAGAACTGCAGAGTATCTTCGGTAGGGGTGGGGGTCCAGATCCGCTGTATGACCCCTTTTCCCCTGATATCAGCTATGACCAAGCCATCCCTTTCTTTCCTCAGGGTGGAATACCTTCCGGAAAAGCCATCGTCATTTCCTCCGGTGGTATCATAACTGGAGATTTGCCTGACGGCTGCATCCTCCTGGAACCGGGGAAGGAGGTCAAACCGCGTTAGTTTCAGGATCTCCTCCTGTAAGTTGGCGCAGCAGGTAAAAGGGACACTGGCCCAAAACAGCAGAATGCCGGATAACATCAATAGTGGTTTCATAAGCGTAAATTGTTTAATGGGTCGCCAGGTAAAACAATGGTGATGAGAAGAGCACGAAGGCACAATAAAAAATCCCGGACGCGATGCCTGTTAGTTGAAATATGGAATATACCAGTTTTTCTCGTCGAGAAGGTAACTGTAAATCTGTTCTCTTTTTCCGGCGGGATATTTTGCAGCCACTTTAGAGGCAAGGAAAGCCGGGTCATTACGGCGCCGGGCTATCCTCATGAGGTCATAGAACCGTTCTCCCTCGAATGCCAGTTCCCTGGCCCTTTCTTCCAGAACCCTCTCTTCGAGAAGGAGCTGTTTTTCCAAAAGTTTTCCTGTAAGGTTTTTGTATCCCAATATTTTACGGGTGAACGGATCAAACTGGTAGTCGTAGTTTAGGATTCTGATGGCATCGATACCGGAGCCCAGGCCGATCCGGCCTCTGACGCCTTTTTGCAATCTGGTGGGCAAAGGACTATAGTTGCTGCCATCGTTCACAATGTTCAGGGCATTCAGGGTAAATGGGCTTACAACTCCCCCATGCATATATTCCCAGTAGATGTATGCTTCAGCCAGGTCGAGATGGATGCCTGCGGCCCTGAAAACTATGAAATTAGCATCCTGATCATATCTTAATTTATTGATCGAGTATTTCCAGACAACGGTATCCACATCTTCCATTATGGCATTGACGCTACGGTAATCTTCGTCAGCCTTGTAGATGAGCATTTTCTCGAAATCTTTGCGTGGCATTATTTTCCCGTCTTTGATGTAGACATAGGATGTCCCAAATCCTCTGCAAAAATCTCCGGGCACCCCTCTTTCGGTTACCTTCGTGAGTGAGGGATTTGTGGAATTTTCGCTGAGCCGGGTACCTCTCCAGACGGTTTCCCAGTTGATAATAGCCTGGCGGGTCGGTTTCATGACATAACGGTGTGGCGGCAAGGGCTCAAACAGGGACTGGAACTCGTTTTGCTGGAAGTTGGCTTTACGGAACCAAAGGGAAAAGATATGTTCCCGGTGGTCTATATTTGTAAATATGTTATACCAGTTGCTGTTGGATCCGGAGGCGTCCAACCCGAAGCTGGCATCAAGCTGGTATCTGTAATTTTCCGAATTGTTGTAAATGATCTTTTCGTAATGTTTCACTGCCTGGGCAAGGTCTCCCTGATAAAGGTAGAACTTCCCCAGCAGGGCATGCCAGGCCCAGGTGTTCCAAATAGAGACCTCCCAGGTATTATCATTGTTGTCGATATAGTGGTTTACCCCCACTGCCTTTACCATTTCCTCAAGCTCTTTGATAAAAACGTCAAGGACCAGGTCCATATTCAGGTATTTCTTTTCCAGTTGAACAGGCTTATTATACACGGTATCATTGTAGTACCCTCCGACTGAAAAGTCGATATACACGCTGTCAATGTAAGTCTCCGGTGCGTTCAGGTAATTATTGATTTCTTCAATGGTGACCAGGGAGTGGTGAATATAAGGTACTTTCCCGTAAATCCTGACAGCGTTGAAGTAAGTCCAGGCCCTCATGCAAAGGGCTTCGCCGTAAAGCCTGTCGTAATTGGTGATTTGTTTCACCCCGGGATCTTTGACTTCGGGATGCTCACGCTCCAGAATCCTGATGAAATTGTTGCTCGCGGAAATCAGTTTAAAGAAGTTGACCGGAGAGACGTACCTGTTGTTTTTTGAAAAGTTGAAATTGTAAATGTCAACCAGGTCAGCATCAGCGCTGGGAGTGATTGTTAAAAGGTCTCCCCTGAGCTCACCCAGCACAACCAACTGTTCCACAAGCTTCTTTTGCAGTCCATAAAGTCCCATAGCAACCGACCTGTATTCATACCAATCATTGAACAGCTCCTCTTCAGTAATTTTCAGTTCTTGCTTGGGACTAAGAAAATCACTACAGGAGAATAAAAGTAGCGCGGGCAGCAAAAGGTATGTAGTGCGGAAGATATTTCGTTTGATCGGTTTCATAGCGCGAAATAATAGATTATAAACTAATTTTTAAGCCAACGACAAACTGTCTGACCTGAGGTGTCTGGCCATAGTCAATCCCCTGGTCGGCCCGGGAATTTGAAAAACCGAATTCAGGGTCATAACCCAGGTATTTGGAAAAGGTGAAGAGGTTGTTTGCTGAAATGTAAAACTCAGCATTCTCGAAAGCCAGAAATTTCTCCGGTACCTTGTATGCCAGGGAGATATTCTTAATCCTGAGATAGGAACCCTCTTCGATCCATCGGCTGGAGAAGGCGGAATTGCCTACCGGATCGGCCCACAGTGCTCTGGGAACGTTGGTTTCCTGACCTTCGTACTGCCACCTGTTCAGAACATAGGTACTCTGGTTGACCAGGTTACTCATTCTTTCGTTTTTGAACCGCACATAATTAAAAATTTCATTGCCGTAAATAAACTGGGCAAAAGCACTCAACGTCCATCTTTTGTAAGTTAAAGAAGTCATCAGCCCACCATAATAATCAGGTGAGGAAGAGCCAATGATGGTTTTGTCATATTCGTTGATGACACCGTCGGGGGAACCCCCGGGGCCTGAAATATCCCGGAAGATGGCGTCACCTGCACGGTATGGAATCAGTTTGTTATTCACTAGTCCCGCTTCCGTGGCTTGCTGTTCAGTGGAGTAAACCCCGTCGAAGAGATATCCGTAATAACTGTTGGCAGCCTTCCCTGCCTGGTTAACGATCTCTGCCCCCTCAACACGGGTAACAAGCCTTTCCCCTTTGATTTCCAGAATCTCATTGGAGGATGAGGACAGACTCCCCTGGAGATCCCATTTAAAAAAATGCTTTTCGATAATCCGGAAGAAAGTATTGATTTCCCATCCCTGATTCAGGATCTTGCCACCGTTTTCAGGACGATATTCATATCCAAAATAAGGTTCCAGGGGAGCGTATATCAGCAGGTTGTTGGTTATGGAGCGGAACAGGTCTGCACTGGCCCTGATCCTGTTACCCAGAACGGAGATATCGATTCCGAAATTGGCCTGGTCCACAAATTCGTAGGTGAGTTCATCATTTGACATAACGGCGGGATAGAGTCCCACGGTTTCCCTGAACTTCACCGACTGGTAGTATTTCAGCGCATTGGATTCGCCGATATCATCGTTTCCGGATCTTCCATAGGTGGCCCTCAGTTTAAGTTCCTCCAACCATGCCGTCCGGTGGAGGAAGGGTTCAGAGGATACCCTCCAGGCCATACCTCCGCCATAAAAGATGCCGTATGGAGATCCTCCGATTTTCACCGTTTGGGTTGCATTTTTACCGATATTGGAGGATCCATCCAATGATATGCTGCCGCTGATCAGGTACTTGTCCTTGTAACTGTAGCTCAGGTGTTCATAAGCTGAAATCCAGTTCCAGATCCTGTTACTGCCGCCAATCTCCCTCAGGTTGTTTTCTCCGTCACTGATCATACGGTACTCATCGTTGGCATGCGCATTCTTGGCTAAAGCCCAGTCATATTCGAAAATATTGTTCAGGATATTGATCCCGGCAGTAGAGGAAAACTTGTGATTTTTATTGAAAATTTTGTCGTAATTCAGATAACTGTTGTTGTAAAAAGCGTTCAGATTGTTGTTGGACATTTTTGAAACATTGATCGCCTCATCGTTATAATAGAGCTCCATCCCCTTGTTGGGCAGGTAGAGTTGTTCTTTCAACACATTGTAGGTTAAGCCGAAAAGAGAGCTCAATCTCAGGTTTTTGGCCAGTTCGGCATGTAATCCCAGAGAAAGGACAAAATTGTAATTTTTGTTTTTCCCGGTGAAATTATTGATGATAGCCAGGGGATTACTGACTCCCAGTTCATCAATTTCCGAAAGGGTGGTCAATCTTTTGCCTTCCAGGTCATACTTGTAAGGACCCAACAGCGGAGACTTTCCAAGGCTGGTCATAATCGGGCTGGTCTCTTTGATCCTGCCCGATTCCTTCAGATTGGAAACGTAATTGTTGAGAGAAACAGCGGCATTCATTTTAAGCCAGGAAAAAATATTCAGGAGGCTGACAAAACGGAGATTGTATCCATCATAATTGGTGGTTTTGATAATGCCGTCACTGTGCATGTAATCTAGGGAGAGGCCATAACGGGCAATCTCGTCTCCTCCCATTACTTTAACGGCTATATTCCTGAAAAAGGAATTTTCGAAGATATGTTCCTGCCAGTTCGTATTGTGCTGGTAGTCCTTATACCGTTTGTCTTCCGGGGTAAGGAGGAGATTGGGGTATTTTTTAACGAGTTGTTCCCCGTACAATCCGGAAGTGAATAGTACTTCATTGATTAAAGTTTTGTGCTGGCCGCTATTCAACTGAGGGATCAGGTTGGAAGGGGTGAGAGAATAGCCGCTTCTGATGTTGACTTCAATGGAGGTGCTGGTAGCTCTGGGGTCAAGGGTTTCAATGATGATCAGCCCATTCGAAGCTTTGGAGCCGTAAGCTGCTGTAATAGAAGGATCTTTGATGATGGTGGTTTTGGAAATATCGTACGGATTGATTCCCATAAGGGGATTATAGGAGTACCCGTCAAGATTGGATTCAAAGAGAGACTGGGAGGTTAGCATTACTCCATCTATAACAAACAAGGGCTGATTGTTTGCATTCAGCGAACGGACCCCGCGAATAAGAGTGACTGCCCCGCTGGCAGGATCGCCCGAACGGTTGGTGACAAGCAAACCGGGGACCCTGCCTTGTAAATATTGGTCTGCGGTCAGGGCAGGCGTTTTGGCAAAACCCTCCATGTTCACGTCATAGAAAGAGGAAACGATGTTTTTCCGCAGTTTTTTCTGAGCAAGAATTGTAAACTCATCGTCCAAGGATATCAGGTCGTTATCGGTAAGGTAGATCCTCAGAAAACTGCGGCCGTTCAACTGAACCCTTTTGTTTTTGTATAAACTTGAAGGGGCAAAGATCAGCCAATCGTCGGGAGAGGTGGTTGTCACTGCGAATTCTCCTTTTTCATTGGTCAGGTCAGGGATATCAAAAGACCCCTCCACGCCAACGGAAACATTGGGTACAGGTTCATTGGTGCCAGAGAGGACCACGCCCTTGATCAGAAGGGTATCTTGTGCGAAAAGCACCGCATTGCTGAATAGGGTCAGAAAAAGCAGGACCATGGCTTTCCCCGGAAACGCCCAAGGGTGAACATTGATTTTGGTGCCCATGGTTTGATTTCTGCCCGGAGAAATGGCATGCCCATGGCTGGAAATCAGCCTGTCCTGGTTTTTATTTCCGAAACTGTGGAGAAGAGTCCTCCTGTCAGTTTTTAACCTGCTGTCTGTCAATGCTCCTGTCTTGAATGTTTTTTCCATTCGTCGTAACATAATATCATTTGTTCTTCAACATATTTACATTTCGCTTTTGGGTCTGAATTCGATGCAGTCGATCACCAATCCATTGCCGGGAGCGTTACCGGGTCCCTTGTATTCAAACCTGATCTCGGCTTTTTGATAGTTTTCAATATTGTCAACCCAACAGTCGATGATGTTAAATCTGCCTTTTGGCAATACCCTGCTGCCAGTCACACTAAAGTAGATGCCTCTGTTTTTGACGTAATCATAATAGTCAAAACTCCTGACCAGTTCATTATTCACATAGATGTCGTAGATCCCTCCGATATCCATGTGGGTTTTTATCACCATCAGATATTTTCTGGGAAACAAACTCTTGGTTAAAAATCTGAGACTGAATTTGCCCGAATATTTTTTAGGGAAATTGACTTTGAGAATGGAGTCATTCGAGGCTGAGCCCAGGTATTCCTTTATGGGCTGGAAAGATTGATCACTGACGACATTGACACCTTCCTTCCAGCTGTTCTTGTTGATACCGGTCAGTCTTAAAAGCCACTCCCCTTCAAAGACCGAAGGTTTTCTGTACAGCGTGTCCGGAATTATATAAGTGGCATAATTGTAAGCGTAGCCGTTACTACAGATGGTCTTCTCAACAGGTGAATAGAAAACAGGGATACTGTCGCCCAGGATATTTTTCAGTTTTAAGGTATCCTTATTATCCTTTTTCATAAAATCGCTCTCTTCGAGCATGTTCTCGAACACCCCCTGACTCAGGAGCTGGGGTATCAGAACTTCCTCCTGCCACTCGTAGGGAATATTCTGGTGTCCTGAATATTGCTCCCCCAGATAAGCGGCCATAACATCAAGGGCATGGTTATACAACTCTTCTCTTGGAAAGACCAGGGTAGCTGTTTTGTTCCTGAATTCATGTTTGATGGGAAAGTATTTTTCCTCAAACCTGTTTATGATTACTGAAACAGAATCATAGATGGTATTGCCGTTTTCGTCGAACCCGATAGGCCGGCTCAGCTCTCTGTCAAGCACCACGGAGTCCAGGTTATCGATGTATTTTTTCAGGGTGGGATTGAACCTGGTAATATACTCGTAAATGTTGCCTTTGGGAATGGCTACATTTTTCATCCTGAAGTATTTGCCATTAAGATAAAGCGGGCTTTCCCAGGTAAGTTCGATGCCGTCAAGCTTGGAACCAAAGCGGGTATACTCCAGAAGGGCGAATTTTTTTTCAAGCGTCTGAATTTTAAACTTTCCGCTGACAGCATTGGGTTGAATGAACTGGGAGGAGATGTGGTAATCCAGAAAGGAGGTGGTGATTTCACCGGTAACCAGATAAGCCTGAATCGCAGCATTGTCGGGTGCAAACAAGGTATAGGCATTGTTTGTCCGGAACAGGGTATCATATTGGAATCTCTTCAGATACTCTGTGAAGAGCGATACCTGAGGATCTTTCAGAAGGGCGTCCCAAACATTTTCGTTAACGGTCTCACTAGATGTGTTGTAATGCGCATCCCAGTATTCCTGGCATCCTGAGAAGGATAACAACAACAGGACAGAAACCAAACCTATCAGTATTCTCATAGCTGTAATATCATTTGTATATTTGAAATCCTATATAATCCCAAAGGAATCTGCCGGGAATCAGGGAGGTTATTTCAATGGTATGCTCCGAGTATTTAACAAATTCTACGGCACCCAGTTTTATTCCCCTGAAGGGATAGTCGTTGCTGCCGCCATACGACAGGTCGATGAGTCCCCCCACCTTTTTTCCGTCAATGGTGACTTCCACCAGAGCATTGCTGCTATGGTATGAGTGGGCACCAAGGAAGGCGTTGTACTTCCCCTGAACGATTTTGGGAATGCGGTAAGAGATTTTGAAATTGCCGTTAATCTGGAGAAAATCGTTTCCCCAGGCGTTTTGTGAATCATCTTCTTCTTTTACGAAAAAGAGATCAGCCCCTGACCAGTTGATTCTGGCAAGGGACGCAGTTTCTTCAATGAGATAGGAGCCCACCTCACTCCTGTATTGGTTGATGAGTGGTTCCTCCCAGAAATCAAAGTATTTGTCGGCCTTGGAAGGAGTTTTGACCGTCATGATGTGATCGATGAAATGAATGGCCCCGCTCTGGGTGACCACATTACTGATATCATAATAGAACCCGATGAAATCGATCAGGGTGGTGTCGTTCCCTGCAATTATTATGTCAAAAATCTCTTTTCCCTTGTTGATGGCAATATCTATCCCTAATCCATTGATATTCACGGGAACTTCCGAATAGGTGCTATAGTTGGTCTGCTTTCCTTCAAAGTTATCAATGAAGTGATTCCCGGAGAGGATATGATACCCGACGAAGTTATAGAAGGGATTCAGGGGATTGGTATAGTCGCTGTTCCCGGGACTGACCTTTTGTATCAGGTCGTTAAGGGAAAAGACCTTGTACTTGTTGAAGATGGAATCGTGTTCCAGCAAAAGGGTAACAGGCAAGGCTTCTTCATTCTCTTCCTCCTTGAGGTTAAGGTTGATGATATCCTTAAAACCGGTAAGATCCACCGCTTGTTTGAAAATGGAATATCCGGGGTTTAACTCCAGCCACTGATAAGTGGTAAAGGTAATCGGTATAAGCACTTCATTGATCAGATGGATGTATCCGTTGGAGGTTTCGATATCCGGATGGATCACCGATGACTGGTTGTTGATCTTATAGTATGAGGTGTCGGGTTCGATGATAAAGGATACGGTAAGGACATCATTCGAAAGGGTGGGTTCGGGGAAAGCCCCGAAGGGGAAGTCGTTTGACCGAATCCCCCTGTTGATCACATGATAACGGCATAAAGCGTTGACGTATTCCTGATCGTTGAGCAACTCCGGCAGGGAATTGAATATATTGTTGTTTTCTATAAAGCGGTCAACAGCATCATTGTCGGGAAGAAACAAAGTGTAATTCTGCCCGTTTGGATTATGGGCGCTTAACGTTTTGTCCAGGTTGCCTTTCTCCAGAATGGCTAAAAAACTGGAGTATTTGCCGGCATTTTTTTCTGCAACGACAAAGTCGTAGATGGAAAACCTCACCATATCCTTGAAGCCGGGATCCAAAACATGATCCTGTACGCAACCATGGAAGGTGAAGAGAAGTAATATAAACCCTGACAGGGACAACGACTTTTTCATGGCTTAGTAATTATAGTAGGGATTCTGAACTAATGCTCTGTTTCTCTCAATTTCCGATTCTGCGATCGGAAGATACCAGCCCTGGGGGTTGGTCAACTTGGTGGCCAGGATCCTTTTCTGAGTGGAAGGCACGTTTTTAATAATGATTTCAATAAGGGTTGTTTTTCTGGCATAATTGTCTCTTCTTCCCATTCTCAACAGATCAAACCACCTTTTTCCTTCAAATGCCAGTTCCAGGGCCCTTTCTTCCAGGATGGCATCTTCGTAGGCAATTTTCGAGTTGGCTATGCTAATGGCAGGCACATCAGCGCGGTCGCGTATTTCAGAGAGCAATTCATAAGCTTCACTGAATTTTTCCAGTTGGCTCAGGGCTTCGGCTTTCATCAGAATGACATCAGCATATCTGTAAATGATCCAGTTACAGCTATTCTGTTCGGAGCCCGATCTTACAGAGTAGCCGTCGGGGGCTCTTCCCACATATTTCCAAATGATGTAATCATCGGTTCCGTATTTTTTAACCGAGGAATTCTCCCCGCGGTACAGCTCCCTGGCAGCATAGTCGAGGGCAAACATCTGCAGGGCTTTCGGACTGGGATCATATTGGTAGGCATAACGTTGGGTGGTGCCGAACATACTGTTGCTCTGGTTGAGGTCGTCGTCGAACTGGAATTCAAAAATACCTTCCAGGCTGTTCCCGGGATAAAAGATTTCAAACCACTTTGTACTGGGCATCAGTGTGTAATGTTTATTGCTTATTATTTTGTCAGTATATTCGATACAAGTGTTGTAGTCAAAAAGCCAGAGGGCCATATCGGCAATCAGTGCGTCGTAGGCTGCTTTTGTTGCCCTTCCCTTGAGTTCGGCCAAGGTGGCATATCCTTCAGTGGTAGCCACTGCTCTCTGTTGTTTCAGCTCTTCCAGGAGTTTCCTGAGGATTTCATCCCCGTTGGCCTTGGGGACATAGAAGTCGGTACCATCGCTGAGGGTAGGCTCTGTTATAAAAGGGACATCCCTGAAAATCCGGACAAGGTAAAAATAGGCCAGTGCTCTGAGAAAATAGGCTTCAGCCGTGATGCTTTGCACCTGATAATCAGTAAATGTGTCGTCAATATCCTGTACCCGGGGGGCATGATAAATGACCTCGTTCGTGTAATTGATCACCTTATAAAACTTAGACCAGTCACAAAGATAATTGGTTGGGTAAATGTTGCTCTCCATCACTTTTTTCTCATCACTCCCCAGGTTTGAGTCATATTGCACCAGATCAGCCCTTATTTCGCCGTATTTGAATAACAACTCATCCATGGAGGCAAACGCATCATAGGCTCCCATCAGAACGGCCTCCACGTCCTCCTTCGTTTTCCAAAACTCCTCCTTTATCAGTCCACCCGGGGGCAGGAGTTCAAGCCAGTCGTTGCACGAATAGCTGACGGAGAGCAATGCGAGCAACAGAAAATATTTGGATATTGTTTTCATTTGTTTGAATTATAGCGTTGTTATGGTCAGCTCAGTGAAACACCGGAAATATCCATGTGTTTAATCATGGTAGTTCGTGCATAATTGAGGTATGGACATTTCATCTTTTTTCCCATTGAGCAAATCATTAGAATCCTATAGATAATGAAAGGGTATACACTTTTGACGGGGGGGTGTTGGCCCTGTCTTCACCAATCCAGAAAGGATTGGAAGCATTCATACTCACCTCGGGGTCTTGCCCCGAATAATTGGTGAAGGTCAGTAGTTTGCGGGCGCTGAAAGCCAGATTGGCACTTCTCAGGCCCAGTTTCGAACATTGATTCTGGCTGAAACGATAACCCAATGTAATGCTGTTCAGCCTGATAAAGTCTCCCTTTTCCACAAAGCGGTCAGATCCAAGGTAATTGGCAGGGTGATTCAGGTAAGCTCTGGGCAGCACGCCTTCCTCATCCTGTCCCTGTACACGCCAGCGGTTGAGCACCGCCTTGCTTTGGTTGTGCCTTCCGCTCATGTTTTCAGTATCAATGGCCACCCGGTTAACGATATCGAATCCAAGACGGTAGTTGAAGTTCATGGCAAAATTGAAGTTCCGGTATTTAAGGGAGGTTCCGAATCCTCCTACAAAATTGGGATTTGAGTCACCGATGTATGCCACATCATTGAGGTCAATCTTCCCGTCATGGTTAATGTCTTCATAGATGGCATCCCCGCCTTTAAAGTTATAGGTGCCCAGATAGGTAAAGGGGATCGGCTTCCCTTCACTGTCGACCAGGATATTGCCATTGGCATCTGTAGCCTTGACATCGGCATCGCTGGCCCAAACTCCAAGATATCTGAATCCAAAGAAGGAACCGATGGGTTCACCTTCTACTACGCGCAGGGGAAACTGGCCGTTACCGATCGAGGTGGATCTTTCGGTGTTGAAGTTTTCAGGAAGCTTTACAAAAGAGTTGATGTTTTGTGAAGTATTGAAATTGAAAGAGAGGTAAAAGTCCTTCTGCTTAATGGCTCTGATTTCGGCCATTAATTCCCACCCCGTATTTTGCAGCTTCCCTCCATTAAGGTATTTCAACTGGGAAAACCCTGAAGTTGTGGGAATGGAATAGTTGCTGAAGAGAATGTTGGTGGTGAGTTTATCGTACAGGCCAGCATCCAGGAACAGCCTGTCGTCGAACATGTTGATTTTCAAGCCCAAGTCATAGGAGGTGATGGATTCCCATTTGATATTGTCGAGCTGGATACTTGTGGGGATGATGGCGGGATTTTGAATGTAATTTCCGGTGGATGTGGTGGAATAGGTGGCAAACCGGGCATAGGTGTCCCCCGGTTGCTTTCCGGAGACTCCCCAGGACGCTCTTAACATGCAGTCACCCAGAAAATCCCATGATTCAAGAAAAGGTTCACCAGAGAACCTCCAGCCCAGGGAGACCCCTTTAAACAATCCCCAACGGTTATTGTTTCCGAATGCTGAATTGGCATCTGCCCTCATGATGGTCTGAATCATGTACCGGTCATGAAGTTTGTAGTTGAGATTGAATACGCCGCTGAGGTCGCGTGATTCCCCTGACCAGGAACCCAGCCAGTTGATCTGGGCATTCACGGAGGGATCCTGGATGTTGACACTGGGTGTTTTATTGCTTTGGATGTTCATTCCTTCGTATTGCGACTGCTTGGTAATCCAGGTGGCTGACCCGGACAAGACATGTTGTTTGGCCTGAAAGGGAACAGTGAAAAGGACCTGGCTTTCGATGTTTATGGCGGAGTTCAGACTGTTGGTTTCGTCCGCTTTGTTTACAGTCCATTGCAGCCAATCGGTCCCCAATGCATTATAGGGAAGGAAATTCTTTGATTTGCTTCCTGAATACTGAAAGGAGACTGTTTCATTGAAGGTAAGCCAATCGGTGATTTTATACCTGAGAATAAAAGTATTCTGAAGCATATTTTCCACAAAATCATTTTTCCCCAGTTCGGAAACGGCTACAGGATTATAATAGTCCCCTCCAAACCCCTGATAACTGTTGATAGGGGTAAAAAACTCTCCGGTAGGTTTACCAAACTGGTTATACTGCCAGATGCTCATATTGGGAGCTTTGATATAAGCCATCTGCCGGATGTTCCTGCCGTTAATGCTCATATTCCCGTCAGTGGAGTTGGAATTGTAGTTGAACTGCACTGAAAAGAGGAGCTTACGGGAGAGGAAATAATCAAAGTTGATCCTGGTGAAGAACATCTTTGAACTGGTGTTGATGGTCGTTCCTCCCTCGTCAATATAACTGAAGGAAGTGTAGTATCTTGTCTTTTCTCCCCCCCCTGATACTTTGAAGAAGTGATCTTGGGTTTGTGCGTTCATGGTTACCGCAGCAATCCAGTCCGTGTTTGTCGAATAGTTATAGAAATCAGTATAATCACGGTCATATGCAATTTCCGGGGGAAGGTCAAAAACGCCGTGGCTGTTGTGCCATTCTTCCAGCTGGAGCATGATGTATTCATCCCCGTTGAGCATGGGGATGGCCGGTGGTTGCATGTTTAAACTGTATTTGTAGCTGTAATCAAACTGCACTTTTCCCATTCTTCCCTTGTTGGTTTCGATAAGTAAAACCCCATCGGCTCCTTGGGAGCCGTATGCTGCGGTGGAAGCTGCATCTTTCAGTACTTCGATGGATTTAATGTCCTGGAGGGCAATGTTGATCAGGTTACTGATGTCTTCCGTATCGGCTGAAGTCAGGTCAAAGTCCCGGGAAATCCTCATTTGTGGTATTCCATCGATAACTACCAGGGGTTGGCTGTTACCCATGGAACTCAATCCCCTGATAACAAGTGAGGATCCCGATCCGGGATCTCCTGAGGAACTGACAATATCCAGTCCGCTGATCTTTCCCTGTAAGGCATCCGCTGCAGAGACCATTCCTTCACTATGCATGTCTATCAGGTCAATTTTTACGGTTGATGAAGCATTGTCCCTTTCTTCAACATTGGTGAGCCTGTTGCTGGTCTGGACCTGCGCCGTAACAGTAATCTCCCCGATCTGGATGTCAGAGGATAAGAGCTCAACTATGACCGGTTTGGAGGGATCTACCTTGATGGTTTGTGCAGTATACCCGATAACACTGACGCTGACAACATTTCCCGGATCAATGAGCTGGAGAACAAAATCCCCGTTCACATTGGTAATGGTCCCGTTGATGACGCGGTTCTCCTTGTTGTACTCGATGATGTTTGCGCCTATAATGGTCGATTTATCTGATTTGTCGATTACCCTTCCTCTAATGATCGTTTTGTTTTGGGCAAAGACATTAACAAGAGTGAACATCGCCAGGGCCAATATGATTATTTTTCTGATCTCTTTCATCCCTTCCGTAAGATCTGGTTTGTAAATTTAATTTACTGCTATTTGGTATCAAGGTCACTGAACAACAGTACCTTGTCAATTTCGTGAATGACGGCATTGGTGACCAGGGAGGGGAATACCTGCCCTCCGTCGCTGATGGTCCTGGCCGCCATGATGTTGGTATTTCCTTTTTCATCAATCACAACATAATTGTTGCCTGCCTTATCTCTCAGGCTGATGTGGTCATACCCCGTCTTAATGTAGATCAGGGTGTTAACCGTGGAGTAGCCGTTTCATAGTATCCTGACGGCTGGTTACCGTCGGTGAAAACGATTTCTCCCTGCACGAAATGCATCAGAAGGAAATTCTTTAGCTGTTCTTTGGTTAAGCTGCTCGTATTGTATTGGTTCAGAGCCACCTCGTTAGGAGCAAATATGGTGTAATTCTCATTATCGGAGATGAAATTGTAACGAAAGTCCTTGGTAAGGGCCAACCCCGCATCGATAAGCAACTGGTGGAACCTGGGATAGCTTGAGGAGATTCTGGAGTAAATATCCATTCCTGAAAAACTGAACCAGTCAGGGATTTCATAGGTGATTCCGTTGTCTGCATTGGTGCTTATCTGGCGCGGGATTACTTTCACCACAACCGTTCCGTTATACCCCTGGGTTGTTGGGCCCATTCCACTGACTTCTCCCGTTTCGTTGTTAAAAATGAGATAATTGCCGGCCAGGTTTTTGATAAATTCCTTATGGGCTATGCCGTTGGGTTTCTCTGTCCCTACATGATTCAGAATAAGGGTTCTCAGCTCCTTGGTGCCCACATTGACCCTGGTTCCTCCTCCGGGGGCCAACTGGAATAAAAAGAACTCATCCTTGATGGGATTGTAGATCAGGGAGGAATCGGCCGACAAGTCATAATCGTTTTCAACAAAGAAGGTGTAGTTCTGGTTTTGTCTCTTTAAGGCAGCCAGCAGCCCGGTTTTTTCGATCACATTCATGACCAGTGAAAACCTCTGCTGACGGTAGATGGGGCCTGTTATGCTGATAAACGCCCTCGGCACAATGGGATTTTTAAGACCGATAAAAGAACAGTTGCTCCCGAACTGCTTCTGAACTATATCCGATTCGTCGATTTTGACAATGTCCTTTTCACCGTTATAAAAACCGTCCCTGAGGTCTGACCTGTAAATTGGCGCGTTCGCCATATAACTGTTGGCAATAATCCTTTTAATATTCGTGGGGGCGTTTTCCAGATTGCCCCATTGGGTGCTGCCATTTATATATTCATCCAGAAATTTCTTGAAAGCGTCATTGGTAGGGGCCATTAATCCGTAATGGTACCTGATGGATACATCATTGGGCAGGCCGAATGTTCCCAGGGGGGCTCTGGTTTTCTCGTTGAAAATATTGAAAGTCAGGTTAGGAAAGTTGATTTCGAACAGTGAATCTACCCTCAATCCCTGCTCTGCTCCGGGTTGGTTGTTCGTTTTTTCTTCATTGTATATAAAAGTGGGAAATTTGTAGATCAGGTGAAGAAAGTCGGAATAGGAGCCTGCATTTGTGGTGTTGCTCAATATCTCATAACCGTTTTTCAATGGTTCTACCACCCGGTCAATTTTATAGACGAATCCGTTTTCTGCCGGGATTTCTTCCCCGGTAATTTTTGAATTCACATAGTAGATATCTGAGGCGTTTTCGAAAGAACGATTGAAATAGAAAGAGTAGTCACTGGTGTTTTTGTTGTATATGTCGAAATACTTTTTGTAGAATACCGGGGCATACTTGCGCGAGTCAGATAGGATTACCCTGTTCCACCGGGAGTTCAGTGTGTCGATGATCTGGTAATTTTTATCTTTATCCCTGGTAACGCCTACCTTCAGGTTTCTGTTAAGCAGGAGGGTCTCCCTTTTAAAACCTCCCGGCTTGTTGTTGTTGATGTCCAGGGTATCAATCCATCCGTATACATCAAGAGATCTCAGCTGGATCTTGCTCCACGGATTCTGGACGATATGGATTTTCACCAGACTGATCAGTTGGGGCAAGGGAATTCCCTCCACTGATTTGAAGTGGGTGTTTTCCTGAAAAAACAGGCCGAAGGCTTCATTGGTGGGAGCAAAAACAGTATAGCTTCCCGAAACATTGATGATTGTGTCGTAACCTGTTAATTCTAAACACCGGGCAAAGGTAGAGAGGTCGGCATGCTCCCGGATTTGTGAATACAATTTCCCTTGCAGCCATTCCGGCCGGTCGAATTTTTCAAAGCGGTCATCCAGGCATGCGGTCACCATCAACAGAAGGAAGGCGGTTAATGCGAATTGCCAGTTTCTTGCCATCTTTATAAGAAATGAAGTAAAACCCATATTATTTGCTTAAGCACATTCAGTTCATTCCAAAATGAGTGTTCCCGTGCAGCGGGTGCAGACTAAACTGCGGAATCCCGCCTGTCATTTTTCCCGCCTGTCATCTTTCCTGCCTGCCATCTTTCCTGCGGCAACTGTTTCATAGGCACTTCGAAAGTAAGAATTTTATTTTGATGATTGCCCATTTATTTTATGAAAACGGTTCTTTGTGGTTCTGTTGTGGCTTATAACAGCAGCATAATAGGTAATGATCATGAATGCAATGGCAGGGACCCAGTAGGCCATCTTAATACTGCCCATCTGGTCAGAAACGATTCCCTGAATCTGGGTCAGGATGGCCGCACCTGCAATGGCCATGACCATACCGGCTCCTCCCATTTTTGTATCCTCTCCCAGGCCGAAGATCCCCAGGCCATAAATGGTGGGGAACATCAGTGACATGCATCCAGAAATACCCATTAATGCATATATGCCCAGGGCGCCATTTCCGTAAATGGTTGCCACGGAACAGATGATGGCCAGCAAGGCAAGGGAAATCAGGAGTTTTCTGGGGTTGATGAAGCGCATCAGAGCCGTGCAAACAAACCTTCCGATCACAAACAGAATCAGGGAGAGGATATAATAGGTTGCTCCGGCCTGTTCGGCAGTGCGCGGCAAAAGGGAATTAAGACCAAGGGCTTCGCAGAAGTTATAAAATCCTGCCGCTACCGGTTCCATATAGCGGATTTTATTTATGATATCGGCAGATGAGGCTCCTTCGCCAAGGGCTGCAATCACATCATCAAACCTGAATTGCTGGATCGCATAGCGGATCACGAATGACCAAACGGCAATCTGAGCCCCTACGTAGAAAAACTGGGCTACGACTCCCCATACGTAATTTCGGTTGGCCAGAAGTCTTTTGAATGTTTTTCTGAAATCCGGGTTTTTATCATCCTCCCTGATTTTTGGCATACGGGAGAACCAGATGGCCAGTAAAAGAACGACCATAATCACACCGATGGTCATATAGGTAAAGGTAATGGCATTCAACTCCTGTCCCTGGATTAATTCAAGTTCTGCCGGAGGGAGGAGAGCTCTTTCGGATGCACTCAGGGTATTGAGCTGCGAAAGGATAAAAACCTGACTGATCACCACTCCCGTAATAGCTCCGAACGGGTTGAAAGATTGGGCAAAGTTGAGGCGCTGGGTGGCAGTTTCTTCCGGGCCTATGGCATATACATACGAATTGGCGGAAGTTTCCAGAAAGGAAAGTCCGGCAAAAAGGACCAGTATGGCTACCAGAAACAAAAAGAAACTAATATCTATATTTATTCCGGCGACTTGTTTGGCGGGGAAGAAAAGGAAGGTACCCAAAGCATATAATCCCAATCCTAAAATAACCCCTGACTTGTACGTGTGCTTTTTGATGAACAGGGCTGCCGGGATGGCAAAGCAGCCATAACCGAACAAATAACAGGCCACCTGGATCCAGGCAGTTTTCGAATCACTCATGCTCATGATTCTTTTAAAGGCAGCCAGCATGGTGTCTGTCAGGTTATTGGGTACTGCCCAGGCAAAAAACAAAGAGGTAAGCAGAATAAATGGCCATAATATGCCTTTGGGAATAATCCGCTGTTTTTCCATGATCATTCTGTTATAACTTGATTATTAACTTTTTATGCCTCTTTTAAAAAATTTTCGGTTTTTTCATTATTCTTCTCTGAATTTCCCTGTGATTTCCCCGAGGTTAAGTCCGAAAAGTGATTTGACAATGGCCCCCAGTTCATTCTCCTCTCCCTGGAGGTGAATAATCCGCTGAATATGGGTGATTGATTCTCCGGGCAGCAATTCCGCAGCAGGTGATGATGTTTCAATTTCATAAAACGGACCCATCATGGAACCGTCGGCAAGAGGTCCGTCATTGTAGGAATTGATAACATCTCCGTTAAAGGGATCATCCTGATCCCCCCATTTGGAGTTTACATAAGTCATTCCGCTCTCCGGAATAGTGCACCATAACAACGTAAGAATTTGATTCACCTTGTCGTAACTTCCACACAATTCCTTTGCCCTTCCTGGCGGAATCCCGATTTTACTGCGGTATTCCCCGTCAATCCTGAAGTAGATGACGCTTTCATCCACTATCAGCCTGGCTGGTGGTACCTTGCCAAAGTAGTCATCATTGACAATAACTCCCCCGGCCGTCTGATGAAAGGGAATAAAGACAGTTGTTCCGGGTGAAGGGTTGAACATGGACAACATCCATACGGAAAGCAACCCTGATTCCCGGGTCCATGAATTTTCTCCCTGGTTGACAAGCTTGTTTTCGGTTTGATACGCTACTGTACGAAGTGATGATGGAATTGAAACACCGAGGAGGGAAGTGAGGGTGTCAGGGTGCAACAGGACCACCTTTCTTTCAATTCCCAGTTTGAAATTGAACCCTGAAGCATTAGTGAGGTTGTCGCTTTTGGCAAATTGAACAAAAACCTTGCCTCGCTCTGTCACATCAAATCCTTCGGTATCGATAAGGGGCGGAACGATCCAGTTGTCATATACCTGCTCTTTCCCGGGAGCAAAATAGATGGAAAATGGTCCTCCTTCAGGCCCCAGCCAGAACCTCTCTTCTCCACCGACGGGATTGAACTGCTCCAGAACCTGACCAGAGGAAATCAGGTCATAATTAAGCCAACCGAAGCTATAGCCACTGGTCCCCGATGCGGTAGAGGTCATTATCCGTCCCTGGTAAAGGGGTGCCACCAGTACTGATGCTCCGGTTTGGTCATCTTTCAATTCTATGGTTTCAATGTTGTTTTTTTTAAGAAACTCCAGGTCATAACCATAGGTTCCTTTCTTAAACCCGTTTAATTCATCTTTCACTTGTGCGGTTTTTTTACTGTCTGGTGAGCCGCAGGCAGTTACCATAATGACTGCGAAAGTTGCGGCTACCTTCCAATGGTTTAAAAAGATTGACTTCATCTCATCTGGAATTATTGGTTAAAAACACTATTCATTTTCTCTGAATGCCATTAAGCGATCAAAAACTGATGGTGAACATCGGACAATAGTCTATCCAGACGATTCCCTTTTGATTAACACATGCTTTAGTTCAACATGGACCGTTTTCTGGGACCCCCGGATCTGGTCTACCAATATCCTGACAGTTTCCTTGCCCATTTCTTCGATAGGTTGTTGAATATAGGTCAGCTGAGGCTGAAAAAAATCAAACACTTCATGTCCGTCAAACCCTATCACAGCAAGCTCTTCCGGCACCTTAACCCCCATTTTCCTAATAACATACAAACCTGATAACGACAGGGCATTGGTGGCGAAAAGCAAGGCATTTATTTTCCGTTCATTTAACAGGCTGTTCATGGTTGCCTCAATATCCTCTTTAATATTGCTGTATCTGATTTCCTTTATGACGATGTTGTCGGACAATCCATTATCTCTCATTGCTTCCTGGTAACCCCTGATTCTTTCCCTCATGTGCACCAGCGAGGATTTATAGGCTATAAGGGCCACTTTTTGATACCCATTGGTCAAAAAGCAATTCACAGCAGAGTAGGTTGCCTGGTAGTTGTCAAGGACAACCCTGTTGGTGGAAATGTCAGGAAGGTATCGGTCAACTAAAACGAATGGAATATTGAGGTTCATCAGAGACTTGATTTGTTCAGCACCCCCTTCAGAAGGTGTAATGATCAGTCCATCAACCTGACGATTCAACAGAGTTGTGATCAGTGTGGAGGAATTGGTGCTGTTTTCATCCGAACTTCCAAACACCACGGTGTATCCGAAATGGGCGGCTTCCTTTTCTATTACCTTGGCCAGCAGACCGAAAAACGGATTGGAGATGTCAGCCACGATAAGCCCTATGGTGGAAGTGGATCCTTTACGCAGGCTTCTGGCTATCTGATTGGGTTGGTAATTGAGCTCCATGGCTGCCTGATGAATTTTCTTGACTACCTCAGGGCCAATACGCTTCTCCTTTTCCAATCCGTTCAAAACATACGATACCAAGGCCGTTGAGACCCCCACCCGGTTGGCGATATCCTTTATGGAAACTCTTTTTGTTACCATGAAATCGATCTCAAATTAGGATTTCTGCTCTAAAAGGGGCAGAAATCACCTGGTTTTAAACCTGTTTTGTATTTATCTATCGTTTTTTAAGCTGAAGAACCATCATATCATTATATTTGCAGCAAGTTGAGGAGTGATGAATTGCCCCGCAAGTTATTTCCACCCACCGGGGTGGTTAACCACAGGGGCATTGCTTGTGCTTCAATGAGCAGACCATAACATCGTAATGATTTAAACACATGAAGAGGAAAAATAATTCAGCCAATTTTTTCCCCCTGGTTATCTCTATTATTTCGTGTCGTTCATTGGGGCCACGCAGTAGGATACATTGTTAAACCAAGTGATATTTTACAGAAGGTCCCGGTATTCGGGACCTTCTGTTTTTCATTGAAAACAGGGAATAGCTCTCTTTCCCAGGATGGCCGGAAGCAGAGCCAGACAGAATGCGGAATGGAATAATTAAGTTTACAGAATAAAAAATCGTGAAGCAGGTACAAATGAGCATGGTGCTTCGAACACAAAAGGCTATGTATAATTACTCCATGCGAGTTTCATGGGTCTGAAGAGCAGACAACAACTATGTATGATTGAAGAACAACATATTAAATAGCAAATATACGAATGAAAACAGCGGTCATAGGATTAGGGTTGATTGGCGGGTCGATGGCGAAGGATCTTCGCTGTTCGGGTTTTGCCACGCAAGTGACAGGGGTGGAGAGCAATCCGGAGCATGTCGCAGAGGCATTGCGGCTGGGCATTGTTGACCGGGTAGCATCCCTGGAGGAGGCGGTACCGGAGGCTGACCTGGTGATCGTGACGACTCCTGTGGACGTGGTGCTGTCGTTATTGCCTAAAATATTGGATTTGGCTTCACCCCACACCACGGTGACCGATATGGGATCGACCAAGCGGCGGCTTACTGAGGTGGTCAGGGAGCATGCCCGCCGCAGGAATTATGTGCCGGCCCATCCTATGGCAGGGACAGAAGATTCAGGGCCATCGGCAGCTGTGGAAAACCTCTTCCGGGGAAAGATCGCTATTGTTTGCGACCAGGAACTCTGCGGTCCCCAGCATCTGGCTCTGGTCGAAAAGATGTTTCATTCCCTGGGCATGAACATTGCCTATATGACCTCGGATGAACAGGACCATAGTACGGCTTTTGTGTCGCACCTTCCCCACGCGGCAGCCTATGCTCTGGCCAACGCCGTCCAGGATAAGGAAGACCGGAACATCATTTTTGACCTGGCCAGCGGTGGATTTAATTCGACCGTCAGGCTGGCTAAAAGTTCCTGCTCCATGTGGCATCCCATCTTTGAGCAGAACAGCGACTATGTGGTGGAATCGCTCAATGTCTATATCAGACATCTGGAACAGTTTCGCGATGCCATTCGCGACAGGGAGAGTTCCCGGCTGGAGGAGCTTATCGGGAGTGCCAATTGCATCAGGGCCATACTTAACGGTGAAAACCCGCAATTCCTGAAAAATGAAGAAACCTTTGTAAAATTTTATACCAAATAACATGACGGCAAAATTAGATATTCGACCAATCAGGGAGTGGTTGCCCCAACTCAACAATCCCCTGCTGATTGCAGGGCCCTGCAGTCTGGAGAGTGAATCCCAGGCATTGGCGACAGCCAGGCTTCTGGCAAAAGATCACCGGGTGTTTGTCTACAGGGGAGGTATCTGGAAACCCCGGACTCGCCCGGGGAGTTTTGAAGGAGTTGGGTCCATCGGATTGAAATGGCTGAAACTGGTCAAAGAAGAGACAGGGCTGCCTGTTGGAACGGAAGTAGCAAATGCCCTGCATACTGAGGAGGCGTTGAAAAACGACATCGATGTACTATGGATTGGGGCCCGCTCTACTGCCAGTCCGTTTGTTGTGCAGGAAATTGCCAATGTGGTAAAAGGCACCGATGCGGTGATTATGGTCAAAAATCCTGTCAATCCTGACCTGCAGCTCTGGATGGGAGCCATTGAAAGGATTTACCAAGCCGGGATCCGCAATATCGTGGCCATCCACCGGGGATTTACACCTTTCGGAGAGACCAAATACCGCAACTATCCCAACTGGCAGACGGTCATTGAATTACGCCGCCTGATGCCTGAAGTGCCGGTAATCTGCGATCCCAGTCATATTAGTGGCAAACGGGAATACCTTTTGGAAATAGCCCAGAAAGCTTTCGATATCGGACTGGAAGGTTTGATGCTGGAATCGCATATCGATCCTTCCTGTGCACTCAGCGACAAAGAGCAGCAACTTACCCCTGCCGAACTGGGTAAACTGCTCGACAGGCTGATCATCCGCCACCAGAGTGTCGACAATCCCCTTTTTGAAAATCAACTTGAAAAGCTTCGAAACCGGATCGATTCCCTCGACAAAGAACTGCTTGAAATACTCTCCTCCCGGTTGGACATTGTCAGGGAAATCGGGAAATATAAAAAGGAAAACAACGTGACAGCCCTTCAGATAAACCGGTGGTCCCAGCTGATGGAAGAACGTGTGAAACTGGGACAAAAACTCAATCTGAACAAAACCTTTACACAGATCCTTTTCCAGCTTATCCACGAAGATTCGGTAAGAATGCAAACGGAGATCATGGACAGTCAGGAGGATTAAGATTCTGAATATTAGAATATTAGAATATTAGAATGGGGGAAAAGGTATCAGGATAATAACTATATTGTACCTGAATCCACATGAATATTTTGCCCGGTAATTGATTTTGCCTTCTCAGAAAGAAGAAAAGAAACTGTCTCTGCAATCGAGTTTAGGTTTACAGGTTGTTTTAATGATGTGCGCTGATAAATGCGATTTCTTTGATCGTCTGAAAGAGATGCACTCATCTCTGTTTCCATAAAACCAGCCACCAAACAATTTGAGCGGATTCCTATTTCACCCCATTCTCTTGCTGTATTCTTTGAAAAAGCCTCCAATGCCCCCTTTGAAGAAGCATACATGGCCAAACCCTTATACCCTGTGTGTACACTGATTGATGAAATGTGAACGATGCTGCCTTTCGTATGATGAAGCAACATTTGCCTGATGATGTATTTTGTAATTATCATCGGAGTGAACACATTAACATTGTACATCTTTTCAAGCTTTTTGATATTCATGTTGGTTATGAGGTCATCGTATGCAATTGCCGCGTTATTAACAAAACCATGAATGGGAACATCCCGGGATAACCAATTCTTAAAAATCAACGTATTAACATTTTCTGAATCTTCCAGATCATACTGCAGCCAATGCAATTTATCAGGATATTGACTTTGCAGGAGATTAAGTTCTTCTGTTTTACTTCGGCTGATTCCATAAATAACACATCCTTCATTTAGTAAGACGCGGGTAATAGCCAAACCCAATCCTTTTGAAACACCTGTAATAAGTACATTCATAATCAGTTTCTTTTGATTTTTCCTGTGCGTGTAGTAGAAATTTCATCTGTAAAATAAAATATACGGGGTATTTTATATTCCTGGATTTTTGTGTTTAAATACTTTCGTATTGCAGCTTCATCGAGTCCTTTGTCATAACTGACAATTTCACAGCAAATGATATTACCGAGAACAGAATTGCTTTTAGGGAAAACCCGTACCTCTTTTATCTCAGGAATTGCCAGAATAGCTTCTTCCACTTCACTTGAATTTACTTTGTAACCTCCTACATTAATTATCTCACTTTTACGCGAAATGAATCTGAACCTGACTGGTTTTTCACTCAATATTTCTACCAAATCACCTGTATTATACCATTCTGTAATATTTAAATCTGTATTTCCCATCAAGCTTGTATGTATAAAAAGCTCATTATCAAAAAACTTAATTAAATCTTCCCATTCTGGTTTAATTGTAAATATATCTCCATCGGAGCTGAAAAGTGTACCCGCTTCAGTGGAAGCATATATATTCATGATTTTTGCATGAGGAAAAATATCCGAAAGCTCCCTCATTGTCCGCTTACTGAATTTTTCACCTCCTGATGTAATTCTTTCTACTGAAAAAAAAGTTTGGTCACATGGAAGCAAGAGTCTGTAAAAAGTAGGAGTTGCAGAGATGTGCGTAATTCCATTATCATGGATTTCTTTATGAATTATATTTTGTGATAATCCAAAGAGTCTGACTATCGGATTACCATTCAGCAAAGCCTGCAAAAACACCTGGACTCCAGCCATATGAGTAGGATTGTATGCATAACCCCAAACGCTTTTT
>CAJDVZ010000008.1_pt1 | contig 33124 bp, 25 predicted proteins | sample 7391481 | NCBI WGS metagenome assembly CAJDVZ01 (sample SAMEA7055721, study PRJEB34461) | soil metagenome | biome: terrestrial ecosystem; feature: Peninsula; material: soil | place: Antarctica | collected 2016 | reverse complement strand
AGACTCAAGACTTAAGATTATTATTGATTCTGATATTCTGATATTCTGATATTCTAATATCCTAATATCCTAATATCCTAATATTTCAAGTGCTGTTCTGAGGCGGGCGACCGTTTCATTTTTTCCCAGGAGTTCACAGATCCGGAAAAGGTCAGGGCCCACATTTCCGCCAACAAGGCAGATGCGGAGAGCATTCATGACATCTCCGAAATGCCATCCCTTCTCATTCATGAATTGCGAAAATTGTTCTTTCAGCGGAGCGGCTTCCCACACTTCAGCCCGGGAAAAGAGGGCTGCGATTTCTTCAACAGCCTGGGGAATGCCCGGTTTCCATCGTTTGGCTACCGCTTTTTGATCATATTCAGCAGGTGCTTCGAAGAAATAATGGCCCTGCTCCCAGAAGTCGCTGACGAAATCGCACCGCTCCTTGATCTCTTCGACAACGGCCACCACGGTGGCCAGGGTCGCGGTAATGTTCCGGGCATACAGGATGGGGACCAGCTGCCGGGCAAGCTCCTGCGCGCTTTTCTGCTGAAGGTAGTGCCGGTTGAACCAATGGGCTTTTTCGGGATCGAACCGGGATCCTGATTTCACCACCCTTTCCAGGCTGAAACTTTTCACCATCTCTTCCAGCGAAAAGATCTCCTGCTCCGTACCTGGATTCCACCCCAGCAAGGCCAGCATATTGAGAAAGGCCTCAGGATAATAACCCTCTTCACGATATCCCCTGTATTTTTCACCGGTTTCCGGATCACTCCATACCAGCGGAAAAACCGGAAATCCCATTTTGTCGCCGTCACGCTTGCTCAGTTTCCCCTTGCCCTGGGGTTTCAGGATCAGCGGTAAATGGGAGAACCGGGGCCGCGACTCCTCCCAGCCCAAGGCCCGGTATAGCAAAATGTGCAGCGGAAGGGAAGGAAGCCATTCCTCTCCCCTGATCACATGGGAAATCTCCATCAAATGGTCATCGACCACGTTGGCAAGGTGATACGTAGGCATGCCGTCCGATTTAAACAGCACCTTGTCGTCCAGTTCGCGGGTATTGAAGGTAACACTTCCCCTGATCAGATCCTCTTCAGTCACATCGAGATTTTCCGGCATTTTAAACCTGAGGGCATAGGCTTCTCCCCGGTCTTTCCTCTTTGTAACCTCCTCTGCGCTCAGCGAAAGGGAATTACACAATTCCATCCGGGTATGCTGCCCATATGAAAAAGTCTCTCCGGCAGCTTCAGATTCCACCCGGAGCCGGTCCAGCTCTTCAGGGGTGTCGAACGAATAGTAGGCCCATCCGGAATCTACCAGTTGTTGTACATAAGTGGCATAGATTGCTTTCCGCTCACTCTGGCGGTATGGTCCGTAATTACCCCCGAAGCCCGGACCTTCATCCGGAATCAGTCCGCACCACCTGAGACTTTCCACGATATATTCCTCAGCACCCGGCACATACCGGGTTTGGTCGGTATCTTCAATGCGAAGGAGAAAATCACCTCCGTTCTTTCTGGCAAACAGGTAGTTAAACAAGGCCGTCCTCACCCCACCCATGTGGAGAGGACCGGTCGGACTAGGTGCAAACCGCACGCGGACTCTTCTTTCACTCATCTTCATCAAATTTGCGACAAAGATAGAGAAAAGGCTTTGATGAGAAATGATCGTCCAGGCTGCGATTTATCACAATAATGTTGACTTCTTTTTATTAATTTGCCGGTTGATAAAAAAAGTAAAGACGATGTACGGAAAAATTAAGCAGGACCTGGCAGAAACCCTTGAGGGGCTGAAAGGCCAGGGATTATACAAAACTGAAAGGATCATCACCTCGGCACAGGGAGCACACATCACACTGAGCACGGGGGAAACCGCATTGAATTTTTGTGCCAACAATTACCTGGGCCTCGCATCCCATCCTGCAGTGGTGAAGGCAGCACAGGGAATCATGAATGACTGGGGATTCGGGCTTTCATCGGTGAGGTTTATCTGCGGAACCCAGCAAATACACAAGGATCTTGAAAAAAAGGTATCTGAATTTCTCGGAACCGAAGACACCATCCTCTATTGTGCCGCCTTTGATGCCAACGGAGGGGTCTTTGAACCTCTTTTAGGTGAGGATAGCGCCATCATCTCCGATGAACTCAACCATGCTTCCATCATCGACGGGGTGCGTTTATGCAAGGCACAACGGTTCCGTTACAAGCATTCCAACATGGCCGAACTGGAGAAATGCCTGCAGGAATCCCAATCAGCCACTTACCGCATTGTGGTTACCGATGGTGTCTTTTCCATGGATGGTGATATCTGCAAACTGCCTGCAATTGTAAAGCTTTGCGAAAAATATGACGCACTTGTCATGGTCGACGACTCCCATGCAACCGGGTACATCGGACCAACAGGCCGTGGAGTGGCTGAACATTATGGATTGATGGGAAAAGTGGACATCATTACGACCACTTTCGGAAAAGCCATGGGAGGCGGCAACGGGGGTTGTACCTCAGGAAGGAAGGAAATCATTGAAATGCTCAGGCAACGGTCACGCCCCTACCTCTTCTCCAACACCCTGGCACCGGCCACTGTGGGAGCGACACTGAAAGCCATCGAAATGCTTGAAGAGAGTTCATACCTGCCCAACAGCGTGATGGACAAAGCCAACCGTTTCCGCTCGCAGATGGAAAAAGCAGGGTTCGATTTGGTACAGGGAAATACAGCCATCATTCCGGTAATGATCTATGAAGAACCCAAGGCGATAGAGTTCGCCGACGAACTCCTCAAGGAAGGGGTTTACGTGATCGGTTTTGTCTTCCCGGTAGTTCCCCGCGGAAAAGCCCGCATACGCGTGCAGATCTCCGCTGCCCACACCGAAGAACAGATCGACCAGGCCATCGAAGCCTTTATCAAAGCCGGTAAAAAGCTGAACATCATCTTCTGATTCCGGGCCTTCGGACAGGTTGAAAACCAGTTTCATATTCCCCCACTTAAGACTTAAGCCTCAAGACTTAAGATTTAAGATTGTTTGACCCCTAAATCATCTCTATTTGCAATCCAAAGAGTAAGGCACAAGTACCTTGAAAATAAAAACTAAAGTTCCCGGATTAGACTCAACACTTAAGCTCATTCCCCCACTTAAGACTCAAGACTCAAGACTTAAGATTACTAATAATTCTAATACTCTAATATTCTGATATTCTAATATTGCCTTTTGTGTCCTCCTCATACGCCTGGTTTCTGTATCGTGGTTCAAACCCGGCATCGCGAATAGCCTGCTGAATTCCTTTGGCATCCATTTTATAGCTGGCGCCTGCTGCTGAGACCACATTTTCTTCCATCATGATGGAACCAAAGTCGTTGGCTCCGCCATAAAGGCTCAGTTGCCCGGCAAGCGCACCCACGGTCAGCCATGAAGCCTGGATATTTTGAACATTGTTTAACATGATCCGGCTGATGGCCACCAGCCGCAGATACTCAACGGCATTGCTTCTGCCGGAGATCCCGCGCCGCTGCAGTTCAGTCCCTTCATCCATAAAAGGCCAGGGGATAAAAGCTGCAAAGCCTTGGGCGCCTGCCGGTTTTTCAGACTGTACCTGTCTGATAAGCGCAAGATGTTCAATCCGTTCCCGGAGCGTCTCAATATGCCCGTACATCATGGTGGCCGATGTAACAAGGTTCATGCGGTGGGCTTCGCGCATCACGTCGAGCCACTCCCCGGTTTTACATTTCCCCGGCGAAATGATCCCTCTTACCCTGTCGGAAAGAATCTCGGCTCCTGCACCGGGAAGGCTTTCCAGCCCTGCTTTCACCAACTCATCCAGAACATAGCGATACGGCTTTCTCTCCTTGCGGGCTATGAAAACCACTTCCGGAGGCCCTAATGCGTGCAGTTTCAAGGCGGGAAACCGCGCTTTCAACTGTCTGAAAAGGGTGGTATAAAAGTCAAGCCCCAGCTGGGGGTGCATACCTCCCTGCAAAAGTATCTGATTTCCACCGGCTATGAATAGCTCATCGATCTTCTGAATATATTCTTCCAGGGTGGTGATATAAGCGGACTCATCCCCTTTTTTGCAATGAAAATTGCAAAACAGACATCCCGAAATGCATACATTGGTAATGTTGATATTCCTGTCGATGATCCATCCGACCCTGTTTCCGGGGACATGGCGGTGGCGAAGATCATCAGCCACAGCCATCAATTCGTTTAAAGGAGCATTTTCATAAAGAAGCAATCCTTCGTCAACATGCAGGGGTTCAAGTGAAAGTGCCTTATTGAAAAGGTAATCCAGATTCATATTGTCTTTCATTTCCGGAATATGATGAAAAATATCAGCCTCATCCCGTCGTTTTTACTATTTTTAAAAACGAATATGCCGGGAAACTATGGCGGCATTTTTCTGTTTTATAAACGCGCAATCTATTTGTTATGATTTTAAAACTGTCAAAAATAACGGATATTCCAGAAAAAAGTTCCGGAGTTGTTCTTTTCGAAGATCCCCGACAGCTTCCTTTTCCTCTGAGTGAAGCTGAACAGGATTTATGGGATAAAAAGGATTCAAAAGCGGAGTTTCTTCTTTTTCAGCGGCTTCCCGGGTTTCTTTTTCTGGTTTCCCCCCCTATGGACAAAGCTGTTCACCAGGTAATGGAACGCTTCAGGAGAGCCGGTGTTTCCTGGATGGAAACCGTGAAAAAGGAAAAAATTAAAGATTTTACACTTGTTGGATTATCGGGAAGCAGGTTTACGGAAGCGTTCCTGGAAGGATTTCTACTGTCGGATTATGCATTCACCAAATACAAAAAAGTAAAAGAGGCTTTCTCTCCTGCAGAAATCAGGATTGTGGATCCTGGTATTACAGAAGAGGTTATCAGGGAATTGCAACTTATTTCTGAGTCGGTGTGCTGGGTACGTGACCTGGTCAACGAACCACTTTCTTATCTGACTGCGGTCAGGTTGAGTGAAGAAATCGTAGAAAAAACATCGGGTACGGGTTGCACTGTGAAAGTCTTCCATAAACCGGAAATTGAAGCACTGAAAATGGGTGGTTTGCTGGGAGTCAACAGGGGAAGTCCCGATCCTCCCACATTCACGGTAATGGAGTGGACTCCCGCTACCAGTCTTAACCTCCAGCCCATTGTGCTGATTGGCAAAGGAGTGGTTTTTGACACTGGCGGATTGAGCCTGAAGCCAACCCCGAAGTCGATGGATTACATGAAAAGCGACATGGCAGGGGCAGCTGTAGTAGCTGCTGTCATCAGGGCCGCAGCCCTTGCCGGGTTACCCTTGAAACTGGTACTCTATTTGATGGCACCACGGTAGAGGTTCTCAATACCGATGCCAAAGGCCGTCTCATTCTGGCCGACGCATTGACTTATGCCCAAAAGTATGATCCCCTGCTGGTCATCGACATTGCCATACTTATCGGGGGTGCGGCCATCATTTCTGGTTCTCACGGAATTCCGGCCATGTCGAACACCCCTGACTATCTCCAAAAATTGAAAGCCAGCGGAGAGGAAGTTTATGAAAGAATCATTGAACTTCCCTTATGGGAGGAGTTTGCAGCTTCACTGGAATCGTATATTGCCGATATGACCAATTTGGGTGGCCGTGAAGGTCAAACCATTGTGGCCGCCAAGTTCCTGGAACACTTTACCGCCTACCCATGGATCCACCTCGACATTGCCGGGAGTGCCTGGCTCTTTGAGAAAGAGGGTTACAGGGGGAAAGGCGGAACCGGCAGCGGTACCCGGCTGCTTTTCGACTTTTTGAAAAGATTTAAATAAAAGCGTAAATTTGTCACCTCTTCTATAATAACTTGAATTTAATCGCTGCTGAAATGGCTTATAATACAAAGATTAAAGTTGGTATTTCTCATGGAGATATCAATGGAATAGGATATGAAGTAATTATTAAAACATTACTGGAACCACGTATCCTGGAAATGTGCACACCCATCATTTACGGATCCCCTAAAGTTGCAGCCTATCATCGCAAAGCGCTTAATGTTGAACATATGAGTTTCAATCACATCAGGGGAGCACAGGAAGCTTCGATCAACAAGACCAATATCATCAACTGCATCGATGAGAACATCAGGGTGGAGTTGGGTAAGTCGACCCCTTCGGCAGGAGAATCTTCCTATATGGCCCTTGAAAAAGCGGTGAATGATTTGCAGAAAGGATTGATCGATGTGCTGATCACGGCTCCCATAAATAAATACAACATCCAGAGTGACCAATTCAGTTTCCCGGGACACACCGAATATCTAGCCCAGCAATTCAAAACCGACGACTTCCTGATGCTCATGGTAAGTGAAAACCTGAAGGTTGGTGTTGTCTCAGGCCATATTCCCCTTTCCGAAGTACCAAAATACATAACCAGGAAAAAAATCCTGTCGAAACTGAGGATCATCCACAGGAGTCTGATGGAAGATTTTCAGTGCACCAATCCTCGCATTGCCGTTTTGGGTATGAACCCCCATGCCGGTGACAACGGTCTCATCGGAAAGGAAGATCAGGAGGTCATATTGCCAGCCATTGAACAGGCACGAAACGAAGGAATAATCGCCATGGGGCCCTATCCCGCCGATGGATTCTGGGGCTCGGGCAACTACGCCCGGTTTGATGCGATCCTGGCCATGTACCATGACCAGGGACTTATCCCCTTTAAATTGCTTTCGTTTGAAAGAGGAGTGAATTACACTGCCGGGTTACCTGTGATCAGAACTTCGCCGGCTCATGGAACCGCCTATGATATTGCCGGAGAGGACAAGGCTTCACCCGATTCGTTTCGTGAAGCCCTTTATCTGGCGATCGATATCCACAAAAACAGACAATTATACAAGGAAGTCTCTCATGACCCCCTGAAAAAATACGACATCAATCTCAACCAGGTCGACGAGAGTATTGACATCGAAACCGAGGAAGAAACCCTTTAACCCCCCTATGCCATGTACGAATACATTCAGGGAGAGATTGCTGAACTGAATCCGGCTATGGTCATCATAGAGACAGGAGGTATCGGTTATGCTGTTCATATTTCACTGAACACCTTTTCGGCGCTGAGCGGGCAGAAGCAGGCCAGGTTGTATACCCATTTCGTAGTCCGGGATGATGCCCACCTTTTATTTGGTTTTTTCGGCAAAACAGAGCGCGAACTTTTCAGAAACCTCGTGTCGGTAAGTGGTGTAGGTGCAGCTACAGCCCTCATGATGCTCTCTTCGTTATCGCCCGATGAAATAGTTGGAGCCATCTCCACGGAAAATGTCATGCTGCTTAAAAGTGTCAAGGGAATCGGAATTAAAACCGCACAAAGGATCATTATCGATCTGAAAGATAAGATTGTGAGGATACCCTCAGCCGAACAAATTTTGGGTTCTGAGGACAATACCATCCGTAATGAAGCGTTATCAGCTTTGGTAATGCTTGGATTTGCCAGGAAAGAAGCAGAAGCGGCATTGACAAAAATTATCAGGGAAAATCCCGAAGCCAAACTGGAGACATTGATAAAACTTACTTTAAAAAGGTTATAACAGTTGGATGAGAGTACGAACGATCGTTAAAAATATATCCTTACTCAACGTTTTTATTATCTTTTATTCGCTCAGCGGAGGCCTGGGGTCAAGAGCAGAAGTAAATAAACGTGATATTTCCTACTACGCTGCACTCTCTGAGCTGCAGGATACAGTCAGGAGAGATACCGTGCGTCAGCTCCCTTTTCCTTTCAAAGACCAGCCTGCATTTGGTTATCCTGACAGGCCGGATACATCTTCCCTTTATTTGAAAAAACCCGGCAATATCAATTACCAGGTTGAGTATGACCCGGTGACCGGGCAATATGTACTTTATGAGAAAATCGGAAATCTCAATTACCGGCTGCCCCAGGCCATGTCACTGAAAGATTACATCGATTATGATTTTCGCAAATCGGTAGAACAATACTGGCAGCAACGGAGGAATATTTCTGACAGCGAATCGAAGAGATCGCTTATACCCGGGCTAACCATTCAGAGTGAAGCATTCAACCGGCTTTTCGGTGGGAATACCATCAACATCAAGCCCCAGGGGTATGTGGAAGTCAGCTTCGGTTACCAGATGAACAAAACCGACAATCCTGCTATTCCGGTCAGGTTAAGGAAAGTACCCACTTTTGACTTTGACCAGAAGATACAGATGAACGTGATGGGGCAGATTGGCACCAAAATGAATATGCGTGTCAATTACAACACGGAAGCAACTTTTGATTACGAAAACAAAATGAACCTGGAATATACCGGGGAAGAGGATGAGATCATCAAGAGAATCGAAGCAGGAAATGTTTCGTTGCCACTGGATGGCTCTCTGATCACCGGAGCTTCCAATCTCTTCGGAGTAAAGGCAGAAATGCAATTCGGAAAACTGACGCTGACCACACTTTTTTCGCAACACAAGGGGGAAACCAAAACCGTTGAAACGGAAGGCGGTGCACAGGTCACCAATTTTGAAATATCGGCAGCCGATTACGATGCCAACCGCCATTTCTTCCTGTCGCATTATTTCAGGGATCATTATGATGAAGCACTCCGCAACCTTCCTGTGATCCGGTCGGGCGTTACCATCAACAAAATTGAAGTGTGGGTAACCAATAAATCCAGCAACTTCACGGAGGCGAGGAATATTCTGGCTTTTCAGGATCTTGGAGAACACACTCCTCACATATACAATAACGTACCCGGCTTTCAGGAAAATCCCGGACAACCTTTTCCGGCCAGCATATACCCCAACAACAAAGCCAACGGGCTTTACAGTGAAATGGCTACAACCTATTCCGCCATCCGTCAGATAGAGTCCATCACTTCTGTCATGGCTCAATTCGGCAATCAGTTCGCCGGGGGACGCGATTTTGAAAAAATCGAGCAATCGAGGAAGTTAAATGAATCGGAGTATACCCTGAACGAACGGCTGGGCTATATTTCACTGAATAGCTCACTCAACAACGATGAAGTGCTGGCAGTTGCCTACAACTATACCGTTAACGGCGAGGTTTTCCAGGTTGGAGAGTTTTCTACCGACGGGGTTGATGCCCCCAAGACTCTTATTCTCAGGCTTATAAAAGGGACCAACCTCTCTCCGGTGTTGAATGTGGATGGTCAGAAGAAGAAAAACCCATCCTGGGATCTGATGATGAAAAACATCTACAACCTGAATGCTTACCAGCTTTCGAGCGAGAATTTTATTCTGAACGTGCTGTTCATGAACGACTCCACCGGATCCTATATCAACTACATTCCCGATGGGAGAATCAACGGACACATTCTGCTGAACGTGCTGAATCTCGATAAACTGAACAAGCAGAAGGACCCATACAGGGACGGGGTATTTGATTACATTGAAGGGATCACAGTCCGATCTTCGTCGGGAAGGATCATCTTTCCGGTGCTGGAGCCTTTTGGCAGTCATCTTGCCGATTCCCTCCAGGACAATGTCCTGGCAGCCAAATATGTATATCAATCCCTCTATGATTCTACCAGGACTGTTGCCGAACAGGATGCGGAACACAACAAATTCCGGTTGGCAGGGAGTTACAAGGGATCCTCCAGTTCCGATATCATGATGGGCTCATTTAACCTTGCACAGGGTTCGGTGAAGGTGTCTGCCGGCGGACGCGAACTGGTTGAAAATGTGGACTACACAGTCGACTATACCCTTGGAAGGGTTACGGTAATCAACCCGGGATTGTTGGAATCAGGAACACCCATCCAGGTTTCGTCAGAAAGCGAGGACCTTTTCTCTATGCAAAGAAAAACATTGATGGGAGCCCATGCCAATTATGCATTTTCTGACCGGTTCAACCTGGGTGCCACTGCACTTTATATGCAGGAAAGGCCCCTTACCCAAAAGGTGGATTACGGCCAGGATCCCATTTCAAACCTGATTGTAGGTTTAAACACCCGTTTTAGTTCCGAAAGCCAGCTACTGACCAAAGCTGTCGACAAACTCCCCTTCCTCAGCACAAAAGCACCTTCAACGGTTGATTTTGAGGCAGAAGTTGCCAGGCTGATCCCGGGTCATTCCAAAGTCATCGAAAAGAGCGGCAACGCCTACATTGATGATTTTGAGGGGACGAAGACCTCCATTGACCTGAAATCACGTCAGTCGTGGGTCATGGCCAGCACACCCCAGCATCAGGAATCCTTCGCTGAAGGAAACCTTTCTAACGACCTGGCTTATGGTTATAACCGGGCACTCCTTGCCTGGTATGTCATCGACCCCCTGTTTCTGAGAAACTCCACCCTGACACCTTCCCATATCCGGAATGACAAGGATATGCAGTCGAACCACCTGGTCCGTGAAGTATTTGAAAAAGAGATTTTTCCGGCCAAGGAATCACCCGTTGGACAACCCACCAATATATCGATGTTCGATCTGGCATTTTATCCCAGTGAAAAAGGGCCCTACAACTTCGACACAAAGCCTTCTTCTTTTTCATCAGGGGTCAACGCCGACGGAACCCTGCGGAATCCTGCATCGAGATGGGGGGGGATCATGCGTAAAATAGAAAATAGTGACTTTGAAACCGCCAACATCGAATTCATTGAATTCTGGTTGATGGATCCTTTTGTGAACGACTCACTGGGTGAAACATCCGGGGGTGATCTTTATTTTAACCTGGGAGATATTTCGGAAGATATTCTCCGTGACGGACGGAAATCATTTGAAAACGGCCTTCCTGTCAACAATCAGCTGACCAATATCGATACCACCATTTGGGGCCGGGTTTCCACACAGCAGTCGCTTGTGAATGCATTTGACAACAACCCTGCATCGCGCAAGTTCCAGGACCTTGGTTTTGATGGATTAAATGATGAAGACGAAGCCAGCTTCTTCAGCGATTACCTTGAAGAACTCCGTTCCATGGTCTCCCCCGAAGTATTTGAAAAGATCAGAAAAGACCCCTCAAAAGACAACTACCACTATTATCGTGGATCGGATTATGATCAGGAGGAAGTCAATATCCTGGGCCGCTATAAAAAGTATAACGGACCTGACGGTAATTCGCCCCCCACGGAAATGTCAAAGGAATCTTATCCCACATCGGCATCCACCCTTCCCGACATGGAAGACATCAACAGCGACAATACGCTGAATGAGTATGAAAGATATTACCAGTATAAGGTCAGTCTGCGTAAACCCGATCTTGAACTGGGAAAAAATTACATCAACGACATCAAAACCAGCCGTGTGAAGCTGAAGAATGGGACGATCGGGGAAGTCAAGTGGTTCCAGTTCAAAATTCCGGTTCGGGAATATGACGACGTTTTCGGATCCATTACTGATTTCAAGTCCATCCGTTTTCTCCGGCTGTTTCTTAATGATTTTAAAGATCCGGCGGTTCTTCGTTTTGCGACCCTCAACCTTGTAAGGGCCGATTGGCGTCGGTATACGCGTACCTTATCAGAAACCGGCCAGGAATCGCTGAATGCCGCCTTTGACGTTTCAGCTGTCAATATTGAGGAAAACGGAAGCAAGGAGCCTGTCAATTACGTCCTTCCTCCCGGAATTGACCGGGTGATCGATCCTGCTAATCCGCAGCTGCTCCAATTGAACGAACAATCGATGGTCATGAAGGTTACCGACCTGGAACAGGGTGATGCCCGTGCTGCATACAAAAGCCTCTATATGGATTTCCGGCGATACAAAAAGTTAAAAATGGAGGTTCATGCCGAAGAAATTGATGGATACAACACGGAAGATGACGACCTGGTATTCTTTATCCGCATGGGTACTGACTATAACTACAACTATTATGAGTATGAAGTTCCGCTGAAGCTTACGCCTCCCGGCCGGTATAACGGGAGGAATGAGGCTGACCGGTACGAGGTGTGGCCTGATGCGAACCGGATAAATGTGCCGCTGGAGCTTTTCACGAATGCAAAACTCGACAGGGATGCAGAAATGCGGAAAGCAGGCTCAACGCTCCGGATCATGGATATCTACGAACAGATGCACAGGGGATGGAACGACAATAAAAACCGCATCCGCATCAAGGGAACCCCGAATCTGGGGAATGTCCAGGTTATGATGATGGGAATCCGGAATAAAAAACGGCCAATCAATACCGGTCCCCGGTCAGTGGAGGTTTGGCTCAACGAATTGCGGCTTTCCGAGTTTGATGAAAGTGGTGGATGGGCGGCCAACGCAAGGGTCACGACACGGCTTGCCGACCTGGGAAGTATAACCATGGCTGGCAGAACACGCTCCGCCGGATTCGGGAGCGTGGAACAGAATGTGAACCAGCGTTCCCTCGATAACCTGACAGAATTCGATATTGCGGCCTCGCTCGACCTCGGCCGTTTCTTCCCCAGGGAATCAGGGGTGAATATCCCCATGTATTATGGATATTCCCGGAGCACCACCATGCCAAAGTATGATCCCCTGAATCCGGATATCGAACTGAAAGAGACCCTGGACAGGACTGAATCACGGCATCAAAGCGATTCAATCAAAAATATTGCCCAGAATCTGGTAGTCCGGAAAAGTCTGAATTTTACCAATATAAGGGTGGATCCTCAATCTGAAACACCGAAACCTCAAAAGCCGTGGAGCCCGGGGAATTTTGCCCTCACCTATTCCTATAATGAGATTTTCATGCGGAATGTCAATACCGAATACAATGTGGACAAGATATACCGGGGGATGTTATCTTATAATTTCAATACCCGGCCAGAACTGGTGACTCCATTTTCAAAAGTTGCCCTGCTGCAGAAAGGACCTCTTAAATTATTGGGAGATTTCAATTTTTACCCGCTTCCAACCCAGATTTCGCTGAGAACCGACCTGTACAGACGATACAATGAGATCCAGGCACGGAATATTACCAATCCGGAGATGATCTTGCCACGAACCTTTGAAAAAGACTTTCTCTGGAATCGTTTTTTCGACCTTCGGTATGACCTTACGAGAAACCTGAAAATTGATTTTTCATCGCGGAACACTTCGCGGATCGACGAGCCTGAAGGCAGGTTCAACCGCCGCGACGACGACTATGAGTGGAAACGTGATTCCGTGATTTCAAATCTGATGGATATGGGCAGACCGGTATTGTACAACCACAATGTGAATATTACCTACACTCTTCCCTTCAGCCAGATCAAAATGCTCAGTTTCCTGAATGTAATGGCACGATACGAAGGGACATACGATTGGCAGGCAGGAGCGATCACCTCCGACACCATCAGGTTGGGGAACATGGTCCAGAATTCACAGAATCTGCAGTTAACCGGGAACATAAGCCTGACCTCTATTTACAACCTGATCCCCTACCTTCAGAAGCTGGACGCCAAATTTCAAAATACCGGCAGAAGTCGTTATTATGGCAGCAATCAGATGCAGCAAGGCCAGTCAGGCCGTCGCAATGCGCAACAGGATACCCGGAGGGCACCGGTTCAACCCGAACAACCTGAGTTCAAACAACAGAACGTAACAATGAATGGCGGGGAGCCCTTTACCATCGAGCACAAACTAAATGTGGAGACTACATCTCTCAAAGTCACGGATGAAAAGGGAAAGGGCGTTAGTGGAAAAACAAAAACCATTGACCGGAACACGATGGAGTTTACACCTGCCGACAGTGTAAAAAATGTTTCCCTTGTGGTGACGGGCAAAAAAGAAAAGAATATTCTAAAGGATATTTTCGATATTACCCTTCGCATGGCGACAGGCATCCGTAACATCTCCGTAAATTATGGTATTTCAGGAGGTTCTGTGTTACCGGGGTACCTGCCCGAACCCGTCTTCCTTGGCGGAGGCAGATTTACACCCGACAAGAATCTATTCAGCCAGATGCCCGGAACAACTTATTCTCCCGGGCTCCCATTTCTGATGGGCTGGCAGGATCGGCAATTTGCCCGTGCAGCGGGCGAAAAAGGCTGGATGACGACAGATCCGCTCTTGAATATGCCCTTCCAGTTTACACGGAACGAACGCTTCTCGATCAGGGCAGATGTGGAGCCGCTTCCCGACCTGCGGATCGATGTGAATGCCGACCGCTCTATCTCTAAAAACCTGAGTGAATTTTATAATTATGATCCGCTTGAAAAGAGTTACAGGGCCGATAACCTGACCGAAAGAGGTAATTTCAGCATGTCGGTGCTCACCTGGGGCACAGCATTCTTTGCCGTCGGAAAAGAAGAAGTACACCAATCGGAAGCATTTCAAAAGATGAAAGATTACAGGTTGATCATAGCCCGGAGATTAGCGTCCCAGCGACCCTCCAATTTCGGTTACGATCCCGGCATCACCAATCCCCAGACCGGCTTTCCCGACGGTTATGGCCCAACTTCCGTAGAGGTACTGGTGCCAGCCTTCCTGGCTGCCTACCAGGGGACCGATCCCTATAAAGTAAGCCTGGGCATGTTTCCATCCATTAAATATATCAGGCCAAACTGGAGGGTTCAGTATGAAGGGATGATTTCCAAAATCCCCAAACTGAATCAGGTGATGAAAACTATGAGCTTTACCCATGCCTACCGTTCCAGCTATACGGTAGGATCATTCCTTACCAACCTGAATTACATCGCACAGGATGATGGGTTCAGTTATATCCGCGACATCCAGAATAACTTCCTCTCTGCCTTTGACTTCAATTCGGTAAGTGTCAACGAAACATTCAGCCCCCTGATCAACGTTGACATCACCTGGATCAATGACCTTACCACACGGAGCGAGATCAAACGATCGCGGAGCATGGCGCTCTCTTTCGCCAACAACCAGCTGACAGAAGTGGTAAGCAACGAGTATATCGCAGGAGTGGGTTACCGGTTTACCCACATGGACCTCATCCTGAAAACAAAGAACTCCCAGCGCTCTTACTCCAATGACCTGACGCTGAGAGCTGACCTTTCATTCCGGAAAAACAAAACCGTATTGCGTCGTCTGGTCGAAGATACCGATCAGCTAACAGCAGGCCAAAATGCAATTACCATCAAAACCACCGCCGATTACATGCTGAGCGACCGGTTCCAGCTTAGAGTCTATTACGACAAAATCATCAACCAGCCATTTATCGGCTCGTTTGATACATCCAATACCAATTTCGGGGTGAGCTTCCGCTTTACACTTGCAGAATAATCCCTGTCATCTTCCGTGTAAGGGCTCATTCACCGGCCGATTTAAAACATTACACTGATATTTTGCGTATACTGAGCCGGATTTATTAACGAGGTAAATCATGAAACTTAAATTTCTGGTACTTTTTACCGCTGTACTCTTTGCGTCCTGTGCGGGCCCAGAAAAACTGGCCAGGGTTGAATTGAATAACCAGGAGGGACAGGCTGCCGACAGCGTGGAATATGAACTGGTAGTGCTGGATCCGGGTTTTGAAACCTGGTTTCTCATGCACAGCCGGCCTTCATGGTATCATACACAGAGTTACTACGAGCTTTGGAACCGGCAATTTGTAAGCGCCTGGAATACAAAGTCGATGAGTTCACGGTACAGCAGGATGTTCGATTCAACAATCGACTATGATCCGACTGCTGATTACGGACTGGAGATCAACCATAAACTTTTCTATTATTTCCAATATGTGGAAAGGGAGTTGAGGATTCCTGTCCTGACTCCCGGTACATCGCCTCATTTCCTGTTGTAACTAACCCTCTTTGTGGGCCAATACCACCAGGTGCGTCCCGTCGAGTTCCTCTTCAGCCACCAATCTGCCTCCTGTAACCGGGGCCTTCACTCCCTTTCCGAAAAAAAGTGGTGCCGTGTAAATGTGTGCCTCATCCCACAGATTACTTTCAATGAATCCGGCAAGCGTGGCAGCCCCACCCTCCACGATCAACGACTGGATATTTCTGGAGTAGAGATACGCCAGAATCTGAGCGGGCAAACCGGCTTCAAAATCCAATTCTTCAAACCGGATCTTTCCTTCATCCGAAGTCGGTTTTTCCGTGAATACCACTGTTTCTACCTGATTGTCGAAAAGATGCAGCGACCGGGGTAAACGAGCTCTTCGGTCGATGACCAGTCTGAGCGGATTCTCTCCGCTCCAGTCACGGACTGTCAATGAGGGATTGTCCATCATGGCAGTTGCCGTCCCCACAAGGATTGCACCTTCAAGTGACCGGAGGCGATGCACCAGAATCCTTGAAAGCGGACTGCTGATCCACAGAGGTTTTCCGGAAAACTCTCCCCTTAACCTTGAATCAATAAAACCATCGCTCGTCTGTGCCCATTTCAAAATCACAAACGGCCTTTTTTTTTCATGGAATGTGAGAAACCGGCAGTTTAGCTCCCGGCATTCCTTTTCCATAACTTTTGTTAAAGTCTCAATGCCGGCCATTTTGAGCATTCGCTCCCCCTTTCCGGCAACTTCGGAAAATGGATCCAGCATGCCGATCACAACACGGGGTATCATTTCCTGAATAATAAGTTCGCAGCAGGGAGGAGTCCTCCCGAAATGGGCACATGGCTCCAGTGAAACATACATGGTACTCTCCCTGAGCAACCGGGAATCACGCACCGACTGCACTGCAATCACTTCGGCATGGGGACCACCATATTCATGATGAAAACCTTCACCTATAATTTTTCCGTCGCAGACAATGACACAACCCACCATGGGGTTTGGAGCAACCATGCCTGCTCCGCATCGCGCCAGCGCCAGACATCTGTCCATGAAAACTGTGTGACCGACCATCCCAATATTAAGTAACTTTGCCAAAAATAATCAATGAAGGCGACAATCCGTTACATCAGGGAGGAATTGAAAGGAGTCTTTCCCCTCACCGGGATTACGGCTATTTCCGGAATGATATTGAATGCACTCCGGGGGTATTCCCTGACCGATATGGTGGTCAAAGAGGAAGAGATACTTACCGTCCGTGAAACAGACCGGGTAAAAGAGATTGTTGCACGGCTCAGTCATCACGAACCCATTCAATATATCCTGGGCTATACGCAGTTTTGGGGCATACCAATCAGGGTCAACCCTTCGGTCCTCATCCCCCGGCCTGAAACAGAAGAGTTGGTGGATTGGATCGTCAGGGAAGAAATGGCTGGTCCTCTGCGAATCACGGATATAGGTACAGGCAGCGGGTGTATTGCGCTGGCTTTGAAAAAAGCTTTCCCACTGTCAGAGGTGGAAGGCTGTGATTTCTCAAAGGAGGCGCTTTCCCTGGCCAGAGAGAATGCAAAGGCAAACAACCTTCAGCTCACCTTTTTTCAGGCCGACATCCTGAACTGGGAAAAAAGTGCTTCCTGGAATTTCGCGGATATTATCGTGAGCAATCCTCCCTATGTCACCCCTGGTGAAAAAGAACTGATGCAGCCTAACGTAATCAGGTATGAACCGCAAACAGCACTTTTCGTTCCGGAGGATGATCCCCTGGTTTACTATCGGAAGATATTGGAATTGGCCCGAAACCAACTAAATTCCGGGGGAAAGGTATACCTGGAAATAAATGAACATTTCGGGAAGGAGATGGAAATATTGCTTACCGGGTCCGGATTCGGACAGGTGGAAATCCGGAACGATCTGCAGGGTAAACAGCGGATGGCCAGAGGTACGTTAAATCCATGATTCCGGGCAGCCAGACTGAGGTTTTATTCAAAGCTGTAAATTTCTTCCGGCATCGGGCAGACTACTTTATAACCGATCAGGTTTTTCATTAAATTGCAGCGTTAATTATGGAGGCTTTTCCCGACGGTTTGAAAAATTTTCTTAAAAATATCCTGCTGATTGTCAATTTGGTGGCCGTTGTAGCGCTGCTGGGTTCTTACATCAGTCAATACATCCCACCCGATAAATGGTGGGCCCCCTCAATATTGGGACTTGCTTACCCCTATTTGCTGGCCGTCAATTTGTTTTTTATCGTGCTGTGGCTTATCCTGAAACCCCGTCATATGTTTTTCTCCCTCCTGGCAATTCTGATTGGCTGGGGAGTATTGTCCCGGTTTCTGCAACTGCAAGGGAAAAGATCAGAGGTTGCGGATATCAGCGTGGTATCGTACAATGTGAAGAATTTCACCGGGCAAGGGAGTAATCCCTCTCACGAACTGGCCGAAATCATCAAAGGCTTCCTGAAAGAGAGCGAACCGGATATCATCTGTTTGCAGGAGGTAAAACTGAGGACCAACAAAGTATTCAATCTGGAAGCCACAAAAGAAGAGTTACCCAATATCAGGCATTACCAGTATGCACGGGCGAGCAGTACCATGGGATCAGTAACCATGACCAGTTATCCCATCGTCAAGATGGAGGAGATCAGGTTTGAAAGATCGGGAAATATTGCCATCTGCACCGATGTGATTATCCACGGGGATACCATCCGGATCTTTAATGTCCATTTGCAGTCCTACCAGATCGATCCTGAGCGTTACAGTGTGATAGAATCTCCCGGAATTTCACATCGAAAAGAGATACGTGAATACAAAGAACTGGCGCTGAAATACAAAAAAGCAATGGAGAAAAGGGCCGTTCAGGCCCGTATGATCCGGAAAAAAATTGACGAATCGCCCTATCCGGTAATTGTATGCGGCGATTTCAACGATACTCCGTCATCCTATGCCTACCTGAAAACAAAGGGGAAACTGAAAGATGCCTTTGTGGCATCCGGAAAAGGGATTGGACAGACCTATGTGGGAAAACTTCCTTCATTCCGGATTGACTATCTATTACACAGCCGGTTTTTCAAAAGTTACAACTTCACCATCCACGACATTCCCTACAGCGACCATCTTCCCATCTCGTGCGACCTGGTCATCCGGTAAGCGCTTTCCGGCTAGTCTCCTGAAAGCATTTTAAGGGCAGAAATTTTGTCGAGGTGCAACTGGCTGATCAGGGCATCGATTCCCGGGAATTTCCTTTCGTCCCTGATCTTATCAATAAAGAAAAGTGAAATTTCTTTTCCGTACAATGAGGCATCGAAGTCGAAAATATTCACTTCAATGCTCCGGTTATCAGCATTCTGATTGAAAGTGGGCCGGGAGCCAATATTCATCATCCCCTTGTAGATGAGGTTGTCAATTCTGACTTTTACTGCATAAACTCCATATCCGGGAATCAGTTTGGTAACTTCAGTGGCTTCAATATTGGCCGTGGGAAAACCGATTTTCCTTCCAACCTTCAATCCTTCGGTCACTAAGCCATGCAGCTCATAGGGGTATCCCAGGTAGTTGTTCGCTATGGTGATATTACCCGACTCCAGCGCCTGCCTGATTCGTGTTGAACTGACATTAATCTCATTGACAAGCAGTGCATCAAGTCGTTCTATTCTGAAATCATAGTTTTCAGCGCACTTTCTCAGATAATCATAATCCCCCTCCCGGTTTTTTCCAAACCGGTGATCATGACCTACAACCAGACAGGCAGTGCCGATTTTTTCGATCAGAATCTGTTTTACGAATTCCCGGTAAGTCAGACGGGAAAATTCCAATGTAAAAGGATAGACGATCAGGTGGTCAATGCCTGTCGAACGGAGGAGCTCAATTTTTTCATCCAGCGTATTAATTAAACGGAGATTATGCTCCTCAGGAGTCAGAACCTGACGGGGATGGGGATGAAAGGTAAAAACGACAGTCTCACCATTCTCTTCACGGCCTATCTCTTTGAGTCTCTCCAGCACTTTCCTATGTCCGGCATGAACGCCGTCAAAAGTCCCTGTGGTAATGACTGGCCTGATGGCTTTAAAATTATTCAGATCGTAATAAACTCTCACAAACCTATAAACTTGAAGCCAAAAATATAAAATAATTATCTTAGTGCCGGAATATTCGCCCACAATGGATTTTATTAATTTTATAAGTTCACAAACCATCATAAAAATGAGCAGAATTCTAAAGGTAACAGCCTGTCTGGCAATTATTTTAACGATTGGATGCAACCGGCCAGAGAAATTTGAGATCAGGGGGAAGATTACCAATGAAACGGGCCGGATGATATATCTGGAAGAGTTACTGGTAACCAGTGTACGTCCTGTTGATTCAGCCAGGGTCAACGCAAACGGGGAGTTCACCCTGAAACAGCATACGAGCATGCCCACTTTTTTCCTGCTGAAACGATCAGAGAATAATTTCATCACCTTGCTGCTCGACTCGGCAGAAAAGGTAACCATTGAAGCCGATGCAATCAACTTTGCCCGTGATTACAAAGTGGAAGGCTCTCCGGGATCCCTGCTTGTTCAGGAGTTGAACAACAAACTGAATACCACCAAACAGAAACTGGACTCAATTACCTCCCTCTATACGATCTATGAGGGAAGCCCTGATATTGTGCAGCTCAAAAAGGAATGGGGCGAGGCCTATCAAAAGATCGTCCAGGAGCAGGTGGATTATTCAACCAATTTTGTTTCCGAACATCCTTTTTCCATGGCCAGCGTACTGGCGCTCTATCAGAAATTCAACGACGAGAACTACGTTATCCGCGACCTTCATGCCCTAAGGGTAGCAGCATCAGCCCTCAACTCTTTTTATCCCAATTCTGAGCACGTAAAAGCACTCTATACCAATACCCTGCAGCTGATTGCCACCGAAAGATCCGAAAAATTCAGACAGCTCCTTGACGAGAACGCGGAAAACAGTCCGGAAATCCTGTTACCTGATGTGAATGGCAAGGAAATCGCCCTTTCCTCTTTTCGCGGAAAATATGTACTGGTTCACTTTTGGTCTGCCATGGATCAGAATTCGAGGATTGTAAATCCTGTACTGGCGGAAATCTATAAAAAATACAAAAACCGGGGTTTTGAAATATACCAGGTGAGCGTGGATAATAACCGGGAAAAATGGTTGGAAGCCATTGAAGATGACCAACTGGTATGGACCAACGTGGGTGACATGAAAGGAAGCACACAACCGGTCATGTTTTACAATGTACAGTCGATCCCTTACAATTACCTCCTCGATAAAGAAGGGGTAATTGTGGCAAAGAACCTGACCGGGCCTGCCATAGACAAAACCCTGTCATCAATTTTCAGATAATTGCAGACCGGAACCAGCCGCCAGGCAAATGGTTGTTTCCTGTTTTATGCCATGATAACAGTTCAACATCTTTCATTTGGAGAAAAAAGGAAAAATATATTTCGTTTCTGATGTCCACCTCGGGGCCCCTGCCCTGACCGACAACAAAGAAAGAGAAATGTTGTTTGCCCAGTGGCTCGATCAGGTCAGCCATGACGCAACAGCCATATACCTGATGGGGGATATATTTGATTACTGGTTTGAGTATAAGAGAGTAGTTCCAAGAGGATATACCCGGGTACTGGGGAGAATTGCGGGCTTAACCGACAGCGGAATACCTGTTCATTTTTTCACCGGGAATCACGATGTCTGGGTTTTTGATTATCTCCCTACCGAAACGGGTGTAATTCTCCACAATGGCCCTTATATTGCTGACATGTGGGGGAAGAAATTTTATCTGGCACACGGCGACGGTCTCGATGCCAGGGACAAAGGGTACCGGCTGCTCAAAATGATCTTTACCAGCAAAATTCTTCAATGGCTTTACGCCCGGCTGCATCCCAACTTCACGATCGGCCTGGCTTACAGATGGTCAAAAAACAGCAGGCTGTCAAAAAAGTTTAACGGTCCGGAATTTATAGCTGAAGAAGAAGGGATATACCAATTTGCCCAATCGGTACTGGATCATGAGGAAGTCGATTATTTTGTATTTGGCCACCGCCACAGACTTGCCAACATACCTATCGGAACAAAAAGCCGGTTTATTTTGTTAGGTGATTGGATAAAAACATTTTCATACGGAGTGTATGATGGCGAAAATTTTGAATTGAAAAATTTTAAAGTTTAAAAGATTTACAAAATTGGCACGAGACAATTTATGAAAAACAAGCTTTACACAATAATTACTGGTTCTGGAAGCTACATACCCCAGGTCAGAATTGAAAATGATAATTACCTGAATTCGAAATTCTTTGACCCTGCCACCCGGCAGCCCTTTGAAAAGGATAACCGGGAAATTATCGATAAGTTTTATGAAATTACCAATATAGCCGAGCGCAGACACTGTACCCCTTCTGAGATGAATTCCGACTTAGGCTGCAAAGCAGCCCTTGATGCCATTGAATCATCGGGGATCGATCCTGAATCACTCGATTTTATCATTACAGGTCACAATTTCGGGGATATGCAGGAAGAAAACCGAAGGACCGACTTAGTCCCCTGTGTTGCCGCTAAAATCAAACAAAAACTGGGTTTGAAGAATCCGGCCATGTTTGCCCATGATATCATTGCGGGTTGCCCCAGCTGGGTACAATCATTAATTGTAGCTGATCTGTATATCAGAAGCGGTCAGTATCAGCGGGGTCTTGTGATTGGGGCCGATGTTACCAGCCGGGTTGCCGATCCGTTTGACCGCGACACCATGATTTTTGCCGACGGGGCTGGTGCTGTCATTGTGGAGGCTGTTGAAAGTGAAGAGCCTGTGGGGATTCTCTCCCATGCAGCACAGACCGATGCGACAGAAGCCGACTATTTGGTTCTCGGCCGTTCCCTGAATGACGCGTATGGCAAAGATGATCTTTTTATCAGGATGCAGGGCCATAAGGTGTACGTGTATGCGCTCACCAATGTGCCCAAAGTGGTGAAACGCAGTCTGCAGCTTGCAGGATTAACCCTTTCCGATGTCAGAAAAGTGCTTATTCACCAGGCCAATGAGAAAATGGACCAGGCCATTCTGGAACGGATTTTCAGGCTTTATAAAATTAAAGAGATTCCCGATGACGTCATGCCCATGGTCATTAATTTTCTTGGGAACTCCTCTTCGGCAACTATTCCCACCCTGTATGACCTGGTTGCCAAAGGAAAACTTGACAATCACAGGTTTGAAAGCGGAGATGTGGTGCCGGGATGATGATCAATTCGGTTGTCTATAAAATACCTTGATTTTCAGCCTGCTTTGAGCCGGCTTAATTGAGAATGCTCAAGTTTTTTCATGGCATATGCCTGGGTGATATGCAGGGAATGGATTTCCTGAGAAGGGGAATGGAACATGGCATCAATCATAATATTCTCACAGATTGAACGCAAGCCACGGGCTCCCAGCTTAAACTCGATTGCTTTCTCAACAATGAAAGCAAATGTCTCTTCGTCGAATTCCAGTTTTATATGATCGAGTTCGAATAATTTGATATACTGTTTGATAATTGAATTCCTGGGTTCAGTAAGAATTTTCCGGAGGGTTTCCTTATCAAGCGGATCAAGATAGGTAAGCACCGGCAACCTCCCGATGATTTCCGGGATCATACCAAAAGCCTTCAGATCTTGCGGTGAAATATACTGAAGCAGGTTTTCCCGTTCTATCCGGTCGGCTTCGCGGGCAGCGCTGTAACCGATCACCTTGGTGTTCAGGCGTTGTGCTATTTTCCTTTCGATTCCATCGAATGCGCCTCCGCATATAAACAGGATATTCTTGGTATTCACCGGAATCATCTTCTGTTCGGGGTGTTTCCGTCCTCCCTGGGGCGGAACATTTACCACCGAACCCTCCAGCAGTTTCAGCAATCCCTGTTGCACACCTTCTCCCGACACATCACGGGTAATGGAAGGATTATCCCCCTTACGGGCTATCTTGTCAATCTCATCAATAAATACTATTCCTCTTTCAGCAGCTTCCACATTGTAATCGGCCACCTGTAAAAGGCGGGTCAGCAAACTTTCAATGTCTTCCCCCACATACCCGGCTTCGGTGAGTACCGTGGCATCTACAATGGCAAAAGGAACATGGAGCATCCGGGCAATGGTGCGGGCAAGCAAAGTCTTCCCGGTACCGGTTTCACCCACGAGGATGATATTGGCCTTCTCAATTTCGGTTTCATCTTCTTCAACCCGCTGGGCCAGCCTTTTATAATGATTATACACAGCTACCGACAGGATCTTTTTTGCCTGGTCCTGACCAATTACATACTGATCAAGGAAGGCTTTGATCTCTATGGGTTTCATCAGTTTTATGGCCGCCGGATCAAATTTATCCCCCTTTTTCAGCTCCTCAAGAATGATGGCGTGCGCCTGCTCTGCACAACGGTCACAGATATGCCCTTCAATTCCTGCTATCAGCAGATTGACATCCTTCTTTTCCCGTCCACAGAAGGAACACTTGTCCATTCTTCCTTTTGCTGTCATTCTATTTTTCGTTTCTGAACAGAATTTCGTCGATCATTCCATATTCAACGGCCTCTTCCGATGTCATCCAGTAATCCCTGTCGGCATCTTTTTCCACCTGCTCGGGGTCTTTCCCGGTATGGAAAGAAATTATCGTGTAGAGCTCTTTTTTTATTTTCATGATCTCCCGGGCAGTAATCTCAATATCAGACGCCTGTCCCGATGCACCTCCCATAGGCTGATGTATCATAATCCGCGAATGTTTCAGAGCCGACCGTTTTCCTTTGGCACCTGCAGTAAGCAGGATTGCCCCCATCGAGGCGGCCATACCGGTACAAATAGTGGCTATGTTGGCAGTAATATACTGCATGGTGTCGTAAATACCCAGCCCGGCATATACCGACCCCCCGGGAGTATTGAAATACACCTGAATATCTTTGGTCGGATCTGTCGATTCAAGAAAAAGCAACTGCGCCTGGATGATGTTGGCCACGGTATCATCGATAGGTACTCCCAAAAAAATGATCCTGTCCATCATCAGTCTCGAAAACACATCCATAGAGGCCACATTCAACTGCCTTTCTTCAATGATGGTCGGGGAGATATAATAATCCTGTGCCGCCACATACCCATGCATGGTCATACTGCTGATACCAGCATGCTTTACTGCATACCTGCTGAATTCATCTCTCGGGTTCATGATCGTTCCTCCTGAAAATTTGCTCCCTCCATAAAGGAGCAGGGTTATGGAATCACAAAGTTATAAAAAAAGGAGCAGGATTAAACATCCTCCTCTTCGGTATTCCGCATCATCGCCTCGAATTCTTCCGATGAGACCTCTTTTTCAACGAGGATGCCCTTCTCTTTGATCAGTGCAAATACCTTGTTTTCAAACAACCTTCTGACAATCCGTTCACGGTCTTCCTCATTTTCCATGATCCGCTTCACATAATTGTCGAGGTGTTCGTCCTGTATCTGGAAAACCCCGTATTGCTGAAACTGTGATATGGCAATCTGCCTGGCAAAGACGGAAACTTCCTCCTCTTCCACGCCGATTTCAAAATCTCTGATTATGCTGTTTTTAATGAGCTGCCAGCGCAGATCCTTTGTGAAGCCCGGAAAATCCTTTTCAATCTGTTCCTCATCCATCTCCTTGTTAAGCTCTTTCAACCACCGCTTCAGAAATTCATCGGGGAGGCTGATCTTAATGGAATTCATCAAATTGTCACGTGCATCGATGGCAAATTTCTGGTCCGAAGAATGAGTCAAGGTTTTGGATATCTCTTCGGAAATCTTCTCCCGGAATTTTTCTACGGTAGTGATTTCCGTCTCTTCGCCATATGCTTTTTTAAACAGCTCTTCATTCAGTTCAGCTTTTTGAAAATCGAGGATACTACGGATGGTAAAGCTAAAATCCCCTTCCACTTTCTCCGCCGCTTCATGGCTTATGTTGAGCATATGCCCCACTTCATGGCGATCTTCAAAAGTTTTAACCGGATCGAATACCACAGTATCTCCGGCTTTCTTGCCTATGATCGTATTACGGACCTCCTCGTCCTTCATCAAATCAACGGCAATGAGCACACCGTCAGCAACAATGGCTTCCTCCGCCTTTTCTCCGTTTTCGGCCAACTGGAGAAAATCACCCCTTACACTGCTTTTTTCCTTCACCACCTCGGTTTCGATGTTGGTTCCATAACTCATCCTGATAGATTCGATGTTATCCTCTATCATTTTGTCATCGACACTGATCAGGTAATAATCAAAAGCACCGGCCTCATCAAAAATGACTTTGATTTCAGGAGAGATGGCAATATCAAAAGCAAATTCGAATTCACTGTCCTGATCCCAGTCAATGGTTTTCTGTTGTTCCCTGTTGGGAAGCGGATCACCCAAAATGGATATTTTTTCGTCCCGGAGGTAATTGGTCAGGTTATTGGAAAGAAGGCTATTGACCTCCTCAGCAAGCAACGGTTTGCCAAAACGCTTCTGGATCAGGGAAGCCGGAACTTTTCCGGGCCTGAAACCGGGGAGAGCGGCTTTCATCCTGTATTCACGAAGTTTTTCCGTTACGGTTTTCTCATAATCGCTGAGCTCAATGGTCACTTTAACCACTGCATAACCATTATCACTGTCTTCTCTTGTGATCTTCATAATCTTATGTAATATCTTGGTTGTAAAACAAATCAGACCTCCCTGTACCCAAAGAGAAAGATAACAGGAAGGGCTTGGTGCGGACGAAGGGACTCGAACCCCCACGCCGTAAGGCACCAGATCCTAAGTCTGGCACGTCTACCAATTCCGCCACGTCCGCAATTTTGGTGCGCAAAGCTAATTAATTTTTTATTTCGGGGAAACAGTGTGCGCCTTATTCGTGAAAAATCAGGCAATTAACGCAATGTAAAGTTCTGTCCAAGATAAACCTTCCTCACCACTTCGTCGTTTGCCAGATCGCTGGCAGTACCCGACTTGAGAATACTTCCTTCAAAAAGAAGGTAAGACCGGTCGGTAATAGACAACGTTTCATGAACATTGTGGTCGGTAATCAGCACGCCGATATTTTTCTCCTTCAGTTTCGAAACAATATGCTGAATATCTTCAACGGCAATGGGATCAACACCGGCAAAAGGTTCGTCAAGAAGAATAAACTTCGGGTCAATGGCCAAAGCCCTGGCAATTTCTGTCCTGCGTCGCTCCCCTCCTGAAAGCTGATATCCTTTGCTTTTCCGGATATGCTGAAGTCCGAATTCAGCGAGGAGGTATTCCAGTTTTTCATGCTGGTATTCTTTGGTGTACCGGGTCATTTCCAAAACAGCCCTGATGTTGTCTTCGATACTGAGCTTGCGGAAAACTGATGCTTCCTGAGACAGATAGCCAATCCCCAGCTGAGCCCTTTTATAAACCGGAAGATTGGTAATCTCTTCGTCGTTCAGAAAAATTTTTCCCGAGAAAGGCTTGATCAAACCCACAATCATGTAAAACGAAGTAGTTTTTCCCGCCCCGTTGGGTCCCAGTAACCCGACAATTTCACCCTGATGGACGTCAAAGCTAACCCCATTAACCACTGTCCTCTTCCGGTATTTTTTGACGATATTTTCCGCTCTTAAAATCATTTCAGCCTATTTTTTGCTACCCCGGATTAACTTCTCTCCTTTCGTTCTTTGCGTTCCTTGTTACGGACTACCCTTGCCGATATAAAGATGCTTACCTCATACAGCAACACCAGGGGTATCGCCACCAGGATCTGGCTGAATATATCAGGAGGGGTAATGATCGCTGCCAGCAGAACCAGCACCACGATGGCATGTTTTCGGTAAGTACGCATGAATTCAGGGGTAATCAATCCCACTTTACTGAGGGAGTAACTGAAAACCGGAAGCAGAAACACCACTCCTGAAGCAAAGACGATGCTCATGACCATGCTGATATAAGAGGTGATGTTGATCTGGTTTGACACTTCAGGACTTATGGAGTAGGAACTAAAAAACTGTATCGACAGCGGGACAATCAGGTAATATCCGAATAAAATACCGATAACAAAAAGCGCCGTTGTATAAAAAACTGCCCCATTGGCCACTTTCTTCTCATTATCATAGAGTGCCGGTTTGATAAACTTCCAGAATTCCCAGAATACAACAGGCGCCGCCATAATCAGTCCCGCAATCATGGCTGCCCACATCGACATGGTAAACTGTCCCGGCAACTTGATATTGATCAATTGAAGCTCTTTCTGGTTGATTTTCAAAGCATCCGAACCCAATAAGATGGAAAGTTTCTCAAACATGCGGTTGGTCCAGAAGTCGGGCATTTTCGGTTTGAAAATGATCTCCTGAAAAATGAAATCCCGGATAATGAATGCAAAAACAGCCAACACCATTATGACAATCAGGGAACGTATAATGTGCCATCTTAACTCTTCAAGATGGTCAAGAAAAGACATTTCACCAACTTTTACCTTTTCTTTACTCTCTAAAGCTTTTTGCTTCTTTTCAATTTTCACACTCATTCAGCGTGCTGATTAATGGAACTGTTTAAAACTCTGCAAATATAATGACTTCCCCAATATAGCGCCGGAAACAAAAACTTTAATTATTTGTAAATATTTCGGGAAAATCTTGTGCTTTGAGGAACTTTGATTATTTTTAGGTAACTACTGAAGAATAATTATCTCGCATTGAAAAGAAATAGTAATGTCAAAAACCTTACAATTAACTGATTACCTCCATAAATATTTTGGGTTTGACCGGTTTAAAGGAAAACAGGAAGCCGCCATCCAGAGTGTCATGGAGGGGCATAATACCTTTGTGCTGATGTCTACAGGAGGTGGCAAATCACTGATTTATCAGTTACCGGCAATGATTCTGGAAGGAACAGCCATCGTAATCTCTCCACTGATTGCCCTGATGAAAAACCAGGTTGACTCGATGAGAGGGCTTTCCACTGAAGACAATGTGGCTCATTTTCTGAATTCATCGCTTTCAAAAGCGGCCATCCAGGATGTGAAGGATGATATAATGAACGGAAAAACCAAACTTCTGTATGTAGCTCCCGAGTCGCTTACCAAGGAAGAGAACGTAGAGTTTCTGAAGAATATAAAAATATCGTTTTATGCTGTCGACGAAGCCCACTGCATTTCGGAATGGGGACATGATTTCAGACCGGAGTACCGGCGTATCCGTCCGATTGTGCAGGAGATCGGGGTTGCACCTATCGTAGCCCTGACAGCTACCGCCACAGCCAAAGTTCAGCACGACATCCAGAAAAACCTGGGTATACTCGATGCCAATATCTTCAAGGCCTCCTTTAACCGGCCCAATCTCTATTACGAAGTAAGGCCAAAGGTGAAACCTGAAACCCAGATTATCCGCTTCATAAAGGAGAATCCCGGGAAATCGGGAATTATCTATTGCCTCAGCAGAAGAAAGGTGGAAGAACTGGCTGAAACTCTTCGGATTAATGATATCAAGGTGTTACCCTATCATGCAGGGATGGATGCCGCCACCAGATCGATGAATCAGGACAAATTCCAGATGGAAGAGTTCGATGTGATGGTGGCGACCATTGCATTCGGCATGGGCATCGATAAACCGGATGTACGGTTTGTAATCCATTACGATATTCCCAAAAGCCTGGAAGGGTATTACCAGGAAACAGGCCGGGCAGGCCGTGACGGAGGCGAAGGGAAATGCATCACCTTTTACAGCTACAAGGATATCCAGAAACTCGACAAATTCATGCACGGAAAGCCTGTGGCAGAACAGGAAATCGGAAGGCAATTGCTACTCGATACGGTCTCCTATGCTGAAACTGCCATTTGCCGCCGTACCATCCTGCTCCATTATTTCGGAGAGAAATATGAAAGCGATAATTGTGGAAATTGTGACAATTGCCTTAACCCCAAGGAAATCATTGAGGCAAGCGAAGAAGTGAAACGCGCCCTGGAGACAATTTTTGAAGTGAAGGAGAATTACAAAGCCGAACACATTGCCGATATTCTGGTCGGGAAAGATACAGCTGCGGTTAAATCATTCCATCATGACGAGCTGGAAACCTTCGGATCGGGCGATGACCATGATGAGCATTTCTGGAATGCTGTCTTCCGGCAGTCAATGGTTGCAGGACTGGTTACCAAGGATATTGAGAATTACGGCCTGCTGAAAATTACACCTGAAGGGCATGCCTTCATGAAAAATCCACAGCCGTTCCAACTGATTAAAAATCACCGATACGAGGATGAGGAAGATGATTCTGCTTACGGAGCTCCGGCCGGCGGATCGGGAGGAGATCCGGAACTGTTCAGCATGCTGAAGGACCTTCGTAAAAGTCTGGCTAAAAAACTCAAACTGCCACCATTCATCATCTTTCAGGATCCTTCCCTGGCCGATATGTCGATCCAGTACCCTATCACCTTCGATGAACTTCAGACAATCCAGGGTGTGGGTCAGGGTAAAGCCCAGCGCTACGGAGAGGAATTTGTCTCCCTGATCAAAAAATATGTGGAGGAGAATGAAATCGAACGACCCCAGGATTTGGTCATCCGCCAGGTAGCCAATAAATCCAAATTCAAGGTTTACATTATTCAAAGCATCGACCGCAAAATCTCGCTTGAGGACATTGCCGATGCCAAGGGGATTGAATTTCCTGAGCTGCTTAACGAAATCGAAGCCATCGTCAATTCCGGCACGAGGATCAATATTGATTACTACATCAATGAAGTGCTGGATGAAGAGCAGCAGAAAGAGGTTTTCGATTATTTCAGGGAAGCTGACAGTGATTCCATACAAGCCGCATTGGAAGAGCTGGGTGAAAATAATTATTCAGAGGATATTATCCGGTTGATGCGCGTCAAGTTTTTCTCAGATCTGGGGAATTAAAAAAATTTGAATATTTTTGCGCAAAATTTTATAATTATGAAATCCGAAAAAGTCAACACAGAATATAAAGTTGCCGATATAACTCTCGCGGAGTTTGGAAGAAAAGAAATTGGGATTGCTGAAAAGGAGATGCCAGGATTAATGGCCATCCGGAAAAGGTTCAGTGATTCGAAACCGCTCAGGGGAGCACGCATTACAGGAAGTCTCCACATGACCATCCAAACCGCCGTGCTGATTGAGACCCTGGCTGAACTGGGAGCTGAGCTACGGTGGGCCAGTTGTAATATTTTCTCTACCCAGGATCATGCAGCAGCGGCGATTGCCAAAGCGGGGATTCCGGTTTTTGCATGGAAAGGGGAAACACTGGAAGAATACTGGTGGTGCGCCGAGCGGGCCCTTGATTTCGGGGAAAACAAAGGTCCCCACCTCATCGTCGACGACGGGGGTGATGCTACTTTAATGGTTCACCGGGGATATTTTGCCGAAAAAGATCCCTCCATCCTGGATCTTCCGGCAGAAGGGGATGATGAAATCCAGCTGAATGCACTGCTGAGAAAAATCCTTAAATCCACACCTTCACGCTGGAGTCAGGTTGCTTCCGCCATCCGGGGAGTTTCGGAAGAAACCACTACCGGAGTACATCGCCTCTACCAGATGAAAGAGGAAGGCAAACTTCTTTTTCCTGCTATTAATGTAAATGACTCGGTCACCAAATCGAAATTTGACAATCTCTATGGCTGCAGGGAATCACTGGCCGACGGGATCAAGCGGGCTACCGATGTGATGATCGCAGGCAAGGTGGTGGTGATAGCCGGATACGGCGATGTGGGAAAAGGATGTGCCCGGTCGATGAAGGGATACGGAGCCCGCGTGATCGTTACCGAGATCGATCCTATCTGTGCTTTGCAGGCGGCCATGGAAGGCTTTGAAGTGAAAACTCTGGAAGATGCCCTTTACGAAGGGAATATTTTCGTGACCACAACCGGAAACCGGGATGTAATTACCGCGAAACACATGGCCTCCATGAAAGATCAGGCTATCGTATGTAACATCGGGCACTTTGACAACGAAATACAGGTTTCACGCCTTGAGAAATGGCCGGGAATTCGTAAAATCAACATCAAACCTCAGGTAGACCAATATCTCTACCCCAATGGAAATTCCATTTTTCTACTTGCCGAAGGAAGACTGGTCAACCTGGGCTGCGCCACCGGGCATCCCTCATTCGTAATGAGCAACTCTTTCACCAACCAGACTCTGGCACAGATTGAGTTGTGGAAGAATAACTATTCGATTGATGTATACCGGTTACCCAAAAAATTGGATGAAGAGGTAGCACGGCTTCACCTGGAGCAGCTGGGCGTCAAACTAACCACCCTCACTGATGAGCAGGCCCTGTACATCGGCTATCCTGCGGAAGGTCCCTATAAACCGGAACATTACCGGTATTGACACAGGCCGTGAACGGATACCAACCAGCAACAAGGGAGGGAATTGATCAGCTATCCGCGCATTAATTGTATATCCTGAGCGTGTTGTTGATGACCGCTACGTGGTATTGCTGCAACGGAAACTTAGCAGGCCCTTTTGAGGGAAATGCGCTATCCATTAAAACAAACTGTGATCCGCAACAGGCACAGGTTCCCAGCACACCTTCGCAGACAACGCGGCAACTTGGAAGCGCTTCATGCGGACATGCAGCATCATAGACAAAATATGAACCCGGAAACTGGCAATACACAATTATTCCGCCATACCCCACCCCCGGAAGGTATTCAGAATTACCCGGAATGGTCAGTTGATTGTAAATATTGAGATTCACGGTAAGTGCCACAGGAACATAGGGAATGATCTGGTTCTGCTCATCTTTACACGAGAGCGGCACCAGGGCCATCAGCAACAGAATCCCTAAAAACTTCCTGACCATTTCCTTTTGTTTCTGTTTTTTTCTACTTTTATATCCGAAACAACGAAAATAGTCGTTTTTTTATTAGATCGTTTAAAATATTTGAGATTAACGCCATGGATGACATTCTTATCATAGTCCTTACTTTGCTTTTTACCATTTTCGCGGCTATCAGCCAGTCGAAGAAGAAAAAAGCAGGCCAGGAAAAAAAGGAGTTACTTCCCTGGGATGAAAACCAGTAATCAAGCGTATAAAGTTCCCGGAAATCACCGAAAGTGATTTTATGAGGGAAGGTATCCGGAATGAATCCATTAAGATCAAGGCAGAGCAAAAAAATAATGAATTTTTTAAAGAGGAGGAAGCTGAATCTTATTTGGATGGTTTCTCGCTGAAAAAGGCTGTTATTTACTCCGAAATTTTACGTCCTAAATACCTTGAATAAATTATTTTAGCAATATTTTATTTAAAAGCGAATCTCTTTAATTCAGGAAATTAATTAATTTTGCAAACAGGAAGAGTTCTGAGGAATCAGGATTCTTTCTCTTTTTTTTAATACTACATCATCAAATCACGGAGGAAACAAATAATGGCACGTGTCATCTATTTAACACAGGAAGGTCTGAAAAAAATTAAGGAAGAATTGGAATATCTCATGAATGTGGAGCGTCCAAGTATTTCCAAACAAATTGGGGAAGCTATTGAAAAAGGCGACATCTCGGAAAATGCCGAATATGATGCCGCCAAAGATGCACAAGGTTTGCTGGAAGCCAAAATCGCTGGT
>CAJDVZ010000024.1_pt2 | contig 34264 bp, 33 predicted proteins | sample 7391481 | NCBI WGS metagenome assembly CAJDVZ01 (sample SAMEA7055721, study PRJEB34461) | soil metagenome | biome: terrestrial ecosystem; feature: Peninsula; material: soil | place: Antarctica | collected 2016 | reverse complement strand
GCTGACCTTAAATGCACCCCGGACGGTTTCCAGAAAGGAAGGATTTTTGATTGTGACCCTGGTTTGGCTGGTTTTTTCGCTCTTCGGGGCTCTCCCTTACCTCTTCAGCGGAACCATTCCCAGGTATACCGATGCCTTTTTTGAAACCATGTCGGGTTTTTCCACCACCGGGGCCAGTATTGTGGATAATTTAGGTACTTTTCCCCGGGGGATCCTCTTCTGGAGATCGCTTACCCACTGGCTGGGAGGTATGGGATTTATTGTGCTTTTCCTGACATTGATGCCGGTATTTGGTATTGGGGGAATGCAACTCTATGACGCGGAAGCGCCCGGCCTTACCGTTGAGAAAATCAGCCCACGGATTCACCAGACCGCCCGGATCGTATGGGGCGTATATGTGCTGCTGACCATTCTCCAAACCATTTTGCTGATGTTTGGGGGGATGTCGCTGTTCGACAGCGTATGTCATTCCTTTGCTGCCATGGCAACTGGCGGTTTCTCTACAAAACAGGCCAGCATCGCGTTCTGGCCTTCCCCATACATCCAGTATGTCATCACCTTTTTCATGTTCCTGGCCGGGACCAACTTTACGCTTCTCTATTTTGCCGGAAGAGGAAAATTCTCCCGTTTGCTCCACGATGAGGAATTCAAATATTATTTTCTCTTTGTATTAGGTTTTACGGTATTGATATTCAGCGGGTTACTTATTACTACCACGCTTCCTATAGAAAAGGCCTTCCGGGATGCCCTCTTTACAGTGGTCTCCGTTATCACCACCACGGGATTCGTTTCGGTCGACTATCTGATGTGGAGCCCGGTTCTCTATATGCTGGTCTTTGTTCTCTTTTTCTTCGGGGGATCTACGGGGTCTACAGGGGGCGGCATCAAAGTGATGAGGATCGTGTTGTTGCTCAAAAACAGCTATTATGAGTTGCGCAGGATCATCCATCCCAGTGCGGTCATTCCAGTCCGCTTCAACCAACATACCATTGAACCCCGGGTTATCTCCAATGTTCTGGCCTTTTTCATGTTCTACCTGATGGTCTTTTTCATCAGCACTGTTTTTTTGATGATTTTTGTGGGTGACATGGACACATCGATGGGGGCGGTGGCCTCCTGCCTGGGTAATATCGGTCCTGGTCTGGGAAAGGTGGGACCAGCATTCACCTATTCCCAAATTCCCGATGTGGGAAAGTGGTTTCTCTCCTTCCTGATGATGCTGGGGCGTCTGGAACTCTTTACTGTCCTGGTTATTTTCACCCCTTCTTACTGGACTGAGCGGTAACCCATCCGTTCCCGGTATTCTTTGCCCGCCAGGTGAAAACCTGCATGGATCGGGTGTTTCCCATACACACGACAGCCTTTGAGTTTTTTCTTGTTTTACAGGAAGGTGGCCATATATGATTGACTGGAGTTGCTTAATTGTATATATTCGGCAGAGAATAGTCTGGAAAATAATCCTCCTGGCCCGAAGGGTATAGTTTTGTAACGGGCAGGTTTTTTATAATGAATTGGAAGCTGATATATAGGGTGTTAGGACTTCTGCTGATCGTGGAAGCAGCTGCCATGGGACTGAGTATGTTGGTCACCTTGATAACCGATGACAGGGATACCCTGGCCTTTGCAGTTTCCTCCGGGTTCACTTTATGCGTAGGATCTCTGCTGTTCTTTCGCAATTTTAGGGTGGAGGGAACTATTTCCAGGCGGGAGGGGTTTTTGGTGGTTTCTCTTGTATGGCTGACCATCTCCTTTTTCGGAACACTTCCCTATCTGATCAGCAGAGAGATCCCCAGGTTCATCGATGCCTTTTTTGAGTCGGTATCGGGATTCTCTACCACTGGGGCAACGGTCATCTCCAACATTGAATCCCAGTCCGCAGGTATGCTTTTCTGGAGAGCACTTACCCAGTGGCTGGGAGGAATGGGAATTATCATGTTCACCCTCTCTTTTATGAAGTCGTTTGGAATCGGCGGCATGCAGCTTTTCAGCGCTGAAGTTCCCGGCCCAACGCATGAAAGGTACAGCTCCAGAATCCATCATACAGCACGCAATATATGGACTATTTACCTGTCATTGACCGTATTGGCTGCTGTGCTGTTGTTGATGGGGGGAATGCCCCTTTTCGACAGTGTCTGTCATGCTCTTTCCACCATGTCATCGAGCGGCTTCTCCACCAAACAGGCAGGATTGGCTTACTGGCCTTCCCTTTATATCCATGGAGTCATTGTTTTCTTCATGATCATTGCCGGTACCAACTTTAACCTCATCTATCTGATGGTAAACGGCAAAATGCGAAAAGCGATACATGATGAGGAATTCAGGTATTATCTCCTTTTTATCCTGGGATTTACCATTCTGATCTTTTCCGGTCTGCTGGTTACCACATCCATTCCGGCTGGCAGGTTGTTTCAGGACTCGCTGTTCATGGTGGTTTCCATCATTACCACTACGGGATATGTGATCAGCGATTATACCACCTGGACCCCGGCGGTGGGAATGCTCCTCTTTGGCCTCTTTTTTTTCGGGGGAATGGCCGGTTCTACCGGCGGAGGAATGAAGATCATTCGCATCGTCATCCTGCTGAAGAATGCCTGGTATGAGCTTCGCCGGATCATTCATCCCAAGGCAGTTCTGGAAGTCAGGTTGAATGGCCGGACAGTTGACCCTAAAATTATTTCCAATATCCTGGCGTTCTTTGTCTTTTATATGTTGATTTTCATTCTTGGAAGCCTGTTTATGATGATTTTCCTGGGTGACATTGACAGTAGTATTGGCGTGGTGGCTTCCTGCCTGGGAAATATAGGTCCTGGTCTGGGGAGCTTGGGACCTTCAGGCTCTTTTGCAGCGATTCCTGATGCGGGAAAGCTGATTCTGGCTCTTTTGATGATCCTGGGCCGCCTTGAGTTTTTTACTATCCTGGTGATCCTGACCCCTTCCTTCTGGAGAGAGTAGCCTTGTGAAGCGACTACAGGGTTAAATGAGAAGTATACCTTTACCCTCTCTGATGATTACCGGCTCCCCCATGGTGAAATCGACAATGGTGCTGGGAACGATTTCCCCGGTACCCCCGTCTATGACCAGATCGGTTAAGTCGGCATACTTCTCATGGATCAGCTCAGGATCGATTGAGAATTCAAGCATTTCATCCTCATCATGAATGGATGTGGATACAATCGGGTTCCCCAGCTCCCTTACAATCTCCCGGATTATATTGTTATCAGGAATCCTGATTCCCACTGTTTTTTTCTTTCCCTTGAAGTATTTGGGGACGTTACTGTTGGCTTCCAGAATGAAGGTAAAAGGCCCCGGTACATTTTTTCGGATAATCTTGAAAGCCTGACTGGAAATAGGCCGTGTATAGAGCGATAGATGGCCCAGATCACTGCAAATAAATGAAAAGTTGGACTTTTCGATGTTCACTCCTTTTATCCGGGCAACTTTCTCCACTGCTTTTAAATTGGTGATATCACACCCCATCCCATACACCGTATCAGTAGGGTAAATAATGATCCCTCCTTCATGCAACAAATCTGCGATCTTCCTGATATCTTTAGGATTCGGATTTTCGTTGTACAGCTTGACTATCATCTTTTTTTTATCTGTTTCGGAGGTCAAAATTAAAATTTTTCAGTATAACCTCCTATTTTTGCGGTGAGATGTTTAAACCAATTGTCATTTCGACAGAAGATGGTTCTGATACCTTGTTTTTGGAGGAAATCAATGAACAGTACCACTCCCTTCACGGAGCCATTGCTGAATCGGTGCATGTCTTCATCCGTAACGGATACCGTCAGATTGCGCATGAGGGAGGGCTGACGGTACTGGAAATAGGTTTCGGAACCGGCCTGAACTGCCTGCTTACGGCCCTTGAGGCGGATATATCGGCTTGTGATACCCGATATTATACACTTGAAAAATATCCATTGTCATCTGAAATAATTAGTTGCCTGAACTATCCACAACTTACGGGCGTCCAGGGGATAGAGGTTTTCAGAAAGATTCATGCTGCCCCCTGGGAAGAAGAAATCCGTGTGACTCCCTTTTTCTCGGTATGTAAAATCATGGACGACTTTACAACGTCCACCTTAAGTATGGTCCCGGAATGCCAGTTGGTCTACTTTGATGCATTTGGGCCTGATAAGCAGCCTGAAATGTGGAAAATAGAGCTTTTAATGAAAGTAGCCGGGAAAATGAGCAAGGGGGGTATTCTCACTACCTACTGTGCCAAGGGTGATGTCAGACGAAATCTCACAGCCGTTGGGTTAAAAATGGAAAGATTGCCTGGCCCCAGAGGAAAAAGAGAAATGTTGCGTGGAATAAAAACTGACTGACAACGCCATATAAAAAAATAAATTATCTTCGTGGTCTGTTTCCCTGTTATGAATATATTTTTTTAATAATTATAAATCAATTAATTACAATGAAAATTAAATCTTTACTATTCATTTTTGTTGTTGTTTCTTTAATCTCATCCAGCTGTCAGAAGGGTGGAATGGGAAAAGTCAGTCTGAAGACCGACATAGATTCAACAAGTTATGCACTTGGTGTGCTGATAGCCCAGCAGAACAAACAAAGCCTTGAAACTGTTCCTGGCGGGGATAAAATTAACATTGACATTTTGTCTGCTGCATTCCGGCAAGTATTAAAGGGTGATTCCACACTTGTCTCTCCCAATGAGGCCAATGAAATGGTTTCCAACTTCTTCCAGAAAATGTCTGAGAAAGTGGCCCAGGAGAATCTTGAAGAAGGAAATGCTTTCCTTGAAAAGAACAAAGCCCGTGAGGGGGTCAAGACTACTGAGTCAGGACTTCAGTATGAAATTCTCAAGGAAGGCACAGGGCCCGTTCCGACGGCTGAAAACGTGGTGAAAGTTCATTATCATGGTACTACGATTGATGGCAAAGTGTTTGATAGCTCTGTTGACCGTGGTGAACCCGCTCAGTTCCCTGTAACCGGTGTCATCCCGGGATGGGTGGAAGCTCTTCAGCTGATGCCTGTTGGCTCCAAATGGAAAATTTATCTTCCTTCCGAACTGGCGTATGGTGAACGTGGTGCGGGTGGTAATATCGAACCCAACACTGCATTGGTATTCGAAGTTGAGCTTCTTGAAATTGTTCCCGACGAGAAAGGTGACAAATAATTAAATTCAACCAGGCTGTCTCAGGGATAAAACCCTTATGTGGGTAATATCGTGAGACAGCCTTTTTATTAGATATCGTTATGAGTTTAATGGTAAAAGGAAAACTGGTTAAGATTCTGAATCTTGAATCAGGCGTTGCAAAGTCGGGAAATCCCTGGAAAAAACAAGAATTTGTCATCGAAACTCAGGATCAGTTTCCGCGAAAAATATGCTTCACGCTGTTTAACGACAAGGTTGCCCTGCTGAATGATATTGAAGAAGAAGGTGCGGTTCTGGAGGTCTCCTTTGATATTGAGTCGCGCGAATTCAACAACAAATGGTACCATAATATCAATGCCTGGAAAATTGACAAGATGGTCCAGGGTAGCTCAGGAGGAGTTGTACCTCCAATTAGTCTGGATGATTTGCCTCCGGAACCGCTGGATGCTCAACCTGATGACCTTCCCTTCTGACCAGTAAAACAATGTTTTCTACATGATGGGTATGCGGAAACATATCCACTGGCTGGATTTTCGCTACCCTGAATGACGGGTTCATCAGGGCCAGGTCACGTGCCTGAGTCGCAGGATTACAACTTACATACACAATTTTTGAAGGTGCCGCCTCCACGATGGATTGGACCACATCGGGATGCATTCGCATTGATCACAGCATCGGCCGTTGCTTCAGGCATATACTCCATTCCAATCACTTTTTTACAGAAGCGGGCCAGGAAAAGCGAAATGGTGCCCGTGCCTGAATAGAGGTCATACACGGTCTCTTCACCTGTAAGTTCTGCAAGTTCCCTGACTTTCCGGTAAAGTTCCAGAGCCTGCAGACTGTTGGTCTGGTAAAAACTCTTTGGCCCGACCCTGAAGCGGAGCCCTTCCATTTCTTCTTCAATAAAGGCTTTTCCGCTGAAAAGCATAACCTCCTGATCGGTAATGGTATCGTTTCCTTTAGGATTGATCACATATTGGATCGACGTGATTTCAGGAAACTTCTCGCTGAGGCCCTGGAGCAATCCGGACAGTCTTTCCTGATTTTCATGAAAAAAAGTGAGGATTACCATCGTTTCACCGGTCGTGGATGTCCTGATTATCAACGTTCTTAAAAAACCCTGCTGTGCTTTGATATCGAAAAAGGAGAGTTCTTTTTCCCTGGCATACTCAAAAATCCAGTTCCGTATTGCATTGGAAGGTTCAGGCTGAAGCCAGCATTTTTCCACATGAAATATTTTGTCGAACATTCCGGGAACATGAAATCCCAATACATTCCTGTTACTTATTTTTTCCGGATGGCTGAGTTCTTCTTCAGTGAGCCATCTGTTATTGGAAAAGCTGAATTCCAGCTTGTTTCGATAAAACCGGTTAAGTGCTGATCCCAAAATGGGAGAAATTTCGGGCAAATCCACTTTGCCAATTCGTTTCAACTGGTCGCCTACCTGTTTCTCTTTGTAATGAAGCTGAAGCGGATAGGGGAGGTTTTGCCATTTGCATCCTCCGCAAAGGCCGAAGTGGGTGCAAAAGGGTTCTGTCCGATCTTCCGAATAGTGATGATACCGTACAATACGGGCTTCCTCGTACCTCTTTTTCTTTACAGTAACCTGCAAATCAACGATATCGCCAGGTACAGCATGGGTGGTGAATACCACTTTGTCACCTACTTTGGCCAACGATTTACCTTCAGCCCCGATATCACTGATGGTGATCTTTTCGTAAAAAGGTTTATTCCGGTTTCTGCTCACGCTTATTTTTACTGCAAATATAGAGGTTTACCCTGATTTTAGGCATTTTCAGCAGGTTCAGTTACCATTTTGAACCAGATATTCCCAAAATGGGAGTCATTTGACAGGTGCAGTTTGATTAAAGTCCTGATAATGAGCGATTTGGTTTATTGGCATGAAATTCGTTTACTATGGATTGAAGTAAAGTAGTTTAGAAGAAAATTACTGGGGAAAGCATCTTCTGTATTTTATATGATTGGTTTTGTGTTTAGGGGTTTGTAAATCATCAATCATCTTCAAAAAGCGTCCATATTGCTTTCCCCATTTTTTTGCAATAAAAGCTCGGCAAGGCCGGGCTTTTGTTTTTATTTCCGGTCATTCTTTGGAAGTAAAAAGAGAATGCTATTTTTATCGGATAATTTGACTGGAAGGACCATGCTTGAATTAAACAATTGGTTAGGCATACTTGACGGGTACATCGGTGGATCGCAATGGTTTGTTTTCCTGCTGTTGGGGACAGGTATTTTTTTTACCATTTATCTCAGGTTTCCCCAATTCAGGTATCTCAAATATTCGCTAAAAATTGTAAGGGGTAAATTTGACAGGAAGGATGATGTGGGGGATACCTCCCATTTTCAGGCTTTGGCAACGGCTTTATCAGGAACTGTGGGTACCGGAAATATTGCCGGTGTTGCCCTTGCCATTCACCTGGGGGGACCGGCTGCGCTTTTCTGGATGCTGATGACGGCAGCGGTTGGGATGACCACCAAGTTCGTGGAGGTAACCCTTTCCCATAAATACAGGGAAATTACGGAGGATGGTACGATCGCAGGCGGACCGATGTATTACATGAAGAACCGGCTTCACATGCGTTGGCTGGCAGCAATTTTTGCAGGAGCAGCCATTCTTTGCTCTTTCGGGACAGGGAATTTGCCCCAGATTAACAGCATTTCCAATGCTGTGTTTGCCACATTTGGAATCCGGCATTACATCACCGGCGCTGTGCTGTCGGTGATTCTTGCGGGGGTGATTCTCGGTGGAATTCGGCGGATTGCGAAAGTTACTTCAGCTTTGGTCCCGTTTATGGCATTTTTATACTTTTTTGGCGCCATAGCAGTGATTCTCTACAATTATGAAAATATCCTTCCCTCACTCTATGCCATTGTACATGATCTGTTTACAGGAACAGCCGCTACAGGGGGATTTCTGGGTGCAGGAATAGCCTTTGCCTTTAACCGGGGTGTGAACCGGGGATTATTCTCCAATGAGGCAGGTCAGGGATCGGCTCCCATTGCCCATGCATCGGCCAGGGCACATGAACCGGTCTCTGAAGGACTGGTAGCCTTGCTCGAACCTTTTATCGATACCATCATCATCTGTATGTTGACCGGAATGGTGCTGCTCGCTTCAGGAGTATGGAATCAGAAATTTGACAACCGATTCCAGGAAGCCGACATCGTTGCGCTTGCCGGAACCTATGATGATAAGACTGAGGAAGGCATGGCCCTTCTCCACGATTTTCTGACGGGAAGCAAGGAACTCCCGCTATTTAGTGGTGATCTGAAGGTCAGGGATGGAGCGATTGAAAATGGGCCAACCATTATGCATTCCCGTTCGATTGGAGAAAATATCAGCGTGCATTACAAGGAGACTCCTTACACCGGGACCATCGGTTTTCGCAATGGAAAACTTGTTCCGGTGGAGGGACTCACCTTGTCGGGAAAATCATTGCTGCACAGTGCGCCGCTTACCAACATGGCTTTTAGTATCAGCTGGCTGGGGAACTATGGCAGTTATATTGTAACTTTCGGATTGCTGTTGTTTGCCTTCTCCACTGTGATCAGCTGGTCCTATTACGGTGACCGTGCAGTGACTTACCTTTTTGGGTCTAAAGGAGTAGTGTGGTACCGTATCATTTTCATCGTGAGTTTTTTCCTGGCCTCCTTTACTGATACAACCATCATTTGGACTTTGTCAGGCATTGCTATTGTGCTGATGACTGTCCCCAACCTATTCGGGATACTGATGCTTCACAAGGAGATGAGGAGCGAGGTGAAGCTTTTTTGGAAAGAGTATGCCTCCAGCTTCCCTGATGAAAAAGCACCCAAGGATTGAAATGAGAGGAACATATCCCGATAATTTTGAAAGCAAGATCGGCTTTGACCGGATCAGAGAGATGCTGAGGGAAAACTGCCTGAGCATGCTGGGGGAAGAGCGTGTGGAAAGCATGAAATTCGAAATCCATCATCCTTTATTGCTTGAGCTATTGGGTGAAACCGATGAATTCAGACGTATTCTGGTCCAATTCCCGGGATTCCCCACCAATTATTACTTCGATGTCAGAAAGCCACTTGAGCGGATCAGGACAGAAGGCCGCTATATTGAAGTGGAAGAGTTGTTCGACTTGAAGCGGTGCCTGGATACCTTAAAGTCGGTTGTCCAGTTTTTTAATCCGGAAAAGGCTGCTATCCTGCCACTACTGACCCTTAAAGCAAGCCGGATCAGGATTTACCCGTACATTCATGAACGGATCGATGCCGTCCTGAATAAAGCAGGAGTAATCAAGGATCATGCCTCACCGGAGCTTGCCACAATCAGGAGGGAAAGGGCGGGATTACTATCAGGCATATCCCGGAAACTACAGGCGATTCTCAAACAGGCGCAGAAAGAGGGATGGGTGGAGGAGGGGACTTCGGTTTCCATCCGTGACGGCCGGGCTGTTATCCCTGTGGCCTCAGCCTATAAAAGAAAACTTAAAGGGATTGTGTATGATGAATCAGCGACCGGTAAAACGGCATATATAGAGCCTGCTGAGATCGTGGAGATGAACAATGAAATCCGCGAACTGGAAAATGCCGAACGGCGTGAGATCATCCGGATACTGACTCTGCTAAGCAATGACATCAGACCTTACATCGATGACCTGGTCTTTGCCAATGAATTCCTTGGTGGAATTGACTTTATAAGGGCCAAAGCTCTGTTTGCCCGAACCATTGATGCCATTCTGCCTGATTTCACTGCACACCCAAGACTTGACTGGAAACAGGCGGTTCATCCCCTGCTGATGATCTCACTCAAAAGGGAAAATCGGAAAATTGTACCCCTCGACATCAACCTGAACGATGAAAACCACATTCTTGTGATATCAGGCCCCAATGCGGGTGGAAAATCAGTGTGCCTGAAAAGTGTCGGATTGATTCAGTACATGCTGCAGAACGGATTGCTGGTTCCCATGCAGGAAGGGAGTAAGACCGGAATTTTTGAAAAACTTTTCATCGATATCGGGGACGAACAGTCTATAGAGAACGATCTGAGCACGTACAGTTCCCACCTGCTCAATATGAAGTTTTTCCTTCGCAACAGTGATAAGTCGACTCTTTTGCTGATTGATGAATTCGGAACGGGAACAGAGCCCATGCTGGGAGGTGCAATTGCGGAAGCAGTCCTGAACCAGCTAAACCAGCAAGCTGCTTTTGGTGTAATTACCACTCACTATACCAACCTGAAGCATTTTGCTGCCTCAGCACCTGGAGTTGTGAACGGGGCTATGCTTTACGATGCCCAGCGGATGAATCCGCTTTTCATTCTGGAGATAGGGAAACCCGGAAGTTCTTTTGCTTTTGAAATTGCCAGGAAGATAGGACTTCCTGAAGCGATTCTGGAAGAGGCTACGGAAAAGGTGGGTAAGAAACATATCGATTTTGAAAAGAACCTCCGATCGATTACCCGCGATAAGTATTATTGGGAAAGCAAGCGCCAGAAAATCAGGCAGGAGGAGAAGAGTATGGGGGAGATGGCCGAAACCTATCAGAAGGAATTGGATGAGCTTCAGGCGCAACGCAATGAGATCCTGAAAACGGCCAGGGAAGAGGCCCGTCAGATACTTGCAGGAGTAAACAGACAGATTGAGCAAACGATCAGGGAGATACGGGAAGCTCAAGCTGAAAGTGAGCGGACAAAGGGAGCCCGAAAGGCATTGGAGGATCTCAGAAAGGGAGTGCTGGAGGATGTCCCGGGTGAGGACAATACCCTTGCCGGGAAAAAGGAAAAACTCGGGAAGCTTGAAAAACGAAGAAACAAGGGAAAACCGGGCGAACCTGTAAAAGCTGTCCTGCCCGGAAAGGAGGAAAAACCGGTTCCGGTTGTGGGCGACAGTGTTCGCATAGCTGGTCAGGAGGCTGTTGGTGAACTCATCGACATCAGTGAAAAAAATGGAGTCATTGCCTTTGGTCAGCTGATCTCTACCGTACTACTCTCCAGGATTGAAAAAGTAGGAGGCAAGTCAGCAGCCCGGAAGCTTAAGGGAAGATCGGGAGTAGCGATGACCCTGGATTTCAGTGAGCGGCGCATGAATTTCAAGTCGGAGATTGACCTGCGAGGGGAACGTACCGAGGCTGCACTCACAAGAATTCAAACCCTGATTGATGAGGCTGTGATGTTTGATGTGCATGAATTGAGGATACTGCATGGAAAGGGAGAGGGGATTCTTAAGGAGATGATTCGCAATTATCTGCGGGCTGATCCGATGGTCCGCTCATTCAGGGACGAGGATGTGCGTTTCGGGGGAGCCGGGATAACTCTGGTGGAACTTGCCTTTTAATCTGACAATCATTTTCAGGGAAAATGACAACGATAACAGGCTATATGACATCATAACCGATAACGGTAACTGGTCCTGTAAAAAGATATTTTGGAAAGAGATCCCGGAGAGTTTGCCTTTTGGTAAAAATCATTATTTTTGTTCTAATAAAAATCTAAAGCGATGCTGCCAAAATTCTTATTAGCCGACAACTCATTGGAGGCTCCTGACACCATTTATGTGGTTCACAATGAAAATCCCAGGTTTATCATCGAAAGTGATATCGATGATTTTTCGAGCAACCAGGTGATCCACTGGATTGATGAAAATCCCGGAAATGATGAATTAGTTGCTCAGCTGGTGGAAGAGGCCGAAGAGTTTCTTGAAGCCGAGTTTTCACAGGAGTTTGACGAAGACGAAGAAGACGAGGAGGAATAGCCCTCTTCATAAGGAATCAATTTTGGTTTCCGGTTTTTTCTTCTTCCTGCGTTGGCATAGCCTGCTTCAGGGATAATTGAATCCTTTTCCTGGCAATGTCCACTTCGAGTACTTTTACCCGGACATGCTGGTGTAATTTCACAATTTCATTAGGGTTACTTACAAACCGGTTGGCCATTTCGGAAAGGTGTACCAAACCCGACTGTTTGACGCCGATGTCGACGAAAGCCCCGAAATTGGTGATGTTGTTGATAATTCCCGGCAGGATCATCCCCGGCTGCAGATCTTCCATGCGGTAAATACCTGTGGCAAATTCAAATACCCTGATCGATTTCCGGGGATCCCTTCCCGGTTTAGCCAGTTCATTGCGGATATCCTGCAGGGTGGGTAATCCTATTGCCGGAGTAATATATCCCTGAAGATCAATTTTTTCAATCATCTTTTCCTGTCCGATCAGTGTGGTCAGGGAGCAATCCAGGTCAGCGGCCATCTTAGCGGTTGTTTCATACGATTCCGGGTGGACGGCCGAATTGTCAAGCGGATTTAGCGACTCAGGTACCCGCAGGAAACCGGCTGACTGCTGGAACGATTTGCTTCCCATACGGGGAACCTTATGCAGTTCTTCCCTCGATTTGAAAGGCCCGTTTTCTGCTCTGTAATTTACAATATTTTGTGCCAGTTGAGGTCCAAGTCCTGAAATGTATGTCAGTATCTCCTTACTGGCTGTGTTGACATTCACTCCTACGGTATTGACGACTGTCTCCACGACCATGTCAAGGCTGTTCTTTAGCATTTTCTGGTCTACATCGTGCTGATATTGTCCCACGCCAATGCTTTTCGGATCGATTTTGACCAGTTCAGCCAGGGGGTCCATCAATCTTCGTCCAATGGAAATGGCGCCCCGAACCGTTACATCATATTCCGGAAACTCTTCCCTGGCAAGGGAGGACGCTGAGTAAACCGATGCTCCATCTTCACTTACCACATAGACCTTCAGATCTCGGTTAAACCGCAGGTTCTTAATGAAACTTTCGGTTTCACGGCTGGCAGTCCCATTTCCAATGGCAATGGCCTCAATTTCGTAGGCTTCAACCATGGATGACAGTTTTTTTGCAGCCATTTTTCTGTCTTCCCGGGGTGGGTGGGGGTAGATAGTCTCATTATGGAGGGGATTTCCCTGTGCATCGAGGCATACTATTTTGCATCCGGTCCGGTAAGCCGGATCAATTGCCAGGATGCGCCCGGATCCCAATGGGGGTGCCAGCAGCAACTGCCGCAGATTCCCGGCAAAAACGGCAATGGCTTCCTTGTCAGCCTTCTCTTTCGACAGATGTACGAATTCGTTTTCGATTGATGGAGCAATCAGCCGGTTAAAACCCTCTTTCACTGCGAGGATTACCTGGTCAGAGCTACCGCTCCTTTCTTTGACAAACATCCGGTTAAGGGTTTCAATGGCCAGCTCTTTGTCCGGTTCAATTGTAACCCTCAGAAAACCCTCCGATTCACCTCTTTGCATGGCGAGTATACGATGTGACGGGGCCTTTCTGAGGGGTTCATCCCACATAAAATAATCTTTATATTTGGAGCCTTCCTCTTCTTTTCCTTTGATTACTAATGACCGGATGATGGCAGTACGGCTGAAAACATCCCTGACCCTGTTTCGTGCATGTTCATTTTCGCTGATCCATTCGGCTATGATGTCACGGGCACCTGCAAGGGCCTCCCTGGATTCGGGGACCTTTTCGCCCAGGAATCTGGTGGCCAGGGCTTCCGGATCCTTGTAAGTCTGGGCCATGATCATCCGGGCCAGGGGTTCTAATCCCTTTTCCTGTGCAATGGTGGCCCGGGTCCTTCGTTTGGGTTTGTAGGGGAGGTAGATATCTTCCAGTTCAGTGGAATTGTAGCAGTTTTCGATTCTGTTGCGGAGTTCATCCGTCAGAACAGCTGATTCTTCCATGGACTTCAGAATCGTTTCCTTTCTTTTCCCCAATGCGGTTAGTTTTTCATAATGATCCCTGATTTCGCCGATACTCACTTCATCCATGCTGCCGGTCCGTTCTTTCCGGTAACGTGCAATAAAAGGAATGGTAGCTCCCTCGTCCAGAAGGTCCAGGGTATTTTTTATGAGTGAGGAGCGTATTTGGAGCTGGCTGCTGATCAGTCCGATTATTTCTGCTTTCATTATTTCTGTTTATGGTACAAATTTACACAAAGATTCATTGTTTTAGGGAATCCCTTTCGTTTGCAATCAGATGATCGGAAGGCCAATTTTTTGTATTTTTGCGGCAGTTTAAAATTATACAGCATGTTTGAAAATCTGAGCGAAAAACTGGAGAGGTCGTTTAAGCTGCTAAAAGGGCAGGGAAAGATTACCGAGATTAACATAGCGGAAACGCTTAAGGAGATCAGGCGGGCTCTGCTTGATGCCGACGTGAATTTCAAGACCGCCAAAGTCTTTACTGATACGGTAAAAGAAAAAGCCATCGGAATGGATGTGCTTAATTCCGTGAAACCCGGGCAACTGATGGTGAAACTGGTTCATGATGAACTGGCCCAGCTGATGGGAGGGAAATTTACCGACCTCAATTTGAAGGGATCTCCGGCGGTCATCCTGATGGCTGGATTGCAGGGATCCGGAAAAACCACTTTTTCCGGAAAACTTGCCAACATGCTGAAATACAAGAAAGGTCGTAATCCCTTGCTTGTGGCTTGTGACGTATACCGGCCAGCGGCTATTGAACAGCTGAAAGTTGTGGGGGGCCAGATTAATGTGCCCGTCTATGCGGAAGAAGGAAATAAGAACCCGGTGGAAATTGCCAGCAATGCCATCCGGTACGCCAAAGCCCAGGGGAACGACATCGTGATCATTGATACAGCCGGACGGTTGGCTATCGATGAGGAAATGATGAAGGAGATAGCGGCCATCAAACGGGAGGTAAAACCCGATGAGATACTTTTTGTCGTGGACGCCATGACAGGCCAGGATGCGGTCAACAGCGCCAGGGAATTCAATGAAAGACTTGACTTTGACGGAGTGATTCTCACCAAACTGGATGGAGATACCCGTGGCGGAGCTGCTCTTTCTATCCGGTCAGTGGTAGAAAAACCGATCAAATTCGTGGGAACTGGTGAAAAAATGGAAGCCATTGAAGTGTTCCACCCCGACCGGATGGCTGACAGGATTCTGGGGATGGGTGACATCGTTTCCCTGGTTGAAAAAGCCCAGGAACAGTTCGATGCGGAAGAGGCCAGGCAGATTCAGCAGAAACTGGCGAAAGACCAGTTTAACTTCAACGATTTCCTGAAACAGATCCAGCAGATCAAAAAGATTGGTAACCTTAAAGATGTGGCTTCTATGATTCCCGGAATGGGAAAGGCACTGAAGAATATCGATCTTGATAACGACTCTTTTAAACATATTGAAGCAATCATCCATTCTATGACTCCGGCTGAAAGGGAAAATCCAACCCTGATGAACGGAAGCCGCCGCAAAAGAATTGCCGATGGCTCGGGCACCAATATTCAGGAAGTAAACAGGTTACTGAAGCAGTTCACCGAGACCAGCAAGATGATGAAAATGGTAGCCCAGGGTAAAAACCTGCGCAATATGATGGGGAACGTGCGGCAGGGCAATAGATAAATTGCCTGGCAGACAGAAAACGTTTTGTAACACTCAATGCAGGCTGAACTTATGCAGATTATTGATGGGAAAAAAATTGCTGCCGAAATCAAGAAGGAGATAGCTGAGGCAGTCGCGGAACTGAAAACCAGGGGAGAAAAAACCCCCCACCTTGCTGCGGTGCTGGTAGGGCACGACGGCGGGAGCGAAACCTATGTAGCCCATAAAATAAAGGATTGTGAGGAGGTGGGTTTTAAGTCCTCCCTTTTTAGGTTTGAAAACGGGATAACTGAAAGCGAACTCCTCGGACAAGTGTCGCTGCTTAACAATGATCCGGATATCGATGGTTTTATTGTTCAGCTGCCGCTTCCTTCCTATATTTCGGAACGAAAGATCATTGAGGCGATTGATCCTTCCAAGGATGTGGATGGGTTTCATCCTGTCAATGTAGGCAGAATGGTGCTTGGAATTCCCTCTTTTGTGTCAGCCACACCCTTTGGAATAGTCCAACTCCTTAATCGGTGTGGTATCGAAACCAGCGGGAAAAACTGTGTGATAATTGGACGCAGTAACATCGTTGGAAGGCCACTCAGCATCCTGATGTCACATAAGAATATTAATGCCACGGTCACTGTGGCACATAGCCGTACAGCAAACATAGAGGAGATTTGTTCGCGGGCCGATATCCTGGTGGCAGCCATAGGGGTCCCCGGTTTTGTAAAAGGAAACATGGTTAAGGAAGGGGCAGTGGTCATTGATGTGGGAACTACCAGGGTTTCGGATCCCACTGCCAGGTTGGGTTTCAGGCTCAAAGGCGACGTGCTTTTCGATGAAGTTGCTCCGAAATGCTCCTGGATTACCCCGGTTCCCGGTGGCGTGGGGCCAATGACCAGGGTGTCGTTGCTATTGAATACCTTACTGGCTGCAAAAAAACGAAGTGAAATGATCCGATGATTATTTTCAATTTCCTGGTTTTTTGATGATTTTTGTGAATAATTATTCTCAAATTTGACTCTTTAACTGAAATGGGGATTATTGACATGATGACAGATTCGGGAAAACATGAAATGAGGGGTGACCAGGGCAGTAATTTCAATCAGGACATCCAGTCAAAAGTGATCAGGGCAGGCAAAAGGACTTACTTCTTTGATGTGAAACAAACCAGAGGAAACGAAATGTACCTGATTATTACAGAAAGTAAGAAGAAGTTTGAAAATGACGGAAATTTCACCTTCGAAAAACACAAAATTTTCCTCTATCAGGAGGATTTTGAGAATTTTTCGGAAGCAATGATGGAGATGTTCGATTTTATTAAGGTCAACCAGCCCGAACGGGCGGTTTATGAGCATCCGGTAAAAGATGAACAGAACGATAATGTCAATTTCTCCGGCTTTGACCTGGATGGGAAAAGCGGTGACTGATTGACCAGGTTAAATACTGCTTTTTTTTCAACGATTCCCATGGCCTGACGGTTTCTAAACCAGGTTTCGTTCTTTTTTAATGGACTCATAGGCTTCATTCATCATTCTGAATTTGTCCTGTCCTGCTTTCTGAATCTCTTCTCCCAGGTTAGTCAGTTTGTCGGGGTGATATTTAATGGCCATACGTCTGTAGGCTTTCTTTACTTCTTCATCGGTAGCCGTGGGTTCAATTTCCAGTATCTGATAAGCATAGCCGGTGTTTTTGATGAACATTGCTTTGATGGATTCCATGTCGCTTTCCGATATACCCATGTGACTCCCGATAAACTCGATCTGTTTTTGTTCTGCTGTACTCACGGTCTGATCGGCTTGCGCGATACCGTAAAGAAAGTGGATCAGCTGCAAACGGGCGGAATAGTTCATATTGTTGGCGATCTGATGGCACACATCAGCTACCGGGATGTTCTGGTTGAGCAGGTCGCGCAATATCACCAAAGCTTCAGCGGCAGACTCTTCCCCAAAGTTTTGTCTCAGAAATATTTTAATATAATCGAGTTCTGAACGCATTACCTTGCCGTCGGCCTTCACAATGGCAGCTATCAGAACCAACAGGCTCATCACATACCCGCCCGAAGTTGTCGCTCTTCTCTGCCCACCTGTCTCGCGGGTGATTACTGTGGTTCCGTCAACCATCGATCCGATGGTAAATCCGATCAATGCTCCCAGTGGCCCGCCTACTGCCCATCCCAGACTACCCCCAATCCATTTAGCAAAATTTCCCATCTGCTTTTATTTTTTTGTCGATATCCAATATTTGTTCCAATATAAGCTGACTCCCATCATTGCATATCAGATAGTCAGCCAGGTTTACCTTTCGGGATTCATCCCATTGATTATTCATCCTGGCCAAAACCGATTCGCGGGAAATATGGTCCCGTTTCATAACTCTTTGAATGCGTAACTCCCCGGGGGCGGTAACCAGGATTGCGGCATCCATCATCCGGTGAAATCCGCTTTCAAAAAGTATGGCTGCCTCATGTAACACATAGGGTGCTGTCTGTACGCTATGCCACTGGTGGAAAGCTTCCCTGACACGGGGGTGCACCAACTGGTTCACCTGCTCCAACGTCTCCTGGCTGGAGAAAATGGATGATGCAAGGTGCTTCCGGTCAATTTTTCCGTCGGAGCCATAAACTTCAGCACCGAATAACCTGATCATCTCTTCTTTAAGTGTCTGGTCTGTCTGGTAGAGGTTCCTGGCAACGAGGTCTGCTTCAAAAACCGGAATCCCCAGATTTCTGAAAACCTCACATACCAATGACTTTCCGCTTCCAATACCCCCGGTAATGCCAATTAAGGGGGGGAGGTCAGTTCTTTTCGATGAGGTATTCGACATAATCAGGGAATATTTTCAAAGATTTTACCCCTGCCGGCATTTTTTTTACCTTAACGGCAAGTACAGGTTCCTTTTCTGAAATGTCGCCGTAAGAAACAAAGAGTTCGAAGTCTTCCACTTTGATGAGTTCATACCGGCCCAGACCAACGCTAAAACTAACCTCCACTTCTTGGGGGAAAAGTCTGATTTTTAGGTTTGCAGGTTGATTTTCAACCCAAACTGGAACATTTATTTTCTTCTCTGTAAACTCACCAATGGGGACCGACATGATCACTTTTCCGGGGTCAGCCATGATTTGTGCGGGGACCATCAGCGCAATCTCCTGTGTAAATAATGTTTCGAGATTCTTGAAAGTTTTGGAAACTGTATAAATGGTGTCAGTGGTATCAATGATATTTTTGGGTCCGGTAATGGTAACCCTGGAAGGCGTAAACACGATATCGGACAACAATCCGAAACGCGTTCTGAAGCCAAGTTGAACTCCGGAGGCTACCGGTACCTGCCTGATCCCCATACTGTCGAAAGCCAGTGTGAAAACTCCGGGAGATATGTCAAGCAGCTGCAGTTCGGAATTCAGTTGGGAGGATATCTTTTCCCTGATGAGGTTGGTTGGAATAACATAGATCCCCTGTGATGCCTGGGGTATCTCTTCGATCAGTTCTGAAACATTCAGGATCAGGTGGGTTGTTAATGATATATTTCCCCATCGGTATATCTGTGAACTCTACGGGGTGGGGGATGGTGGTGGTATAATTCTTGTTCATCGTATTCAAAAACCACAAGATGGTCGCTATGATCAGGCATATGATGTAAATAACCCATGTCCGGTTACCGGCGCTGAACATCGGGTCCAAAATCCCGGACTGTTTGTGCGTATTTTTTTCGTCCGACGGCTTCATCTTAACTTAAATTATTTCAGATTGGTTTCTAAACCTTATCCCGTAGCAAATGTACGAGGAGCCGGTGAATTAACAAAAAAAAGGCCGGCAATCTGCCAGCCCTGATTCCTTTCACCTCCGGAATTACCGTTGTGGGGCTGCATCACTCATGTCCTTGATGACCGCTGCCTTATCTACTCTGATACTGACGTTGTCATCGATCTGCAAAATCACATGGTTTTCCTTGATTTCCATGATCTTGCCATAAATTCCGCCTGTAGTGACCACTTTGTCACCCTTTGAAAGATTTTTCCGGAATGCCTGAAGTTCTTTCTGACGTTTCATCTGTGGCCTGATCATGAAAAAATAGAATATCGCCATAATGAAAAGCAGGGGCATAAAAGTTATCCAAGGACTGGAATCTGCTCCCCCCGGTTGTGCCATTAACAAGTAGTTCATAATTATTAATTTTAAAGTTGTTAAAAAGAGTCAATTACTAAAGAGCTCCTGAATCTTGTTCATCCGTTTTCCCCGATCAAACCTCTCCCGGTTTTGACCACCTGCTTACTCATCTTTAATTCTTTGAGTGCCTTGTCAAGTATTCCGTTGATAAAGTTCCTGCTTTTATCGGTACTGTAATATTTCGACAATTCAATGTACTCATTCAGTGTAACCTTTGTGGGTATCGATGGGAAATAGAGAAACTCTGTAAGGGCAAGTTGCATGATCAGGATGTCCATAAAAGCAATTCTTTCAAGATCCCAGTTGCTCGAATGGAGGTCGATCATATTCCGGAGTTCATCATGGTTAATGATGCTTTTACGGAAGAGATCACGTGCAAATTCCTCGTCTTCCGCATCTTTGTATTTGGGGAGAAGTGGTTGGTTCTCGTCAGAATTTTCATCAAAATTCTTCAGAGTTTTCATAATCATGGCCACAATCAGGTCAATGTCATCGTTCCAATATATACTTTCTTCTTCCAAAACGATGTGCAGATCTTCCGAAACCAGGATAATATTCTGGAAGATCTTCTCCACAAATTTGCGTTCATCCTGGAAAGTGAGTGATGGTGCAGCTATATATTCCCTGAAGAACTCCGATTCGGCAAGGAATGCATAGAGTTCTTTGATCAGTTCAGGGTGATTTACCCACGAGAGTTTTGATTGGTTCAGGTATGCCTTTAATCTCCGGTTATTCCTCAGTAAATGAATAACCTGGTTATCCACAAACCTTGTGTTGGGATGCAAATCCTCAAAAGTGGGCACCCGCCGGGAAAGGTTGGTGTCTATTCTACGCGTGGCAAAATCGGCAATCTCCAATAGCAAAGCCATCAGGAAATAATAGAGATCGTATGATTTCGCGAGGGAAAAGTTAAGCTCCTTTTCGGTTACGGAGATGGACTTATCGGATGTAGAATAATATGCGTACAGTATCTGGAGTACTTTGATCCTAATTGTCCGTCTGCTGATCATAGATGTAGAACTTCTTCATTAACGACCCCAAATGTACTACTTTTTTGGGTTCTGAATGGTCCTGCATTCTTTTTTTTAATCCGTTGTTTTGCTCTCCTGTACAGGATCATCCGGAAAACCTGATGAAGGGGTTAAGTTGCTGAAGCCCGGGTGGCTGGTTACATCTGTATTATCGGGTACCTCATCGTCCGTTTCTCTGTCGGTTTCTTCCTCCCATTCAAATTTTTCTCTCCGGAGCCTGAATTTTCGATAATAAAATGCCAGTAGAACCCCGGAAACCCCTCCCCATAAATGGGATTCCCATGATATTTCAGGTTTCAGGGGCAGCATTCCCCAAATCATACCTCCGTAAAGAAAAACCACAACTATCGAAATAACCAGTAGCCTCAGGTCGTTTCGGATCACGCCGCTTGTAAAATGAAATGCAGCCATCCCATATACCACTCCGCTTGCACCGATATGCCATGATTCCCGACCCGCAAGCCATACGCAAATCCCTGAAAATAAAAAGATCTGGAAGAAAATCCGGTATGAAATCTTCCGGTAATAATATACCAGTGCAAAAAGCAGGATGAAGAACGATACAGAATTGGAAACCAGATGTTTATATCCTGAGTGGATGAATGGGCTGATAAGGATACCCGGCAATCCTTTCCAATGAAGGGGGTAGATACCCCCTTTGTAGAAGCTGAGTCCGAAAAGCTCCTCTATAGCCAGTATGATCCAGAAAACAGCGATAAAAAAGAAGGCAAACAAAAAGCTATGCCTGAAGATTTTTTTTTCCAGTTCAGGATCTCCGGCAGAATGGTTTTCTGGATAGTATCGGAACAGCGGCATCAGGAGAGCAGTTGTTTGATGAGGTTTGTAAAACCGATGATTTCTTCTTCCGTTGTGTCGAACGATGTCATCCAGCGAACCTCAGAAATATGTTCATTCCACATATAGAAGAAATATTTTTCCTTTAGCGCAGCGATGATTTTTCCGGGGACAATGGCAAATACGCCGTTTGCCTCTACCTTTTGTGTAAGGACAATTTCAGGAATTTTCCGGATTTCTGCTTCCAGGATCCTGGCCATCCGGTTGGAGTGGGCAGCATTCTTTTTCCAAAGCTCCTCCCTGAAATAGGCAATGAACTGAGCGCTGACAAATCTCATTTTTGAGTTTAGCTGCATACGTTTTCTCAGGTATGGAACTGAGGAGCAAAGGGAAGGGTTGAAAAAAAGCACTGCTTCACCCATCATCATCCCATTTTTGGTGCCTCCAAATGAGAGAACATCTACACCGCAATCTTTGGTAAATGTGCGGAATGGCATATCAAGCGCAACGGCGGCATTGCTAATGCGGGCTCCATCCATATGCAGGAACATTCCGTGCCGGTGAGCTAATTCAGCCAGAGCCCTGATCTCGCCGGGCTGGTAAAGGGTTCCCATTTCGGTAGACTGTGAAATGGAAATAACTTTTGGTTGTGCATGATGCTCAAAACCAAAACCTTCAAGGTGACGCTCCACCTTTTCAGGAGTGATCTTTCCGTTAGGGGAGTCCACAGCAAGCAATTTACAGCCGGTGAATTTTTCCGGTGCCCCGCATTCATCGGTTTGAATATGTGCTGTTTCTGCACATATGATTGAGTTATAGCTGTGGGTAAGTGCAGAAAGCCCCAGCACGTTTGCTCCGGTTCCATTGAAAACAAAGTAGACCCCGGTATCGGACCCAAATAACTCCCGGAAGCATGCAACGGCTTCTTCCGTATAAGGATCATGGCCATATCCCGCAGTGTGACCTTTGTTTGCTTCGTCCATAGCTTTCAAAACCAGGGGATGAATTCCTGCATTGTTGTCGCTGGCAAATCCTTTTCGCATTTGTTTTTTTTCAAAATTAGCTAATTTGTTCTCACGGGCATTATTTTTTTCCGGGTACCTCCTTAATTTAACGGCCGGGTGTTAACTTTACCCTATGGAAAAACCGTTAAAATTAACCGAAATGGTGCTTTTACTGGCAGTGCGGCCGCAAAAGGGAGGCCTCAGAGGAGGGGCTTCCGCCTTTCTGGACCTGGTTCTTGCGGGAGCTGCATTCCTCGAGTTGGAGCAGGCAGGGTCCGTTGCCATCAGGGATGGCCGGATTGTGGTTCTTCAAAACAACAGCGGGGATCCGCTTCATGCGATGATTCTGGAGAAGCTGGCCGCCCGGAACGAGCCCCGGAAGGTGGGTTTCTGGCTGAACAACCTGCGGCTGTCCCTGCGGAAGATCAAGGCCGAGGTGCTCAGGTCGCTGGAGGATCGGAAAGAGATCAGACTAGAGGAGAAAAGGTTTCTCTTTTTTAGGTGGAAGAAGTCTTACCTGTTGCCCGGGAACCATACCCCGCATATTGTTGACAAGGTAAAAAGGAGTGTAAGCCAACCTCTTCGGAGTAAAGAGGAGCATGCGCTTCTGACTTTGCTGGAGGTGGGGGAACTGCTGCCGCGGGTTTATCCCGATCGCTATTCCCGAAAGGTTGCTCGTGCCAAAATCCGTAAGTTCAGGTCTGACCCTGATTTCGGAAGGGATACGGCAGCCATGGAAGAGGTAGTCAAAGCCATTCGGCAGGCCATTGCGGGCCGCAGGGCCGCTGCACGCTCCTGACTTTTTGAAAGCAGTGCTTGTTTTTAGAATTTTCTCCTTTTTATTGGCCTCAGGTTAATCCCATTCAATCAACTATGGATGAAAAAATCAACATATTCTGGTTCCGACGGGACCTAAGACTGCATGACAATGGAGGATTGCTTGCTGCCTTGTCGGGAGGGCTACCTGTTCTCCCCGTTTTTATCTTCGATACCCGGATCCTGGGAAAGCTTTCAGAGCAGGAAGATGAAAGGGTGGCGTTCATTCACCGCGAGTTGGCAGCCTTAAAAAAACAGCTGGAAGCCCGGGGTTCTTCCCTTTTTATTTTCCATGGCACTCCTGCCGGGGCTTTTGAACTGCTCACGGGAAGATATAGGGTAGCCGCGGTTTATTGTAACCGCGACTATGAGCCTTATGCAGTCACCCGCGACGGGGAGGTGGAAAAATTGTTATCACAACGGGGAACAGTATTTAAATCTTTCAGGGACCATTTGATCTTTGAGCCAGGGGAAGTGGTCAAGGATGATGGTTCTCCCTATACTGTATTTACCCCCTACAGCAGGAAGTGGAAAAGCCTTCTGACTGCTGAGCGGCTTAAGCGGTTTCCCCCGGAGGAGCTCATGGAGAGATTTTTCCCGACAGATCCCCTTGTTTTACCCTCTTTGGAAGAATTGGGTTTCCGGGAACGGGGAGGGCACGTGATTCCTTCTCGGGAGATTCGGGCGGAGGTAGTCCGGAATTATGGCACGACCCGTGATTATCCAGCCATGGAGGGCACTTCGCGGCTGGGGCTCCATCTCCGGTTCGGGACGGTCAGCACCAGGGAGGTTGTATCAGTGGCCTGGCGCGAGAGTGAGGTGTTTCTGGGGGAGCTTATCTGGAGAGAGTTTTTCGCCACTATCCTGGCCCATTTTCCTTATGTGGCCGATGGACCGTTTAAAAAGAAATACGGATTCATCCCCTGGCGTAACAATGAAGCAGAATTTGAGAAGTGGTGCCGGGGAGAGACAGGCTACCCCATGGTAGATGCCGGTATGCGGGAACTCAATGAAACAGGCTTCATGCATAACAGGGTGAGGATGATCACTGCCAGCTTCCTTACAAAGCACCTACTGATTGACTGGCGTTGGGGTGAAGCTGTGTTTGCTGAAAAACTGCTGGATTTTGAACTTTCCAGCAACAACGGCAACTGGCAATGGGCTGCTGGTTGCGGGTGTGATGCTGCGCCTTACTTCAGGGTTTTTAATCCGGAAATTCAACAGAAGAAATTTGACCCGAAAGGAGAATACGTCCGTCGTTGGGTTCCGGAAGCAGGAACAAAAGATTATCCGCCACCTGTGGTTGAACATGCCATGGCACGTAACAGGGCTATTGAAACTTACCGTAAAGGGCTTTCCTGATGATTTATTTTCCGGAAAGCCAGTCGAGTACTTTCTGGTCGTCGGGTTTTGTAGCTGAGGGAAGCATGTCTACCAAACGGCCTTCTTCATCAATCAGAAACTTCTGAAAATTCCATTTTACCGGGGCATCCAACACTCCATTGAACGATTTTTGGGTTAACCATTGGTATAGCGGATGGATATCCTTTCCCTTGACAGAAATTTTTTCCATCATCGGAAAAGTTACACCATAGTTTTCTGAGCAGAACGACATAATCTTTTCATTGGTGCCGGGTTCCTGATTCATGAAGTTGTTGGCGGGGAATCCGATGATCTCAAAATTCTTGCCTCCATATGTTTCATAAAGTGATTGCAAAATCTTGTACTGGGGTGTGAATCCGCACTTGGAGGCAGTATTGACAACCATGACTTTTTTCCCTTTCAGGGAGGCCAGATCGAAGGTCTTCCCATCGATGTTATTCACTTTGAAATCATAAAAAGATACTGGCTGGGCTGTGGTTACCATGGCGACACTAAAAAAGATGACAAGTGTAATTATATTCTTCATAAGAAAACAGTTTTAATTTCAAACATATTAACGGTATCGGAAGGATAATGTTCAAAACCTTTGGCGGAAGTGGCATTTTTTTTTGCAGCTGCTTGTTTGAAATCGTTATCTTTGGCCATTCAGGAAGTACCATTGGCAGATATGGAGAATTTTGTTGTTTCGGCCAGAAAATACAGGCCCGACTCTTTTCGGATGGTGGTAGCGCAGGATGCCATTACATCGACATTGAAGAACGCTATCAGAACAAGGCAGCTGGCACATTCTTATCTTTTCTGCGGACCCCGCGGGGTGGGGAAAACCACCTGCGCCCGTATATTTGCCAAAACCATCAATTGCAGCAACCTCACACCTGATAATGAAGCCTGCAACCAGTGTGAGTCGTGTACTGCATTTAACACCAACCGTTCATATAACATCCATGAGCTGGATGCCGCATCAAACAATTCCGTGGATGACATCCGCAGTCTGATCGACCAGGTGCGCATTCCCCCCCAAATCGGCAGCTACAGTGTTTATATCATCGATGAGGTACATATGTTGTCGTCGCAGGCCTTCAATGCTTTCCTGAAAACACTGGAGGAACCTCCGCGCCACGCACTCTTTATTCTGGCAACCACTGAGAAACACAAAATAATTCCAACTATACTCTCCCGTTGTCAGATATTTGATTTTAACCGGATAAAAGTCAGTGATATTGTCCGGTACCTTGCTTATGTGGCCCACGAAGAATCTATAACCGTAGAAAGTGAAGCGCTGAATGTGATCGCCCAGAAAGCTGACGGGGCGATGCGTGATGCCTTATCCATTTTTGATCAGATTGTGAGTTTTTCAGGACGTGAAGTTTCGTACGACGACGTAATTACCAACCTCAATGTACTCGATTACGATTATTATTTCCGTCTTGTGGATTGTTTTCTAAAAAATCAGGTAGTTGAGGCCCTGATGATTTTCAATGAGGTTCTTGAAAAGGGCTTTGAAGGGCAGCATTTTATCAATGGGTTAAGCGGTCATTTCCGGGACCTGCTGGTTTCACGTGATCCCGTAACTATCCAGCTGCTGGAAGTTGGTGGTGAAATCCGTGAAAGGTATAAGATCCAGGCAGCCCAGTCTCCTCAGGATTTTTTGCTTGAGGCGCTTCAGCTTAGCAATGAATGTGATTATCAATACAAGACCAGCCAGAATAAGCGACTCTCTATCGAACTGACTTTGGCAAGGATCGCACAGCTGACCTTAAAAAAAAAATAGCTGACGACAGCGGCTCCGACACGCTTGAACCCATTTTTGGCCAGGTGCCGCCAGGAGATGAATCTGTTGCTCCGGTGATCAAAAAATCACAACCCCCTGCAAAAAAACATCCTCTTCGGAAAATGTCGGTTGATATTTCGGGCCCCTCTATCAAATCGGCCCTTCAGGGCAACCCAATGAACGGAGAAAAAGTTTCTGTAACAGAACAGCACCAAATCTTTTCCAGATCATCAGAATTTCAGCCGTTTACTGAAGAGATGCTGATAGCTAAGTGGGCTGAAGTACTTGAAACTCTAAACGAAAAACCTAACCTGAAGTCGGCGTTGAACTGTAAACCGCAACTCCAGGCGGATGGTACAATCCTTTTAAAGCTTGATAACCATGTTCGGGAAGAACTCATCCGGAATTATAAACCCCAGTTAATCGCCTGGTTACGGCGTGAACTCAAAAACTCAACTATCGACCTTGTTACCGAAGTAACCGATGAACCTGCGGTCAGGATCATTTACACCGATGGGGAAAAATTTGAAGAGATGTTGAAGAAAAATGCCAAACTTGCCCTGCTAAGGCAAAAATTCAATCTCGATTTTGATAATTAAAGGCATTCGGTATCAGGGTGCCAGTCTGACAATTCTCCATTTGTCGCCCTCCGGAAGGTAAACCAGTCTGTCATGAAGACGGTTTTCTCTGCCCTGCCAGAATTCATAACGGACGGGTGATATCCTGAACCCTCCCCAGTGCGGAGGTTTGGGAACATCACCGCTGGCATAACGGGAGGTGCATTCATCAAACTGTTTCTCAAGATAAGCCCTTGAAGATATCTCTTCACTTTGTTCCGAAGCCCAGGCACCCAGCCTGCTGTGCAATGGCCGTGAATAGAAATAGTCGCTCGACTCATTTTCGGTGGTCAGGGATGCAGTCCCGGTGATTCTTACCTGTCTTTGCAATTCCGGCCAAAAAAAGAGCAGGGCTATCCTGGGATCCCGGTTTAAGGCTTTTCCTTTTTGACTCAGGTAGTTGGTGAAAAAAATAAAGCCATTTTCGTCAAATGATTTTAGCAGTACGACCCTCGATTGGGGAAAACCATCTGTTCCGGTAGTAGAGATGACCACTGCGGTGGGTTCGTTTATCCGGGCAGTGATCGCCTGCTCCATCCAGGTTGTGAACATGGCCAATGGATTGCTGTCCATTTCGGAGCGATGCAAAACTCCCCTGCTGTAGGTTTCCCTGATATGGTCAATTTTCATTCGTATACTAACAATTTTTTCACTCTCTCACTCTCTCACCTTCTCACAGAATCACAATAACATCCGATAATTTTTCACTTTTCTCATCCTCTCATTTTCTCACTCTTTTATTACGGCAGTATTTCAATCAACGGTGTGGGTGGTGGGGGGCGTCCGTTACCCCGGGCGCTACCCGGGGCTATTATATACCGCGCCTATCAGCGCTGAGTCCAAGTTGTTGGTCTGACAACCGACATCCGATAATTTTTCATTTTTCATTTTTCATTCTTCATTTTTCTGACCCTCTAACCTTCTGTCCCTCTGACCTTCTAACCTTCTAACCTTCTGACCCTCTAACCTTCTGACCCTCTGACCTTCTGACCTTCTGACCTTCCGGTGACCTTCCGGTGACCTTCTCACCTTAGTCGTACTGGTGGTTGTCTGCTTGTGATTCATCGTCGCAGGGGCAGTCCATCCCTTTTTCATATTGCTCAAGTGCCCTCATGCTCATTCCCATGCTGGAAAAACCTCCGTCGTGGTAAAGATTTTGCATCGTAACCTTACGGGTAAGGTCTGAGAAGAGGGTAATGCAATAATCAGCACACTCTTCTGCGGTGGCGTTTCCAAGGGGTGACATTCTTTCTGAGAAATCAAGCAGCCGGTCAAAGCCTTTTATTCCGCTTCCAGCCGTAGTGATGGTCGGAGACTGGGAAACTGTATTGATCCTGACTTTGCGTTCAAGGCCGTAGATATAGCCGAAACTGCGGGTAATGGATTCAAGGAGTGCTTTGGCATCGGCCATGTCATTGTATCCGTAAAAGGTGCGTTGTGCAGCCACATAGCTAAGGGCTACCACAGACCCCCATTCGTTGATGGCGTCGAGTTTCCGGGCAGTTTGCAAAATTTTGTGAAACGAAATGGCTGAAACATCAAGGGTTTTATCCAGTAGCTGATAATCCAGGTCACTGTAATGACGACCTTTTCTTACATTGGGTGACATTCCGATCGAATGGAGGATAAAGTCGATTTTCCCTCCGAGCAGTTCCATTGAACTGGTGAAGAGATGGTTCAGGTCTTCCAGGCTGGTGGCATCAGCCCCGACCAGCGGAAGATTGAGTTTTTCAGCCAGTATGGTTGTGTCTCCCATCCTGAGTGCAACAGGGGTGTTGGTTAGTGTGAAAACAGCACCTTCATCAAAGGCTTTTTCTGCCACTTTCCATGCAATGGAATCGGCATTCAGAGCGCCGAAAATTATCCCCCGTTTTCCTTTTAACAACTGATATGACATATGTTTAAACTAATTATAACTTTTTAAAGTTATCCTTTAAAGCTGTAATAAGGACAAAGAAGTATGAAGTGTGACTGCATTTTACAATCGGAACAGAAACAGACCGGAACATCTTTATGGTTCGGTCTAAAAGTAGAAAACTGACATCAGATTCTGACCAGGCAGGAGTCTTTCAGCCAGCCTTTATTGCCGTCGCTCAGTTCAACTTCTTTCCAGGAATCGAGGCTGTCGGTAACTTGCACTTTGAGGCCTTCATGAATCAGAAATAGATCGGTACCTGTAACTGACGGGGCGCTTTTTATGGTAACCCTGGGGCACTGGACGATAGCCTTATCCCGGTGCCGGATGATACTATACTGGTGCCAGGCCAGTGAAAAGCTCAGCAGCAGCATGGCGAAGGCCACCAGGGCCGAGTAAAATGCACCCTTTTTCAGGGCGGTGGACCTGCTGAAAAGATAGGTGCTCAGTAAAACCAGGAAAAGGATGAAACTCCAGGTGCTGATTTTGGCCCAGCCATCGGCAGAAAAGCTGTTGGCAAGGTTGCTCCACCATCGGGCAAAAAAGGGTTTGGGGAGTTGTTCCAGGTTATCGACCACAAAATGATTGGCGACCTGAAGGTTAAAATCAATATCTTTATTTTGTGGTGCAAGCAGTTTAGCCCGTTCATAATTGAGAATGGCCTTTACGTGTTCGCCATTTTTGAAACAGGCATTTCCCAGGTTGAAATATACTTCGGCCGATTCTTTTCCAGAGGTCAGAATCTGTTCATATTTTTCAGCTGCCTCCCTGTACTCCTGCGCAGCATAATGGCTGTTGGCTTCTTCCAGCAGTGTTTTTTCGTCGGCGGCTTGAACCATCCAGGCCGACAGAATGAAAAGGATGGGAATAAGTCGTTTCATCATGTTACCTTTTGATTTGTTTTTCCATTTTGCTGATAACGGCTTCAGCTTTGTCATAGATTTCCTGCATGGCCTGGTTTCCTGCGGAAGGGGAGAAACGGGCAAATTCGCATTGATCGGCAATTGCCAGAAACTCACTTACCAGCAAAGGATCTACATTTCTCTTTTCAAGTCCTTCTACCGCAGTTTCCCGCTTCAGATCAGCAAGTGGAATACTGAGTTTGTCACTCAGATATCCCCAGAAGGCTTTCAGTACGCTATCATAAAAATGCTCCGACTCTTGTTTTTTGAGGTAAAGGGCAGCTGACTTCAAATGTTTGCGCGCTACACGGTTGGCTTTTTTATTCCGCACCAGAGCAATGTTGGCATTTTCTTTCATCTTCTTCCTGTACACCACTGAGAAAATCCCAAATGCAGCCGCAGAAATCAGATAAATAGCCCAGAAAAGAGTGCTTCCAAAAAAGTGGTATCCTTTATTATGAAGGGGGAGGTATTTCTGGCTAATAAAGCGTATGTCGCTCCCGATGGTTTGCAAATCCTGCTTTCTGACCGACCGGATTACTCCAGGGCCTTCTTCGTTGCTCCCCTTCTTGACTTTCAGGTGGTATTCCGGCGTTGTACCGGTTTGATACTGTTCGGTGTTGGGATTGAACCACGATACCTTGACGGGAGGGATGGTATAGTCTCCTTCATACCGGGGCTGAAAAAGGTATTCAATGGTTTTGCTGCCGTTCACCCCTCCATCGGATGCCCTTACGTTATCGGTGGTATTGGGATCATACAATTCGAAGTCGCCACTCAGTGCAAGCCTGGGGGATTGGATAAGCCGGATGTTCCCGGTACCGCTGATGATCAGTTTCAGGGTGACTGCATCGTTGGTGGTTACCTCTGTCTGGCTTATTTCTGATGAAATTTTAAATTCGCCGACACCTCCCGAAAAATCTGCGGGAGCAGGTGGCAAATCTTTAACGGATACCGTTGCTGCATCGCTGGTAAGTCTGGCCCTTACTGTTTGCACTCCTGCAAAAAAATCATCAAAGAAACTTCGCTGCTGAACACGCTGATGTAACAAGGTGGTCATACTGAAAGGCCTGATGGTGATGGTCCCGGTTTGTTGCGGGAAAATCACGGTTTTCTTGAGAATACCTACCTGATAGATCTTATCGTTATAGACCTCCCTTTTAAAGCTGATCTGTTGGGGAATGTCAATGTCCTGTGTATAGAAACCTTCGAATGTGGGCAGATTTACTTCTTCAAATCCGGCAAGGGAGATGTTGGGATTGGCATATAATTTTACGGTGGCTATGATTTGCTGCCCCTTGTAAGCTTGTCTTCTGCTAAGTTCAAGTCTGATAAAAAGGTCGTTGCGGCTGACTGTTCCTGTAGAAGGGCTTTCTTCCCTGCTTTCCTGGGCCTGACTTTGTGGCTGTCCCTGTCCTCCCTGAGGTGCAGCCTGTCCCTGTCCTCCCTGAGGTACTGCCTGCCCTGATACAACCTGGATCGTCAGCGAATTCGACTGATAAACCTTCCCGTCTACTTCAATTGAACCAGGCCTGACGGGAAAGCTCCCGACCGATTTTGCCCGCAAAATGTAGGTGTATGAATATTCCTGACTTTGGGAAGTTTTCCCATTAATGATCTGAACACTTGTTGCAGAGGAATAACTGGGGCCCATCAGTACATCGAAACTGGTCAGATCGGGCAAAGTCAGATTTTCTCCTTTCTGGTTGATTTGAAAGGTAAGCCTGAACTGATCCCCAACTGCCACTGCATTAGGAGCTGACATGACTAACCTGGGTTCCTCGGCTGCCAGCTGCAACCCGGAAATCAGCATTATTGTGAACAGAAGTATTCTTTTCATTTGAATAAATTGTTTTTTTAGCGGCCACATGCCATAGCCATGTTGGGTTGGTTTATCCTCCCCAATGGTCCTGCCTGAGGCGTAATGGCTATTTCATCATATCTGTTGTTCATGACAGAAAATTTTCCTGAAATTACCAGTCTTTTTCCACTCTGACTGCTTTGGCTTCAGCAGCTTTCGCTTTTTTTACCTTTTCCTGAATGTTTTTCTCATCATTCTGAAGAGCCTGCAGCAGTTGTTCGGCATTCTGCCTCGAGATTTTTGGAGGCGGCTGCTGTTGCTGCTGGTTATCCTGATTCTGGTCCTGATTCTGATCCTGGTTTTGTTTTTCCTTTTCCTTTTCCTGATCTTGCTTCTGATCCTGATTCTGGTCTTTATTCTGGTCCTGGTTTTGCTGTTCCTGCTTCAACTGCTGCGCATAGGCCAGGTTGTATTTCGTATCCATGTCTTCAGGATTGTTGCGAAGCGCTTTTTTGTATGCTTCAATGCTTTCATCGATCTTTTGCTGGAAAAGAAGGCTGTTTCCCAGGTTATGGTAAGCACGGGATTTTTCGACAGAATCGGTTGCCTGGGTGGCCAACTGCTCAAATCCCCTGGCTGCTTCTCCGAATTGTGTCTGCTTATAAATGGCATTATTCAGGTTGAAATTCCAGCGGGGATCAGTGGGTTTTTTATCCAGGGCTTTACGGTACTCTGTTTCTGCTTTGCTGAAATTAACCGAATCGAGTTTTAGCGTGTCTTTTTTCCCTTCCAGATAATAGCGGTTTCCCTGACGGATAAACTTCCGTTCATTCTGCCCGGTGGATTCCATATGGATAAGGGTCATTGTCAGTAGAATAAGTAGATATCTCATGCGTCTGTTTCCAATTTAATGTTTTTCAAGCCGGATCATCATGTTGTTATTTGAACAATTTAATTTTTCTGAGGTATTTGTTTTTTCTTTCAAGGATAAAGAATTCCAGGAGAAGCAATATCAGTCCGGCAGCAAAGAAATACTGGAACTGTTCTTCGTATTCCGAGAAGGTGCGTGATTCCATTTCTGTCTTATTCATTTTATTGATCTCATCAAAGAGATCATCGAGTCCCACTTGTGCTGTATTGGCCCTGATGTAAATTCCGCCTCCGGCAGCAGCGATCTTTTCCAGTGTCGGTTCATCCAGACGGGTGATCACAACTTTTCCATCGCGGTCTTTCCGGTAGTCTCCCTGCCCTCCTTCAATCATTGGTATTGGTGCACCCTGGGGCAGACCCATACCGATAGTGTGAACAAAGATTCCGGCTTTGTGTGCTTTTCCTGAAGCGGAAATGGCGTCGTCCTCATGATTTTCTCCATCAGTAATAATCACAATGGCTTTACTCGATTCAGGATTGGGGGTGAACGACCTGACAGCCATATCAATTGCTGCTCCGATTGCTGTTCCCTGTTTGGGCACGATCTGGGTATTCACGGAGGAGAGGAAAAGCTGCGCTGAATTGTAATCAGTGGTAATAGGCAATTGGGTGTAAGCATCACCGGCAAAAACGATCAGCCCGATCTTATCATCTTTCAGCTTACTGATCAGTCTGTCGATAGCCCTTTTAGCACGTTCCAGCCGGTTGGGTTTGATATCTTCAGCGAGCATACTGTTTGACACATCAAGTGCGATGACGATTTCCACCCCTTCCCGTTTTACTTTCTTCAGTTTTGATCCGAATTGAGGCCGGGCAATTCCTGCAATAAAAAGGGAGAGTGCACCCATCAGCAGGATGAACCTGAATACGGGCCTCCATGCTGAGACACTGGGCATCAGATAGCTGATAATTTCCGGATCTCCGAATTTCTTCAAAGCCCTTCGGCGTAAAATTCTGGCAATGACAAACAACACTGTCAGAGCAGGGATCAGTAATAATCCCCATAAAATATCCGGATGCGCAAATCTGAACATCTCCATACACGTTGTATTAAGGGATATTTCGGAATAAGGTTGTTTTTAATAATATCGAAACAATCAGCAGAAGCACTCCTGCCAGGGCATAGGGCAAGAACTCATCTGATCTTCGGCTGAACTCTTTCACGTTAATTTTTGATTTTTCAAGCTTGTCAATTTCCTGGTAAATTTCTGCCAGTTTCAGGTTGCTTGTAGCCCTGAAATACTGGCCGTCGGTTATTTGGGAAATTTGCCTGAGCATGGGTTCGTCGATTTTGACTTCTAAATTCTGGACCTGCGTTCCGAAAGGTGTCTGAACAGGGTAGGGGGCTGTTCCTGTTGAACCGACTCCTACGGTATAGACTCTGATTCCGAATGTTTTGGCAATTTCGGCCGCGGTGAGCGGAGCCACTTCTCCCCGGTTATTCTCCCCGTCGGTAAGCAGAATTACTACCCTGCTGACTGCTTCACTCTCCTTGAGCCTTGCGACTGCCGTTGCCAGTCCGTTTCCAATAGCAGTGCCATCTTCAATGAGGCCAGTCCTGATGTCACGGAAAAGATTCAGCAATATTGCCCGGTCAGTAGTCAGTGGACACTGTGTAAAAGCTTCACCGGCAAAAACTACCAGGCCCATACGGTCATATT
>CAJDVZ010000021.1_pt1 | contig 35976 bp, 27 predicted proteins | sample 7391481 | NCBI WGS metagenome assembly CAJDVZ01 (sample SAMEA7055721, study PRJEB34461) | soil metagenome | biome: terrestrial ecosystem; feature: Peninsula; material: soil | place: Antarctica | collected 2016 | reverse complement strand
TGTCGTATTTCGGATCGCCGTTGACCATTTCGAACCGGTTACGGGTAAGTACTTTGACCTGATCGTCGTATCCGATATTGGTAAACTGCATAATTTTCCCGTCCCACAACAGTTTTCGTCCGAGGCTCTGTAATCTGACGGCCATCACTCCCAACATAATCATTTCATTAAAGGGACCGGCATATCCGAAGTGTGATGAAGCATCCAGCCTGGTTTCACGGCTCTCTTTACAAGCCCTGATCCAGTCCTGCTCATGTCCGCCTGTCATGGCATCCGGAATTCTGCGGATGGATTGGGTAGGTTGCGTGAAATGCTCCATTTCACGGGTAGGCAGTAACTGAGGATTCCTCGCATAGGCTCCGCACATGATTTTTCCACGGGTACCATGGAAGATACATCCGCCGTCGGAATCACCCATCATTTCTCCCGGGAGAAGCTCATCGGGACGGGGTGGCATCAATCCCCCATCGTACCATGTAACTGTCAGCTCAGGCATGGCAACTTTGGGTAAATTATCGCGCCGGGGAAAATCATACACCACAATTTCAGCATTGGGCGCAGAATCCGTAAATAATGGAGTCGACGATGCCTGCACTGATGAAGGATGGTTCAGCTTGAGTGCCATAAACACAGGATCCAGAATATGGCTGGCCATATCACCCATGGCACCTGTCCCGAAATCCCACCATCCTCTCCAGTTCCAGGGGGTATATATTTCATTGTATGGACGGAAAGGCGCGGTGCCAATAAAAAGATCCCAGTCGAGATTTCTGGGAACCCTCTGTTCCCTGGAAGGGCGTTCCAGCCCCTGCGGCCAGGTGGGCCGGTTGGTCCATGCATCTACACGGGTCACTTCGCCAATGGTGCCGGCCCAGATCCATTCACAGATTTTCCTGATCCCGTCATCTGAACTCCCCTGATTTCCCATTTGGGTAGCTACCCTGAAAGTCCGGGCAGTCTCGGCCAGGACCCTGCTTTCATACACGGTATGTGAAAGGGGATTCTGCAGAAACACATGATAGCCCATCCGCATAGCTATCATGGCCGGCAGGGCATGGGAATGATCGGGCGTGGCGATAAGGACAGCATCGATATCTTTTTGACGGTCAAACATGACCCGGTAATCCTTGTACTGTTTTGCCAAACTCCACGCCTTGAAGGAGCTCCTCCCCGCATAATCCCAATCAACATCACACAAGGCAACAATATTCTCCGTATCCATGTTTTTCAGATTCCGGTAACCTATCCCACCCACTCCAATGGCTGCAATATTGAGCTTTGACCCCGGAGGTGTATGGCCCAAACCAGCGATTACATGCGATGGCAATAAGGTAAAAGCTGCAGCTGCCGTGGCTGTTGCAGCAATAAAGTTACGGCGTGTCAATCCGGAAGGTTTCTCCTCTTTTCTTTGTTCCATTGTTGAATTGTTTTCCCTTTTCTGATTTCGGGATGAAATTAGTCAAAAAAAAATAATTCTCTGAAAATTCCGCCAGAACCCGATCTTACCCCATTTCCCCCAGGAGTGCCACTGCCTCCCCGGTATTGAGCACAGTCAGAAAGGTCAGGGTAAGTTTGCCATCCTCCTTCATCCGGCATTTGCGGGGTTGAGCCTGCACATACTGAAGGATTTTCCCGAAAATTGACGACTGAAAATAGCCGGATTGCTGATCCCCGGGGAAATAACAAATCATATTCTCATTCTTCAGCACGACCTTTTCCATTCCCAGTCTGATTGCCAGCCATCTCAGCCTCACAATGTCAAGAAGCCCCACACTTTCAGGAGGGATTTTTCCAAACCTGTCGATCAGGCTATTTTCAAATTTCTGCAGTTGTCGTTCATTCCCCTGGTTGTCGAGTTCCCTGTAGAGCAACATTCTTTCTGCAGGAGACGGAATGTAGCTTTCGGGGAACAGCAATTCCAGGTCGCTATCGATCTGACAGTCTTTCACAAAATTCCTATCCTGCCCGGTTCCCTGCTCATCGCGCTCATGCCCGAAAAGCTCACTGAACTCCTCACTCTTCAATTCCGCCACAGCCTCATTGAGAATCCGGTGATAAGTCTCAAAGCCGATATCGGCAATAAAACCACTCTGTTCAGCTCCCAGAAGGTTGCCTGCTCCCCTGATATCGAGATCCTGCATGGAGATATTGAACCCGCTGCCCAGGTCAGAGAACTCTTCAATCGCCTTCAGGCGCCTTCGCGATTCCGGAGTAAGCGATACCAGCGGGGGCGTGATCAGATAACAAAATGCCTTTTTATTGGAACGCCCTACTCTACCGCGCAATTGGTGGAGATCGCTCAACCCGAAATTTTGTGCCTGGTTGATGATCATGGTATTCACATTGGGGATGTCGACTCCCGATTCAATGATGGTCGTGGAAATGAGTACATCATACCGGCCGGCGATGAAATCGATCATCACTTTTTCCAGGGTACGTCCATCCATCTGACCATGTGCCACTACGGTTTTAACTCCGGGAACAATTCTCCTGATCGTATCTTCCACTTCCCGGATGTTCTGGACCCGGTTGTGGATAAAAAAGAGCTGCCCATTCCTTCCAACTTCATACAGCGTGGCATCTCTGATCAGCTGTTCATTGAATCCGTGTACCTCGGTAATAATGGGATAGCGGTTTGGGGGGGGAGTCTGGATAATGGAAAGGTCGCGGGCCCCCATCAGGGAGAACTGGAGGGTTCGCGGTATGGGAGTCGCCGTAAGACTGAGTGTGTCAAGGTTCATCTTCATTTTTTTCAGTTTTTCCTTGACGGCAACCCCAAATTTCTGTTCCTCATCCACAATCATCAGCCCCAGATCCTTGAATTGAACATCCTGGCTTACCAGCCTGTGGGTCCCGATCAGAATGTCGATTTTTCCCTCTTTCAGCTGTTTCAGAATCTCCCTGATCTCCCCTGCTGACCGGAACCTGCTGATATAATCAACCCTGACGGGAAAATCAGCCAGCCTTTCTGAAAAGGTTTTGTAATGCTGCAATGCCAGGATGGTCGTGGGAACCAGAACCGCCACCTGCTTGCTGTCGGCAACGGCCTTGAAGGCAGCCCGAATGGCCACTTCCGTTTTTCCAAACCCTACATCTCCGCAGACCAACCGATCCATGGGAACCTCCTTCTCCATATCCTCCTTCACCGTCAGTGTCGCCTTTTCCTGATCCGGCGTATCTTCATACATGAATGAAGCCTCTAACTCCGTCTGAAGGTAGGAATCGGGGGAAAAGGCAAATCCTTTTTCCTCGCGGCGGCGGGCATACAATGCAATCAATTCACGGGCAATATCCTTAACCTTGGATTTGGTCCGGGTTTTCAGATTCTGCCATACACCACTGCCCAGTTTGTGCAGCGTAGGAGAAGCTCCATCCTTGCCCTGGTATTTGGATATCCGGTGAAGAGAATGGATGCTGATCAACAACGAATCGTTGTCTTTATAAACCAACCTGACAGCTTCCTGTATCTTTCCATTTACCTCCGTCTTGACCAGTCCGGCAAATTTCCCTATCCCATGGTCTACATGAACCACATAATCACCCGGGTTGAGCTTGTTCAGCTCCTTCAGCGTGATAGCCTCCCGCTGCGGTTTGCGGGTACGGAGCCTGTAACGCTGATATCGCTCGAAAACCTGGTGATCGGTGTAACAACAAAGTTGCAGATCGTGGTCAATGAATCCTTCATGCAGTGAAAAACGGATAGCCTCAAACGTCACTTTTTGCCTGACCTCCCGGAAAATATCACGTAACCGCTCAGCCTGTTTTTCCTGCGCCGACAGCAACAATATCCGGTACCCTCTGTTGAAATAATCCTGCAGATTCTCTCCCAAAAGATTGAAATTCTTACTGAAGACTGGCTGCTTGGAAAGATTGAAACTGATGACATTCCCTGCACTGAATAATTCACCCCCTCCCGATTCCACACAATTCCTCTCCATCAGAAATGATTCAAGCGCCTTCCCGCTTAACAAGGCCGCCGGATCAACAGCTTCACCATCCGGCGTTTTCTCCCCGGTATGTAAAATGATTTCATCGAGCCTGTCACAGATCAGACGGGTATTGACCGGAAAACAAAGTGTATCTGCAACCATGAACTCCATCAGCGATACCCGCGGGCTATCTTTATCAAGTCGCTGAATGTCAGGAACCAGAATAACCCGATCATGGTAACGTATTGATTCCTGGGTGTCAATCTCAAAGCTCCTCAATGATTCCACCTCATTGCCGAAGAAATCCAGCCTGAAGGGATCTTCATTGGCATAGGAAAAAATGTCGACTATGCTTCCCCTGATCGCGAACTGGCCGGGTTCACTGACAAAGTCGACCCGGTCAAATCCATACTCATAAAGAAATTCATTGATAAACTCAATCGAAATCTTCTCCCCCTTTGAAATAACCAGGGTGTTGGTTTGCAGCACCTCACCGGAAGGAACTTTCTCAACCAAACCTTCAGGATAGGTGAGGACAATGTGGGTAGATGAGGGAGCAGAAATTTTGGTTAGCGCCTCCGTCCGCAACATTAGGTTTTCCTGGTCTTGCTGGCCAAACTGTACCGATCGCCTGAATGAGGAAGGAAAAAACAAAGTATTCTCCTCCAAACCAAGGCTTACCAGGTCATCATAAAAATAAGCAGCATCTTCCTTTTCGGGCAGCACTACAAGAATGTTCTTCCCTGCTTTTCTGAAAATACTGGCTACCAATATGGAACGTACAGATCCAAAGATACCTTTCAGTCGGATCTTTTCACCCGGAGAGGCATCCACCATCTTTAGCATCAGCGAAAGTCCGGGATGTCCTTCAAATAATTTCAGAAAAATAGCAGCTTGCAAAAAAAACTTGTTAATCAGGGTGCAAAGATCATAAAAAAAAAAGAAAGTTGCCATTACAGGATTGTTGGTGTTCACCTAAAAAAAAGGTCCTGATCGAACAGGAAACCCTGTCGGAAGAATTGCTTGCCGAAATTGACGGGATGACTGATGAAGCGCTGATTTTTCAGTTAATCCCCTTAAAATCGGCATCAGCAGACGCCAGTTTTCTCCAGACCGGCTGCCCTGTTATTACCCATGAAAAAACAGAAGAATTCCATATCCTGACCCTCGACTTTGGAGATGGATGCACTGGCAAAGACAAGAAAGTAAAGTCAGGGAAAATTATCGTGAAATCTAAATCCCTCGGGAATCATACTTTCGAAAGGGTCAAAACGTTCGATCACTTTGTGATTGAAGGGAAAAAAGTGGAAGGAACCATAAAAATGCATGTCGTGGCTGACAGGAATGATTTCTCACGGGTCTCAGAGGTTGAAGAGGATGTGACCCTCACTTTTCCTGAAGATAAGGGAGTTTTAAAGCGTAAGGCATTGCTGACCAGGGAATACAAATTCAACATCCAGAAACCTGGCAAGATGATGACTATAAGCACCTGGGGAAAAGCAGAGATTACGCGTTCCAACGGCGCTAAACTCACAAAAATCATCGAAAAATCTGATCCTTTGGTGTTTACAATTGAATGCCACCGGATAGTAAGCGGAACTGTTACGTTTACCACAGGCGACAATCAAACCTGGAGCATCGATTATGGCGATGGGGAATGTGACAATCTGGCCATTCTCACCAAAAACGGAGAATCAAAAACAATTAAACTCACAAGAAAGTAGCCAGTCTGAGCTTATCATACTACCCGGGCTTGTGCCGGAAACAGCTATTTACTCCTGACGATTTCCTTCCTTTTCCAGGCATCGAGGTCGAATTGTCGGTTCAGTTTATACACGACACTCTTTTCTGTGAAAAGGGGCTGAATTATCCCGATCACGATGCAATCGGTAATCAGCAGTTCAGCCTTCCGGTAGGGAAGATATCCTTTCCGGGCCAGGGCAGAGACGGTGATAAAATCATTCTGGTCGAGGTATTCAAGCAGGAATTTCCACGAATCATCGAAACGGACCAGCACTCCCTCGCTGCTTTTCTGTTTGTGCCAGGAATCTATTAATATCCTGGGAGCCAGCCTGTTCTCATCATGATGGCGAACCCACACATTCCATTTACCATTTTCATCCCTGGCAAAATGAGGTTTGTCAGAACTGGCTTTCACTTTGACCTCGAGGACAGTTTTCCCTTCTGCATTCCATTGCCGCACGGTAAAAGATAAGGGAGGGTCACTGTAGATCTTTGCTGCCGATTCAGCCATGTAATACTCCTCGTCGGACTGAACACCTACAATATTCCCGTTATCTTTCACGCCAATCAGCAAACTGCCTCCTTCGCTGTTGGCAAAGGCGACCAGCGAACGGGCTATCTTCCGGGAATCACTGATGCAGAATTTGAAATCCTGCTTTTGGTGCTCCCCTTCCCCGATCATTTTATATAACTTCGTTACCACAGCCTGTCACTCTACGGAGTAAAAATAATCAATTGTCTACATAACGCAAGCGGATCATCACAACAGCTACTGCTCTCCAATACCGGTTGTATGATTTCCTCCCGTTTTTACAAGTGGATCAGATTCATCCTGCACTCCCTGCAATCAAATTCAATCCTGTATCTTCTATTTTCATCGGACAGGAACAACGGTTCCTGCCAGGGAGGTGGGCTTTCCGGTTTGTCTGCCGGACAGAATCCCATCTGGTACTTCAGGCAATGTTTCATGGTCATAAGCCGCCTGCCCGTGAAATCACGCGAGATCTCCACTGCCGGTTCCACCTGCGAAACCCCATGCTTCTGATAGAACTGCCGGGCTAAACCATTGGAGACATTCCCCAGCCAGGTTACCACTGAAACAGGATAAACCGCCCGGGGATCCCTTTTCCCGGGAATGAGCCGGGGAAGGCTTACTGATCTGAATTCCTCAAAAAAGGCAAGGAATTCCCTCCTGATCCCATTAATCACTGAAACAGGAAAGAACAAGGGCGGATCCCAGTTAAACTCCACTCCTGTAACCTCAAACATGGTCTCACCCGATTTCGCCAGTTGCTCCTTCATGCCCATTTCCGCCTTTTCAATGTCGCGGGCCGGCGTGTGGTCAACCAGGAATTCCCTGGAACAGATAATGCCATCCTCATCGGTTCCTGTCAGGGTTAAACCGCCAGGAGATGATTCAACGCCGATATGTATGCGCACCTTCCGGTAGCTCCTGCTGTTTGCAAGCCGGACAGAAAATGCATGGTCATAATTCCGGTAAAGTAGGGTCCCCGGAAGCAATTCAACGGGCTCTGCCCACCTGATCAGCTCCTCCTCAGCCGTATTTACCTTCAGTCCCCGGAGGATTCCCTCCTTGTCAAAATAAGTAATCCCATCATTGTTATTCAGGGTTTTTTCTACATGAACCCATGCCTGGAGGCCACCGGACTTTCTTACCGTGGCAACCCTTTCTCCGGCTGATTTGGAAGTATCCATGCTGGTAATTTCCTTTTGCCGGCCATACAGGAAATAGCTGCTGCTTCCCCTGGAAAAACTTTTAGCCGGGTCGGGCGTGAAGTCAAAGATTTCCCGGCCCGAAGAACTCCGTCTGAATTCCTGGTTCCCCTCCAGAAAGACATCCAGCTTTTTGCGGTAAAAAGCCGTTACATTCCTGACATAATTCTCATCTTTCAGGCGGCCTTCAATCTTAAAACTGGTAATCCCGGCTTTGGCAAGATCAGGGAGGGATTCCGACAGGTCAAGGTCTTTCAGAGAGAGGAGGTGCTTGTTCCTGACGACCACTTTACCGTTTGCATCAAGCAGGTTCCAGACTTTGCGGCAAGGTTGGGCACAAACTCCCCGGTTCCCGCTCCGGGTACCTGCGGCCAGACTCAGGTAACACTGGCCACTCATGCTGACGCACAACGCGCCGTGTACAAATGCCTCCAGTTCCACCCCGGTTTGCTGCCTGATCGAAGCAATCTGCCTGAGTGTCAACTCCCGTGCAAGTACCACGCGGGTAAAACCCACCTTTTCCAGAAATTGGATATTTTCAGGCAGGAAGTTGTTCATCTGGGTACTGGCATGAAGGGCTACCGGGGGTATGTCCATCTCTGCAACTGCCATATCCTGAATGATCAGTGCATCAATACCGGCATCTACAAGCTGGTGTATCATTCGCCGGACTTCTTCCAGCTCATTGTCAAATAAAATGGTGTTAAGGGCCACATACACCCTGGCATGATACCGGTGGGCATACCGGGCAAGTTCCCCGATCTCGCCGACAGAACTCCCGGCCGCAGCCCGTGCGCTAAACCGGGGGGCACCGATATAAACCGCATCCGCCCCATAATTGATGGCGGTAATCCCCGTCTCACCATTCCTGGCCGGGGCCAGCAGTTCTATTTTTTTCACCGGGTTCACTGACTAACCGCCTCGTTACGCCTTAATCCTGAACCAGCAGAGAGATCAGAACCAGACCAGTTTTTTCTCAGAATCAATTTTCTCACTTCATCCATTCAAAGGTCAGGTAATGATCGGCTGTCATCCCAAGATTCAGGTACACCTGGTGGGCAGCTCCATTCGACTTGTCGGCATAAAGCCTGATTCCCCGCAGTCCCTCGTCATGCTGTACCATTGTCTGAAGTTGATGGTACATCTTCTTATAGGCACCCAAACGCCGGAACCTGGGCAATACGTATACCGACTGGATCCAGAGTACGGTACCATTTCGCCAGTCGCTCCACTCATAGGTCGTAAGAAGAGTGCCTATGACCTCCCTGTCACTTTCTGCTATATAATAACACCCCAGCGCAGGATTGTCAAAAACTGCCCTTACTCCTTTTTTTACCACACCGGGGTCAAGCTTCATCTGCTCTGTTTCTTCAGCCATCGCCAGCTGAAACGCTGCAATCAATGATGCATCGTCCAATGTTGCCTTCCTGACATTAAATTCCAGGTGTCCGATCAGGGTTGTTTGGGTACACCCGGTCACCCTGACGATGACCAGGTCTCCCCTCCGGGCATTTTCAGCCGGAAAAACCACCACCTTGTTCTGGGATGACCGTCCGAAAAGCATCTGGTCCGATTTTTTGGAAACGCCTTCCACCAGCACTTCAAACGTTTTCCCTACATCTTCCCGGTTTTTCTGGTGTGATATTTCATTCTGAAGGTGGATAATTTCCTCAAGCCGTTGTGCTTTCACCAGTTCAGGCACATCGTCGGGAAGATGCTGATGCGCATAGGTACCCGGTCGTTCGGAATATTTGAACATAAAGGCCATGTCAAACCGCACCTCCTCCATCAAACTCAGACTCAATTGATGATCTTCCGCAGTTTCACCGCTGAAACCGCAGAAAATATCGGTCGAAATACCACAACCGGGAATCGTTTCACGGATAGCCCTGATCCGGTCGAGGTACCACTCCCTGTCATATTTCCGGTTCATCAGTTTCAGGATCCGGGAGCTGCCCGACTGGACCGGCAAGTGGATGTGCCTGCAGATGTTGGGATGGTCAGCGATGGTTCTAAGGATGGTATCGCTCATATCTTTGGGGTGGGAAGTGGTAAACCGGATCCTCATTCGGGGAAAAGCAACAGCTGCCATCTCCAGCAAATCCCTGAACATAAATGGTTTTCGCTCCCCGGCCGGGTGCCACTTGTAAGAGTTGACATTTTGGCCCAGGAGCGTGACCTCTTTGTAGCCTCTGGAATCAAGATCGCCTATTTCGCTGAGAATATCCTGCGGATTCCTGCTCCTTTCCCGCCCACGGGTATAGGGTACAATACAGTATGTGCAGAAATTATTACATCCCCGGGTTATACTCACAAATCCGGAAATCGCAGAGTCCCCGATTCTCACCGGGGTAATTTTATCGTAAGTTTCAATTTCCGACAATTCTACATTGATGGCCTTTACTCCACGCTCTGCCTTTTCAAAGAGATAAGGCAGATCACGGTATGCATCGGGGCCTGCTACCAGGTCCACTGCCTTATGGTGGAGGAAATCTTCACCCAGCCGCTCTGCCATGCACCCGATCACCCCCACAATCAATCCACTCCGTTTCCGTTTGTAACTGCTGAATAAATCAAGCCTGCCCCAAATACGCCGTTCTGCATTGTCGCGTACCGAACAGGTATTGATCAGGATGGCATCCGCCTCTTCGACTGTTGCCGCCAGTGTATAGCCTCTTTCCCTCATCACGGATGCAACGACTTCACTGTCAGCCACATTCATCTGGCACCCATAGGTTTCAATATATAATCTTCCGGACATCTTCTCTCTCTTTGAAAGGACAAAAGTAGGAGAATTTTAATTTCACCCCAAATAATCTTTTTTTACCCGGTTAATTAAAATGCAAAATGAAAGGGTGAGTTCCCCAAAATTTATCATCATTTTGATATTCTGCATATATTTGAGGCCTCGCAGACAGCAAAAAATGAAAAGATTTCTAATATTGTTCTCCTTTCTCCTGCTCAATGGGCCAGGGAATGCTCAGGTCAGCACCAGAGAGAGCAATTCCGCAAACACTCAATCGTCCGATATCTTTAAAAGACTTGACCAGAATCCCAGACTTTCGGAATTGGTAAAACTTCATATCAGGCGCAACCAGCAGGGAGGAAAAACTCAGGGATTCAGGGTTGAAATTTTCTTTTCATCAGAGTTGAATGCCCGACAGAAAGCGCAAAGTATCAAAGGCGAGTTTCTGGCTTCGTATCCCGACTTCAATGTTTACATCACGTATGTATCGCCCGACTTCAAAGTCAGGGTAGGTGATTTCAGAACCAAAAATGAGGCACTTAAACTGATGAAAGAGATTCAGTACAGGTTTCCCAAAGCCTTTGTTGTGCCTGATCTGATTGAGTTACCCAGGTTATTTTAACAAATCCTGTACCCATTCCCAGATTTCCGGCAAGGTTAGCCATCGGGTAACACCCAAAGGATGCAGCGAAGCTGCTGCCCCCGGCTATGGTTCATTTAAGACTTAAAACTCAAGACTTAAGACTCAAGACTTAATATTATTTCCTTCCGGTAACAACCAGGTCATAGTCTCTTTTTTCCGCAAATAAGTTTCGATATGACGGTCTCTTTTTGCCTCATAAATATCGCTGACCGTCACAATGATTCCGGTCTCCAGCACATTTCCAAACCCTTTGTGCAAAACAGTGCCGAAGGTTTTCAATGTTGGGGAAACATTCATATAAGAGTTGAACAGCGGCGGAATATTCTCACCATATTGCCTCACCGTCCTTGTGAGGATTCTATAATCCTCTTTGTAGTCTTTCCCGGTGAAAAGGGTTTCCATTTTTGGAAAATCGATGTGGAATTCAAAAGGATTTATCGGGTAGACCAGGTCTTCACGGTCATGGAAATACTTCAGAAAGAAATACTGGATCAGGTTTCTGGCCTCGGTATGAAAATGGGCATACATGGTCACTTTCCCGAAAAAGTACTTGAGTTGCGGAAAATCAACTGTCAGCGCTCCCACTCCATCCCAAAGATTGTCCAGGGCATACAACGCTTTAGCCCCTGCCTTGCTCGACTGGTAGGCAGGTGTGACAAATGAACGGCCAAGCTCAATGGTATAGGGAATATACTCTTTACAGAAAACATCGGAAAAATGAAATAATTCAGCAGTGGCCAGCAAAATTCTCCCATTGTGGTCGCGGGCAGCGTCAGCACAATGAACGAACCGGTACCCCCCCAGAATCTCACTGGCATCAGGATCCCAGACAATCAGCTGCTTATAGGGAACCTCAGATAAGTCATATTCATCAATATCCAGTTCTTTACCTGTTCCGCCACCAGCAGCACGAAATGTCTCTTCACGCAATCTCCCGATCTCCCGTACCAATACCGGAGAATCTGTATGAGAGAAAATGTAGATCTCATTACCCCCTTTGTTAGTCTTACGCATCAGTTTGTCCGGGGTAAGCTCTGCCATTACCTCCTCAACAGCTGCTGGTGCTATGATTTCTTTCATTGTTAGAGAAATTCAATAATAACCATGCAAAAATAACAAAAAAGTATGCCTGATAGGCAGACCCCATGCCTATTTTTCAGGATTTAACGTGGAGGGAAGATTGTAAACCACCTGCTTCACATACGCAGCCCACGCACGGTGGCTTCGGCTGCGATCAAAAGTAGTGTAAGGTATCGGCTCACCAAAATAGAGCTTGATATTTTTCTTTCTGTGACGATAGGTCTCATCCGGCAACAAAAACATCTCCAGATTCCAACTGATTCCCATCTTCTTGCGCCATTTTGCCACAAAGTAAAACCGATTGGAATTACTCCCGCTGATGAATACAGGAATGACATCACGGTGATATTCAATCGATTTGGTAACAAAATGCTTCTGCCACTCCAGGTCCATAACTTTCCCCTTAATCTTCCTTGAAGCGTATCCCGAAGGAAAAATCACTATTTGCTTTCCGGAAGTGTAAGCTTCCCTTAACAAGAGGGCTGTCTCCCTACTGTTGCTCCCATGGTGGTTGACGGGAACAAACAAGGGCCGGAGCGGCGGAACACTCATCAGCACATCATTGACCAGAAATCTGGATTCCCCAAGCCTCTTGGTTACATTCTCCATCAACAGAAGGGAATCAAATCCCCCCAACGGGTGGTTTGCCGCAAAAATGTAACTCCCCGATGCGGGAACGTGCTCCGACCCATACACATCCTCTGTAATTTCAAAATCTTTTAACGAGGCAGAAACAAAATCCATCCCGCTTAAATGGCCGTATCTGATGATGAAACCATTCATGAAATCGATACGCATAATCCGGTGAATCATACGATAGACAAACCCGGGAATCATACGGGCCATTCGGGGATTCTTATCCCTGAAAATCGCCCTGATATCAATCGGCCTTAATCCTGCATGTGAGCTTTCAGAAACCATCATACACTTTTGGTTTTTCGGAACAAAATTAATGGGGAAATCGAATTTCCGTCATGCATTCGCAAGGAACAATTCATTTTTCATCCATAGAGCAACTTGTAAACCCATTATTTATCAACATCCCCAATATCTATAATTTTTTATGTATTAAAGAATTACTGTCACTCCTTTCCTTTCAGTCCCAGGCTTGTAAACAGTTTATCAACAATTTATCAACAATAACTTCTTCTTTGATAGTGGAATAAATTGGAATAGACTGTAATGATGTGGAATATAATCCCTATTTTTACTTCATCAATAACAATTATTCACCAATGATCCGGTTTTCCGCCAAATACAGCGCATTGATTGACGACAAGGGAAGGGTAGTCCTTCCTGCACCGTTCAAGAAAGCCATGGGTAAACTGGCGGAAGAACCTCTTGTGATTGAAAAGGATATTTACAAAGCTTGTCTGAACATTTATCCGCAGCAGTTTTGGAATGAGCGTCTCGGGAAAATTGAAAAACAGCTCAATCCCTTCAATGAGGAGGAAGATGATTTGCTCGCCGACCTGTATGAAAATTTTGCCACCATCACCATGGCTCCAAACGGAAGAATCAATATCCCGTCTGATTTCATGGAATTTGCCACGATAACCCGTGATGTGATATTTGTGGGCAAAGGGCAATCGATAACCATGTGGAATGAGCAGCAATACAATGAAGTGAAAGAATCGAGAAAGCCACTTCGCGAGATGTTCAGGGAGCGGCTATCAGGTCAACAGGAAAACGGACAATTATGAACCAGTTTCACATACCGGTATTGTTGAGCCTGCCACCTTTGGGGGAGGAGGACATTCGAGGGAGATTCTCAACCGGATGGAGGGAGGGAAGCTGCTGGCTTTCGACCAGGATGAGGCAGCAGCCGGAAACCTCTTTGACGACGACCGGTTGATTTTTATTCGTCAGAATTTCCGTTTTCTGAAAAATTTCCTCCGCTATTATCAGGTGGAAAAAGTCGACGGTATATTGGCTGATCTGGGAGTCTCCTCTCATGATTTTGATGAGGCAGAAAGGGGGTTTTCTTTCCGGTATGACACCCCACTTGACATGCGGATGAACCAGAAATCTGAAATCACAGCCGCAATGATAGTGAATGGATACAGTGAGCAGCAGCTGATTTCGCTTTTCCGGGAGTATGGGGAAATCCACAACGCCGGGAAGCTGGCTTCTGCCATCCTGGAAGTCAGGGCTGCAGGAGAGATCATAACAACCGGGCAGCTCATCCAGGCTATCCGCAGATGCATTCCCAGGGCGATAGAGAAGAAATACCTGGCACAGCTCTTCCAGGCTCTGCGTATAGAAGTCAATGAGGAGATGCCTGCATTGGGTGAATTTCTGGAGGCCTCGAAAGAAGTTTTGAAAACCGGAGGCCGGCTGGTGGTCATCACATACCACAGTCTCGAAGACCGGATGGTCAAATACTTTTTTAAATCGGGGAATCTGCAAGGCATTACGGAACAGGATTTTTATGGCAATTTCATGACACCCTTCAAACTCATCAACCGGAAGGTAATCGTTCCCGGGGAAGTGGAAGTGGCAAGAAATCCCCGATCGCGCAGTGCTAAACTGAGAATCGCAGAAAAAACAGAGGCATAATGGCAGAGAAAAAAAGTAAAGGGAAAAAGAATCTGGCAGGTGTAAGCTCTTTTCTTCGGGGGACTATCCTTACCGATGAAAGGATAACCCGCCAGTTCCCCTTTGTTATTTTTCTGGTAATCATGGGATTGCTGATGATCACCAATCGTTATCGTTCTGAAAAGGTAATCCGTGAGATTGAAGTTTTGCAGGATACCATTGATGATTTACGCTCCCAGTCGATTACCAACTCTGCTAAACTGATGCACATGAGCAAGCCTTCAGAAATTGTCCAAAAGGTGGAAAGTGCAGGATTGGGGCTGGAAGAGCAGGTCCGCGCTCCGGGAAAGATCGTTGTCGGTAAAATGAAAAAGAAAAAATGAATCTTCGCAACATTATCGTCACGCGACTGGCAATTCTTTATTTTGCCATGCTTCTGATGGCCATCCTGGTTGTCGGCAAAATTATCGCTGTCCAGAACATCAAGACTGACCGGTGGGAGCAGATAGCTGATAACCTGACCAACAACACGGTATCGCTCGAACCGAACAGGGGTAACATCTGTTCCGACGACGGCAATGTACTGGCCACTTCTGTTCCGGGTTATTTTATAAGGATTGACCTGGCCGCACCGGGTGTAAAAAAGATATATACGGCACAAAGTGACTCTCTGGCACTGATGCTTTCCTCTTTCTTCAGGAATATGCCAGCCAGGGAGTATAAGCGGAGGATGGACCTGGCATATAGACAAAAGGACAGGGGATTTATGCTAACCCCCAGAAAGATCGATTACAATGAACTTCAGACTATCAAGAAGTTTCCGATTCTGAGGAGAGGGGCTTTCGGAGGTGGACGCATCATTGACCAGGAGAATAAACGGGTTTTACCCCTGGGAAAGCTTGCAGCCCGAACCATCGGCACGCTCAACAAAGGGGTGACGGGGATCCCCGGAGGGGGTGCCGGAAATACCGGGATTGAGGAGGCTTTTGAATCATACCTGAAAGGGGAGGCAGGAGTCGGGTACCGCCAGAATCTTTCGGGACGGTGGGTAAGCCGCACTGAAATTGAGCCCAAAGACGGAATGGACATCCACACCACTCTCAATGTCCGTTTTCAGGATATTGTCGAAAGTGCGCTGGAGAGGCAGTTGAAAGCCAGCAATGCCGACTGGGGCGCGGCTGTGCTGATGAAAGTAAAAACCGGGGAAATCAAAGCCATTGCTAACTTAGGCAGGGTAGCTCCCGGCAGGTACGAAGAGGTGTATAACTATGCCCTGGGACATATCGGATGCTATGAGCCAGGTTCAACCTTCAAGCTGATTTCCCTGATGGTTGCGCTCGACCAGGGAATGATCGACACCAGCCAGGTTTTCGACACGGGTAATGGATCGTGGAAATACCGCAACCGGATTATTTACGACAGCGACTATGGGCGTGGAATCCATGGCCCCATGACCGTGAAACAAATATTTGAAAAATCATCCAATGTGGGGGTAGCCATGATCATCACCTCCTGTTATGACGAGAACCCAAAGAAATATGTCGACCAGATCAATGAAATGGGAATCACCAAACCACTTGGCATTGAATTACTGGGGGAGGGCATTCCCTATTTCAAATATCCCGGCGACAAGGATTGGTGGGGTACTTCACTGGCATGGATGTCATATGGGTATGAGAGCAAAATGACCCCGCTGCAGATGCTGAACTTTTACAGTGCCGTTGCCAATGACGGGAAAATGGTAAGGCCATACCTTATCAGGGAAATCGTGAACAAAGGGGAAGTGGTGGAACGAAAGGGAACTGAAATAATAAAACATTCCATTTCTTCCCGTTCGACCATTAAAAAAGCGCAAAGCATGCTGGAAGGTGTTTGCGATAATGGAACCGGTAAGTCGATCCAGAGCAAAATCGTCAGGATTGCGGGAAAAACAGGAACAGCGCAAATATCGACGGGACAGGGGGGGTATGGCAAAGGACTTTACCTGGCCTCTTTCGTAGGATATTTTCCAGCTGAGGATCCGGTATTTTCGATGATTGTCACTGTAAACAAACCCCAGGGCGCCTACTATGGAGGTGCGGTGGCCGGTCCTGTTTTCAAGGAAATCGCAGAAAAAGTGTATGCCATTCATCAGAAATTCAGCAAAGAAGAGGAGGAGGAACCGGAAACATCGCAATTTCCTGAAGTTAAAAACGGGTACACACGCGATCTGGTCAGGGTGATGAACTCCCTCGACCTGGACTATGAAGGTCCGAAACCCAAAACGCTGCTCGCAAAAACTGAAAAGGGAGATGAAGGAATCATGCTCCGGGAGAACCCCATAGAAGAAGATGAAGTACCTGACGTTCGCGGTATGGGAGCCCGCGATGCCGTATACCTGCTCGAAAAATCGGGACTCCAGGTGAGGATGAGCGGTATTGGCAAAGTAAAAGGCCAATCGCTGCCTCCCGGCTACAAATTCCGAAAAGGTCAAACCATCAATTTAACACTGGGATAAATGAAGATTCGATGGAACGAAATAAGCCCGTCGCAGGGGATTGACCAAATCGTGGGTGACCCTGGTACCGAAGTGACCGGTATTGCATTCGATTCAAGAAAGGTTGAACCCGGTTTCATTTTTGTAGCTCAAACAGGGAGCCACACCGACGGGCACGCATATATTCCGGCAGCCATAGAAAAAGGAGCAGCTGCAGTCGTCTGCGAAATATTACCTGCAGCGTGTGCCGGGAATGTACTCTATATTAAAGTATCGCATGCTGATGAGATGCTGGGACAGCTTGCAGCCGCCTGGTACAATCATCCGTCGCGGAAAGTCGAAGTGATCGGAGTGACAGGTACCAACGGAAAAACAAGCATTGCCACCTTGCTGTACCATCTTTTTACACGGCTGGGATACAAGGCCGGGTTAATCTCCACCATCTCCACGATAGATGGTTTCCAAACCGAAGTCTCCACCCACACCACCCCCGATGCATTGAGAATCCAGTATCTGTTATCAAAGATGGCAGAGGCAGGGTGCAGCTATTGTTTCATGGAAGTGAGTTCCCATGCCCTGGCTCAGCAGCGTGTTGCCGGGATTGAGTTTTCGGGGGGCATCTTCACCAACCTGACACATGACCATCTCGACTACCACAAAAGTTTCGGGGAATACCTGAAAGTAAAGAAAGGATTCTTTGATCAATTGGGAAGCCATGCATTTGCGCTTACCAACATCGATGACAAAAATGGGCTGGTTATGACCCAGAATTGCAAAGCCAGTATATACACCTTTTCAACCTGGAATATGGCTGACTTTCGCTGCAAAGTCATTGAGAATCATTTTGAGGGGATGTTACTGAATCTCGATGGCAGAGAGATCTGGACCCATTTTGTTGGCAAGTTCAATGCATCGAACCTGCTTGCGGTCTATGCCGCAGCAGTACTGCTGAAACAGGAAAAGGAGGAGGTACTGGAGGTGATCAGCGGGCTGACATCTGTTCAGGGCAGGTTTGACACCATCAGGAGTAATGACGGAATCATGGCCATTGTAGATTATGCCCACACCCCTGATGCCCTGAAGAATGTACTGACTGCCATCACCGAGATTCGTTCGGGTACCCAGAAAATGATCACCGTTATAGGGGCCGGAGGCGACCGCGACCGTACCAAAAGGCCTGCCATGGCAAAAGAAGCAGTGATGGCGAGTGATACGGTGATTCTTACCTCTGACAATCCCCGGACGGAAGATCCGGACGCCATTATCCGCGAGATGGAAACAGGAGTGGATGACCAATACCGTCACAAAGTCCTTTCAATTACCAACCGCAGGGAAGCCATCAAAACCGCCTGCCGCCTGGCAAAAACCGGCGACATCGTCCTGGTAGCAGGCAAAGGCCACGAAAATTACCAGGAGATCAATGGCGTAAAACATCATTTCGATGACAGTGAAATCATCAGGGAAATATTCGGAATTGTATAAATAAGAAGGAATTCACCATGTTGTACTATCTCTATGAACTGTTGAAAGATTACCAGATTCCCGGTATCGGGATGTTGCAATATATTTCATTTCGTACGGCCGGTTCGATCATCCTTTCATTGATCATCACCATTTTATACGGTAAAAAACTGATCCACTTTCTCCAGGTCAAGCAAATCGGGGAAGATGTCAGAGATCTGGGACTTGAGGGGCAGATGCAAAAAAAAGGAACTCCAACCATGGGGGGCATCATCATTCTTGCCGGAATCATCATCCCCACGCTTCTTTTTGCTGAAGTCGGTAACGTCTACATTATCCTGATGCTGGTTACCACCATTTGGCTTGGTATGATTGGATTTACCGACGATTACATCAAGGTATTCCGAAAAAACAAACGAGGGCTGGCCAGCAAGTTTAAGATCCTGGGGCAGATTGCACTCGGATTAATGGTGGTCTCAACCCTGCTGTTGAGTTCCGAGGTGGTGGTCAGGGAACCTTTAACATCCAATTCAGGTGAAGAGCTGAAAGAACTGGTGGTTGATCCGGAATCGGGAGAACAACGTGTACAGATTGCCACCCACGAAGTGAAGTCCACTAAAACCACCATTCCTTTCGTCAAGAAAAACGAATTTGACTATGCCTGGCTTGTCAGTTTTGCCGCCAGGGATACTTTTTGGCTAAGGTGGCTGGTATATGCTGTAGCCGTCATACTGATCATTGTAGCAGTATCGAATGCTACGAATCTGACCGACGGGCTGGACGGGCTGGCAACGGGGACCTCCGCCATCAGCGGAGCTACACTGGGAATTCTGGCCTATGTAAGTGGCAATGTGATATATGCCAATTATCTGAACATCATGTATATTCCCAACATAGGAGAACTTACCGTATTTATCGGGGCCTTCATCGGGGCCACAGTAGGATTTCTCTGGTACAACTCGTATCCGGCGCAAATCTTCATGGGCGATACCGGGAGTCTTGCACTGGGGGGGATCCTGGCTGTTTTTTCGGTCATCATCAGAAAAGAGATTCTCATTCCCCTCCTGTGCGGAATTTTCCTGGTTGAAAACCTGAGTGTGGTTATTCAGGTAACCTGGTTCAAATACACCAGGCGAAAATACGGGGAAGGCAGAAGGGTCTTTCTCATGAGCCCTATTCATCACCATTTTCAGAAAAAAGGGATCCCTGAGCCGAAGATAGTGACCCGTTTCTGGATTATTGGTATTATTCTGGCAATTGTAACTATTGTGACCCTGAAAGTAAGATAAAATGAACAAGCGTGTGGTGATTCTGGGTGCAGGAGAGAGCGGGACAGGGGCAGCTGTACTGGCTCTTCGGCAGGGGCATGACGTTTTCGTATCCGACTCAGGCACGGTCAGGGAAAAGTACAGGCAGCTCCTCGACCAGCATCACATTAAGTATGAAGAAAAACAGCATTCCACAGAGCTGATACTGAATGCCGGCCTGGTGATTAAAAGTCCGGGGATACCTGAGAAAGCCCCGGTGATGGTCGCTATCCGGGAAAAAGGAATTCCGGTGATTTCGGAGATTGAATTTGCAGCAAGGTACACCAGTGCCAGGAAAATCTGCATTACCGGCAGCAACGGAAAGACCACCACTACCCTTCTGATTTACGACATGATGAAAAAAGCAGGATTCAGGGTTGGTCTTGCCGGAAATGTAGGAAGAAGCATGGCGATGCAGGTGGCAGAAGAAAACTATTTCTGGTACGTCATTGAACTAAGCAGCTTTCAGCTCGATGACATGTACGAATTCAGGGCGGAGGTTGCCATTTTAATGAACATAACCCCCGACCACCTCGACCGGTACCAGTACCAGATGCAAAATTATGTAGATTCCAAATTCCGGATTACACGGAATCAGACCCGTGAGGACTACTTCATCTATTTCGCCGATGATCCGATTATTATGGAAGAAATGAACCGGCGGAAGCTACCGGCCCGATGCATACCCTTCACCCTCTCCTCCATGAAAGGTGAGGGAGCAGGAATCGACAACAACCAGCTAATTATTAATATTCATAAAAACCAATTCAGCATGTCAATTCTGGATTTAGCATTACAAGGAAAACACAATGTCAGCAATTCAATGGCAGCAGCAATTTCAGGAATGGTGCTGGAGATCCGCAATGACCGGATCAGGGAAAGCCTAACCGATTTCCAGGGGGTAGAGCACCGGTTGGAACGATTTCTGAAAGTGCATGGCATCGAATTCATCAACGACTCAAAGGCCACCAATGTCAATTCAACCTGGTATGCCATGGAATGTATGAATAACCAGGTAGTCTGGATTGCCGGCGGGATCGACAAGGGAAACGATTACAGCATGCTGTATGACCTGGTGCGGACGAAGGTTAAAGCCATTGTCTGCCTGGGTGTCGACAATTCCAAAATTCACAAAGCCTTCGACGGAATGGTAACGAACATCATCGATACCACCAGCATGGCAGAAGCTGTGAAGTCGGCCTACTATCTTGCCCGTAACGGCGACATTGTCCTCCTGTCGCCTGCCTGTGCAAGTTTTGACCTGTTTGAGAATTACGAAGACAGGGGGCACCAGTTCAAACAGGAGGTCAGGAACCTATAGATCAATACGCAATGTCATTAAGTGCAAAAAATATCATCAGGGGTGATAAAATCATCTGGGCAGTCTTAATGCTCCTTTCTATGCTGTCGTTGCTGATCGTGTACAGTGCGACCGGAGCCCTTGCCTTCCGCCAGGCAGGCGGAAATACTTTCCATTTTCTGGTTCGGCAGATAGTATTCCTGGTTCTCGGATTCGGGATTATTGTCCTGATGATTAAAATTGTACCTGTAAAACTATATTCCATACTTTCAAAGGTAGCCGTCATCGTCAGCGTATTGCTGCTGGGGCTGGCACTGGGGTTAAAAATGGCCGGGATGGCCGGTGATTCCAGTGGAAGAACGCTGAACCTGGGATTTCTGTCATTTCAGCCTGCTGAACTTGCCAAGCTGGCCCTCATCATGTATACCGCCAGAATTTTAGGGGTTGAACAGAATTCCGAAGAAGGGTTGAAAAAAGCATTCTGGAAAATTATGGTGGTGTCGGGGATCGTCTGTGCCGTAATTTCCCTGTCGAATTTCTCGACTGCGACCTTGCTTTTTCTGGTGATTCTGAGCATGATGTTTGTCGGAAGGATTCCCTTCAGGTATCTGGCTATGGTGATCGCTGCCGGGATTATGTTGATTTTGGCTATCTATTTTCTGCCCGACAAGCTGGATCAGCTTCCTTCCCGTCTTTCCACAGTGAAGGCACGAATTGAAAGGTACTTTCATGGTGATCCGGCTGCCGAAAACGGAATCACACAGGCCGATTATGCCAAACTGGCAATCTATGAGGGAGGCTTTTTTGGCAAGGGACCGGGAAATTCCGATGTAGCCAATTACATGGCTGCTGCATACAACGACTTTATCTATGCGATTATCATCGAAGAATACGGTTTAGGGGGAGGGTCATTCCTCATTTTGCTCTATATGATCCTGTTTTTCAGGGGAATTATGATTGTAAAACGGGCTAACCGCACATTCCCGGCATTTTTAGTGACCGGCCTTGTGCTGATGCTGGTGTACCAGGCCATGGTGAATATGGGTGTATCGTCGGGAGTCCTTCCGGTTACAGGGCAAACGCTTCCCTGGGTAAGCATGGGTGGCACTTCCCTGTTATTCACGGCTGTGGCATTCGGCTGCATTTTAAGTGTGAGTTATCAGAATCAGTCAGACCATAAACCGGTGACCGAACCTGCCGTGCAGGTTGTGGTTCCCGATGAAGACCAGGAGATGAAATAATGAAACCCAACAAAATAATCATCAGCGGAGGAGGCACGGGAGGCCACATATTCCCGGCTCTGGCAATTGCCGGGGAACTAAAAAAGAGGTTCCCTGACGCGGAGATCCTGTTTGTGGGAGCAAAGGGAAGAATGGAAATGGAAAAGGTGCCTGCAGCCGGATACCGGATTGTGGGGCTGCCGGTAATAGGATTCCCGCGTAAACCCGGACTCAGGATGGTTGTTTTTTTCTACCGGCTGGCAGAAAGCATGGTGATGGCCCGAAGGATCATCCGCAGTTTTAAACCTCAACTGGCAATAGGTGTGGGGGGATATGCCAGCGGACCGGTGCTGAGAGCTGCCCTTTCTGCAAACATCCCTGCCCTTATCCAGGAACAAAACTCATTTGCCGGCAAAACCAACAAACTGCTGGGGAGGAGAGTAGACTCCATTTGTGTGGCCTACGAAGGAATGGACCGCTTTTTTCCAAAAGAAAAAATCGTATTGACCGGAAATCCAGTCAGGGAGAAACTTCTTGCCCCGGTATGTGGCAAACAGGACGCCCTGGATTTCTTCGGTCTCGCCGGTGGCAAAAAAGTAATCCTGATCATTGGGGGAAGCCTGGGCGCACGGGCTATCAACAATGCTGTCCTGCAAAACATAGAAGCCATTAGGGAAGCTGGCTTTCCGGTGATCTGGCAGACCGGTTCCCTCTATTATCACGAAATGGTTGACAAAACGAACGGTCGTCTGCCGGAAAACCTGCATATTTACCAATTCCTCGACCACATGGAAATGGCATACCAGGCCGCCGACGTGGTCATCTCCAGGGCCGGTGCGGGGACCATCAGCGAACTCTGCCTGGTAGGCAAACCTGCGATATTGATCCCTTCACCCAATGTGGCAGAAGATCACCAAACCCGGAATGCATTATCGCTGGTTAGCAAAGGAGCCGCCCTGATAGTCAGGGATNNATAGTCAGGGATGCGGAAATCGGTGACAAACTCTTCCCTGAACTCCTTTCCCTGCTGAATAATACACCGCTGCTGGTGACCCTTGCAGAAAACATCCGGAAACTTGCACTCCCGGATGCCACTTCCAGAATTGCGGATGAAGCATGTAAACTTATAGCTAAATGACGGGAATTGGCAATATCAGACAGGTCTACTTCCTGGGAATAGGAGGAATCGGGATGAGCGCCCTGGCCCGCTGGTTCAGGCACAGTGGGCTCTCCGTGGCCGGCTATGACCGGACCCCCTCGCAGTTGACCGCTGAGTTGCAACAGGAAGGGATTTGTGTCCACTTCGAAGATCTGGGGGCCGGCGTGCAGGAACTCGCCGGAGACCGTCATACCACCCTGGTGGTAGTCACCCCTGCCCTCCCCGCTGACCTTGGGGAATGGAAGTGGCTTGCAAACAATAACTATTCCATCAAGAAACGGTCTGAAGTACTGGGGTTGATCTGTAACCGTAAGAAATGTCTTGCTGTTGCCGGAACGCATGGAAAAACGACGATTTCCACCATGGCAGCCACCATCCTCAAATTTTCAGATACAGGATGCGGGGCCTTTCTGGGCGGAATTTCCAAAAACTTCAACAGCAACCTCATCCTTCCCGGAAAGGACGACCAATGGCTTGTCACTGAAGCCGACGAGTACGACCGCTCCTTCCTCCGTCTTACTCCCGATGTGGCCGTAATCACCTTTATGGACGCCGACCATCTCGACATTTATGGCCAGTACGAAGAACTGAAGGCATCATTCCTTCAGTTTGCCAGCCAGATCAGAAGCGGCGGCTCGCTTGTCGTCCGCAAGGAACTGGCCTCCTCGTTCAATCTTTTGTCCGATAGAAGAATGTACACCTACTCCCTCTCCGGGGAGGCCGATTTCTGCACGGTTAAACTTAAGATGGATCCGCTGACCCACAATTACACGTTTAAAATCAAAACGCCTGCCGGTCTTACACCTTTCATCACGATGAGCTATCCCGGTAAGCTGAACGTGGAAAATGCTGTAGCTGCCGGAGCTGCCACATTCCTGGCAGGTGCCGGATTAGAGGAAATAAAAGCCGGACTTGAAAAATACACCGGGGTAAAACGTAGATTTGATATCCTGTACAGGGATAACAAAACCCTGTTTATCGACGACTATGCACATCATCCCGAGGAACTGAAAGCATTTATCACATCGGTCAGGCTGCTCTATCCCGGGAAAAAAATTACCGGTATCTTCCAGCCTCACCTGTATAGCAGGACACGTGATTTTGCCGGGGAGTTTGCCCGGAACCTCGATCTCCTCGACAGAGCTATCCTCTTGCCGGTTTACCCTGCAAGGGAATTGCCGATACCGGGAGTTGATTCCGGGTTGATCCTCAGGAAAATGACCCTTGCCAAAAAACAACTGGCTGAAAAACATGAAATAGCCTCCATAATCCGGGAATCCAAACCCGACATCTTGCTGACCATGGGGGCTGGAGATATTGAATTAATGACAACCGAAATTATATCCTGTCTGAAAAATGAAACGGATTCTTAAAAAAATACTAATTGTTTCAGGCTGGTTGCTATGGATTGCTTTTCTGGCTGTAACGCTTGCCTTTTCGGCACGCGAAACCGAAGAGGTCAAATGCCGGGAAATTGCAATCAGATATGCCGGGAACCAAACGATCAGACTCAGTAAGAATGAACTGGAAAGGATGGTCAGGTCAGCCGATCCACATATTATCGGAAGAAAAATGACAGAAATCAACTCCGGAGCTATCGAGTCGAAACTCTCCAGCCACAAGGCGATACTGAAAGCCGATCTGTATAAAACCATTGTCAGGGATTCCACAGGATACAGGGGAGTCATAACCCTGAAGGTAAAACACCGGATACCGGCACTGAGAGTCCTCTCCGCGCAGGAAAATTATTATATGGATAAAGAGGGGAACAGGATTCCGGCCTCGGTCAGTTATGCTGCCGATGTTCCCATAGCCACAGGGAACATCAGTGCCGCGATGGCGGAGAAAGAGTTGCTCCCGCTGGTGGAATTCATCCAGAACAACCGCTTCTGGAGGGCCCAGATCAAACAAATCCACATCAATGAAGCAGGTGAAATATTGATGACTACCCTGGTCGGTGACCAGGTCATAGAATTGGGGAACACCGAAAACATGGAAGAGAAATTCAGAAATCTCCGGGCATTTTACGACCAGGTACTGACCCCCTATAACTGGAATAAGTACAACCGGGTCATTTTGAAGTATAACAATCAGGTAATCGCGAAAAAAAATAGATGATATGGTATCAAAACAGGAATTTGCAGTGGTTGTGGATGTTGGCACTACTAAAATCACAGCCCTGGCAGGGGAAAAGAATGAGAACGGGAAAATTGTAATTCTCGGGCAAGCCAGGGTACCTTCCCGTGGAGTCAAACGGGGTGTGGTACTCAACCCGGAAGAATTTGCCGGAGCGTTGCGGACAATCGTCACTCAACTGGAAGAACAGGTAGGCGAAAAAATCAGGACTGTTGATGTTGCCATGGCAGGACAAGGTATTAAAACTGTGGTTTTTGAAGGAGTCCGCTATATTGAGTCGGGCCTCGTAAGCCAGCATGATGTCGATTATCTTGAAAATGAGGCCCGCAACATGCCCCTGGAACCCGGCCACAAGATTTACCATCTCTTCCCGAAGAGTTATGAAATCGGGGAGGAACCGTTTGTCACCGTACCAGTGGGGCATGAAGGCCGTAAGATGATCGCCCGGTATACCTTGGCGACTGCACCATCTTCGTACCAGGAGAGTGTGGAAAAAGCGCTGAGCCGTGCAGGACTTGTACTGGGTAGGTTTGTTTTATCTCCCCTGGCAGTTTCAGCTGCGGTAATCAGTGAGGAAGAAAAGGATTTAGGAATAATCGCACTGGATATCGGTGGAGGAACAACGACGGTGACCGCCTTTGCCGATGGCAGACTGGTTCACATGGCTGTCATTCCTTTTGCTGGCGAAGTGATCACCCACGATATCAGGGAGGGTTGTTCCATTCTTCACAAATGGGCTGAAGAGTTGAAGATTCAGTACGGGCAAGCCATGGGTGATTTTGCGGAAGAGGAAAAAGTGGTGACCATACCCGGCCATAATGGATGGGAACCCAAAGAGATTTCGTTCAGGACACTGGCTTATATCATCCAGGCCCGCCTGGAGGAGATCATCGACAGTGTCTACTACCAAGTGGAGATGGCGGGGTTCCCGAACCATTCGCCACAAGGAATTGTTATAACAGGAGGGACTTCCAAAATGATCAGTCTGATTCAGCTGGTAAAATTCAGAACCGGCATGGACGCCCGGTTAGGTTTCTCGCAGGTAAAGCTTGCCAGCACCGCTGATCTGGATAAACCGGAATTTATGACTGCATTGGGGTTGCTGCAGGGTGCGTTGTGGAATTCAGCCCCCGGTAAATTGTCAGGAACCCCGAAAGGGAAAAACCCCGAGGATAATGCAAAAATAAAAGGGTCAGGAAAACGTTTTTTAAGTAATATAGGAAAAATAGTATCTGAACAGATCAGCATCATTTTTGAGGAGGATGAATCCAAGTAACAAACGGTAAATTTAATCCCATGTCAGAAAAACTTGTAAAATTTCAGTTTTCCAGTCCCACATCATCCATTATTAAGGTAGCCGGTATTGGAGGTGGGGGCTGCAATGCCGTGAATCACATGTATGAATCAGGGATAAAAGGTGTCGATTATATCGTATGCAATACCGATTCACAAGCCTTGGCCCACAGCCCTGTACCAGTGAAAATCCAGCTCGGGGTAACCCTTACCGAAGGAAGGGGGGCAGGTAACAAACCAGAAATGGGAGAAGAAGCTGCACGCGAGAATTACGATGACATCAGAGAGGTTCTGCAGCAAAACACAAAGATGTTGTTTATTACTGCGGGGATGGGAGGAGGCACCGGTACCGGAGGAGCTCCGGTAATTGCCAAACTTGCCAGTGAACTGGGTATTCTGACGATTGCTGTAGTTACCATACCCTCTCCAGCCGAAGGGAAGAAAAGATACAACCAGGCGCTGGAGGGAATCATGAAACTTAGCGAATATACCGACAGCATGCTGATTGTAAGCAACCAGCGGCTCCATGTGATCTATGGGGATCTCCCGGCCCGTCAGGCCTTCAAACTGGCCGACGATATCGTGAAAACAGCGGTGAAAGGTGTGGCTGAAGTCATAACCCTGCACGGAAATATCAATATCGACTTTGCCGATGTGTACACTGTCATGCACAACAGCAAGATATTTATTATGGGAACAGGATATGCTTCCGGACCCGACAGGGCATTGAACGCAGTAAAAATGGCACTGCTCTCCCCGCTTCTCGACAACAACGACATCAAGGGCACAAAAAATATTCTCCTGAATATCATTTCCGGAACTGAGGAAATAACCATCGGGGAAATAGGGGAAATCATTGAATTTCTGCAGAATGAAGCCGGACAGGAAGCTGACATCATCTGGGGAAACGGATATGACGATACGATCGGCGAGAATATTTGCGTGACCATCCTTTGTACGGGCTTCAAGAATGCACCCTCTATCCGTCAACAGTCCGAAAAGTCACAGGAACACTTCAGGCTTTATGAAGAACAACATAAAGAAAAAGAAGAAGAAGAAGTGCTTCCCCAAACTGAAAAGGAAGAGGAAACCCGACAGCATGTTTTTGAACTGGATGTTGAATCATCTGTGCAGGCTGAAGAACCTCCCTTTCCCACAGAGCCAGAGAAGCCAGAGGATAAAACAGCTTCCCGGCGGGCAGCGCCAGTCAGGAAGGAGAAACCTTCCAAATCATCCGACAACAGCAGTGACACGCTGGATAACTGGTTTTACAGAAAATTCGGACGATTGTTTGAAGACGACGATCAATCGGTTTAATCCCCATAAGTTCATTTTTCATTAAAGCACAAACTATGTCAGAAGAATTTGTCAATTTCAGATTTAATAAAAAACCCGGTTCCATAATCAAAGTGATCGGAGTCGGAGGAGGAGGAGGCAATGCGGTAAACCATATGTACGAAATGGGGATCCACGACGTGGATTTCATCATCTGCAATACCGATGCCCAGGCACTGGCAGCCAGCGTGATTCCCGTGAAGGTGCAATTGGGATCTTCCCTCACAGAGGGACGGGGTGCCGGCAATAAACCAGAAACCGGGAAACAGGCAGCCATTGAAAACCTGGATGATGTCAAATCAGCATTGCAGGAAAATACCAAAATGGTTTTCATTACCGCAGGTATGGGAGGCGGCACAGGAACCGGCGGAGCGCCCGTTATTGCAGAATTATGCAGGGACCTGGGTTTCCTCACCGTGGGCATTGTCACCATTCCGTTCCGGAATGAGGGGAAGCGCCGGATTAAACAAGCCATCGACGGAATCAGGGAAATGGAGAGTTTTGTAGATTCTCTCCTGATTATCAATAATGAACGAATCCGGGAAATGTTCGGGGATTTCCCGATTTCCCAGGCTTTTGCCAGGGCAGACGATGTGCTTGCCATCGCAGCCAAAGGGATTGCTGAAATCATCACGGTTCACGGTTATATCAATGTCGACTTTGCCGATGTGGAAACCGTCATGCGCCAAAGCGGGGTATCCATTATGGGTACCGGACTGGCCGAAGGAGAAGGCCGGGCCGTTCAGGCTATCGAGAAAGCACTCGCATCACCGCTTCTGAATAACAACGACATCAACGGGGCCAGAAATATCCTGCTGAATGTAACTTCAGGAAACGTGGAGGTAACCATGGATGAAATTGGTGAGATTACCGACTATATCCAAACTAAAGCAGGCTTTGATGCTGACCTTATCTGGGGAAACGGCTATGATGAAAACCTCGGCGACCAAATTTCCGTCACCGTAATTGCAACGGGCTTCAGCACGTCCAGCATCCCGGAACTTCTGGCCAACCATAAACCGGAGAAGGTAGAACACCTCCTGAATGAAAATGCCCAGGCCAGTCGTACCCGTTTTGCCAAACAAATCCCCATAAAGGAAAACCCTGCCCAGGTAACGGGAAAACAGACCAGTTTTCAATTTGATATCAATTCCCACCACCCCCCAAAATCGGAATACGACATTCTTTATCCGGAAACTGTGAAGGAAAAACAAGCTGCCAAACAGGATCCCCGTCAGAAAATCGACTATTCAGGAATGACCGATGACGATGTGGACAACCTCGAAAATGTACCAGCCTATATTCGCAAACAGAAACAGGCTGCCCATCCTTCAGGACTCAAACCCCAGGATTATTCTGACATCTCGGTAAAGCCGGGCAACGATAAAAAAGTTGTGATCAGCAACAATAACCTCTATATTCATAAAAACGTAGATTAAACTATAGTGTATGACACTTTTTGAACAAGTCAGCCAGGGAATTATTGAAGCCATGAAAGCCCGGGAAAAAGTGCGCCTGGATGCGCTCCGCAATGTGAAAAAAGTTATGCTCGAAGCCCGTGTAGCCAAAGGAGCAGGGTCAGTACTTACCGATGATGAATCGTTAAAGCTGATCATAAAACTGGTTAAACAGGGAAGGGATTCAGCCGGCATCTATGCACAGCAGAATAGGAATGACCTGGCAGAAGAGGAGATGTCGCAGGTAAAAATACTGGAAACTTTTCTCCCCCAATCGCTTACCGACGCTGAACTTACTGTTGCATTGACCCGCATAATCAAAGAAACAGGTGCCAGTTCCCTGAAAGAGATGGGCAAGGTTATTGGCATTGCATCAAAAGAACTGGCCGGAAAAGCAGAAGGAAAGGAGATCGCCGGCAAGGTGAAAGCCCTTCTCTCATAAATCCCCTCATACGAAAAGAGGCTGCCTCAATGAGACAGCCTCTTTTTCTATTTAATCAGACCCGTTAGTAAAATTTGGGCCTCTTATCCACAATCTCTGACTTTTCCTTCAATACATCGAATGCCTGCATGGCACGGAATCCATAACTTTGCAGCAAATACTCCTTTTCTGCCGCTACATTGGTATCACCGCTCTCTTCAATGGACGTAACCTTAATGAGGAAAACTCCATTATTCCCTTTCAGAGGAGAGGAAACCACATTGGGTTCCATTGAAACTGCCGCTCCGATCACGTAGGGTTCCATTCCATAATCAGGCAGCACCGCGCTATTGAAATTGATGGCAGAAACAATGCTTACCTCGCTTCCCAATGCCGAAGCAATGGCGTACATATCTGTTTTCCCTTCTGCTGCGGTTTTCATTCTTTCAGCCAGGAGATCTTTCTTTTTTTCCTTCTGAACTGCCAGTTCCACCCTGGCTTTCACATTCTGAAGGGGCGATATCCCTTCTTCTGTGGCACCGGTTAGGATAGCCACAACGAAGTTATCACCCAATTCAAAGATGGGTGAGCCATCGGTATTCTTAAGGATGGTACCGGTTTTGCCACTGAATGCTGCCCTGATTAATATCCTGGCGTTTTCAAAACCACCGAAGGACAAATCATTTTCGTGCAATACCTTCATTTCTTTAGTGAGTTTCTCCTTTTCTATGGCAGCATCAAAATCAACCCTGGTAAGATTCTCACTGGTAAATTTCCCAGCCAGCGCGTATTTGGACTGGTAAGTCTGGGTGCTGGGAGTAACCGTCCGCTCCAGGATAGCTAACTGTACCTGGCGACTGGGGGCACCCAGCCGTGTAGTCTGTATAATATGGATTCCAAATTGAGAAGGAACAACTTTTACTTCGTTGACCTTGTTGCTGAATGCTGCATCTTCGAAAGGTTTCACCATCATACCCCGACTAAACCAGCCCAGGTCACCGCCGTTGATGGCCGAACCCGTATCGGTCGAGTAAAGTCTTGCCAGTTCGGCAAAATTTCCTCCATTGTCAATCACTTTTTTCAGACTGTCGGCCAATGATTGTGAAGCAGTTGCTTCTGCAGCTGAACTCACCTTGAGCAGAATATGGCGCGCCTGCACCGAATCTGGCATCATTTCCGAGGCATTCAATTTGGCCAGTTTGTAGGACTCATTTTCAAAATATGGTCCATAGATGTCATTAACCGCAGCCTTTTTTGAAAAAATCCACGAATCCAGCGAATCTCCGAGGGTATTCATTTTGTGCCAGGTCCCATCAAAACTGACATCGGAATTTGAATTGACAAATTGGATGTTATCGGTCGCAATGGAAAAATCATCTTTGATATCATTGATCCACTTCTCCGCATTGGTATAATCAGATTCTGAAGGAACAACCCGATAAACAACGTATTCTATTGTCCGGGTTTTTTCATCCTTAAAATCATTTTGATGTGCCTCATAGTAGCTGGTCATTTCTTTGGGAGTTACCTTTACGAGGCTATCGGCAATTATCTCCTGACGGAGGGCCACCATTTCAAAATTAACCTGTTTGTTTTTGGCTTCCAGACTTTGCTGGGCCTCCTGGTCTGTCACAACCATAGCTTTGTTGATCAGATTCTGGTATTTTGACTGCAACCGCTCTGACAGAATCTGTTTCTCAAGGTAAAGCCAGTAGCTTCTCTGCTCCGGGGTAACACCAGTTTCCAGATTTTTCAGGAAATTAACCACTGCACTCCGGTCAAAAGCACCGGTTTCAGGATTGGTAAAAATCTGCTGGACAATCGGGTGGGGATTTTTTCCCTGAAGCATATCAAAAAGTTCTTCCGAAGTGACTGCCATTCCCAAATGGTCATACACATCTACCATGATATTGTCTCTCAGGAGATTCTGCCATGTTTGCTCCCTGATCTGAACCCAGGTAGGTTCATCGATCTGTCTTTGATCCGTATTTGATTTGTAAATCTCTCCCAACTCCTCTACCTGTCGCTGGAAATCGGGATACTGGATGGTTTCACCATTTACCGTACCAATTTCCATCTGATTTCTCCGCATAACAGATGACCCTGACTGTAAAAAATCGCCCAGGATAAATGCGAATAAAGCAAGGCCGATAACGATAGCCACAAGCACCCCTGCTCGGGTTCTGATCTTTTGTAACGTTGCCATTGGTTAACAATAATTATATGAAATTCTGGTTTAAAAATTAAGGCACGAAGATAATAACTTTCAGTATTATACGTGAACTTATCTGTATATTAAAAAGCGAAGTATACGCTCAGTTTCATTATAAAAAGGAAAAGTTAACAATTTTCTGAAATGATAAATTCCTGAATATCAAACATCTGATACTGTCAGATATACCATTTCAATTTTTGTTTTTGTTGCTTTCAGGATCTTGAAATTCAGCTTTCCAATCGTTACAATTTCATTCACCGCGGGGATACTTTCCAGATAATAGAGGATAAAACCGGCAAGCGTCTCATAATGTTCCGATTCAGGAATATTCAGTTTGTACTTTTCATTGAGGGCATCAATTTCGAAACGGCCTGATAGCAAATACTGCATGTCATTTATTTTTTTGCCGGTAAAATCATCGGTATCATGTTCATCCTCAATCTCTCCGAAAATCTCCTCCAGGATATCTTCACTCGTCACCAATCCGGCTGTCCCACCAAATTCATCCACAACCAGAGCGATGCTTCTGTGTTCGCGTATAAATCTGCTGAGAAGACGGTTGGCAGCCATTGTCTCCGGAACGATCAGTACATTTTTGAGAAAGGGTTTTATCTGTTGTGCTTTGCGGAAGATAGCTGAAGTGTGCACATACCCCACGATATTGTCTTTATTTCCTTCATAAAACAGGATCCTGGAGAATCCCGTTTCCACGAACTTCTGGCGGAGTGCTCCGATATCGGAATCGATATCGAGTACTTCTATCTCATTCCGGGGTATCATGATTTCGCGGAGCTTAACTTTGGAAAAGTCGAGTGCATTCCTGAAAAGGATTACTTCCTTTTCTTCCTCTCTCATTTCATCCGCCTGGGTCAGGGGTTCATTGAGGACCAAATTACTGAGGCCTGCTTTGGAGAATACCTTTCCTCCTGGCTGTAAGGCTCTCTTTTTCCCTGTGATGAGCACCATGGCGGTCTTTACACACCAAAGGATGAAAAGCCACAATGGAAATAAAAGTAGATAAAAAAGGGATAAGGGTAAAGCCGACAAGGCCAGGAGGGTATTGGGAAAAATTCCAGAGAATACCTTAGGAAGAAAAAATCCAAAAACAAAAAGGATGGAAACAACAACCAGCATGTGAATAAGGAAGGAGGCAATGCCATATTGTGACCATTCCCCGGAGGGTGGTCCAATAAGCAGGGACGTTGAAATCGTCAAACCGACCAGGGAAAGTGTGTATCCCAGCAGAACAGCGATTTTGTAATGCCCCGGTGAGCTGGCAACCAGCCTGAGTAAATGATGTGGGAGGGGGGCAGCTTTTTTATCTGGTACAGGCCTAAGCTTTTCAGAAGCAGCAAAGGCCGATTCCAGACCTATAAAGAAGGCAGTAAAAAGAATTGAAACAACAAGGATTATCCAATTATACATAGTCATTCATTTCCAATATTCACAGGCTGCAAGCCTTCCATGCCGGAAAGTGAATCTTTCGTGGCCGCTCCTTCAGGGTTTACCCGGACGTAAATAATTCCTTTGGGATTCTTGATCCTCCAGTTGCCAAGCGAAGCGTCCGATTCAAATCCTACACCTGTAATGATCTGATCGGTACTTATAATTTGTACAAACTCATTGTTATAAATCCTTTTCGCCAGTTCATCCCAGATCAAATGTTCGGTTTTCAGGGTATCACCCATGCTGTTGATGGCTACCACATCGTTTTTAGCTTCCCACCGTTTTTCCCTTAAAAACTGTTTCGCATAACGAGCCGAAATACTGGATTCTATTTCCATTTGGGGTCCATATCTGATCAGCAGGATCCCCCTGGGAAATTCAGCAAAAGGTCCCTCATCGCTCTCGTAACGGTTAAGTTCGGGAGTTTTGAGATAAAACCTGACTATTCCGGAATCTGTCATTGTAGTTTCAAAATTCTCAGCATGGACCACAGGAAGAATTTCTGTGGGGTTGAACGCCTTAATCTTTTCGATATCGTTGACACATCCCGGAAAAAGTATTGCAGCCCCGGTAGCCAGGACTGCAATAATCAGATATTTGACAATATGAAAACGTTTATCAGAACCGTACCCGGGTAACTTCATTGATCCAGCCTCCAACTCTATAGGTATCACCTTCCTTAATACTCTGGAAGAATGCGGTCTCCTTGTTCGGGAAATAACTGCGGTATGTGTTTGCTTTCTTGGAAGCTTCTACCATACAATCCTCACCAGCCTTGGCTTTGATGAAGTAATCGGTAGCAACCCAGAAAACTGTAGCTTTCTCGAAATCATCACCGCTGAACGATCTGGCGGAAGAAGCATAGATATCACCAATCAGCATCAAAGCTTTGCAATAGTTCGGATCGATGGCCAATGTCTTGCGAGCATAGTTGCGGGCTTCCTGGAGGTTGTTTTCCTTGGCGTAAATAAACAAGGCATACTCATAATAGTAGTCTTTAAGCAACAACTGGTCTGTCTCCTGTTCCATGGCCTGTTTGTAATAAGTTTTAGCTTTTTCCGCATCATTTTGTTTCACAAACATACGCGCCATGTTAAAAGCAGCTTCAGCTGACGGGTCAAGATGGTACATTTTCTCAGAAGCGTTGAAGAAAAGCGGAGAGTCGTCGCAATTGGCACGGGCCAACCTGCGCAGCATGGTTTTCAGAAAATCGATGTCACCCGATTTTTCTTCAAACTGAGACGTGTAAATGCGAATGAGTGATTCGCAATCGGCAGCACCTGAGGTCCCGAAAATCATTTCAACAGCATTTCGGGCGTCAGCCAGTCCTTCGGTTTCCGGTTTTAATTTTTCTATCGAACTTAAGACCGTGGCAATCGCATCATAGTTCCTCACTACATCTTCCTTGGGAAGCTGACCGAGGCTGAGTAACGATTTAGAGGTCTGCATGAGCAAAACCAAAACAGGTATTTCGGTTTCATTTCCCTGCTCTTTGAGCGACTCAAGAAGATAGTCATTCCCTCTCTTGTATATCACAGCCAGTTCATCATCCGTAATATCTTCAGCCGGAGGTAAGTTATATTTCAGCCATGCAGCACCTTTTCTTCCCAAGACATACCCTTTCTGGTTAAAAAACCGGATACGGCGGTCGTAAAGTTTCATCAGAGAATCGAGGTGCTGTTCTTTTTCAGCCTTATTCGATGCATTTTCGATATAGCTTTCGTACATATTTGCTCCGTGAATATAAACATTCATCGTTGATTTGGGATACATCCTGTAAATAAACTGCCAGGGCCCCATCGCCGACTTATAATCCTTTTGTTTATAAAATTCGCCATACATCGAAAGGTTATTCATAAATTCCAGATCATTGGCAGCTACCAGTTCCTGCAACGACTTCAGGCTAACTCCCACCAGATCGACATCCAACTTTTCAGGGATTTTGCCATCAAAACTGAAGTCTAACTCATCAGCAGTACTTTCGTCAATCGTCAGTTTTTTGGAATCATCAATAAAAGTGAACCGGATCCATTTTGCTTTGCTGTCAGTGGTCAGTTCATATTTACCATCGAAATCGGTAAAAGCGGTATTGCTCCCCCGGTGGACTTCCACCGTAACTCCGGCAGCTGGCTTGCCTTCGCGGTATACAGTCCCTTTGATAACCCGTTGGCCGTTGCTCCCAAATACAAGAGTCAGGACAAAAAAGACAACCAGGGCAGTTTTAAAGACAAGTGTTTTCATCGTTGTTTGTTTTTATTTCAATGTTAATCAAACCTTCTTTTAATAAACCATAAATCGTACAAATTCACGCTCATATTCAGCTTCAGAAAATTCTCC
>CAJDVZ010000004.1_pt1 | contig 50565 bp, 47 predicted proteins | sample 7391481 | NCBI WGS metagenome assembly CAJDVZ01 (sample SAMEA7055721, study PRJEB34461) | soil metagenome | biome: terrestrial ecosystem; feature: Peninsula; material: soil | place: Antarctica | collected 2016 | reverse complement strand
ACATATACAGGATATCTACCGGAAATCAGCACTCAATCAGGCTATTATTGGTACCCTTATTTTTGTGGGAATTTTGGTCAATCTGGATAATATTTTCAGGATATTACCTCCGGAATATGCAGAAGGTAAATGGGTGCTTATCATCTATTCAGCGGGTATACTGGTCAGCACAATAATTGGTCTGGCTGGAAATATCACTGAAATTTCAAGGCATTTTCGGTACAATACCCTATTTCTGGGATTGTCGGTCGGACTTCAGTTTATACTGAGTTTTATACTGATTCCGAAATTCGGCATAATCGGTGCTGCCCTTTCGACCATGATCACCCTGGTTTTAAATGCCCTTCTGCAGGTAGCCCTCCAAAAGATCGCATACGGAATATCGGGTGTCAGTGTCAGATTGTTGTGGATTGCCGGATTCGGGATTATTAGCTTTGCCGCGGGAAGCCTCCTTCCACAAATGCCACTTCTTCTGGATATTCTGATCAGAAGCGGACTGGTAACGCTTGTTTTTGGAGGATTTATATTGAAATTGGAAGTATCGGAAGAAATAAACCATGCTGTTCAAGATTTGTACCTGTCTATGGTCAAATGGTTTAAGAAACAATGAACTTCCTGTTAACCTGTTTTTAAGGACGCTGTTAAGTCTCTTACTATGTTTTCTCATTCGGAAAAACGGATCATTTTCATTACACAGGGGAATATTGACCATGCAAGTTCTCGAATCAGAGCTGTAAATTATTTTCCTCATTTCAGGGAAAATGGATATACTGTGTTTTGGATTCCCCGGATTCCCCGGAAATTTAGCTCCTGGGCTGGCAGGCGGATTATATTTCCGGTTTTGAAACGAATAAATTCAATCCGGATCATTGGTGCGTTGCTTTTCGTCAGTTTTGATTTTCTGTTTGTGCAACGTCATTTTTTAGTTCCGTTCCTGTTGCGTGTAGTCCGGATGCGTAAAAGAAAAATCATCTACGATCTTGATGATGCCCTTTATATTGGGGCTGATGATTGGCGTGCCCGCGAAAAAACTGTAGGGATGATAAAAAATGCCGATCTGGTTATTGCCGGAAGCCCTGTGCTGAAAAAATTTGCAGCACAATACAACACCAATGTGACAACCATTACTTCGCCGGTTAAAATTGAAACTGTAAAAACAGAACTGCGAAATCGTGAAGTCATAACCATAGGATGGATTGGAAGTGAATGGACCTCCAAATATCTGGACCAATTGGATGATGTTTTCAGGAAACTCCGGGAATCATACAAGGTATCCTTTCTTTTTGTGGGTTGCAAAACCGGGGTTTTATCAGGGATCAATCCGGAGATTGTGCCCTGGTCCCTGGAAAAGGAGGCTTATTACCTTTCCCGGATGGATATTGGAATTATGCCACTGAATGACGGTGATTTTGAAAAAGGGAAAGGCGGATACAAGCTTTTTCAATATATGGCAGCTGAATTACCTGTGATAGCCACTCCGGTAGGAATCAACAAGGATATTGTCATAGAAGGCAAAAATGGTTTTCTATGCAAGTCCGGAGAAGAATGGTATAGTTCCTTCGTGAAACTGATTGAAGACGATCAACTCAGAAAGAAAATGGGTGAAAACGGAAGACAGGAAATCCTGGAAAAATACAGTCTGGAAGTTTGTTTTACTCAGTTAAAGGAATCACTCGAAAAGATCTGAAATTACTGCTCAATGATTGAGCGTAATTCCTTGGGTCGGTTTTCCGGGGGATATTTTTCAATAATGCGGTTTCTGAACAATTCACTTTTTTGATCAGCCAACGACCAGGCGTATCTTACAGCAGCAATAGCCTTTTCTGTTTTCATTTCGCTGATGATCAGATTTTGATTACCGATCACCCCGGGAATGCCATTCACATCAGATCCGACAGGTATACAGCCGCAAAGCATTGCTTCGCATAAAACGTTGGGAAGTCCTTCGCTCAGGGATAATTGTGCATAGATCATATGGGATGAATAGATTGCCGGGAGCTCTTCTGTTGTGACCCATCCATGGAGATACACATTTCCGGGAAGCTGATGTTTTCTCAGTTCAACCATCATATTATCGCTGACTCCGTATATATGAAATGAAAATTCCGGGATCTCAGCGGCAATAAGGGTCAGAAAGCTACAACCCTTCAGATGCCACCGTTTCATATCCGGAATGGAGCCGACAGTCACCACGGAGTCATTGCGTTTTATGCCTTCAACCGGTTTCCAGAAATCCGGATCAAACCCCGTCGGGATCACGAGAATTTTTCCCCTGATATCTTTCACAAAATAACGGACCCCAACTGGAAACCCTTTCCCGCTATTATCTGCAAAATAATTGGTGTTTTCAACCAGGCTTCCATCCACCGGAAGCAAAAATGTGGCATTTCTGATGGCATATTTGCCTAAAAACTGTCTTGGCTTGTTCGCACAATACAATCCGTATTTCAGATCCGGAATTGAAACAGCATCAAAACCTCCAATCACCAGGCCTGTTTTTTTTCTGAATAATTTTCCGAGAAGAACCGGCAAGAATGCATGTGTGTCGGCAAACCAGATCAGTAGGAAATCAAACCTGAAAGCATTAAACAACAGGTAAAACAATTGTTTTAAAAACTGAAAGGCCAATGTGAGTGCGTCTTTCCCTGCTTTAAAATGGTATCTGGTTACATGGTAGAACAACGAGAGATTTTCATAATCAGTCCTGATAAAACTGGAATAGTTCAGGTAAATAAGGAGTATCTTTTTCTGTTTTACAGGAATGGTCATATCGATTGATTCATTAAACTGTAAAGTTAATAAATGGCCTTTAAACTGAAAAAAATCATTTTCCGGTACTGGTTATCAACCTTTCGTGCAACTCAAACAATCACCTGTTCAACAAGGAATTTATTCCTGTTTTCTTTTTAAATAAAAACAGGCTGCGTCACCGTCTTTTTCCTGGTTCAAACGGATAGCATCCTTTGCGTATTTCTTTATCTCTCTTTTGCTAAAGACTTTAGTTTTCGAAGACAAGGGTATTCCCTGAAGATACATTTCACTCCCGGTAAACTGCAATGAAGAAGAGTCGTACACCATGCTCTCAATTTGAAAGCCAGCTTCTTCGCAAAGGATCTCCATACTTTTTACAGAATGAATAAAAAAATGACGGGGAGCATCTAACTGAACCCATTTTTCGCGGTAATGTCTCCAGGCATATCCTCCCTCAAGGGGGATTCGTATTATAACATGACCACCCGGAGCAAGAATTCCAGATGTACATTGCAATATTTCAAGAGGATTTTCCACATGTTCCAATGAATGATGAAGCATGATCAGGTCGTATTCCCCCTTTAATTCATGTAATTCCTTTTTGTAAATGATTAGATTGTCTTGATATTCAATTGTTTCATTAATAAACGGATCCAATCCGGTAAGGTTGGTAAATCCGCTTCTTTGCATGGAATTTAGCAAGCGGCCGGAGCCTGACCCGACATCGAGGATTCTTGAATCAAACCCAGCCAGGTTTTTATGATACCAGGGGAATGGATTATCAAAAAAAAGGGAAAAGACCCATCCTGGAAGTGAAAAAGTGCCGGCATAATATTCGACCAGTCTTTTTTTGACTTGTATGGTCAGGTATTTGAGCAACTTGTTTTTTATCTGTTTGGGGGTCTTAAAGGAATAATATCCCAAAGAATAGTATTTCGACATATCCCCGGGAATTTCAGCAATCTGGATGCATTTACAATTGCCACATTGAAAATACTCAAACTCTTCTGCCAAACCAATTTGCATTTCCCTGATCAAAAGAGCCTTGTTGTTAAGGCTGTTTCCACAAATCCGGCATTTTTTGTCTGATGGTTTATTCATGTGTTTATTTGTAAATTATTGTTTATTCTCAATTGGAATAGTTCATGTAAATAAGGCATAACTTTTTTGTTTTATTGGGATACTCATGATGATACAATCATTGAGGATGTAAAATTAGTAAATTTGAACGTTTATTCTGAATTGGGTTATTCATGCGGAAAATAGTAACTATAGTAGGGGCGCGTCCCCAGTTTGTCAAGGCGTCGGCGCTCAGCCGTGCCCTCCGGGAAGCGGCAGTTCCCGAAGTTCTGGTCCATACGGGTCAGCATTTCGACGACAACATGGCCAACATTTTCTTCCGGGAGATGGAGATCCCCACTCCCGACTACAACCTGGGGATCCACTCCCTGATACACGGGGCAATGACCGGCCGGATGACTGAGGAGATTGAAAAGGTGTTTCTGGCGGAAAAGCCAACGGCGGTTGTGGTATACGGGGATACCAACTCGACCCTGGCGGGGGCACTGGCGGCTGCCAAACTCCACATTCCCGTGGCCCATGTGGAGGCAGGCCTGCGAAGCTTCAACATGCGGATGCCAGAAGAGATCAACCGCGTTCTCACCGACCGGATCTCCACCTGGCTTTTCTGCCCCACGGAAACCAGCGTCACCAACCTCCGGAACGAGGGATTCGACGCTTTCCCGGCCCGCATTCACCTTACCGGGGATGTTATGTATGACGTGGCCCTCCATTACAGCAGCCTCTCCGCTGAGCGGTCGGGGATCATAAGGCAGCTGCAGCTCCACGGGCGCCCCTTTGTGCTGGTGACCCTCCACCGCCAGGAAAACAGTGACGACCCCCGGCGGCTGGCGGAAATCATCGGAGCCCTTAACGACCTCTCCCGTGAAACCAATATCGTTCTCCCCCTCCATCCCCGTACCCAAAAGGTGCTGGCCGACAGCGGTATGAAGCTCAATTTTATTCCTGTTGATCCGGTGGGCTATTTTGATATGGTGGAATTGCTCAAAAACTGCTCTTTTGTGATGAGCGATAGCGGGGGCGTTCAGAAGGAGGCCTTTTTCTTTCGGAAGCACTGCCTGGTGCTTCGCGATGAGACCGAATGGACCGAGCTCGTGGAGATGGGGTACAATTTCATCACCGGTGCCAACCGGGAAATCATTGTGACCCGGGCACACGAAGTGGCCGGCTTCAGCCGTTTATTTGAGGAGACACCTTACGGTGACGGCACTGCAGCCTGCAAAATCGCGGATATTCTGAAAAATGAGGCTGGATGATTCCTTTTTCGGAAAGGATGAAGGGGTTCCCTTTGTAAAAAAGAGATTTCAGATATGGAAAAAAAATTCAACATACAGATGGCCGATCTTTACGGCCAGTACCTGAAGATCAAAGAGGAAGTGGATGCGGCCATGGCGGAGGTGATCCGCACCACGATATTCATCAAGGGGGGCAAGGTGATCGAGTTTGAAAGACATCTTGCTGAATACCAGAATGCGGAGGTAATTGCCTGCGGCAACGGTACCGATGCCCTGCAGATTGCCTTTATGGCTCTGGAACTGGAACCCGGCGACGAGGTAATCACTTCCCCCTTCACCTTTGTGGCTACCGCCGAGGTGCTGGCTCTTCTCGGATTGAAACCGGTATTTGCCGATGCGGATCCCGATGATTTTAACCTGTCACCTGCCCTGGCCGCGGAGGCCGTCACTTCCCGTACCCGGGCCATCCTGCCCATCCACCTTTTTGGTCAGAATGCCGCCATGGAGGAGCTCCTTGCCCTGGCCGACCGGCATGGTCTTTACGTGGTGGAAGATGCTGCTCAATCACTCGGTTCTGATTATCTCTTCCGGAACGGGGAAGTCTGCCGCTCAGGCACCCCGGGGATTATCGGCTCCACCTCTTTTTTCCCCTCCAAGAATCTGGGAGCCTTCGGCGACGGAGGAGCCCTGTTCACAAGGGATGAGGCCCTGGCTACCCGGATACGCTCCATTGCCAACCATGGCATGAAGGTCCGTTACCAGTATGAAAGAATCGGGGTGAATTCACGGCTCGACTGCCTGCAGGCGGCTATTCTGGATGTCAAGCTCAAACACCTCGACGAGTATGTGGCGGCCCGCCAAAAGGCAGCAGCGTGGTATGATCAACACCTCAAAGGTTTTGGCGACCTCATCCTGCCGGTACGGCGACCCTGGTCGACCCACGCTTTCCACCAGTACACCATCCGCACTTCGCGGCGCGATGCCCTTCAGCAATTTCTGAAAGAACGGGGCGTTCCCTCTATGGTTTACTACCCTAAACCAATTCACTTACAAGAGGCATACCAGTACCTTGGCTACCGGAAAGGGGATTTCCCCGCCAGTGAAATGCTCAGTGAAACTGTCCTCTCCCTCCCCATGCACACTGAACTGGATGACCAGCAACTGGAATATATCGTCAGCCAGATCAGGGCATTTTTTAATAATCGTTCATTTTAATTCATTTTCCTGGGTCTGAAAGTAAAAAGCAGGGAGGGTATCCCTGCTTTTCGAAAGCAAAATATTTGCGGTTAATTTATTAACTTTACTACAAAAATTTCAAGGATGGTCGACAATCAGGTCATAAGAGAAATTACTCGTTTACTGAAGGAAGAAGGAGCACTGAAAGTTATTCTTTTTGGATCTTATGCTGCTGGAAATGCGGTGGAAGGGAGTGATCTGGATCTGCACCATCGTTTCAATTCGAGAATGAAAAGTTACAGGAGTTTTATTCCCATCGATCTGTTGGTTTATACCAGGGCCATGTTTGAAAAAGCCACGGTTTCACCTAATCTTTTTTTCAGGGAGATACAAAATAAAGGCATCATATTATATGAGGCAAGCAACTGAAGCATGGCTCGCAGCAGCTGATGATGATTTAATGGCGATTGAATCACTTATGGTCAATGCATCCCTTTCACATATTGTGGCCTTCCATGCACAGCAAGCCATTGAAAAGGTTATGAAAGCTGTATTTGAGGAATTAGAAGCCCTGACTTACTATGAAGAGGCAAAACGATTCCGGGACTTTGTGTGGAATATACTGAATAGAAAATAATGCAAAACTATTATGCCCATTCGACGGCGGTGATCGATCAGGGTGCTGAAATCGGCAGCGGCACGAAGATCTGGCATTTCTGCCATGTGATGTCCACGGCGCGGATAGGTCGTAACTGTAACCTGGGCCAGAATGTTTTCGTGGCGGGAGACGTGATTCTGGGCAATAACGTGAAGGTGCAGAACAATGTGTCGCTTTACACGGGGGTGATCTGTGAGGATGATGTTTTCCTGGGGCCCTCGATGGTCTTCACCAACGTGATGAATCCCCGGAGTGGTGTCAACCGGAAGGAGGAGTACAGAAGGACTCTGGTGAAGAAAGGGACTTCCATCGGTGCCAATGCCACCATCATTTGCGGGGTGACCCTGGGGCGTTACTGTTTCATTGGTGCCGGGGCCGTGGTCATCCGCAACGTGCCCGACTATGCCCTGATGGTGGGCAACCCCGCCCGCCAGTCCGGCTGGATGAGCGAAGCCGGGGAAAAACTGCTTTTCCTCGATGGTCATTTTGCCCAATGCCCCCTGACAGGCGAAAAATATGTGCTCGAAGGAGGAGAGGTGAATAAATTCTCGGGACCTTCACCCATGATCGTGTAAACCTCCTGGAAGATTTGTGCTTTTCAGGCAAATTTGTTTTAAATCGCGGGAAAGGCGACCTCAGGATAATCGGCTGTTATACGGAATTTTCAGGTTTCAGGGAATGGCCAGTCTGATGATCTCTCCGGCCAGGTGGCGGCGGGAAAAACGGGTGATATCCCCTTTCCCGGCAGTAATTTCTCCCCGTTGCCATTGATGGAAATACTCTTCCAGTGCGGTTTTCATTCCGGTGAGGTCCTTGAATTCATAATAATTACCGGCATGGGCCGCAGTGAGGATCTGCTCACAGTCGCTGTCGGAGGGGCCCACGGCCAGAATGGGACGCCCCAGGGCCATGTACTCATACATCTTTCCGGGGAGGATATCCCGTGCATTGGGAGAATCGTTCAGCGGCAGAAGGAAGAGCGCTGACTCCCTCAGCAGTTCCACTCCCCGGCGGTGTTCCAGATGGGGAATGACTTCAAGCTGCTCTCCGAGTCCGAGCTCCCGCACTTCCTGCAGAATGGTCTCATCGGTTTGTCCAATCAGCCGCAAGGTCAGCGCTTTTCTGAGATCGGGATTGCTCCCGGCGAGTTCCCGCAGGGCCTGCCATAGTGTATGCGGATTGCGGTCACGGTTAAAGGCTCCGAAGTGACTGATAATAAAACGGTCGGCTGCGGGAGTTACAGCAGGCGAACCTTCTGGCCCCGGGTAATCAGCAGACCTTGCAGAATCAGCAGACCCTATAAAATCAGCAGGATCATATCCATTGAAGATCACATGGACTTCCCTGCCTGCGAGGGCTTCCAGTGACTTTTTCATGCCGGGGCTCACCACGGTGACCACATCGGCGGCGGTCAGCACGCTCTTTTCGAGACGGTGGTGAATCCGGTCGGACAGAGGGGTCAGCTTCAGGCGGTGGTAAAAATCGATGCCCGTCCAGGGATCCCGGAAATCGGCCAGCCAGGGCACCTTGATATATTTTTTCAGTTTAAGGGCGATCAGGTGCATGCTGTGGGGTGGTCCCGTGGACACCACCAGGTCGACGGGGTGCTCGCGAAGGTACTCCCGAAGGAACTTCACGGAAGGAGAGACCCAGAAAACCCTCGGGTCGGGGATCAGCAGGTTACCGCGGAGGAAAACCGCCAGCCGCTCCTGAAAACTGCCCCGGGAGGCTTCAGAAATGTACCCTGATTTAAAGCGGCTTTCCTTTGACTTGCCCGTGAGTCTACGGAAAAGGTCATAGGGTTCCCAGATTGGCTGGCGCACCACTTCTATCTCCGGGGGTATTTCGGCCATCAGACTTTCATCAACTACCGAAGGGTCGGGATTCTCAGGGGTATAAATCACCGGCTGCCAGCCCAGTTCAGGCAGGTACTTCGCCATTTTTAGCCAGCGCATCACCCCGCCGCCACCTGCCGGAGGCCAGTAATAGGTAATTATCAAAACACGCTTCATCAGAATCAAATGGTGCAAAAAATGAAATTTCGATCAGGATAGATGCTCAGTCCTTGAGCATCGTCAGCAGTGTGCGCATACTCACCTTTTCGGCGACGATTTCGCTGATTTTGCTGATTGGAATGCGCTCCTGCACCATGGTATCGCGGGTGCGGATGGTTACCGTATTATCCTGTTCGGTCTGGTGGTCAATGGTGATGCAGAAGGGGGTGCCGATGGCGTCCTGGCGGCGGTAGCGCTTACCAATGGAATCTTTTTCATCGTACTGACAGTTGAAGTCGAACTTCAGGTTGTCAATGATCTCGCGGGCTTTTTCGGGCTGTCCGTCCTTCTTCACCAGGGGGAGGACGGACAGTTTCACGGGGGCCAGGGCCGGAGGGATCCGCAGCACCGTGCGGATGTCCTTTTCCCCGTTGGCACCTGTAACCTCTTCCTCATGGTAGGAGGCTGCGATCACCTGTAAAAACATACGGTCTACCCCGATGGAAGTCTCCACCACGTAGGGCACATACGACTCATTTTTCTCCGGGTCGAAATAGCGGAGTTTCTTTCCTGAATATTGTTCGTGTTGCGAAAGGTCAAAGTTGGTGCGGGAGTGGATCCCTTCCACCTCCTTGAAGCCAAAGGGAAAACGGTATTCTATATCGACGGCGGCATTGGCGTAGTGGGCCAGTTTCTCGTGTTCGTGGAAGCGATAGTTTTCGCTGCCGAAGCCCAGGGTCTGGTGCCACCTCATGCGCTGCTCCTTCCAGATGCGAAACCATTCCAGCTCGGTGCCGGGCTCCACGAAAAACTGCATTTCCATCTGTTCGAACTCGCGCATGCGGAAGATGAACTGGCGGGCAACAATCTCATTGCGAAAGGCCTTGCCAATCTGGGCGATCCCGAAGGGAATCTTCATACGTCCGCTTTTCTGGACATTCAGGAAGTTGACGAAGATCCCCTGGGCGGTTTCGGGGCGCAGGTAAATCTTCATGGCCCCTTCGGATGTCGATCCTATTTCCGTGGAGAACATCAGATTGAACTGCCTCACTTCCGTCCAGTTGCGGGTGCCGGATACGGGACAGACGATCTCCTGGTCGATGATGATCTGCCGGAGTTCTTCCAGGTTGCTCCCGTTGAGGGCCATTGCAAAGCGGTTGTGCAGCTCCTGCCATTTCTGCCGGTTTTCGAGAACCCTCGGGTTGGTGGCCCGGAACTGTGCCTCATCAAAGGCCTCCCCGAAACGCTTCCGCCCTTTCTCCACCTCCTTCTCCATCTTATCCTCAATTTTGGCCAGCTGCTCCTCGATGAGGACGTCGGCACGGTACCGCTTCTTGGAATCGCGGTTATCGATGAGGGGATCGTTGAAAGCATCAACATGGCCCGAGGCCTTCCAAATGGTGGGATGCATGAAAATGGCAGAATCGATCCCCACCACATTCTCATGCAGCAGAACCATGCTGTCCCACCAGTATTTTTTGATGTTGTTCTTCAGCTCGACACCATACTGGCCGTAGTCGTATACGGCTGAAAGGCCATCGTAAATCTCACTGGACTGAAAAACATAGCCATACTCTTTGCAGTGGGCTACTACTTTTTTGAAAATATCTTCCTGGGCCATGTTCAAATAATTCAGATTTTTGGAGCGACAAAAATAAGTGATAAATCAATGTAATAAGGCATATCGGGGATATTAATATATCCTGCGAGGTCCGGGAATTTATCAGGGAAGTGAGGCACCAAAAGAAAAAAAGCGTTTAATCTACTTCCTCAAAGTCAACGTATTCTCCTTCTTTTTGTCCGTTGTTTCTCTTATTCCGGTCTTGTTGCACCGTTATTTCCCCTTCGTTACGCTGGCTTTGCTGTTGCTGCCTGATTTGTCCCTCCATGCGCGACTGCATGTCCTTCATGGTCTTTTGCATGAACAGGGGAAACAGGTATTTTGTGACCAGTTTAACACCATACCAGATAACAAGAATGATGAAAAGTGTCCTAAAAAAGCTCATTTCCGAAATGCTTAATCCGTAATTACCGTTAATTGCGGTATTTTTCCGGCAGTAAAATTAATACTTTTTACTTCTTGATGATGTTCCCGCCTGAGGAGGAGGTAACATTTAACAAATCAGGTGATCCTGAATAGAAAATATTGCCTCCACTGGAAGCCTTTGCCGAGAGTTCAGAAAGGACTAAAATCCATACATTTCCCCCGCTGGATGCTGTAACACTGCACTTGTCGGTTTTGATCTGACCGGCTTTGATATTGGCACCGGACGAAGTTTTGATGGTAAGTTCACGGGAAGTGCCCTCCAGAAAAATATTGGATCCTGAGGAGGCGGACACATCCACTTTCTGGCCAGCAAGAGAGAGATGGATATTACTGCCTGCTGATCCCCTGATCGACAGTTCGTCGGCTTCCAGTAAATTGTCGGCATAAAGATTGCTGCCTGCGGTTCCGGATATTTCAGTAAGATGGGGTATGGTAACCATTACCTTTTTCTCTTTGGTTTTCCATATTCTGGCCGTAGTTTTGATTTCCAGAATTCCGTTCTCCACGATGGTTTCAATATACTCATGCAGGTTTTCATCTGCCACGACCACAACTTTGGGCTGGTCGCCCTGAATCAGGTGAACATTCATGCCACTGGTTACACTAACTCCCCGGAAATCACCGACCTCCCGGGTTACTTCTTTGACTTTGCCGTTCCCCGAAACCGAAGGCCCGATGTACAGACAGGAGGAGAGTGAGAGCCCTGTTAATGTAAGCAGTATGGATATTATAAACCGGCGCATAGGATAATTATTAAAACATGAAAAGAATATCAATACAAACATAAATGCAATAGTTCCTTAAAAATATTGTTTTTCGCCCAATGGTTGAAATATACCGGTAAAAAGAGGGAATATCCTCTACCAGGGAAGTCTTTGATTTTGTAATTTTTTCAAACTCTTTCTTTTAATGATAATTAACGGAAGTCATCCCGGGGGGAGTAAATAATAATTTCGTAAGATTTACTAAGTTTGTGCTCCATAAAATACGAGAAAATGAAGATGAAAAGAGTTATTGCCGGATTGGTCATTGTCCTTTTTGCGGGATTTTCTTTATACAGTTTTACCAATGACCAAAAGAATTTTGAAATTGCCAAAAACCTTGATATTTATTATTCACTTTTCCGGGAACTGAATGCCTTTTATGTAGACGACATCAATCCCAACAAACTGGTAAAGACCAGTATTGACAAGATGCTTGAATCACTTGACCCTTATACCAATTATATTTCAGAGGAAGATGTGGAAGATTTCAGGTTTATGACAACCGGAGAATACGCAGGCATTGGGGCTCTGATCAGCAAGCAGAATGATAAGATCATCATCGCGGAACCCTATGAAGGATTTCCTGCACAGAAATCAGGTCTCAGGGCTGGAGATATAATTCTGGAGGTAGAAGGGAAAACGACCGCTACGATGACCACGGAAGATGTAAGCAACCTGTTGAAAGGCCCTGCCATGAGACCAGTGAAAATCAAGATCCAGCGTCTCGGGGATAAAAAACCCTTTGATGTGAATGTAGTGCGGGAGAAGATCACAATTGATGCCGTCCCTTACTATGGCATGATTGATGATCAGACTGCCTATATCCGGCTTTCCAATTTTACCCAGAATTGCGGGGAAGAGGTAAAAAAAGCTTTTCTGGAATTAAAACAGCACAATCCGGAGTCACTGATTCTTGATTTGCGTTCCAATCCCGGCGGATTGTTGATTGAATCGGTAAAGATCATGAATTTATTTGTTCCCCGGGGTTCGGAGATTGTAAGTACACGAGGGAAAGTCAAAGAGTGGGACAATGTGTATAAAGCAACCCAGGATCCTTTAGATTCAACGATAAGAATAGCAGTGATCACGAACCGGGCTTCAGCGTCTGCTTCGGAAATCATTGCCGGTGCCATGCAGGATCTGGACCGCGGACTGATATTGGGTACCAGGACTTTCGGAAAGGGGTTGGTTCAAACAACACGCGATTTGAGTTACAACACCAAACTGAAGGTAACTACTGCCAAATACTACATCCCCAGCGGACGATGCATCCAGGCACTGGATTATGCCCACCGGAATGAAGATGGCAGTGTGGGTACTGTTCCGGACTCTCTTATTTCAAAATTTACTACCAGGGCAGGAAGAGTGGTTTTCGATGGAGGGGGTGTAGTTCCTGATATCAAGGTCGAACAGGAAGAATTAAGCAGGTTGGCGATCGAATTGGTTATCCGGTTCACCATTTTTGATTATGCTACCCAATTTGCTGTGAAAAATCAATCGATCCCGCAACCAGAAGAGTTTACCATTACTGATGCTATTTACGACGATTTTTCCAGCTTTGTGAAAAACAACAATTTCAAATACGATTCTGAATCTGAGACAGCGTTTAAGCAGCTTGTCAAAACAGCCAGGGAGGAGAAATACTATGATATGGCTGAAGAGAAGTTCAGCTTACTGGAAGCCAGTTTAAAACCTGATCTCGAGAAAGATCTGCGGCTTTTCCGAAAGGAGATCAGCGCTCTGCTGAAAGATGAGATTACAGGAAGGTATTACTACCAGAAAGGGGCTATCAGGGCTACCATCCAGGAGGATCCTGACATCCTGAAAGCGCGGGAGGTGCTCCACAATCAGGGAGTGTATGCCGGTTTTTTTAAACCCGGCACCATCATCTCTGCCAATTAAAATACTGCAGGTCAGTCATGAAAGGTTATAGAGCTGACTGAAACTGTCTCAGGAAGCGGACGTCGTTTTCGAAATAAAGCCGGATATCTTTTACGCCGTAGAGCAGCATGGTTATGCGTTCAATACCCATTCCAAATGCGAATCCGGTATATTTTTCACTGTCAATGTTACAGGAATCCAGCACATTGGGATCAACCATTCCGCATCCCAATATTTCAAGCCAGCCTGTATACTTGCATAAGTTACATCCTTTTCCTCCGCAGATTGAACAACTCACATCCATTTCGGCTGAAGGTTCGGTGAATGGAAAGTAGGAGGGACGAAGTCTGATTTTTGTATCTTCGCCAAACAATTCACGGGCGAAATAGAGAAGGGTTTGCTTGAGGTCGGCAAAGGAGACATTTTCATCTACATAGAGCCCTTCAACCTGATGGAAGATACAGTGGGAGCGGGCAGAGATTGCCTCATTCCGGAAGACCCTGCCCGGAAAAATAGCGCGGATCGGGGGTTGGGTATGCTCCATCACCCTGATTTGTACACTTGATGTATGGGTGCGTAAGAGTACATCGGGATTTTTCTCAATGAAGAAAGTATCCTGCATATCGCGGGCCGGGTGGTCCGGTGGAAAATTGAGTGCAGAAAACACATGCCAGTCATCCTCGATTTCAGGTCCCTCTGCGACAGTAAACCCAAGTCTTCCGAATATGTCAATGATCCGGTTGCGAACGACAGAAAGCGGATGACGGGTTCCAAGCCCAATTGAATCGCCAGGGGCAGTCAGATCATCCCATTTGCCCCCTTCCTGCCGGGCTTCCAGAAACTCCTTCAGTCGGCTTGTTTTTTCCAGAACACTGTTTTTTAGATCGTTGAGGGCTTTTCCCACCTCTTTTTTCAGAAGAGGGTCCATTCCCCGGAACTCATCAAACAGCTGACTGATCACCCCTTTTTTGCTGATTAACCGGATGCGGAGCTCTTCCAGTTGAGCCACTGTTTCAGGCGCTGCCGCCTCAATTTCCCTTTGCAGGGCTTTTATCTTTTCTAACATAACCCGATCTTTTAGAACTGCAAAAATAAGTTCCTTACTTTAATTCCAGCACCGTGGTACCAATATTGTTTCCGTCAGCAAAAACGTCGATCGTATATTTTCCGGGAATCAGAGTAGATTGCCCCTTGTTGTCCCAGTATATGGCCACAGGAATATCGTTTCCTTCATAATTGATTTCCCGAACGGCGGAGTATGGGATTTTAAGGTCTTCAAAATTAAAGAGATCCCCTGATGACTTGTTCAACAGCAATTGGTCGGGACGCATGATGCGGATATAGATATTTTTAGCGCCCCGCTTGGCCGTGACGTTCTGGCTGATGATAAAACTAAGTCTGATCATTGTCGTCCGTTCTGCGAAGCGGGTATCCTTTTCCCTGTCGTTCAGCCCTGTAGCCCCCAGTTCCCTGAGCTCCAGGGAAGCTGCTCTTTTTAGTGTTTGCTCAAGCTGTACTTTTTCCTGCGACAGCTGGGTATTGCGAGATTCGATCTGCCGGGCCTGTTCCTTGACCTCCAGGTTTTCTGCCATCAGGATTTTATTCCTGCTGTTGAGCGAGTCGATCTGCACCACATAGTTCCGCATGATGTCGCGCAAAGTGGTAACCTCCTTCTGGTACCGGTTGATCTGTTGGAGGCTCATTCTTTTGGTTTGTTCGACTTCAAGCAAAAGGTCTTTCACTTTCGATTGTGCCACTACCATTTGCATGGTCAGGGTGTCGTTCTCTACTTGCAGCGAATCATAGCCTGTAATAATCTGGGTCAATTCTACCTGAATGGAGTCCTTTTGTGAGGTTAACTCACTGACGATAAGTCTGTTATCTCTTCGTTGCGAGAAAAATAGAAATAGCATAATTGCCAGGATCACGACCAGCAAAACTACAATGACATTATTTCTCCGGTCTTTGGGAGTCTCGCCAAGGAAGTTCTTTCTTTTTCCGGTTTTGTAATTCATTGCCAGGTATATCAGAGATTAGGGTTCAAAAGTAAGAACTTTTTATGTTCTGACCAATCATTTTATCTCAGGAGCAATGCCAAACCCGAATCAGGAGTTCAGCGCCGAATCCCGGGATGATTCTGGTAAATTAAGGAAGGTCTTAATTGACAATTGCTGAAAGTAATTTATAGAATGTCAGGCCGGAGCTGAAGATCAATAATTTCCCGGCGGGCCAAAAGGATTACTGGTACCCGTTCCGGGCACTTCCCTTTCCTGTTCGGCATTTTCACGCTGTTTTTCCTGTAATTTTTTGAGACGTAACTCCTCTTCCTCCTTGTCGACCAGCATCTTCCTGAAAGTCGGATCAGGTTTCAGATCCCACTCAAACTGGTTGTCCCAGTTGGAACGCACCTTTACAATTTCCGGCAGGTAAGCGACTCTTTCCGGTTGCAAACTTTTGCTAAAATCTCCCGGATCCCATTTACCGTTTTTGTTGCTGTCGAAAATTATTTTAACCCTGTATTTGGCCGGAGCAAGGTAGTCGAAGACCAACCTGCGCTCATCAGCAGTTTCCAAAGTTTTGATCACTTTTTCATCCCTCGAGTTTTCAAGAAGCTGAACCAGCAGTTTTTCCCCTACAGAAGTCAGGTTCAGGATGATTTTCCCATAGAAATCATCCTTCTGGGTAGTGAATTGTTTTTTCATTTTCTGGCTGGTAATCCCGTATATATTCACGCAGGCAGCAGAATCAATTTCCAGCACATAGGCGGTGCCGGGTTCCCATTGGTGATCAATCCGGTATGTGCGCCAGTCGGTTGTATCTCTGTAAGTGGTGATCTTCAGCGGAGTGAAGGTGAGGTCATCTGCCTTGGTGAGCCTGATTCCTGAGAGATCAAAGTTTTTTACCGGTTCGGGAACCCTGATATAAATCGGACTGTTCAGGTCAAATCCATTGCTCTTGATATTGTCCGACAGCATGAATTCCACTAACTGGGGTATTTCATCCTCTTTTTTTCTCCGGCGGGTGTCGACACGCTCTTTTTCCGTGAATATCAGGGGTATGGTATCTTTCTGGAGGTAGCTCTGGCGGGCGGAATCAAGCTGGGAATAAGTCAGTTCGATTTGGATGGTATCCATCCTGGTAACCAGGGTATCGGTGAGCCACAGGGTGAGGGAATCGATTTCAGAATTGTGTTCCAGGATGTACCAATCTTTTGATTTGTGGTTGAGGAGTTTGATGCCCAATGTGTCCTTCACCGATTCGCCGAAGACAAACGTACATTTTTGGCGGGTATTGCGAATGGACTTATCCAGATATTGTTCATAAATTTTTTCCGTGAAACAACGCAAATAAATAGGGTCCGGTTTGAAAATGGTTTGGCCTGAAATAAGGAGGGAATCGGCCCCTATGGCCAGGGTATCGGGTTCTGCCACAAATTGTGCCGAAGGGGTGATCAGCGAGTCACAAAAGGCGAACTCTTCCGCGCCGGCATCATACATAAGGTTGCTGTTTGCATCATTAACGGCATACATGCGGTATGTTCCCTGTTTAACATTGTCGAAAAGGTATAATCCCCGCTGATCGGTACGGGCAATGTAATCGGGTTTTGTCCGCACCACAGCAGTATCGTTCAGGTTGCTGTAAAGCATGACCATGATTTTATCAAAAGGCTCCAGTTTTTGAGCATCTTTTACCATTCCCGCCACCCTCAGGGTGTCAACAGACTCTCCGGTACTGAACAATAACCGTAAACCGAGGTAAGGATTCTGTTCATTGTTGTCGACTATAGAGTTTTTAAAATCCATTGAATAGGTCACATCCGGCTTCAGTTCTTCATTGAAGGCAATAATGAGTGAGCGTGACTTGGTTCTTACCGAAGGTCTTTTGGAAAGAGGAGGGGAAACAACAAGCGCTTCCGAAACCTTGTCGGGGATGATGTATTCATTAAAAGTTAATCTCACCTCTTTACCTGAGAAATGGGTTCCCCGCATTACAGGGGAAGTTTCAACCAGAAAGGGAGGAATTGAATCCCTTGGCCCTCCCGTAGGCATTCCCTGGTTAGCACATCTGGTGAATAATAGCAGATCGGTCACCAGGGTGAAGAGTGCCAGCAATGGCAGAAAACGGACGATTTTGCGGTGTTTCTGATTCTCCTTCATGGTCAATCCCGGGCTGATGACGAATTTTTATGGTACAAACATACAAAATCCGGGAAAAAACCATTTATTTCGTTTTCACAATTGTTTCATTACAATTCCAATATCATGTCAAAAAAAACTAAAAAAGAAAAACGTGCGGGTTTGGTCACCTTCAACAAGAAAAACCTGAAGTCAGCCGTATTGTCGGTGATGTATGAAGATCCGGTGAAGATTTACAACTACAAGCAGATAGCTGCTTCCTTGCAGATCAGGGATGATGATTCGAGGAAACTGGTTACCGTAGTGCTTGACGAATTGTTTGATAGCGGCTATCTGGAGCAACTAAGCCGGGGCGGGTACCGGTTAAAGACGCGTGGAGGGACCATCACCGGAATTGTGGAAATGCAGCGCAACGGATATGCCTATGTGCATAGCGAAGAGGCCGACACGCCGGTTTATGTTTCAGCACGTAACCTTATGCATGGCATGGCGGGCGACAAAGTCAGAGTTCATCTTTTTGCGCGCAGAAAAGGGCACGATTTGGAAGGAGAGGTAGTGGAGATCCTGGAAAGGTTTAAAAAATCATTTGTGGGAGTTGTGCAGCTTACCCGTAATTATGCATTTATGATTCCAAGCGGAAAAGCCAATTTTGACATTTTCATTCCGACAGAATTTCTCCATGGTGTAAAGAATGGCCAGAAAGCAGTGGCAGAAATTACCGAATGGCCAGTCAATGCGAGCAATCCTGTAGGGAAGATTATCGAAGTTTTAGGGGATGCCGGGCTTAATGATACAGAGATGCATGCGATTCTGGCAGAATATGGCTTGCCTTTGCATTTTCCTGAAAATGTAGATAAGGCAGCCGGAAAAATTCCGGATGAAATTCCGGAGAGGGAATATGCCGTCAGGCGTGATTTCAGGAAAGTCACCACTTTTACCATTGATCCGGCTGACGCAAAGGATTTTGATGATGCGTTGTCGGTGCAGCAACTCGCAAATGGAAATTGGGAAGTGGGCATCCATATTGCCGATGTGACCCATTATGTCACGCCAGGGTCTATACTGGAGGAGGAGGCGTATGAACGGGGAACCTCGGTTTACCTGGTGGACCGGGTGGTACCCATGTTACCTGAACGTTTGTCGAATGGGGTTTGCTCACTCCGTCCCCATGAGGATAAGCTCTGTTTTTCGGCTGTTTTTGAAATCACTGATCATGCTGATATTGTTGGAGAGTGGTATGGCAAAACAGTGATTAATTCCGACAGGAGGTTTGCATACGAAGAAGCCCAGGAGATCATTGAAGCTGGAACTGGAGATCTGGCCCCTGAGATCCTGAAACTGAATGATCTGGCCATCAAGTTGAGGGAGAAGAGGTTTCGGGGCGGAGCCATTGCTTTCGACCGGGTAGAGCTGAAATTCAATATCGATGAAACAGGAAAGCCGCTTTCGGTCTATTTCAAGGAAGCAAAAGAATCAAATATGCTTATTGAGGAGTTTATGTTGCTGGCAAACAGAAAGGTGGCAGAGCTCTTCGGAAAACCTGACGGGAAAAAGAACCCGAAAACTTTTGTTTACCGTATTCATGACCGTCCTGATCCGGAAAAGCTGGAAAATTTCAATAATTTCATTCACAAATTCGGATATGCCATCCAGATGGTTACTCCCAGGGGAGTCGCCGAATCGATGAACAATCTTCTTGAAAATGTGAAAGGGAAGAAAGAACAGAATGTCATTGAGATGCTTGCAATCAGGGCGATGGCCAAGGCAGCCTACTCAACCCGGAACATAGGCCATTATGGGTTGGCCTTCGAGTATTACACCCATTTTACTTCGCCGATCCGCAGGTATCCTGATATGATGGTTCACAGGCTGCTCGAGAAAAACCTCGAAGGAGGCCGCGTGACCCATGCCGGAGAATTCGAAGATATGTGCCGCCATTCATCTGATATGGAAGCCCGGGCTGCCAATGCAGAGAGGGCTTCGGTAAAATACAAACAGGTGGAATTCATGCAGGAGCACGTGGGCGAAATATATGCCGGCGCCATCTCCGGTGTAACAGATTGGGGCGTTTATGTTGAACTCGAAAACAAGATTGAAGGAATGATTCCGATTGCACAGCTTGACGATGACTTTTATATCTTCGATGAAAAGAATTATCTCATCAGGGGGCGCCATAGTGGCAGGGTATTTCAGCTGGGCGATCCCGTCAGGGTCAGGATATGGAGAACCAACCTGGAAAAAAAGCAACTCGATTTCCTGCTCGCGGAATCAGACCCTGACAACCCCGGAAGAAACCGCCCAAAATCATAAATTTGAACTATATTTGTTATATTTTTGTTTAATAACGTCAATTATAATATAACTGCAGATGGATAACCAGGGTGAAAATGGGACAAAAAAGGGGTCAAATCGGGAGAGCATATTGAAAATTGCCCAGGAGATTTTTAGTAAATACGGATACAGGAAAACAACCCTTGATGACATTGCCAATGCAGTCAGGAAAGGGAAAAGTTCACTCTATTACTATTTTAAAAGTAAGGAAGACCTTTTCCAGGCAGTGATTATGAAAGAGGTGGAGGTACTGGCCAGGGAACTGGATAAAGTTGTCAACCGGAATACCGATCCGGTGGATAAGTTGAGGGACTATTTGCTTACTAAAATTACCACTTTCCGGAACCTTGCCAATTTTTACAATGCGCTGGAAAATGATGTCACAGCTATAGGATTCATTGAGGATATCAAAAGTCGCTATGAACAGGATGAAATCCGGATGATCAAAAGGATACTGATCGAAGGTGTCCGGAAGAATGAATTCGAGATTTATGACTTTAACCTGGCAGCCATCGGTATTACGATGGCCATCAAGGGACTGGAGATGCCGTTGTCGGCAGGTACTTATGGGAATATGAATCTGGAACGGAGTGTCGACGTGATTTTGAAGATTATCTGTTACGGAATCATGAAGCGCTGATTCACAGCAGCCTCCATTCAATCTCATCCGTAAAATCTGCGATAGATCCGATGCAAATTTGTAAGCCTCCAGCACTGCCAGTTCCCCCTCTTTTCCCGGTTTGCTTTTACCATGTTCCATGCATAGAACCCCGTCATACCCTTTTCCGTGAATATGCCGGAAAATATTCAGGTAGTTGATTTCTCCGGTGGTAGGTTCCTTTCTTCCGGGATTGTCACCGAGGTGGAAGGCACTGATATAATCCCAGGCCATGTCGATATTGGGGATGATGTTGCCTTCGGTAATCTGCTGGTGATAGATGTCGTCCACAATTTTGCAGCTGGGATGGTTAACGGCCTTGCAGATCATATAACTCTGCGGGATGGTCGTAAGGAAAAGTCCCGGATGGTCGGTATGGGCATTCAGCGGCTCCATCACCAGGGTTAAACCGGATGGGCCTACTATGTCGCAGCACATCCGCATTGTATCGATCACATTGGCCGTTTGGTAATCCCATGCCAGTTTTTCATCATAGCGGCCGGGTACCACCAGGGCTGTTGGGGCATTGGTTCTTTTTTGGACTTCCAGAGCCTCTTTCATTTTGCCGCGGAGCATCTCCATGATGTCCGGGTCGCGGGTGACCATCGACCGGGTTTTGAAATCGGCATACAGCACAAAGGGACCAAGGTCCATTCCCAGTTTTGCAAGCTCATTGGCTATCTTTTCCTGCAAGGCAGGTTCTTTGTTCATCAGACCGTTGTCGAAAATTGCCCTGAATCCCTGATCGTGGATAAACCGTATCTGGTCGATCGGATTGTCACCTGCAAGTTCTTTGAACATCCCGAACCCGGGGGCATATTTGAGTTTAAATGTGGCAGCATTCGAGGGCTTCTGCTCTGCGGTAAAACCGGGGAGAGCTGCTGACAAACCAGTAGCTGCAAGTGCTCCCCATGCTGATTGTTTTAGAAAATTTCTCCGTTCCATATTGTTGGGTATTTAAATTGGCTTTAAAATGAAGTTTTAAAAATACGAATTGATTTTAAAATTGAAGCGTATTCGTGCGTAATAAACAAGGGAAGGGTTCATTGAGGGTAAAGTTTTAGGGGGTTTTATTACTTTTGCCGATTCAAGAAATTGTTTTTATGTTGAAAAGTACTACGTTTTTTCTGTTTTTTTTGATGATTCTGGGTTTCAGGAGTTATTCCCAGGAAAAACCTGCCAGCGAGATTGAAATATTTCATTCTATCTCCAGTCACGACCTTTTGGAATATGCCCGTGAGCTGAGTTCTGAGAAATACAGGGGAAGGCTTTCCGGGTCCCCGGGGTATATCGATGCAGCTGGTTACGTCGCCGGATTGCTCACGGAGTGGGGATTAAAACCTATGGTAAATGACACTTCTTTTTTTCAGTGGTTTCCCAATGCCTATACCAACGTGTTAAACCCCGGGAAAGTAGTGGTTCATCGGGGAAAGGAAGAAGGATCAGCCCGGAAAAGAAAATTGGAATTTCCGGAGGATTATTTTGTCGGATCCAATTCTGCCTCCGGAAAAGTAACCGGTGAAGTGGTGTATGCCGGATTTGGAATTTCGGCTCCGGAACTTGGATACGATGATTATGCCGGGCTGGAGGTAAAGGGGAAAATCGTACTGTTAGAATCGGGAGTACCTTACAGCCGTGACGATTCGGTCATGCAGCGGTGGCTACCCTACACGTACCATCGTTACAAATTTCAACGCGCCAGGGAACTGGGAGCTGCCGGTCTGTTGTATGTGGGGTTGACAGCCAATCCCAACACCTCATGGCTCGATGGATTCGTGTATGTGCACATCAATGAGGCCGTTGCTGACGAGATCCTCTCTGAAAAGGGAATTCCGTATGCCGGACTGAAAGCCGGGATTGCCAAAAATATGAAACCTGGTTCATTTTCACTGCACAGGAAAGTGACCATCAAGGCTTCAACACATCATTTTCCACATAACAATTCCTGTAATGTGGCAGGGATTATTGAAGGCAGTGATCCTGTGCTGAAGCATGAAGCCGTGATAGTTGGGGCTCATCTTGATGCGATCGGCCATCCGGGCATGCTTTTCCCCGGAGCACTGGACAATGCCTCGGGTTGTGCTGATTTGCTTGGAGCTGCCAGGGCTTTGGCGTCGCTGGAGGTCAAACCGCGAAGGAGTGTTGTTTTTATCTTTTTCGGAGGTGAAGAATGCGGGCTTTATGGAAGTACAGCCTATACCGAAAATCCGCTTTGGCCGCCTGAAAAAGTGCATCTGATGCTCAATCTTGACATGGTAGGCAACGGCACGGGGTTTTTCCTGCAGGGAGGATTATCGAGTCCGGAATTGCTCCGTCATTTTACCAACGGCAATGACAGCCTGATTCACCGTCCCATGAAAGTTACTGCGCACAACCCTTCATTTGGCCGCTCCAGAACCGATGGTGCGGTTTTTCAGAAAGCTGGTTATCCCATGATGAACCTGTGGACGACGGGAACGGTTAAACCGGTCTATTATCATCAGCCACTCGACAACATCGATGGCCTTACCCCGGAAATCATGGAAGATGCAGCTAAACTGCTCTATCTGGGGATTATCGGCATTGCCAATGATCCCACTTTGAAACCATGAGGACAATTTGAGAATTTAGAGATTTTAAAATCAATAAGTTCGATGGACAATATTAATTCTGATCGTTCGACATTCTAGTATTTTATAGTTGGAAACAGAAGGAAACATACTCAAAATGAGGACTGAATTTGATGAACCGGTAAAGTACTACCTGCCCATCAACGATTCGGAGGTTTTCATGAACGACCTGATAGGCCGGGAAATCAACCTGGAGTTTACAGGGTTCATCAACTGTATCTCCTGCGGGAAAATAACGAAAACTTCATTTGCCCAGGGATTTTGTTACAGTTGTTTGCAAACAGCACCTGAAGCCAGTGAGTCGGTCCTGCAGCCAGAACTGTCGAAGGCCCAACTGGGCATTGCCCGGGATATGGAGTATGCTGTAAAGTATGACCTGATCGACCATGTTGTATATCTGGCTTTGTCACCCGGTTTGAAGGTGGGCGTCACCCGTCACCTCCAGGTGCCCACCCGGTGGATTGACCAGGGAGCCACTGAGGCTATCCCGGTTGCCAGAACTCCCAACCGGCATATAGCCGGAATTTTGGAAGTCTGGCTCAAACAATATTTTTCCGACAAAACAAACTGGAGGGAAATGCTCCGGAACAAAAAGCCTGAAGTTGAAAATCTTGCAGCGGAAAAAAGAGAGGTATATGCTCTTCTGACTCCGGAATTGCGCAAGTACTGGCTCCCGGGAGAGGATATTACCCGTATCGGTTATCCTGTTATCTGCTATCCTGAAAAAATCACGACAGTCTCATTTGACAAAACACCCCGGATTTCGGCTCGGCTCAATGGGATCAAAGGTCAGTACCTTCTGCTGGGTGACGAATATGCCCTGAATATCCGCAGGCACAATGGTTACCGTGTAAAAATGAGCTGGAAGGCCGTTTGAACCGTGAAATCTGGTAAAACCACTATTTGAAATCGCAATGATCGACAAATCACCAACCCTAATGAATAATTTTTCTCATGGCGATTGGATTTAGCCAATCATAACAAATAATTTATTTATCTATAAATCATGAAGTTCGTCAATCTCGGTTACTACATTTTTGTAGGGATCCTGGCTCTGCTGGTGGTCAATTATTTTCTGGAACTCATTGCTATTCCGTCGTGGCTGATGATTATGGTGCTCGTCGCAGCGGCCCTGTTGTTTTTTGCCCGGCTTTATTACCGGTTCGGAAAGAACTGAAAGGGCAGGCCGGAGGTTACTGACTTAACGGTGCACCTTTTCAGCTTATGGGGATCAATTTTTCCATTCAGTGTAAACATGACGGAATTCCGGAATTGATTGCCGTTAATTTTGTTTATTTGAAACAGGAAACTAAAGGTTAATGCTGAACAGATAACAATATTAAATAATAGATCATTATGGAAAATATCGACTGGAAAAATCTGGGTTTCGGGTATAAAAAAACCGATTTCAATGTACGCTGTTATTTCAGGGACGGCAAGTGGAGTGAGCCTGAGGTCAGTTCTTCGGAGTATATCCAGCTCCATATGGGGGCCACTGCGATTCATTATGGGCAGGAAGCCTTTGAAGGGCTGAAAGCCTTCAGGGGGAAAGACGGAAAAGTGAGAATCTTCAGGTTGGATGAGAATGACCGCCGGCTAAAGAGCTCGTGTGAAGGAATCATGATGGAGGTATTACCCGACGGATTGTTTGAGAAAGCTGTAAAAATGGCAGTGAGCCTGAATATGTCTTTCGTCCCACCCTATGAATCGGGGGCTTCGCTTTATATCCGGCCTTTACTGATCGGGACCGGTGCTGAGATCGGGGTAAAACCTGCCAGTGAATATCTTTTCATCGTAATGGTCATGCCCGTTGGCCCCTACTTCCGGGAGGGATTTAAGCCTACGGACCTGATCATTCTCCGTCAATATGACCGGGCAGCGCCGCAGGGAACCGGGAGATACAAGGTGGGTGGCAACTATGCTGCCAGCATGGTAGCCGGTTACAAAGCCAAAAAAGGAGGCTACTCGGCTGTTTTGTATCTCGACAGCAAAGAGAAGAAATACATTGATGAATGTGGTCCGGCCAATTTTTTTGCCATTAAGGAGAATATTTACATTACTCCGGAGTCAGAGTCCATACTTCCGTCCATTACCAATAAAAGCCTGATGGTTCTTGCTGAGGAGATCGGGTTGAAAGTGGAGCGGCGAAAGGTAGCTTATGAAGAACTCGCCGGCTTTGAAGAGATCGGAGCCTGCGGAACCGCTGCTGTGATCTCCCCGATCAAACGGATATTTGATGCCGATGAAAACCGGGAGTTTTTATACGGAACTGAACCAGGTCCCTGGAGCACCCGGCTTTACCAAAAGCTCCGGGCAATCCAGTATGGTGATGAACCGGATATCTACGGCTGGACCGTGGTTGTGGAGTAGCAGCCGGAGTGAATAACTTTCCTTATGGCGATTTAACATGAAAAATGTACTTTTGCAGCCCATGTAAGAACACAAAAAGTCAGATTATGGTCAGAAAGAAGATAAAGGAGATTCTCAGTAACCCGGAAATCGGTCAGGAAACTGTGATAAAAGGATGGGTACGTACCAAAAGGAGCAGTAAAAATGTGAATTTCATAGCCCTAAATGATGGTTCCACCATCATGAATCTCCAGGTTGTGGCCGTAACAGAGAGTTTTGATGAGGCACTGATCAGGGAAATAAACACCGGGGCGGCATTGGCTGTTACGGGGATTCTGGCTTCTTCGTCGGGGAGCGGCCAGCAGGTGGAGCTGGTTGCCCGGCAGATTGAATTACTGGGAGGTGCCGATCCTGAGAAATTCCCTATTCAGTCCAAAAAGCACTCGCTTGAGTTCCTGCGTGAAAATGCCCATCTCCGGTTCAGGACCAATACTTTCGGTGCAATTTTCAGAATTCGCCATGCCATGGCCTTTGCCATCCATGATTATTTCAACCGTCATGGTTTTTGTTATCTCCATACACCGATCATAACTTCCTCCGATGCAGAAGGGGCAGGGCAGATGTTCCGGGTTACCACCCTGGATGCCCGGAATCCTCCTCTGAATGAAGAGGGAAAGGTTGATTTCTCGGAAGATTTCTTTGGCCGGCCCACCAACCTGACGGTTTCCGGGCAGCTGGAGGGAGAACTGGGGGCTATGGCTCTGGGGGAGATTTATACTTTCGGACCTACTTTCAGGGCGGAAAATTCCAACACTACGCGACACCTGGCGGAATTCTGGATGATTGAACCCGAGATGGCCTTTTACGACTTGAAGGATAACATGGACCTTGCAGAGGATTTCCTCAGATCGCTCATCCTTTATGCCCTCGAAAACTGTGCCGACGACCTTCAGTTTCTGGCTGGCCGTTTGAAAGAGGAAGAAAAGGGAAAACCGCAGGATCAGCAATCCATGGATCTGGTGGAGAAACTGAAATTTGTGGCCAATAATGAATTTGTGAGGCTTACCTACACCGAAGCAATTGATATCCTGAGAAATTCGAATCCATACAAAAAGAAGAAATTTCAATTTCCGGTTGAATGGGGAGTAGATCTTCAGAGTGAACATGAGCGATACCTGGTGGAAAAACACTTCCGGAAACCGGTCATCCTCATCAATTATCCCAAAGAGATCAAGGCTTTTTATATGAAAATGAATGAGGATGGCAAAACCGTGGCTGCCATGGATGTGCTCTTCCCTCAGATCGGTGAGATTATCGGAGGATCACAGCGGGAGGAAAATTATGAAAAATTGGTTGCCCGCATGGAAGAGATGCATATTCCGGTTGACGAGATGTGGTGGTACCTCGATACCCGCAGGTTTGGCTCCGTGCCTCACAGTGGTTTCGGACTGGGTTTTGAAAGGTTCATTCTTTTTGCTACCGGAATGAGTAATATCAGAGATGTGATTGCTTTTCCCCGGACTCCCAAAAATGCAGAATTCTGATTCTTGTGAAAAAGCCTCAGGAATCATCCATTCCCGGAAAAATTATTAAATTTGAACTTCCACTAGCAGCCGGGAAATGAAACAGAAACTTACGTTGCAGCAAAAATTGTTGCAGAAGCTATCACCTCAGCAGATTCAGGTGATCAAGCTCCTGGAGTTTCCTGCTTTGCAGCTGGAGCAGCGGATCAAGAAAGAGCTGGAAGAAAATCCCGTTCTTGAAGCGGAGGAAGATGCTGACTTTAGGGAAGAAGAGGAAGAATCATCCGAATTACGAAGTGAGGATGATAAAGACAACGAAGAGTTTTCAGTTGAAGATTACATGCCGGAAGATGAAATTCCGGGATATAAACTGCAAACCAATAATTACTCAGCTGATGACAAGCATGTGGATATCCCTTTTTCCGTGGGGGATACATTCCATGAATTTCTGCAGGAACAGGCCGGAATGGATAACCTGAATGAACAGCAACAGATGCTTGCTGAGTATATTATCGGTAACATTGATGACGATAGTTATCTCAGGCGCGATTTGGCCTCTATCAGCGATGACCTTGCTTTCCACATGAACATCAGCGTGAGTGAGGAGGAGCTGGCAGAAATCCTGGAAGTGATTCAGCAATTTGACCCTCCCGGGGTAGGAGCCCGAACGCTTCAGGAATCTCTCCTTCTGCAGTTGAACCGCAGGCAGGGTGAAGCTCAGAGACTTGCCATCACCATCATCAGGGATTATTTCGAGGAGTTTACTAAAAAACATTACGATAAAATATCACGACGCCTTAACGTGGACGATGCTGAGCTGAAGCAGGCCATCGACCTGATCCTTAAACTCAATCCAAAGCCCGGAAGCTCCTACAGCAATCCCCTCAATAAATCGAACCAGCATATTGTCCCCGATTTTATTCTCGATAGTGTGGATGGCGAATTACAGCTAAGTCTGAACCAGAAAAACCTTCCTGAATTGAGAATCAATGAATCGTATCTCAACATGCTTCGCTCCATGACGGCAAACCGGAAAGATTCCAACAAGAATAACAGGGAAGCAGCAGCATTCGTAAAACAAAAAGTAGATTCAGCCCGTTGGTTCATTGATGCCATCAGGCAGCGGCAACAAACATTGCTTGCAACTATGGCTGAGATCATCGATTTTCAGAAAGAGTATTTTCGCGACGGCGATGAAACCCGGCTAAAACCCATGATCCTACCCGTTGAAGTACTTCTTTTCGGAAGCCATGCAGACAAATTCCGGAGAAGAGGTATCTACCCGCGAAATAAAAATGATCCTGAAGGAGTGTATCGATAACGAGGATAAAAGCCACCCGGTAACCGATGAGAAACTGACAGAACTCCTCCGTGAAAAAACATACAACATTGCCCGCAGAACAGTGGCCAAGTACCGTGAACAGCTTGATATTCCGGTTGCCAGGTTACGCCGGCAACTCTGAACTTCGCCGGTGAACAGCTAGTCTCTGAATTTGTAGCCTATTCCCTTCAGGGTTTTAATGTGATCGTTGCCGATTTTTTCCCTCAGCTTCCGTATATGAACGTCTATGGTGCGGTCACCCACAACCACATTATCGCCCCATACAGAGTAGTAAATCTCTTCACGGGTAAATACTTTGCCTGGCTTGGAAACAAGCAATGACAACAGTTCAAACTCTTTGCGCGGAAGAACCATCTCTTCGTTCCCGACCTTCACCAGATACTTTTCTTTGTCGATCGTCAGGTTTCCGAACGAAACGATATTTTCAGACACAGGAGTTTCTACTTCCAGGGTGCCCGAACCCAACCGCTTGAGGAGGGCTTTGACCCTGCTGACGAGCACTTTGGGACGTATGGGCTTGGTGATATAATCATCGGCTCCGGCTTCAAAGCCTGCAATTTGCGAGTAATCTTCTCCCCGGGCAGTCAGAAAGGCTATCAGGGTGTTCTGAAGTGAAGCTATCTTCCTTATTTCTTCACAGGTAGTAATTCCATCCATTTCGGGCATCATCAGGTCCAGCAGAATCAGATGAGGCTGGAATTTTTCAGCCAGTTTCAGGGCTTCCCTGCCATTGGTGGCCGTATAAACGGTAAAATCCTCTTTTTCGAGATTGTAACTGATAAATTCCAGGATATCCGGTTCATCATCCACAAGCAGGATCTTCGATTTTTCTTCGCTCATATCATAGATTTTTGGTATTCAAATTTAACCCATTTGGCCGGATTATTAGCCATATGCTGGTAAAAGGCCACTCTTTGGTCGATTATTTTGCCTTTTCAAGGGTGAAAGTAAAGGTAGTGCCTTCGTCAGTTTTGCTTTTTACATTAATCGTCTGGTTGTGTGCCTCAATGATATGTTTGACTATTGATAATCCCAGTCCGGTGCCTCCCTGTTCCCTGCTCCTCGATTTGTCGATACGGAAAAACCGCTCGAAAACCCTTGAAAGATCCTTTTTTTCCATACCTATGCCATTGTCTGCGACTTCCACCATAACACGTTCATCCATGTCATAAAAGCCTACCCTTACAAACCCCTTTTTCTTTCCGTATTTGATGGCGTTGTTGATCAGGTTGTTCAATACTTCGTTCATTCTTTTTTTGTCGGCATGCACATAGACAGGCCGGTCGGGTCGTGCTGAAAACTCAAGGCTTATCTTTTGTTCGTTGGCTTTCATCTGTTCCATTTCGAAAACCTCTTCCAGCATCTTTACGATGTCGAATTTCTCCATTTTCAGTTTCAGCTCGCCTGATTCAAGTTTGGTGATCGATTCAAGATCCTCCACAATGGAAATCATCCGGTTGATGCTGTTTTCGGTTCGCTGAAGATATAGCTTGTTAATCTTGGGATCATCGATTCCACCGTCCAGAAGGGTGAGGATGTATCCCTGGAGATTGAAGATGGGTGTTTTCAGTTCATGGGAAACGTTGCCCACAAACTCCTTCCGGTATCTTTCCAGTTCCTTCAGCCGCTCAATCTCCTGGATTTGAATCTGGGCCCATTCCTCCACATCCGACTGTACTTCCGTCAATATGTTACTGCTTTTCCGTTCTCTTTTTTCCAGTTTTCTTGAGCCGGAAGGAATATCGAGGACAATAATCCTGAAAGAATCACCCATATTCCCATATTAATGTAGAAACCTGTCAGAAACATAAATCCTGAAAGGGTGGTCAGAACCACGGAAATGGTGAACGCCAGTTGTCTCGAGGAGTAGGTTTTCATTCGTCTATATGCTATTTAATGTATTGTTATTCAATTATTTATCAAGGCAGAATATGATTCTGTTTTTCAGATAATTGAACCCGCATGAACAAATAAATATAGTCTTTGTGAAGAATGCTGTATACTCGTATCAGGCAGAATCAATTGAAAAGCAAAAATAGGGAAATATCTTATATGCTGACTGTTAGTAAATTGATGATTTGTTAATGTTTATTTAATATCTTTTGACCAAAACTAAATAATCATAATTTCTACTTTTGCAGGCAATTAAGAAATTATTGCATGGATAGTTTTTACCTACTGCTGGTCGTCATGCTGTGTGCCCTGGCTATTTCCGGTTTGGCTGTCGGGGTAAGCAATGATGCTGTCAACTTTCTGAATTCCGCCATTGGGTCAAAGGCCGCCTCCAGGTGGGTGATTTTCACCATTGCGTCCCTGGGTGTGTTTATCGGAGCAACTTTTTCAACGGGAATGATGGAAGTGGCCCGGAAAGGAGTGTTTCACCCCGACATGTTTGCCTTTTCGGAAATTATGGTACTCTTTCTGGCTGTGATGATTACCGATGTCATACTGCTTGATGCTTTCAATTCGATGGGTGGGGGTTCATTTTCCGATCTTGGGCTCTATGTCAATTCGGGGAAAGCCCTGGCGATTATTACCGGAATCCTTTTATCCATCATTATCGCATTCACCTTTGGTACCCTGATCCAATATCTGGCACGCCTGATTTTTACATTTAAATACCGCCGGAAACTTCAGTATCTGGGATCGGTATTCGGCGGTATTGCCATTACACTGATCTGTTTCTTCATCCTGATCAAGGGGATCGACGGCAGTTCTTTCGCTTCAATCCCTGTGGGGCAATCAGGTATTCTGCTCAGCGAATGGGTAGATACCCATTCAGGAATGCTGTTGTTACTCAATCTGGTTGTTTGGACTAGCCTCCTTCAGTTACTTTACTGGATGTTCAAAATCGATATCCTGAAAATTGTGGTATTGGCAGGTACATTCGCGCTGGCTATGGCTTTTGCCGGGAACGACCTGGTAAATTTTATCGGTGTACCTGTGGCGGGATTTAAATCATTCCAGGCGTGGCAAGCCTCGGGAGGTGTTTCCCCGGATGTGTTTAAAATGGATATGCTGCTTGGAGATGTAGAAACCCCCTTCCTGTTTCTGGTTGTCGCTGGTTTGGTTATGATCATAACCCTGATCACCAGTAAAAAGGCCCAGGCAGTAGTTGAAACAGGCATTAACCTGGGACGTCAGTCAGAAGGGGTTGAGAAATTCGGGTCTTCTGCCATCGCCCGGGCTGTTGTCAGAAGTTCCGTCAGACTCAATAAAAAGGTGAAAAAGAAATTACCCGAAGCAGTGAACAAATTCATCATGAACCGCTTTGTTCCGGTTGATCTGAGTGACGATCCGAATGCTCCTGCCTTTGACAAACTGCGTGCGTCCATCAACCTGGTTGTGGCCAGTAGTTTGATTGCTTTTGGTACCTCCCTTAAATTACCGTTGTCGACGACCTATGTTACCTTTATGGTTGCCATGGGTACTTCTCTTGCGGACAGGGCCTGGGGACGAGAAAGTGCTGTATACCGGCTTTCGGGCGTTTTTGCCGTTGTGGGAGGATGGTTTCTTACTGCCATCATTGCGTTTATCGTGAGTGCCCTCATGGCTTGGTTTATCAGCATCGGAGGTATGATTGTGATTATCGGTCTTATCCTCCTGGCCATCTTCCTGGTGGTCCGTACACACATTCTTTTCAACCGCCGCAACCATAAAATTCCAGAAGAGGAAGATATGATCAATGAGGTGGATGAAGCTGTGAGTCGCATCGAAAAATGCACCAGCCAGGTGGTCAAAACCATCATCGCATCCAACAAGATATTTTCGTTTGCCCTTGAAAGCTTTCTCCAGGAAGATGTAGGGCATATGCGCGAATCCATGGAAATGAACAACCAGCTGAATGTAAAAACTAAAAAGCAGAAGAACAAGATCATCCAGTCCATCTCCAAAATGAAGCGGGTGGATGTGGATGCCGGTTATTTTTACATCCAGGTGATTGATTATCAGCGGGAAATCGCCCACTCCCTGTATTTCCTTGTGGAACCTCTCAAAGAACACCTGGAGAACCAACATAAGCCCTTTACCGAATCACAGTGCAACGAAATCAGGCAGCTGGTGTCAGAAGTGGACGAATTTTTCAACCTGGCCTTGTATATCGTCAAGGAAGGGAAATTTGATTCCATTGACGATCTCGAATTGCCGGAACCCTTTATGGAATAGAAAAGGACCAGATAAAGAGAATCAAGGAAAAAGAGGTTAACACCCGTAACTCATTGCTCTTCTTCAAAGCGATGGCAGAAACGAAAAATATGCTGCTTCATTCGGTGAATCTGATTAAATCGTACCGTGACTTTATCCTTGCGAATGAAAAATCGCTTTGATTTACGCTTTTCTATCAGAAAATTCAAAAATTCTAAAATAAGTTGTCTTTGAACCGGTATTTCACTCCGGTTCAAAGACATTTTTGTGGTTAGAAGTTCCAGGTGCCCCAAATGCGCTACTTTAGCACCACAACTGAAAAACAAATTTCAATAGTTTAAAAATGAAAAAAGTAGCTTTGATTTCTTTACTGATATTACTGGCATACGCCGGTTTTGCACAGAATGCGGATGCCATTTCCGGTATCTGGTGGAATGATGAAAAAACGTCGAAGATTAAAGTGGAGAAAAAGGACGGGAAATACATCGGAACCATCGTCTACATGATTCCTGAAAAATATGTAAACGGGAAACCTCCTGTGGATGACAAGAACCCTAATCCGGCTCTTCAGAGCCGCTCTGTGGTAGGGTTACAGATTCTTTCAGGATTTGTGTACAATGCGTCCAAAAAAGAGTGGGCAAGCGGCAGGATTTACGATCCGAAGTCGGGAAAGACATACGACTGTTTTGCCAGGATGGAGGGTGAAGTGCTTAAACTGAAAGGATTCGTGGCTGGAATGCGCTGGTTGGGCCGTGAATCGGAATGGTATAAAACATCCGCTGAATAAGCCTTAGCCTGACACCTGTACACTGAATCCTTCAGATTCCACCCTGCGCGCTATTTCCTTTAGCTGCGTTAGCGAAACCTTTTCCAGGGTGTCAACGGGTGTATCCCGGGCAATGGTATAGATCATCACCATAGAGGGTCTGATTCTTTTCAGCAACTCTATCCATGCATCGACTTCATGGGGCAAAGTATTGTCAACTGCTGCTCCCCGGTAGCTTCCCTTGATGAACATGGTCTGAATGATCACTTTTTCCTTGAAGGCAATTAACTGCTGTACCACTTTTTCCAGGTTGAAGTGACTGTTGGGGCAATCCATCAGCTGTATGGTATCCTCAAAGGCTGAATCCAGTTTCTGGATATTGTCGTCGATCCTGAGCAAAGCGGAAAACACTTCGGGCCGGTGGAGCATGGTCGCATTGGAAAGCACAGCAATGCGGGCCACGGGAGCCCATCTGTCACGCAATTCCAGTGTATCGTGAATGATACCTGCGAAATCGGGATGGAGGGTAGGTTCACCGTTTCCTGCAAAGGTGATGACATCCGGAAGCCTTTCCTCCCCAGCCATGGCCCGGAGTTTTTTCCCGAGTTCGGATTTCACTGCTTCACGGGAAGGGAGCCCTCCGTTGCGGCTTCCCTTGTGGGGGGTCCTGCCGCATTCACAATATATGCAGTCAAAAGAACAGATCTTTGAGTCTGTCGGTAAAAGATTGATACCCAGTGATACACCCAGCCTGCGGCTGATAACGGGACCAAAAATGATTTTGTCAAATAGAAAAGTGGGCATAAACAAAATTTCGGCACAAATATAACAAAGATTAGGCGAGCCTAATGGCCCGACTGCCGGAAGTCAGTCTGGGTTTTTCCGTATCCACACCGGTGATAAGAACGATCCCGGGTTTTTTCCCCTTTTCCAGGGTACCCTCCAGGTGATCGCGCTGCAACGCCATGGCGCCGTTCAGACAACCCCAGCTAAGCAGTTCTTCAAACGGGATTTCAGGAAAGTTCAAATGAAGTGTTTTCATCTCCTCAAAAACGGAAAGCGTGTAGTTGGAAGCCAGACTGTCGGTTCCGAGGCACACCGGTATCGTTGCGGTCCTGAAAAGTTCAACCGGGGGAAGCCGATTCCCGATATACAAATTGGAATTGGGGCACAACACCAGCCAGGTGTTGCGATCAGATCTGATCTGAAGGATCTCAGAGAGATCATCGCTTGTCGTAAAAGTATTGTGCACCATCAAAAGCGATTTCCCGGGAGGTAATTTGGGCAGATAGGATGCCGGCGGAGTTTTGCCTGAAGGGTGCCAGTGCGAGGTATCCAGTCCAAGGTTATGGTGCAGGTGTTCCAGAATGGGACCGGTTCCGTTCATGGAAAACAAGTTTTCAGCTTCGCTTTCCTGGTTGTGGATGGAGAGAATTCCGCATTCCTCTCCACTTTGATCAGCAATTAGTGAAAATAACCTGTCACTTACCGAATAGGATGAATGGGGAACGATGGAAGCCGGGAGTCCCAGAGCATCAAAGGTCTGCTTTACCTGTAAGGCTGATTCCATCACTTTTTCGGCCCTGGAAGGATGAAATCCGAAAACTTCGACAAAGGTGTACCAGGCAATGCTGCTTTTCATTTTCAGGAAGGCGGTCAGCGAATTGTTGGAGATATCGCCTGCTGAAACGGTTCCACCCAACACCATCTCCCTTTCGGCTTCTGCAGCGGCGTAGAGTATTTCTTCTTCCGGAGCGTTTCTCCTGCGGTTGATTTCACCGATAAAATGAGCAATTCCGCGGTGTTCCGGAATCTGCCCCCTGAGGTGCGACAATTCAAGATGGCAGTGGCAATTGATAAATCCGGGAACAATGATCCCCTCGTAATGTTCGGCTCTTTCGGTTTCTCGCGGGTCAGCAGCTTCTTCCGATATGCCGGTAATCGTTCCTGTATCGTCAACTGTAACAACTCCGTTGATGAGAGGAGGGCCGGCAAGGGTGAAAATCAGGCTGGCTGATATTCTTCTCACTGTATTGTTTTATTTCCGATGTCTACCGGCGACTGCTCTTTGTCTGTCAGCTTTTGTTGCATTTGTGTCAGTCTGTTTAGCACCCGTGTGTAGATCTTTTCGAATTCCTTGGGCTTACTGGAATAATATATCAGCGATTTTTCAAAGGTGGAGTCAGCTACTTTATGCTTTTTCAGTACCGAATAATAAAAATCCGATTCCTTAAACCGGCTTAGTTCTTCGGTAGTATATCTTTTGGACTGGAAAATCGATTCCGACAGATGGATATCAGTCAGCATATCGATCATATCGTCGCGTGATACCAGTTTGGCAGGTTTCTGGACGACCGGATCGGAACATGCCAATGCCGTCAGAAGCAAGAGTATCAGAATTGAGTTACCTGTTTTCATGGACTGACCGGAAATGATTTGGCTTCAAAATTACACATTTCCCCGGTCTTTGGAATGCTATTTTGTCTGTTTCAGAAAGGAAAAATCTCCGTTTACCGGAACAGTTTTTTAAAGACATCTTCGACCCGCGCCACTTTAATGATTTCAAGGTTGAAATCGCTGGTGTCAAAACCTTTGTTACCCCGGGGGATGAAAATCCGCTGAAAACCGAGGCGTGCAGCTTCATCCACACGTTGTTCTATCCTGCTGACGGCCCGCACTTCACCGGTGAGACCCACTTCCCCGGCAAAGCAGTCGTGCATTCCGACGGCTATATCAAGATTGGAGGAGAGTACCGATACCAAGACAGCCAGGTCAGTTGCCGTATCACTGATTTTCAGACCTCCTGCCACATTGAGAAAGACATCTCTGGCGATTAGCTTGAAACCGGCTTTTTTCTCCAGAACCGCCAGAAGCATATTCAATCTCCGGAGGTCAAATCCCGTGGAGGAACGCTGAGGCATTCCATAGGCTGCAGAGCTTACAAGAGCTTGTATTTCAATTAGCAAGGGTCTGATCCCTTCAATGGTTGCTGCGATAGCTGTACCGCTGACCGGGTCGGTTCCTATGGAAATCAGATGTGCTGAAGGATTTTCTATCTCAATCAAACCATTTTGACGCATTTCAAAAATTCCCAGTTCAGAGGTGGACCCAAACCTGTTTTTAGTGGAGCGCAGGATCCGAAAGAGGTGGTGGGTATCTCCCTCAAACTGGATAACGGTATCCACAATATGTTCAAGCACTTTGGGACCTGCCAGGTTTCCCTCCTTGTTGATATGGCCGATCAGGATTACGGCCATATTATTTTTCTTGGCATAACGGAGGATGGCTGAGGTACATTCCCTGACCTGGGTTACCGATCCGGGAGAAGACTCGACCCTCTCGGTAGAAACGGTCTGGATGGAATCCACGATCAGGATGGCAGGTTTTTCCTGCTCCAGGATGGCCAGGATAGCTTCCAGCGAAGTTTCGCAGAGAAAGAGGCATTCCCGGCTTGCAAGTTTTAAACGGTTAGCCCTGAGCTTAATCTGTTGAAGGCTCTCCTCTCCTGAGGCATAGATGATTTTATGCCCTTTAAGGGTCAATGCCAGCTGAAGAACCAGGGTGGATTTACCAATCCCGGGTTCACCTCCGATAAGCACCATGGAGCCCGGTACAAGGCCGTCGCCAAGGACCCTGTTGAATTCAGCAATACCCGTGTTGATACGTGAAAAGTTGGTGGCTGAAATATCTTCCAGCAACAGGGGTTTATTTTCACCGGGCAGGAAGGAGATCGCTGCAGATTTGGCAGTGTTGGCAATGACTTCTTCCATGTAGGTATTCCACTGGTTGCAAGAGGGGCATTTCCCGATCCATTTGGGTGATTCAGCCCCGCAATTCTGGCATATAAAGATGGTTTTAAGTTTTGCCATGTAGTCCGGGTTAATGGTTTTTCTACTTCGATCGCTGGAAACAGGCCTTACGGTAAGGTTAATTTACAGCAGATTTTGAATTTTCTCAATCAGCAGGGTGGTGGAGAATCCGGGAACCAGGTCAATGGTCTCCACTTTTCCCCCATTGGCGGCGACTGCTTCATTGCCGGCGATTTCATCGGGAGCATAATCATTTCCCTTGACCAGGAATTCCGGCAATATGGATTCAATCAGGCTCAGGGGAGTGTCATCTTCGAAAATTACCACTGCTGAAACAAACCGCAGCGCTGCCAGCATCAAAGCCCTGGAATATTGGTCAACCAAAGGACGGCCTGTTCCTTTAAGCCGGGTTACAGATAGATCGGAATTTAACCCGATTACCAGATGGTCTCCTTTGGAAGCAGCCCTGGCCAGATACTCCACGTGTCCCCTGTGTAACAAGTCGAAGCACCCATTGGTAAATACGATGGTCCTGCCTTCTTTTCGCCATGTCTCTAAAAGCAATCTAAAAGATTCAAAATCAGCGAATATCTTTATTTCAATTTTTTGTAGATGTTCCATACAAAATTTTTCTAAAAATAATCAAAACCCAATACAATCCGAATAATCAGGAGAAGAGTTATTATCCGGTTACCATTTTATATCAAATGGTTGATTTGCAGGATTCCATTGATTTTACGGATATTTTGGTTAATTTTGCAGTAATTAAATACAGTATAGGAAAATTAGATGGAAAATAAAAGAATTCTTTACATTTCTCAGGAAATCACCCCCTATCTGCCTGAAAGTGAAATGTCGGAAATCTCACGATACCTGCCGCAAGGCGTTCAGGAAAAAGGTAGGGAAATCAGAACTTTTATGCCTCGTTACGGTTGCGTGAACGAGCGCAGAAATCAGCTTCATGAAGTGATCAGGCTTTCGGGGATGAACCTTGTCATTAACGATACCGATCATCCGCTGATTATTAAAGTGGCATCCATACAGTCGGCCCGGATGCAGGTTTATTTTATTGACAACGAGGATTATTTTCACAGAAAAAGCGTTTTTTCAGATCCTGAAAATAACTTCTTTGAAGATAACGATGAACGGGCTATTTTTTTTGCAAGAGGTGTCCTTGAAACTGTAATCAAGCTTCGCTGGGCTCCTGACATCATTCATTGCCACGGATGGCTGACCGGTCTTGTCTCCCTTTACATCAAAAAATATTATCACGACGATCCCTTATTTGCACAATCCAAAGTGATTTATTCCGTTTACAACGATGATTTCCCTGGGGCACTGAATAAAAATTTCAGAAAGAAATTGCTTGTAAAAGGTATGTCAGCGAATGATGTGAAAATTGTAGACAATCCGACTTTTGTCAATTTAAGCAAACTTGCCATTCATCACTCCGATGCACTGATCCGTGGATCAGCGGAAATAAATCCTGAGCTGGATAAGTTTATTAAAGAATCGGGTAAGATGACACTGCCTTATCATGACAAAGAGAATTACATTGAAGTTTACAATGATTTCTATGACAAAGTGTAGAATGGGTATTAATTATTTAAAACCGCTCCAATTGTTTAATAAATTCAACCAGGGTCGTTACTCTACGGCTTTTTATCTGTTGTTGGTCACTTATTTAATTACTTCCTGTAACAATGTCGGTGATGTGGGCATGGAGCTCCTGCCCGCCACAGACCTGATGAATGTGGTCAATATCGTGGAACGGAACTCTGTTAGGGCATATAGCTTTACGGATGATTCCCTCCGGACCGATGAATCCTCTTCCAGCCTGCTGGGTACCCTCAATGATCCGGTCTTTGGCAAAACCTCCATTGACCTGGGGTTACAGTTCAGGCTCGGAAGATATCCCAAGCTGGATAAATATTCGGTAGCCGACTCCGTCCTTTTTTATTTCTACTACAGGACTATTTACGGAGACACCTCCTCTGTCCAGAAACTGGAAGTATATGAACTGGAAGATTCCCTCGACCCTGATGCAAACTATTACGATGGGGTTGACCTTTCCCAGTATGCCTCTTCCCTTAAACTGGCTGAATATAATTTTCAGCCCAAAGTCAAACTCGACAGTTTATATCGTGATACCCTTTATCAGTTGGTAGGGATTAAGCTGAATAAATCGTTGGCCAACAAACTCATTTCGGCCGATTCGCTCGACCTGATCAACAATGATGTGTTCCTTCAGTATTTCAAGGGGCTCTATATCAAATCGGCCAGTACACAGGGTACTGGTGCGATTGTGACCCTGAATCTGCTCGAAAGCGAAAAGCTTAAGGGATCGGCGCTGGTGCTTTATTATCACAATGACAAGGACACGACCAACCTTGCCTATTATGTGACCGATTTCAGTGCCAGGGTGAACAGTATTAAACACGATTATTCCCAGGCTCCCTTCTATTCCGACCTTAATAAGGAGATCCGTAATGACAGCCTGATATATATCCAGTCGACCGGAGGGATTCAGTCCAAAATATATCTTCCTTCGCTTGACTCCTGGAAAGACTCGTCATCCATTGCCATTAACAAGGCGGAATTAATCTTCACGGTTGATACCACCGCATCCAATTTCCGGAAATATCCGATGCCAATGCAGCTGTTTCTGACCTATCTGGATGATAAGGGACAAGAATATCTCCCAAAGGATTATTCCTTCAGTCCTGCCTTTTACGGGGGATTCCTCTATTCGGATTTTACCTACAGGTTTATTATCACCCAGCATTTGCAGAGTATCATCAAGGGTAAAACCGGGAATAACGGATTCTACCTCACCACTTCCAACAAAAACAGTGAAATGAAGAGGGCTGTGCTGAAGGGGGCTACGAGTGCTTCCGGGATAAGAATTTCAGTGACTTATTCCAAGTTCCTACAGTAATGTCGCTGGTTCAGTTAGGAACCTTCATTTTGATTGCCATCGGACTTAGTTTCGACACCTTTGCTGTGTCGGTTTCCATTGGCGTGATACGAAAGGAAATTAAATTCCTCCCGGCTACCCGGGTAGCATTTATCCTGGCTTTCTTTCAGGCTTTATTCCCTCTGATCGGTTGGCTTATTGGCAGCTCCCTGAAAAACCTGATCGCTGACTATGACCATTGGATTGCCTTCGGGCTGCTGACTTTTATCGGAATCAGGATGATCCTTGAAGGGTTCAGGAAAAGCGGGGAGACCCTGACATTCGATCCCCTCCGGCTTAAACTCCTGATCTGGATCTCGGTCGCTACCAGTATGGATGCCTTGGTTGTAGGAATAACTTTCGGCCTGGTAAATACCCTTATCCTTTATCCGGTGTTTATTATCGGTTCGGTAACTTTTCTGGCTGCTATGCTGGGACTACTCTTTGGTAAGAAAATACCCGAAAAGAAAAGCCATCGCAGTGTGATTGCAGGTGGTATTATCCTGATCCTGATCGGGGTGAAAATCCTGGTAGAACACTTGTTGTCATAAAACTGGATAAAGCTTCCTTTAAACCAGGGTAAATTGTTGCGTGAAAGACCTATTTTTGCCATTGGATTAGAGAAAAATGAAGATAGGAGCTATTGATTTGGGAAGGATGCCGCTTTTTCTGGCGCCTATGGAGGATGTGACGTACAAGTCGTTCCGGTACATGTGCAAGAAGTTTGGTGCCGACGTGATGTACACCGAGTTTGTCAATTCGGATGCACTGGTCAGGAATGTGGCCAAAACGAAGCATAAAATGTCGTTGTTTGATTTTGACAGGCCTGTGGCCATTCAGATTTACGGGCACGACATTGATGCAATGGCGGAGGCGGCCAGGGTAGCCGAGGAAGCGGGACCCGATTTCATCGATATCAATTTCGGGTGTCCGATGAAGAAGATCGTCAAACGGGGGGCAGGTGCTGCGCTGTTGCAGGACTTGCCAAAAATGCAGGCGATGGCTGTAGCCGTGGTGAAGGCTGTTAGTCTGCCGGTGACAGCCAAGACCCGTCTGGGGTGGGATGAGCATGACAAGCCGTTGGTGGAGGCGGCCCTGCGCCTTCAGGATGCGGGAATTGCCGCCCTGGCCATTCATGGACGTACGCGAAGCCAGTTGTACAATGGTCTTGCTGATTGGACACTCATCGGTGAGGTGAAAAACAATCCCGCAATTACGATTCCCATCATTGGAAATGGAGATGTCAAAGGCCCCTCGTCGGCAGCCATTCTTTTACGCCAGACCGGAGTGGATGGGCTGATGATTGGCCGGCCGGCCATCGGCAGACCCTGGATATTCCGCGAAATCAAGCACTATTTTGCTACCGGAGAAATTTTGCCGCCCCCTTCTGTTGAAGAGGTGGTGGCCAATGTGCGGGAGCAATTGCAACTTAGTATCGAATGGAAGGATAATGAAAGAAGAGGGATCCTGGAAATGCGGCGTCATCTGGCAAAGTATTTTCCCCACCTTCCCGACTTCAGGGAGCTGAAGGTGAAACTGCTGCAAGCCGACGACTTTCTGACAGTCAGTGCCCTGCTGGACATGATCGTCGAGAAATACCATGGCATGAATGTTGACTATACAGATATTACATTAAACTGAGAAAGTGAAAAATTCATATGCCCGTTATTACAATGAACGCTCTCTGGCATCGAAAATCAAAAAATTTTCGGTCAGAGCCGGACAGCAGGTAATCTACGCTGTGCTTCTGCTTTTTTATGTGATGAAGGAGAAGAGTGTTACAATCAAAACAAAAGTGACCATTGTTGCTGCCCTGGGATACTTTATTGCTCCTTTCGATTTGATATTTGACTTTGTCCCCATTTTGGGATATACGGATGATTTGGGAGTGCTTATTTTAGCACTTGTTCAGATCTCAAAATCGATAACACCCGACATCAAGGATAAAGCCCGCCAGAAATTGAACGAATGGTTCAGCGATTTGGATGAAAAAAAGTTACTTGTCCTTGAAAAGAAAATCGCAGGAGGGAACCAATGACAAGGTTCCTCTATACCCTCTCTCTTTGTTTGGTGCTTTTCCTTGTAACGTTCTCTGTGGCTGCACAGGTCAGGGTGACTGATAAACCTGTTCCACCACGGGAACAAATGAAGATTCCCCCCAAAACGGAAGATGGGTATGTTTTGATGCCTGGTCGCTGGATATGGCATCGTCCTGCCAAAATGTATGTCTGGTTGAGTCCGGTTTGGGTCGAACCTCCGAAAGGGAAAATATGGTTACCCGGGTACTGGAAAAGTGTGAAAAAAGGGTGGGTTTGGATTTCCGGAAAATGGGAGAGTAAAAAGAGATTCTGGAACCGGTTTTGATCTTTTAATGAGCTTGTTTGAAAGCACCGGAACTTCAGCTCCTGGTGAGCATTTGAAATACCTCTTCCAGGTTTTGTCGTTTTTCAGTCAGCGCAAGCAGGGTTAGTCCGGAATTCATCGCAAATCTGAAAATTCCGGGCCGCAGGTCTGTATCAGGTTCTGCTGAAATCAGCCATCCCTTTCCCTCCTGTGCGACTGTTGCTACTCCGGCGATCTTTTGCAGCAAATCGGGGGAGACCGGCTTCTCAAATTCTGTGTAAACCTGCTGTCGCTGTAACAGGTTTATTGCCTTTAAATGAATAAGATCGCTGTCGGCAACCAATCTTCCCTTGTGGATGATCACCACCCGCTGACACATTGCTTCTATCTCCTGGAGGATATGGGACGAGAGCAAAACTGTTTTTTTCCGGCTGATTTCTTTGATCAGCGAACGGATCTCTCCCAGCTGGTTGGGATCCAGGCCGGTTGTGGGCTCATCCAGGATCAGCACCGGAGGATCATGAAGCAGGGCCTGCGCCAGGCCTACCCGCTGCTTGTAACCTTTTGACAAAGCCCCTATCATCTTATGTTGCTCCTGCTCCAGCCCGGTGACAGCAATCATTTCCCGTACACGTTGCCGGGGTTTGGCTATTTTATAAAAGCCTGCGGCAATCTCCAGGTATTCGCTAACGTATAAGTCGGTATATAGGGGATTGTTTTCCGGCAAATAGCCAATTAGACGTTTCACTTCCACTTCACCAGCATCTACCCTGGCTCCATTCACCAGAACTTCACCTCCGTCGGAAGGAAGATAACCGGCGATGATCTTCATCAAGGTTGATTTTCCTGCTCCGTTTGGGCCCAGAAACCCGACCAGCTCTCCTTCCCTGAGCGAAAAAGTAACCTGGTCAAGCGCTTTCTGGGTTCCGTAAAGTTTGGTGACTTCCTTTATTTCAACTGACATTGGAATTTAAATAAAAACAAAAATAGTTGATTCTTTTTATATTCGGGTTATGTAATTAATTTTGCATTCAAGGCGAAGAAATATTGTAATATGGACAATCCCAATTTCAAATATATCAACGATTTATGTCAGTTCCAGCGGTATAGGACCAGTGAAGTACAAGTGGGATCGATACCCCTGGGAGGGGATAACCCAATCCGTATTCAGTCGATGACAGATACCGACACCAAGGATACGGAGGCTACTGTCAATCAGATTATTCAAATAATAAAAGCCGGTGCCGATTATGTCAGGGTAACAGTAAAGGGATTACGGGATGCTGAAAATCTGAAGGAAATCGAAAAGGAGTTGGTTAACCGCGGGTACGACAATCCGCTGATCGGTGATATTCACTTCAATCCGAAACTGGCTGAGATTGCAGCACGTTATATTTCGAAGGTACGTATCAACCCGGGTAATTTTTATGACAAACGGGCACAATTTGAACATTTGCTATATACCGATGAACAATACAGGGAAGAGCTTCAGAAAATAGAAGAGTTGTTTATCCCCTTCCTGGAGATGCTCCGGAAAAGCAATACGGCGCTCCGGATAGGGGCTAACCATGGATCACTTTCTGACCGGATCATGAGCCGTTATGGAGATACATCCACCGGGATCGTGGAGTCGGTAATGGAATTCCTGAGAATCTGCAAAAGGGTGGATTTCAACAGTGTGGTAATATCCATTAAGTCGAGCAATACCCGGATGATGGTCTATACGGTACGGCTTTTATGCTATAAGATGAGGCTGGAGGATATGAATTATCCCCTTCATCTGGGAGTGACCGAAGCCGGAGAGGGAGAGGAGGGGCGGATACGTTCGGCGGTGGGTATCGGAGCCCTGCTTGCCGATGGCATTGGTGACACCATCCGCGTGTCGCTTACTGAAAAGCCGGAAAGGGAGATTCCCATAGCCCAGAAACTAATCAACCATTTCAAGTCGTATCACGACCACCAGAAGATCACAGCTCCGTTGCATGCCCAGATTAACCCTTTTGAATATGAAAGGCGGTCCACAAGGCCGGTACTCAACATGGGGGGAAGGTACCTTCCTGTCGTCGTTGCCGATCTGGGAGAACGGTCACTCCAGGAGATCCTCCCCATTCGTGGCAAACTGATTCCCGATTATTTCATGTCGGGAAACAGAATCCTCGATAGCCAGGGAAATGCTTATCCGATCATTACCCCTGAAGAGTATCTTTTTGAAAGTACCCGCTGGGGAAGGATGAAATTCATCCGTACCAACAAGCTGGAGTTTGACCGTTTTATGAGACGCCATCCCGAGATCATGACCAAGCTGAAACAAACACGGAAAACGGTACTCATCCTTGAAAGCTTCAATAATAACCCGTTTGCCGAACTCAGAGCTTTCTTCATGATGCTGGAAACTCATATCTGGAAAGTGCCGGTAATTCTCTACCGCCGGTACAACGAAAGATCCCTGGAGGATCTTCAGATTAATGCATCGGCCGATCTTGGCGGATTGCTTATCGATGGTTACGGAGACGGGATTTGCATTTCAAACGATCACGAAAATACCACTTTTACGGAACTCAAGGATCTGGGCTTTGGAATACTTCAGTCGTCACGCATGAGGGTCTCCCGCACTGAATTTATCTCCTGTCCGGGTTGCGGACGTACCCAGTTTGATCTGCATGAAACCACACGGAAGGTCAAGGAACATTTTGGACACCTGAACCATTTGAAAATTGGCATCATGGGATGCATTGTGAATGGTCCCGGCGAAATGGGAGATGTCGATTACGGATTTGTAGGCTCCGGTAATGGCAAAATCAGCCTTTACAAAGGACTTCAGCAGGTCAAGAGGGGCATCCCCTATGAAGCTGCCGTAGAAGAGCTGGAACAGCTCATCCGCGCGAACGGCGACTGGGTCGATGCCTGATTTTACTTCCTTCTTTCTGAATCACTTTCCGGCATTTCATAGAAGAATGCCGAATCTGAATCCTCCCACCAGCAGGGTCCCGGAGTACCCCAGGTCACCCCACCATTCATTGTAAATACCGTGGAGCCCTGAGTGGCGGTTGTCAAAGCTTAAACGGATTCCGGTACCCAGGTAGAAGTCGAAATAAAACAACCGGGAGGCAAGCGCCTGATACCCGAACAGAAGGTTTCCACCCGTTTTCCAGATACCGGTCTGCATTTCTTTTTTGCCTAATCCAATATAATTTACTTCCTCCTCCCGGAATGAATAGGAGTCGAGTCCTTCATCCGTCACCGACCGGTACTGGATGACAGGACCGTAGGCGATCCAGAGTCCTTTGGGCTCATGGCTCTGGCTCTGTCCGAAGTAAAAACGGTGTTGAAGGTCGATGCCCACTCCCGTCATTTCGTTGAAATCCCAAAGGGTTGAGTTTTTGGTGACCAGATAGAGCTGTGGGGCCACCACAAGCCATTGGTTTTTGCCGGGCAGCTTGAAATCGAGATCGATACGCGTACCATTGGTGATGGCATATTGGGGGACTATACCTATACTTATTTTTTTGGCGGGCGGAGCAGCCAGTTCCTGCTGACCGGTGCCCAGCAGCGGAAGCAGAATAAGGAGTATCGGTAAAATTCGGTTCGTAAAATAATTATTCATTGACTTTAATTTCACTTAGTTTGGTGATGGTATTGTTTTCTATCCTGTACTGGACCAGGCCTTCTTCGCCGGTGACCAGGGCCAGCCGGCCGTTCAGGATGATATCATAGGCCGGAAAGCCACTGAAATGGACGATCTGGCTAATCTGCTCTTTCTTTTTGACATCGAAAACCTTGATTCCTTCATCACATACCCAGAGCGTATCGTTTCTGATGGCCAACCCACGGGGTGCGGCCAGGGGAAACTGCCCCACCAGTTTAGGTCGCATTTTGTCCTGAATGTCGATGATCTGCAGCTCATTGCTGGCCCGCCAGCACCGCACGTTGGAGGAACTCAGGGTTACATAGGCATATTTCCCATCAGTTACCACAGGATCACAGGCGTATATGTGCTCGTAGAAAGAGATCTTCTTCGGATTTTCAGGAGCAGTGATGTCAAAAATATACATCCCGGTGGAAGTCCCCATAAACAGGTTTTTACCCAGCGGGAAAATCGTTTCCACATCAATTCCCACATTGGTTTTCCCTTTGTAAACAGGTTTTTGGGGATCGGTCAGGTTGAATACTTTCAATGAGTTGTGGTCGACAGTGTAGAGGTGGTTGCCCGAAACCGTGAAACGGGCCAGGGAACCTCCCGCACCTTCACCGGATGAGAAATCGGAAGCACTCTCCCCGCTATACTCACAACTTGCCAGCAGGCACAGGGATACCAGGGAGGTTAAAGTCCACCCACGGAATTTGCTAAACAGTTGGGTTATTTTCGTTTCCATCTTACCAGAATTGTATTTTTAGGACGGGCCAATTGTTCGCGGGTCGATAATCCCCTGCCATCGGGAGAGGCCGGCTCCGGAAATACCTCCTTTGTACGGCTTGACACCTCCACCCCTGTCATGGCGGGGTTCAGGGCCACGGAAACCAGATCAATGGCATTGTCAGCATACAGCACATTTTCTTTCATGGCCATATCGATACAGCCGTCGATGTGGATAAATGCGAAATTCTCAGGTTCCGTGGGATCGGTGTTGTCGATCACGTGGATGCCCCGGTATTTCTCGTTGATAAAGATCAGATTGTCTTTGAGGTAGATTTTTCCGGGGTTTTCAATGGCCCGGGGTCCCTCCAGTCTGATGCTCCTTTCCATTTCGCTCCGAAGCATGAATACCGGTTCATAACCTGAAACCGGTCCGATGTCGAAGCCTGTTACCGAAAGGTAAAGGAGAAACAGCGCCAGGAATTTTAACTGTCTCATAAGCGGTTTGTTTTTTAAATTGACGGCGAAAACCGGGAAACGTTGCGTGAAAATTCATATTTAAAAAAACAATCCCGGGTTTGGGTACAAAGGTAAGCGTTGTATTCTCAAATGATACGTTATGTGGTTTGAAATAAAAGGAATTCCGGATAGCTTTGCAGATAAAATCAGCAGTGATGGCAAAACGAAATTTCAAGCCCGGAACCATGATCTACCCATTGCCAGCGGTGATGGTCAGCTGCGGGGAGACACCCGAGGAGTATAATATCCTAACCATCGCCTGGACGGGCACCATTTGCAGTGATCCGCCGATGTGTTATATTTCGGTGCGGCCGGGGCGCCATTCCTGGCAGATCATCAAGCGAACCGGTTCTTTTGTGATCAACCTGACTACCGAGGAGCTTGCCAGGGCCACCGACTGGTGCGGATGCCGCTCAGGCAGAAAATACAACAAATGGAAAGAGATGAACCTTACCCCTGTTCCGGCTGAAAAAGTGAATGCTCCGGTCATTGCAGAGTCGCCGGTTAACATCGAATGCCAGGTGAAGCAGGTCATTTCCCTGGGAACCCACGACATGTTTATTGCCGAGGTGGTAAATGTCACCGCCGACGAAGCATTTATCGATGATAAAGGAGCTTTTTCCCTGGCCAGCGCTCTTCCGCTGGTATACAATCACGGCCATTATTTTGGATTGGGAAGGAGGATCGGAAAATTTGGCTGGAGTGTGGAGCGGAAGCCCACTTTAAAAACCAGAAAAAAATAACTGAAAAAGCTGTATAATGTTAATTGTCATGGCTCTCAGATTTTCGATATTCCTGAAAATAAAAAAATATCCATTATTCGTTAAATGATGTTAAGGTGTGTTTTCGAACATACTTTTTTCCGGATTTGGTGGTTATATTCATGGAGTTTTAATTACAGTGCCATGATAGAATATGCAAAGGTGATTCTGCCGAAAGTAAGCTTCAGTAAGTTCCTCTTCAGGAAAGAATTACTCAAGTGTATCGGTTGGATGAAATCCGAAGAACGGGATGAACTACAGCAGTGGTGTTTTAAAACATTTCATGCCGAATTTGCGGATGTGCTGGAGGAGGTTTTTCAAAGTCAGGCCGCATAGAAAAAAAAGGTATTCTGAAACGTGTATGCTTTATTCAGGTATGCACGTTTTTTTTATTATTTTTCCTCCGTGAAATAGCTATGATCAGTGCATCTCCAACCATGACGTTGAATAATCCAATGATGGTTATTTCATGTGCTCATTAAAACAAACGCTTATTTCCATGAAACGATATTTTATTTTTCTGGTTTTTGTCTTTCTGATCTCTTATTCGGGGTTTGGAACCGGACTGGTTGACTTTTTGAAGCAGCAGCCGCAGGTAGAGAAGGTTGAAGTGATGGAGGCTCATTCTTTTTTCGGGGAGGCTGTGCGTTTTTTTATCAGACAGCCTGTTGATCACCGCGATCCGGGAAAGGGGAGTTTTCTGCAGCGGGTTTTTGTTTCGGCACTTGATCCCTTAAAGCCTGTGGTGTTGGTTACGGAGGGGTATGCGGCCGGTTATGGCGGAAATCCAAGGTATATCAACGAATTGTGCCCTTTGCTCGATGCTAGTCAGGTGGTGGTTGAACACCGCTATTTTGGTGAATCCTGGCCGGAAGAGCGCGACTGGCAGTTCCTCACCGTTGAAAATGCAGCGGGAGACCATCATCGGGTTGTCATGTTGCTGAAACCCTGGTTTACCGGGAAATGGATCAATACAGGCATTAGCAAGGGTGGTCAGACAGCCTTGCTGCACCGTCTTTTTTATCCCGGAGATGCGGATCTGACGGTCTCTTATGTATCACCAATGAATTTTGCAGTGGAAGATGGCCGTCATGAGCGGTATATCGCCAGGGTATCCGGAACAAAGGAAGCCCGCCGGAAAATAATGACTTTTCAGAAGGAAGCGTTGCAACGTCGCGACTCGCTGATGCCTATGTTTGAGAAATGGGTCAGCGACCGAAAGTTCACGTTCAGAATCCCTGTGGCAGAGGTTTATGATTATTCGGTGCTTGAATACAGCTTTTCTTTCTGGCAGTGGGGAAGGGATCCGGAGAGTATCCCGTCGGTTACCGCATCCGACAAGGAAATCTTCAACCATTGGATGGCTGTTTCCAATCCGGATTATTTTTCACAGGAAGCACTGGACCGGATGGGTTCTTTTTTCGTGCAGGCGGCGCGGGAACTGGGTTATTATGGCTATGACACCCGGCCGTTTCGGAAATTCCTGAAGATCAAAACAACGGGGAATTATCTGTACCGGTTGTTCCTTCCCGATGGTTACCTTCCGGAATTTGATTCCGGGCCGGCTTTCCGTACCCAGCGTTTTCTGAACACTACGGAGCTTCCGATGATTTTTATTTATGGCAGGGATGATCCCTGGACAGCCAGCGGGGCAGTTATCCCTAAAAAAAGTTCCTTGCTGAAAGTTGTGCAGGAGGGAGGCAGTCACCGGACCAGGATTTCAACACTTGATGAAAAAAACAAGCGGTTGGTCATAGAGAAGATGGAAGAGGTAGTGGGTTTGCCGGCTCCAGTCTTAGTGCCTGGAAATTAATTTTTATTTTTGGAGAAAAAATTGTCAGAAAGTATTATCTTTGCATCGCGTTTATTCTGAAATAGATATAAAAATATATTGCGGGGTGGAGCAGTTGGTAGCTCGTTGGGCTCATAACCCAGAGGCCGTACGTTCGAGTCGTACCCCCGCTACTTATAATAGTCAGGTATTTACCTGACTATTTTTTTGGCCTTCAAATCCCGGAGTAAGGAAGCGAGGTAAGGAAACACTTCTGAAACTCTTGATTTATTGTAAAGTTATTTGTTTTAGAATATCATTACTTTAAGATCAATAACCGTCAAGCAATGCCACTGATATATTCCCATTTGGAGGTACGGTTTTCTTTTGTCATTTTGTTAAAATCCGGGACCTTATAGAAGGAACTGTGGTTCTTTGTGTGTTCTCAGTGAAGCTAAAAAATTACACAGAGTTTCACGGAGGAGGCACAGAGTTTCACAGAGGAGTTAATATCTGTATCTGTTAATTCCATTTTCAATGTTTTTCTCAGTGGTTCTCTGTGAAGCTAAAAAATTACACAGAGTTTCACCGAGGAGTTAATATCTGTAT